>OGCK01000077.1_pt1 | contig 17947 bp, 18 predicted proteins | sample 1570051 | NCBI WGS metagenome assembly OGCK01 (sample SAMN06266181, study PRJEB24510) | hot springs metagenome | isolation source: hot spring sediment | place: USA: Zodletone Spring, Oklahoma | collected 2013-12-03 | reverse complement strand
GCTCTGGCCTTGCCGTCAGTTTTATCTATCTGAAATTGCATTGTGTTATAATTACCCTTCAAAATGGCTTCACCGGGGTTTTGAACCTTGTGAAGTCCAGGCTTGTGCCTGAAAACAGTGGTGTAATTGTACCCAATTTTTTAGAAAGTGATGAATGAAGAATGTACTGATATTGGCTGATGGCAGTGTGGCAAAGCACTTTGTGGACTGGATCAGCAAAAAGCGCGTAGCTGAGAACAACTATTATGTGACCTGTTACCACAGCGATATGGAACCGGAAAAAATGGGGCAGAATATTACTGTACTGAAGATCGATCCGACTAGCTATGCACGTCTCAATGCTGTGATGCGTGAAGTGCGTTTCAGTCTCATCTATGTCGTGCTGCAGAACATGCAGGATGCACAATACACGCTTGAAAATATCCATATGATCGACAATAAGATGCGGGTGATCCTGCTGCACCAGTGGGGGGATCAGAAGATCCGTTTCAAACTACAGCATGTGACGGTCATCGACAGCGACAACATTTTGGCGGCCCATCTTTATGACCATCTTCCCAATGTGCCGGTTGTTGCACAGAATGTGGGGCTCGGCCAGGGGGAGATCATGGAGATACACGTCCCCTTCGGAAGCTCTTTCGCCTATCGCCATGTAGGCTCTATCATGCAGAGAAAATGGAAGATCGTGGCGATCTACCGCAATAAAAAGCAGATCATTCCCACGCATGCCACGATGATACGTCCGGATGATTCGCTGCTTGTGTTGGGCAGGCCGATCGTACTCAACGGCGTCTACAAAACGATCAATAAACGCAGGGGTCTCTTCCCTGAACCTTTCGGAAAGAATATCTACCTGATCCTGGATCTTGCTCTGGATAAAGAGAATGCAATGATCTATCTCAAGGAGAGTATCTATCTACTGCAACAGCTTGAAAAGAAACAGCTCTATGTGCGCATACTCAACCACTGCGATTTTGAACTGCTTGAGCAGATACGGGCGTATGAGTCTGAAAATATTACGGTAATGGTCTGTTACGGAAAGGAGTACCAGCATATTATTGAGTACGATATGCATAGGTACGACATCGGCCTGGTGATGAACTCCATTGAGCGCTTTGAGTATGATAAGCTCAAAAAACTGCTCTATGATCTCCGAAAGATCGTCTATCTTTTTGGAGACGAACCGCTTTACAACGTCAAAGAATCGGTAGTGCTGATGGGAGAGAAAGAGCAGATGGAGTCCATCTCTTCGAGTGCATTTGAAATCTCGGAACTGCTCAAGCTGAAGCTCTGTTTGTGTGATTTTGACCCGGAGGGTGATTTTGCGGGCAAAAAGATGATCATTGAGCACTATGAGATCCTCACACAGATACTGAATACCGAGATCAATATCGTACAGAAGATCGCCAACCCGGTACGGGAGCTCGAAAAAAGGCAAAACCTTCTTCAAATCGCACCCTTTGAAGAGAACCTCAATGCCAACAATTTTGTAAAATACCTCTCTACCAAAGTGCAGGATTTTTTATTGCTCACTCAAAGACATCCCAAACTTCTGGTGCCTTATGCTGTAAACGATCAGTAATTCACAACCCCAAAACCGAAATTAACCACAGATAAGGTAAAATAAAGCAAATTATAAACGTTAATTACAAGGCTTTATCTATGATCGTTCCTATCAAACTGGAGAATCCGCAGGATATCTCCTATGATATTCTTATCGGTAAACTTCCCAAACTCACATTTGATACAAAGGTGGGGATCGTTACAAACCCTACAGTTTCCCGGCTGCACCTGGAGACACTTTTGTCGACAATAGAAGCTCCGGAAGTCCATGTCGTCACCGTGCCTGACGGTGAGGAGTATAAAACACTTGAGACCGTAGAGAATATCCTTAACGAACTCTTTGAACACAAGTTTGACCGGAAGTCACTGCTGATCGCGTTTGGCGGAGGAGTCATCGGGGACATGACCGGCTTTGCGGCGAGCCTCTACCAGCGCGGGATCGACTTCATTCAGATACCTACCACGTTATTGAGCCAGGTTGATGCCAGTGTTGGCGGCAAAACGGGAGTCAATAACAAGTACGGGAAAAATCTCATCGGCGCATTCTATCAGCCAAAAGCAGTCTATATCAACCCGGAATTTCTGGAGACTTTGCCGCCGCGTGAGTTTGCAGCAGGCGTGGCTGAGATCGTAAAGATGGCGGTGATGTTTGATGCCGAGTTCTTCAATTTTCTGGGGAATGCCGATTTCCGTGACGAAGCGGTGCTCAAGGAGATGATCCGGCGCAGCGTAGAGCTTAAAGCACAGGTGGTAAACCAGGATGAGAAGGAAGCGGGTATCAGAGCGGTTCTCAACTACGGGCACACCTTTGGGCATGTGATCGAGAACGAGACGAACTACAACACCTATCTGCATGGAGAAGCCGTAGCGATCGGTATGGTCATGGCAAATGCACTGGCAGTGGAGTTGGGACTTTTCGAACAGGAGGAGGCGGACCGCGTCAAGAGACTGCTCCAGTCTGCTTCTCTGCCGGTGGACTACAGGATCAAAGATGTAGATGCCTTCTATGAACACTTCTTCCTGGATAAAAAGAGTGCAAAAGGGAGTATCAAGTTTATCGTGCCTGACGGTATGGGTAACCACAGGATCGTTAACGATGTTGACGAGATGGTTGTCAAAAAAGTATTGAAGGAATTTGGAGCAACTCGATGATACTAAGGCTTGTTGTCTTTTTATTTTTTACGCTGAACCTGGCATTTGCGTTGACGGCAAGTGACGGGAACGCCACAGAAGCCAATAGCTCAACCTTACAAGAAGCACATGATCTGCAACAGCATACTCTTTCACGGTTGGCACAGCTGCAGTCACAGGCTGATGCGATAGACAAAGAGATTTTGGAAAAGAGCGTGCTGGCAAAGATATACAGCAACTACTCTACACTTAAAGTACTCCAAAAAGAGTATGAAGCGATCCAAAAAAACATTGATGAGCTTAAACTGAAAAAAAGGCTGACGGAAGCTGATCAGGCACTTCTGGGCAATTTGATGCTTGAGAGTGAGACCATTCAGGGAAAACTGGAACTTCTTAGCGAATATGAAAAAGATCCTTTTAAAAAGTTTCTTGAGCCTCCAAAGATAGAAGATGTGCCAACAGTAGGGAACCCCCTTGCGATCATCGGTGCGATTTCTTATAGAGAGAAGATCATCTCTGACCAGGAGGAGTATCTTTCTCGCTATAGAACACTTGAAAGTGTGATCGAGAAGCTTTATGCGAAAGAGAAGATCATCGAGGAGATGTATGCACTGTCGGATAAGGAAGAGGTGTATCAAAAACGTCTGCGTGAGATCAAAGAAGAGATCAAGACCTTTGCTTCTCTTTTGGATATTTTTAAAACCACTCAGAATGTCTACAGCAAAAAAGTCGATGAGATCACGCTGAGCTTAAAACAGCAGATCACTGAAGAGAGCAAAAAAACGGTTTATATCGGAGGGTTGATCCTCTTTTTCCTCTTTATGCTGTTCTTTGCAAAATATGTCGTCAAACGTTATATGTCTGACATAGATAGATACTATACGGTCAATAAGGCACTGAACCTCACCTTTATAGTCTTTGTGATATTTACACTGCTTTTTGCCTATATCCAGAATGTGAGTTATCTGGTGACGATTCTGGGATTTGCCTCTGCGGGTATTGCCATTGCGATGAAGGACTGGTTTATGTCGGTGATGGGATGGTTTGTGATCGTGATCGGAGGGGCGATCCATGTCGGAGACCGTGTAAGGTTCGTACGCGGCAACACGGAGTACGTGGGGGATATCGTCGATATCTCTTTGCTTCGTATGACGATGCATGAAGATGTGACGCTGACTACGACGCTTGTAAACCGAAGAGCGGGGCGTATCATCTTTATCCCCAACAACTTTATCTTTACCGATATGATCTCCAACTATGCGCATGCAGGTTTGAAAACGGTGTGGGACGGGATAGATTTCGTGGTGACCTTTGATTCCAATTTCAAAAAAGCAGCTTCGATCTCGAAAGAGATCGCCAAAAAATACTCCAAGGGGTATACTGATATCACCAGAAAACAGCTCAACAAGATGAGAAGTCAGTACCATATGAAAAATACCAATGTCGAACCGCGCATCTTTACGCTGATCGAACCGTATGGCATGAAGATCAGTGTATGGTATCTGACTAACTCCTATGCGACGTTGACGCTCAGAAGTACGATCTCGGCAGAGATCATCACAAGACTGCATGAGGAAGAGGACATCCATCTGGCATTCCCTACTCAGTCCATCTATGTGGACAAAGATGTGCGAAAACCCCAGATGGAAGCACCCCAAAAGGACATAGTATAAATGCAAAAAGTTTTTTTTAAGACCTTCGGATGTCGTACCAACCAGTTTGATACGCAGATCATGATCTCCAAGCTGAAGGATTATGAGATCAGCATGGATGAAGGGAGTGCGGATGTCGTTGTCGTCAACTCCTGTACGGTGACCAACGGCGCAGACTCTTCTGTGCGGAACTACATCGCTTCGATGAAACGCAAAAATCCCTCCGCGAAGGTGATCCTTGCAGGGTGTGGCGCCCACTCGAAAGGCGAGGCGCTTTTTGCGGATAAAAAAGTGCACGGAGTGATGGGACACTCGGAGAAAGAGAAGATCAACGAGATACTCAAGCTGGAACAGCCCTTCTATCAGATCGGTGATCTGACCCATATTGACTCCACGATCGTAGAGGAGTTTGTCGGCAAAAGCAGGGCGTTTATCAAGATCCAGGAGGGGTGTGACTTCAGATGTTCATACTGTATCATCCCTGCAGTCAGGGGAGATGCAAGAAGTCACAGAGAAGCGGATATCATCGAGCAGGTAACCCGCTTGGCAGGCAACGGATTCGGCGAGTTCATCCTGACCGGGACCAATGTGGGGAGTTACGGCCGGGACCATGGGACTTCGATGGCCGGGCTGCTCAAAAAACTCTCTCAGATACGCGGCGTGAGACGTATCCGTATCGGCAGCCTGGAGCCGATCCAGATCGATGAGGAGTTCAAGGAGCTGCTCACTGAACCGTGGATGGCAAAACACCTTCATATCGCCCTGCAGCATACCAGTGACAAGATGCTGGAGCTGATGAACAGACGCAACCGTTTCGAGAGTGATATCAAGCTCTTTGAGGAGATCGCCCAAAAGGGGTATGCGCTGGGAACAGACTATATTGTAGGGCATCCGGGTGAAGATGATGCCGCGTGGGATGAAGCGATCAGCAGGGTCAAAGCACTTCCACTGACCCATATCCATGCCTTTACCTACTCCAAGCGCGATAACACCCCCTCGGCAATGATGAAGCCGGAAGTACGGGGTGATATCGCCAAAGCCAGACACAGAGAACTGACAGAGATCATCAAGGCGAAAAACTATCTTTTCAGACGTGAACATACGAATAATCTGGAGGTACTTCTGGAGAGCGGCAAGAACGGCATCTATCAGGGGTTCGATCAGTACTTCAATCGTATCGCTGTCAAAAGTGATGAGGATCTCAGTTCCAACTGGGTAGTGCTAAACGAGATAGAGGTGAGCAGTGAAGGCAATAATGCAACACTTTAAAGCAACCAAACATCTGAAGATCATTGTATCGCTTTTAGCCGTACTGAGTCTTTTGCTGGCATTTGCCATGCTTCGCGACAGCGCAGAGGTGATCACACATCAGCAGGCCAATGCACTTTTTACCCAGGAGAAGATCAAGAAACTGATCGTTGAGGGGGAGTATATCCGTATCATCACGGAGGAGAAGGAGTACAAGGTCTACGAGGGGGCGATCAACAAAAGCACTTTCTTTGCCAAATATCCTGTTGAGGTGAAAGAGAGTAAAGCCTATCTCTATGATCTTTTTACGCTTTTTTTGATACTGGGAGCATTTGTTTTCTTTTTCAGGATGATCCAGGAAGGCAGAGAAAAACAGCTCAAGCACCTCAAAGTCAACCTGCAGAGAGAAGATGAAGCGCTCAAGGCAGAACCGGTACAGGCGATCACTTCGAATGTAAGGTTCTCTGATGTGGCCGGTATCAGTGCAGTAAAAGAGGAGCTTGAGGAGATCATCGATTTTTTGAAAGCGCCGCAGAAGTATAAAGCGCTTGATATCAGTCTTCCAAAAGGGGTGCTGCTGGTCGGTCCTCCGGGAGTGGGCAAGACACTGATCTCCAAGGCTGTGGCAGGGGAAGCGGGTGTGCCGTTCTTCTATCAGAGCGGAGCCTCTTTTGTGCATATTTATGTGGGGATGGGAGCCAAAAGGGTCAGCGAACTCTTCAGAAAGGCCAAGCAGATGGCGCCAAGTATTATCTTCATTGATGAGATCGATGCGGTGGGAAAAAGCCGTGGAGAGTTCCGCAATGATGAGAGGGAAGCAACACTCAATCAGCTTTTGACCGAAATGGACGGTTTTGAAGAGAGTTCAGGGGTGATCGTCATCGGAGCGACAAACAAGATCGATGTCCTGGACGAGGCGCTGCTGAGAGCAGGGCGCTTTGACAGGCGTATCCATATCTCACTGCCTGATCTGGAAGAGAGGGCGAAGACGCTTGAACTCTACCTGGCCAAAAAGCCGCACAGTGTCGATATAGGCCATATTGCCAGAATGAGTGTGGGGTTCAACTCGGCCGCTCTTGCAACGTTGACCAATGAAGCAGCGATCTATGCGATGCGTGACGGCCGTTCTACGATCGAAACCTCAGACTTTGAAGCGGTCAAAGAGAAGGTACTGCTTGGAAAACGAAAGATCATGAGCCTGACGGATAAAGAACGTGAGATTCAGGCCGTCTACCAGGCGGCCAAGGCATTGGTGGCGACGTGGTTTGATATAGAGTTTGACAAGATAGGTCTGGTCAATATTATGCTGCTTAGAGAGGATCATGAGATACTCTCTAAAGGTCAGCTGCTCAACCGGATCAAGGTCTATCTGGCGGGGAGTGTCGCCAATTCGATCTTTTTCAAGGAACAGTTTACCAATGCCAGCAGTGATATCAAGCAGGCAAAAAAGATGGTGCATCAGGTCGTTTATGAGTATATGATGAATGAGAATTTCATCATCACACCGTCTGCAGAAGAGGAGCTTTTGAAAAACTCGGTTGCAGAAGTGACCAATCTTCTCAACTCACTCAATGATGCACTGAAAAAGACAGCCACATATCTGCTGGAGCATGAAAATATAGACCAGGAACAGTGCAGAGAGATACTCCGTGAGATATTTTAACGGGTTCTCTCTTCGCGGAGAAGAGCGGTTTTTCAGCGAGTATCTGATCCAAAACGATCTGTGTGTGGCGGGTTTCAGCTACGGGGCGCAGCAGGCTTTCGAGTATGTGTATAATACGACCCAGAGAGTAGACAGGCTTATCCTTCTTTCACCGGCATTTTTCCAGAGCCAAAAACCGAGTTTCATCCGTACCCAATTGCGTTATTTCAAAAACAGCAGGGAAGCCTATATCAAGCAGTTCCTTGCCAATACTGCTTACCCGTCACAGGTTGATCTCTCTGCTTGTCTCAGTACCGGCACACAGGAAGAGTTGGAGGCTCTGCTAAGTTACCGGTGGGAGAGTGAAAAGATCAGGAAGATCACAGGCAGGGGTACGACCATTGAGGTATTCCTGGGAAGAGAAGACAAGATCATTGACGCTCCTGCCGCGTTCGATTTCTTTGCAGGCAAGACGGTGACGTACTGGATAAAAGGTGCCGGGCATTTGTTGAAGGATTAAAGCAGGTTGGCCTTCTTGTTTCATGTTTTGGGCTATTTCACAGAGAATTTAAGAGAAAATCGATAAAGTACAAGAAGTTATACACTGTTTTATATGTTATACTTTTGATATAAAGAATTAAGGGATAAAATATGTCATTCACACCCCAAACTCCACATCTTACGATAGATGGTATTATCGAAGTCTATGAGGATGGTATCTTTCAGGGGATCGTACTCATAGAACGGAAACATGAACCGTACGGTTTGGCTTTGCCAGGTGGGTTTGTTGAAGTCGGAGAAACAGTGGAGCAGGCACTGGTGCGTGAGATGAAGGAAGAGACAGGGTTGGATGTTGAGATTGACAGGGTACTGGGTATCTACTCCGATCCTGACAGAGACCCCCGTTTTCATGTTGCGACCATAGTCTATGTGGCCAAGGCCTCGGGCCAGCCAAAAGGCGGTGATGATGCGATGGAAGCAAATCTTTATGCACTGATCGACCTTCCGTTGGATAAACTGGTATTTGATCATAGAGTGATCGTAGAAGATTATTTGAAAACCTGTAACTAGCCGGGAGAGGATGTGCAGGAGAGTTTTTATCTACTGGCTGCACTTAAAAAGCTGGGTTATCTTCAGACAGCCAGGGATCCGTTATGGTGGCCAAAAAGCGGAACCTTTGAAGTAGTAGTTGGGGCTATATTGACACAACAGAGCCGCTGGGAAAAGGTAGAAGCCTCCCTCTCTGCTCTTAAAAAAGCGAACCTGCTTACTCTCGAAGCTCTCTCATCCGCCGATACGCAGCACATCGCTTCGTTGATCAAACCGAGCGGTTTTTACAATACCAAATCAAAAAGACTCATCTCGCTTAGTCAAAGTATACTCAAAGATTTCGGTTCATTTGAAACTTTTTCCAGGGAAGTTGACAGAACCTGGCTGCTTGCGCAAAAAGGGATAGGGATGGAGAGTGCAGACTCGATCCTCTGTTATGCCTGTCACAGGCCGGTTCTGGTGGTAGACAGTTATACACAAAGGCTCCTGGATGCGCTTGGGTATACCCTTGATGACTACATGGAGTTGCAGGAGTGGATGCAGCAGGGAATAGAGACGAATCTCGATAAGGTCAGGCGGCTTTATGGAGAAGAGGCGGATATTGCAACAGTTTATGCCAGATTTCATGGAAAAATAGTAGAATATTCCAAACAACATATGCGCGGCAAAGCAGTCGATGTTGCACCGCTGTTAGACGCGCTGGAGGAGAGCATATGACCAATATCGTGATCACGGGATGCAGTACCGGCATCGGTCTTGAGACGGCACTCTATCTGAAGGAGCGATATATCTCCGTCTATCCGACAGCACGTAATGAAAAAGATGTGGCACACCTCAAAGCATTGGGCTTTGAGCATGCGATGGTGCTTGATGTGACCAAGCCTGAGGAGATCGCAGCGGTGATCAGACAGGTGCTGGAGCGTGAAGGAAAGATCGATGTATGGTTCAACAACGCAGGTTACGGGCAGCCTGGTGCCCTAGAGGATATCGGTACTGAGGTTCTCAGAGAACAGTTTGAGACCAATGTCTTTGGCCTCCATGAGTGTACGCTGCAGGTGCTAAGAGTCATGCGAAAGCAGGGGCATGGGAAGATCATACAGCACTCATCGGTACTGGGGCTCATCTCACTCTTTGGCAGAGGTGCCTACAATGCCAGCAAATACGCCATCGAAGGGCTCAGCGATACACTGCGTCTTGAGCTGATGGAAACGGATATCCATATCTCTCTGCTCAATACCGGTCCGGTGAGCAGCAACTTCCGCCAAAATGCGATCCAAAAATTGCAGGAGAATGTGGATATAGCCCATTCACGTTTGAGAGAGAAGTATGAAGCAAATATCAACGGTCAAGGCAAAAAAGTACCATTCAACCTCGAAGCCGATGCCGTAGCTTCAGTCGTCTACGAGATCATCGCATCCAAGAAGCCAAAACCGCGCTACTACATCACCAAGGCAACCTATCTGCTGGGGAATCTAAAGAGGATACTCAGTACTTCCCTTCTTGATAAGATACTCATCAGAGTGGGATAGTTCTATCTCGTTTTTCTCTTCCTCTTTCCTTCCCCCGAGCTCCGGAGAGAGTGTGAAAGAGCTATCGGGAACGGAGGCTTCAGCCCCGAAAATCCAAATACAGACCAATAAAAAATTTTTTTTACAGCAATTTTAATGTTCATTTCACTTGGTTGAAACAGCTTCCTCCAAAGTCATCTATAGCGGCATAGAGTAGGCATAACAGGGCTTTGGTTCATGCCTGAGACCGAATTTTTTTATCAAATAACATCAACAAACCTTGAGAGGAAGTCCTCTAAAAATGATTTTTATAACGCAGAAGTCAGTTAAAATTGATAATGCTTTGATTACAATAAAAAGTGGAATAGGAGGGGAAGAAGATGATAAAAAAACTATTCTTTGTGCTTAACGTACTTTTTGTGATGGTATCTGGCGGGGATTTTGAAGATGGAGTTGCTGCTTATCATGCTGGAGAGCATCAAAAAGCGGCAGAGCTTTTCAAAAAGGCAGCTGAGCAGGGAGATGTGGATGCACAGAATAACCTTGGGGTAATGTATGAAAATGGCCAGGGGGTGCAGCAGGACTACCAAAAGGCAGCAGTGTTTTTCCGGAAGGCGGCCGAGCGGGGAGACGCTGATGCTCAGTATAACCTTGGGGTGATGTATATGAATGGCCAGGGGGTGAAACAGGATTATCCAAAAGCAGCAGAGTTTTTTCAGATGGCGGCCGACCAGGGGGTTGTCAGGGCTCAAACTGTCCTTGGGGTGATGTGTATGAGTGGCCAGGGGGTGCGGCAGGACTACCAAAAGGCGGCAGAGTTTTTCCGGAAGGCGGCCGAGCGGGGAGACACAGATGCTCAGTATAATCTTGGAAGTATGTATATGAATGGCCAGGGAGTGCAACAGGACGACCAAAAAGCAGCAGAGCTTTACCGGAAGGCGGCCGATCAGGGAGACGCAGATGCTCAGTATAACCTTGGAAGTATGTATATGAATGGCCAGGGGGTGCAGCAGGATTACCAAAAAGCGGCAGAACTTTACCAAAAGGCAACCGAACGGGGAGTTACCAGGACCCAGTATAGCCTTGGGGTGATGTATATGAATAGCCAGGGAGTGAAGCAGGATTATCAAAAAGCAGCAGAACTTTTCCAGCAGGCAGCCGACTAGAGGTGCTTCTACAGCTCAAACCAACCTTAGGGTATTCTGTCCTCATGGCAGGTATTGGAGTTTTTCTGCCAGTTTTTTCCCGGTATCTTGGTAATATTTGCACATACAATTCCTTTATTTTATTATACTGAATAAGGAAAATAAAACTCAATAAAGAGTTCTACGCTATAATGCCCAAAATCAATTAATTAGGTGAAGATATGGATAAGATCAAAATAGGTGTAGTGACTACAAGCGATAGGGCAAGTCAGGGAATCTATGAGGATATCTCGGGTGTAGCGATCATGGATACGATGAAAGAGTATCTGCTGAATGAGTGCGAGTATGTCTATCGATGTATCCCCGATGACCAAAACCTTATCGAAAACACGCTGATCGAGCTGGCGCGTGATGAGGATTGTGATCTCATCGTTACGACCGGAGGTACGGGGCCGGCAGCAAGAGATGTAACGACTGAAGCGACAGAGAGTGTATGTCAGAAGCTTCTGCCCGGTTTTGGAGAACAGATGAGAGCGGTAAGCCTGAAGTATGTCCCTACTGCGATCCTTTCACGCCAGACGGCGGGTATCTGTGCGGGCTCGCTCATTATCAATCTGCCCGGCAAGCCGAAATCCATCAGAGAGTGTCTGGATGCAGTGTTCCCGGCTGTTCCGTACTGTATCGACCTTATCGGCGGTGCTTATATGGAAGCCAACGAAGAGGTCATTAAGGTCTTCAGGCCCAAGGCAAAATAATGGATGTAGCATTTATCGAAGCAAAGATCGGAGAGATCATTACCGAGCTTGAAAAAGAGGTGATGGAGGTCGTCTCCGATCAGTCTTTGGACAAAAAACAGACCAATCTGCGCATGAAACCGCTCAAATCCACCAAGCAGATACTGCTCAACGCCATTGAGAGTATCAAGATGGTAGAGGAGGTTTCAAGGAAGGAGAGAGAAGGTGCATATGACTAACGGTATCCTGATACTCCTCTTCCTGGTGGCAGTAGCGCTCTTCTTCTGGGGAAGTCTCAAGGCGTTGAAGACACAACAAAAACGCTATCTTTTGGCGATGGTCCCTATGGGGCTTTTGATAGCAGGAATGTTTTTACTCTAACAGATTCAGTGACGCAGACTTCTTTTTAAAACCATGTGTCTCACTCCCTTTTCAAGGTGTCTCATTTGCACTTTAACCCTTGCTTAAAGTTATTTTGTTATCATCGGAGCCAATTCCAAGACTCAAAAGGTCATTATGAAATCTATGAAACGAATTGTATTGAAAGTAGGAAGTTCTGTCCTCACTGAAGAGGGTGAGATCGCAAAAGAACGCATGTTTAATCTCATATCAGTTATTGTAGATTTGCGTAAAAAATATGAGGTGATATTGGTGACTTCCGGTGCTGTTGCATCCGGGTATACTGCATTGAAGCTTGACAAGAGAAAACAGATCAGTAAAAAAGTCCTTGCTGCAGTAGGCCAGCCGATACTGATGAGCTCCTATAAGAAAAAATTTGATATTTATGATGTCGATACTGCCCAGATATTGCTCATTGAGGATGATTTTGATTCAAGAAAACGTACAGAGATATTCAGACAGATCATCAATACCTCTATTGAAAAAGGTATCCTGCCTATCGTCAATGAAAACGATATCTCCAGTACACCTGAACAGCTTTTTGGGGACAATGACCAGCTTGCTGCACGTGTGACACATCATACGGATGCTGATTTACTGGTAATACTCAGCGACATTGACGGATACTATGACAGTAATCCAAACGATAATCCTCAGGCGAAGATCCTCAAAAAGGTCCATAGCCTTACAGGGAAAGAGCTTAAGGCAAGCCACTCTCCGAATAATGAGTTCGCTACAGGAGGGATCGTGACGAAACTGGTAGCCGCTGATTTTCTGCTTTCCAAAGGAAGACAGATGTTCTTATGCAGCGGTTTTGATCTCACGACTGCAAAGGAGTATCTTCTGGAGGGGATACACAACAAAGGTACGCTCTTTACCCCTGCATCCTAAGCGCCGCTGCCAAAGAAGTATGCCAGAGTAACCTTTTTATCGTCCGGCCGAGGTCATCCCCGCGCCCAGCCATGATTGCATCCCGCCGCGGTACCATTTGATTTTATGGGGAGGGTACCCGACTTCCAGGAGAGACTGGATCATCTTGGGAGACTGGCTGCACCATGGTCCGTTGCAGAAGAGCAGGATCGTTTTGGCGTGTAAAAAATCGTACTGACCTTCCTCATTGAGAATCCTCACACCCATCTCTCTAAGTGCCTGTTCAAACCGGAACTCGTACTGTTCCCGGTACTTGAAGTGGTGAAATGGCATATTGACGGCGCCCGGTATCGTCATGTAGCGATACCATTTCTCTTTGCGGCTGTCGATGAGAAGCATATCACTGCGTGTTTGCATCTCTTTGATAAACCTTAGTGTTTCCAGTTCGCCGTAGGTCTCCAGCTCCGGATGGAGTTTTATCGGCTGCAGGTGCCCAGTCGTATGGACGAAGGTGGATTTGCACTTATCGGGCACGTTTGCGTGGGCATAGTTTCCTGTCCAGACCATCTCGTTCGTAAGAAGTTCCTGTCTGTCGCACTCTTCAGGTATATCTCTTTTGACAACTATCTGCTGCATATCTTTTTTACCTGTGTGATGCCTGGTCAAGACTCCGGCATACTCCAACCCCTCCTCTTCGGAAAAAGCAAAAACAGTTGCTAAGACAAACAGGGTAAAGAGCTGTAAGATCATTGCTTTTCCTTTTTATATTTTTTTGATGGTACCATAACAATGTGTACGAGTGTGTAACTGTAAAAGTGCATGTATGGAGAGGTCTCGGCAATTATGCTACAATCCGGTATGAAAAAACTGAACTATCTATTTATCATCCTATCCTCTGCAAGCCTATTGCTTTATGGAGGAGAGATGACACAGAGATCATTTGAAGCGACTTTGAAAAAGTGTGAGGCAGAGGATAACGGTGCGGCATGCGCAAAGCTCTACTACTATTTCATCTCGAGCAAACGCGCTTATCTTGCCGATCTGCAGCTGGACAAACAAAAAGCGCTCTATTATGCGAAAAAAGCATGTGTTCTCAATGACAGGGACGGGTGTGTTACTGCGGGAATGACGCTCTACTACGGAGATCAGCACGCGGGTATTGCGAGGGATAAGGAGTCGGGCAGAGGACTTCTGAAAAAAGCCTGCGAACTGGGACAGGATGATGTCTGTACCTTTTTTCTCAATCCGAACTTCTGACCCCATCTCTCAAATCATGGTACAATAGCACAATACCACCTGTAAAGGAGTCTGAGATGGACAAGCCGGTCATTGCGGATAACAATCCTGTCATCGCTTCTCTCGAAGAGGGAAAGAGTTACCTTTTTTGTACGTGCGGCATCTCAAAAACGCAGCCTTTCTGCGACGGGAGCCATAAAGGGATTTCGCTCAAGCCATTGAAGTTTACAGCAAAAGCGACGACACAGAAGTGGATGTGTATGTGCAAACATACGGGCAATCCTCCTTACTGTGGCGGAACGCATCAGAGATTCAGCAAGGAAGATATAGGAAAGGTTCTGGATTAGATTCCTATGAAAGGAGGGGGTGTAATGGAAAATATCATCCGGATCCTCCGCATTCCTCAAATAGGCAGCATTGTGCTAGAGCAGGTCGCTGTCAAGGAGTTTTTCGTGATTTTTTTTGAGACTGAACTCCAGAGTGATCCTGGTACCGTTTTGGGGATCAATCGTGATAAAACTTTCATCCAGATAATCACTGATCGCCTCCATCAAAGACAACCCAAGAGAGTTGCTGGTATCACTGCCACTGAAGCCCTGCCCGCTATCTTCTATCATCAAGCGACAGGTTTTGTCCTCCGTCAGACAGGTGACCCTGATCTCCTCTTTTGTATCAGGCAGATAGGCATGTTCTATCGCATTTGATACCGCTTCATTGACAAACAATCCGATATAGGTTGCCGTAGAGGTATCCATCGTGAGTCCTTTTTCTACCTCTAAAATGATGGTATGTCTGGTCAGAAGCTGAAGCGTGGTGATAATGCTTTTAAGGTAGGCTTCGATATCTACGGTGGTAGGTCTGTTGTTGCCGGAGAGCTGTTCATGCACCAACCCTATGGCTTTCAAGCGGTTGGCCTGGGACGACAACACTTTTTTGCATTGCTCGTTTTTCACTCTGTTGGACTGCATGAGCAGCAGACCCATGATCATTTGAAGGTTGTTTTTCACTCTGTGGTTCAGCTCTTTGAGGAGCGTTTTTTGTGATCGGCTGAATGTGAGCAGTTCGGTCTGGAAGTTCTGTCTATACTCCTCGAACCGGTAATGAAGAAATGAGATACCGGCATACCCGATCAGGATCTCCAGATAGAGCGAAGAGGGGAAAATGATCGGTTCTATGATCCTGAAATGACTGTTTAGCAGAGCCAGGAGAATCATAAATACCATAAAGACGGTAAACTTTTTCCCATTTTCAGTCCCTAGAAAGAAGAAGATAAAGACAGGAAGTATGGCCAGGGCAAAAAGTGAAAATTCAGGGTTTTCACCGATAATGAAAAGTGCCAGAACGACCAGTATCGAAACAGAAATGATCAGGATAGAAGCAAAGGCCCTCAGTGTGATCATACGAAAATAATAGAGCACAACACCTGTCACCTGGGCAAGGAGTGCGACGATTTCCAGCCATACCATGGCATAAAAATGGTGTTTGTAGCTTTCATAGGTATCTACGCTGATAATAATGAGTGAGATCATAAAAAAGAGTTTGGTGAGTCTTAGAAAGAGTTGCTGTGTATTTCGATGGTAGAGATCATTTTTCATAGGATTGTTGCATACTTATCGGTATAGGATTTGATAATGACGGCTACGGGGAGAGCAGAAAACGGTATAACGGAATCTTTTTTTGAACCTATAGAATATATGGTGATCACCCCTTTGCATTATCCGGTTTTATTGTATCATAACTTCGCCGTTTTTCTAAGCAGGTGCTTTTATTCACGGTAATCCGGCGATCAAAACGGATTGCTCTGTGAACGTTTTGGACTCCGAAGAAGCGTAGACGGCGGCTTTCTCTTAACGTGATGGCCGATCTTTCAGCAACTGTGCATTGAACGCAACGATCACGGTACTGAGCGACATCAATACGGCACCAAGCGCAGGCTTGATCATGATCCCCCATGGAGTGAGAATCCCCGCAGCCAAAGGGATCGCGATGATGTTGTACCCACTTGCCCACCAGAGGTTTTGCACCATTTTGCGGTAGGTTGCTTTGGAAAGCTTGATCGCATCGGTAACACGAAGCAGCTCGCTTGTTGTCAGGATGATATCGGCACTCTCTATCGCGATATCGGTACCTGCACCTATGGCGATTCCGATATCCGCCTTCAGGAGTGCCGGAGCATCATTGATCCCGTCTCCCACCATGGCGACAATCTTCCCTTCTTTTTTGAGCTGATCGATCTTTTGAAGTTTTTCATCCGGCAAGAGGTTTGCTTCATAGTGTGTGATGCCTGTCTGCTTTGCCACCTCTGCAGCAACGAGAGCATTGTCGCCTGTAAGCATATAGCTTTGTATCCCCATACTCTCCAGCATATGTATCGCCTGGTCTGCATGCTTCCGGATAGAATCCTCAAGCAAAAAGAGACCCAGGATCTTGCCGTCGACTGCCAGCCATACCTTGCTTGCTTCTTTTGTCTCATATTTATGCATCGGTTCAGGGATATCCAGTGACGCTTTTTCCAAAAGCTGCATACCCCCGATCATCATCGTTTTTCCCTCGATTTTGGCTTTGGCACCTATCCCGGGATATGATTCAAACTCTGTGATTGGTATCGGTTTGATCCGGCGTTCTTTTGCATAATCAATGATGGCTTTTGCAAGAGAGTGTTCAGAGTTCTGTTCCAAAGAAAGAGCATACTGAAGCATTTTTTCTTCTTCTTGCATGGCGTATATCTCAGTGACACTCAGTTTTCCATTGGTGAGCGTCCCGGTCTTATCAAAACATATCACATCTACATTACGCAGTTTCTCGAAGGCTTCACGGTGACGTATCAGTATCCCTTTTTGGGCTCCCAGGGAAGTTGAGATCGCAGTCACCAGAGGCACAGCCAGCCCCAAAGCATGGGGACATGCAATAATTAAAACCGTGATCGCTTTCTGTACGGAGTCACCGGCTGAAGTGAGCATCGACCAGACTGCGAAGGTCACTGCGGCGACACTGACCGAGAGATAAAAAAGCCATCCGGCTGCCCTGTTGGCAAGATCCTGGGTATGAGACTTGCTCCTGGATGCCTCCTGCACCAAAGAGAGCATTTGGGAGAGATAACTCTCTTTCCCGCTTTTATTGATCTGCACCTTGAGTATACCGTCAAGATTGGTGCTTCCCATATAGACGCTTTTGCCGCTTTTTTTATGGACAGGTTTTGACTCCCCTGTCAAAAAAGCCTCGTCAGCCATGCTCTCGCCCTCTTTGACGATACCGTCTGCGGGTATCTTTTCTCCCGGACGTATCAGTATCAGATCATCCACCTGCAGGGCTTCGACAGTCACCTCTTCCTGGCTTCCGTCGGGTTTGATCCTGACCGCCTCCTGCGGCATCAGCTTGACCAGTTCACTCAGTGCACTGCTGGCAGAGAGCAGGCTTTTGGACTCAATATAGTGACCGATCAGCATAATATCGATCAGTGTGGCAAGTTCCCAGAAAAACGCCTTGCCCTGATGAAAGAAGAGTGTGGAAGCGGAATAGAAGTAGGCTACGGATATTGCCATAGAGATCAGTGTCATCATCCCGGGTTTGAGCGACTTGATCTCTTCGGTCATCATCGTTAGAAACGGCCAACCGCCATAAAGGTAGATAAAAGAGGAGAGGAGGGGCACAATGGTATTCTGATAGGGAAGAGTGATCACAAACCCGAACCACTCCTGTATCTGTCTCTTATACACATCTGACGCTGCCGACGAAGAGGATAGTGTAGATCTCGGTGGTCGCCGTATCA
>OGCK01000076.1_pt1 | contig 17953 bp, 22 predicted proteins | sample 1570051 | NCBI WGS metagenome assembly OGCK01 (sample SAMN06266181, study PRJEB24510) | hot springs metagenome | isolation source: hot spring sediment | place: USA: Zodletone Spring, Oklahoma | collected 2013-12-03 | reverse complement strand
GTTTCATTTACTCCTTGTTCAAAAATGTAAATCTCCTTGTTTGACTCTTCCCCCGGCTCCCTTTTACAGAAGAGCCTTACTTCCTTCCTTTTTCCCTTGTATTTAGGCTCTTCGACTTCTGCTATGAATACTTCGAGGACTTCTGGGTATAAATAAGATGAAAATTTTTCTTGTTACAGAAGAGCCTATCTCCTTTAACAAATGATCACTATGATTCTTCTTATATCATTTCTAATTTCTCCCAATTAATCATAAGTAAAATATACAATCATTATGAGTTATTTTGTGCGTAACATCCTCTCAAAAGAACGTTTATGCTTATTTTTCCTTCTCATCTTTGTCTATAAATATAATTTTTATAACCTTATATAAAGATATATAATTTTTTTAAAAAACTTTATTTTTTTAAGTCTACACTTAGTCACTCTGTCATAAGATCTGGGCTACATGTTTTGGACAAATAGAATTAAGGAGTAAACATGAAAAAAATTTTAACGGCTTCACTTGTGACTGCGATGGCATTGACAAGCGTAAACGCGAGTTCAGTCAATGACAGGATTAGTGAACTAGAGGCAGAGCTTGCAAAAGTAAAGAAAGATCTTAAAAAACAGAAGAGTACACTTAATGAGGTTAAAGCGCATGATGCTGGTGATAACATCAAGTGGGGTGCGGATGTAAGAACTGCTATTGACAATATCAATTATGATATGGCAAGTGGCAATGAATATAGCAAAAATGATCTTATGTCATTGAGACTATGGCTTAATATGGAGTATGCTGCAGATAGCAAAAATATCTTTAAAGGTCAGCTCTCTATGAATAAAGCTTTTGGTGCTGATTTTTATGATCCAATGGTTGATGGGTATAGCCGTACAATGAGTATGGGCGGCGCATTTGATTGGACTGGGAATGAAGCATTGACTGATAATTCACTCAAAGTGAGACAAGCGTACTGGCTCTACCTTGGAGATGATGCCTTCGGCACAGGTATGCCATGGACATTCTCTCTGGGTAGAAGACCATCTACAAACGGTTTTCTGGCTAACCTAAGAGATGATGATCCAGATCAATCCCCGCTTGGACACGTGATCAACGTTGAATTTGATGGTTTAAGTTCAAAACTTGATCTTTCTGGTGTTACAGGTATTTCTGGAATGAGTATCAAACTTTGTATGGGACAGGGGTCGACGAATGCATATCCAATGCTAACACCTACTCAATATGCAAATGATGATAATCAACTTGAAGACATTAAATTGGCCGGATTTATTTTTGAACCATACAATGATGGACAGTTTATCACTAAAGCTACATGGTATAGAGCGTATGACCTTCCAGGTATGGAACATCCTATGATGCCAATACCAGGAAATGACCCTACTGGATTTAATCAGTATGGTGATATGGAAGGTGGTGCATTCTCTGTACTTGTTGATGGTCTAGCTGATGACGGATTCCTCGCGGATACAAAAGTATTTGCTTCAATTGCTTACAGTAAAACCCACCCGGATGTTGCAATGTTGGGGTCAATGGATAGTGAGACTGGTACATCATACTGGCTTGGTGCACAGCTTCCTGTAATAGAAGATGGTAAGTTGGGACTAGAGTATAACCATGGTAGTGAATACTGGAGACCGTTTACCTATGCTGAAGATACGATGATCGGTTCAAAAATTGCAGCGCGTGGTGATGCTTTAGAGGCATACTTTACATATCAGTTGACAGATGCATTGAGTGCGCAACTAAGATATACAAAAATTGATTACGACTATACAGGAAGTAATGGATTCTTCGGTAACTATAGCGGTACACCAATGAAAATTGATACGGTCAAAGCAAATGCTGCATGGGGTGAACAATATCTAGCGGATAATCCTGGCGCTGATCCAGAGGTAGATCCTAATGCTGCTATGGCTTACCAGGCAATTGGTATGGCTGATCAAATTGTTGAAGCCGCACAAGATATTAGATTCTACATCAGATACAGATTCTAATTTCACTCAAACAAAGGGGATCTCCTCCCTTTGTTGAAACCAACCCGATTCTTTTTTTCACAATTTCTATACTTTTATCTTTTATATTTACAATGATAGAAAATAGTTTTGTGGATTAAAAGATTTGAGTTATAATACACAAAAAGAAAAAGGAATACTATGAAACGTATGGCAAAACTCTTTGCGGCTATGCTCCTCCTGACAGCAGGATTGATGGCAGCAAATACGGCAAAACATGATGTGAGAGTCTTTGTATCGGATAATGCTGATAAAAAGATCACTTCGACTACGATAGAAGAGGCATTTCAAAAAACAGGGTTTGTGATCGCAGCGAACAATGATATGAATGCACCCTATTTGAGAGACTTCAATGATACCTCTTTTGACTTTTACAACCTTGCGGTAGTATTTAGAAAAGACACAGCGATTGCATTGGCAAGCGAGTACCCTGAGATCGGGCTCTTTACACCGATGAGTATGTCAATCTGGACAAAAAAAGGTGACAATACGATCTCTGTCTCTTCCATCGCTCCGCATGCAATGGCGAGAATCATGGGCGTGCCTGAAGATAACGAGCATATCATTGCTTACGGCAAAAAAGTGGAAGAGGCGCTTAAGGCTGCTATGCCTAACGGTAAGTGGATCACACTTCCGTATGAGATGAAAATGGAAAAGCGTGACTTTATCACACGTACAACATTCCAGCAGGACGGTGATGACTGGGAAGAGTCAAAAGACAACTACCAGATGGGATTTGAAGGTGAGCTTGCACCGCACGGATTTGTTATGGCAGGATTTACTGACCTGAACTATGAATTTGAAGAGAATGATGTAGATGATTACTACTTCTATGATGTCTACTCGATATGTAAAATTGCCGTGATCTATGAAGTTTCGAAACTTCACCCTGAAGCGGGTGCATTTGCCCCATGTTCAGCATATATGTACCAGAAGAAAGGTGAGAAAACTATCCATGTGGCATTCCCGAATGTTCACAAGTGGATCGATGCACTGAATATCAATGATCAACCATCGATCGATGTTTTGCTTGATGCACAAAAAAGATTTGAAATTATCCTGGATAAGATCAAAAAATAATTTTGCTTATAGATTCGGTCGTACCGAATCTATAACACTCTTTACGCCTATTTCTTCCCTAAAAAACAGAGTCAGACTCATCCCAGAACGAATATCTCATCATCCTTTTTTATCAAACCCGGTTTCACCACTTTTACAAAAATTCCTCTGTCATTCTTCAGCAGCTTCGGCACTCTTTTGTCAATCGAGGAGAGGTGCTTGCACATTGTACAGTCCTGACTGATCTCAATAACGGCGCTGCCAATCTGCATCTGTGTCCCGGCAGGGAGCGCATAAGGGTTATAATCTATCAGAAGATTCTCTCCCAATGCACTTTGCGGAATCTCTATGCCATGATCTTTTACCAGTACATAACTGTCCAGGGAGGTGACAAGGATAGAACGGTCAATATCTTTGTCATAGTGTTTATCGAGCAAAATACCTTTTTCATCGACCTGCAGTTCATCTTTCGGAATCGATTCTTTACTTTCAGTTGTAGTGATATACAAAGCGATCACTTTTCCTGCTTTGGTTGCTTCCATATTTATCCTGTTTTGAAAAGTATTATAAATGTATTTTAACATAATTGATGAGTATATTTGAGATAAATGTGATATAATCCGCCGCAAAAAATAAGTAAAAAAAAAGAAAAATATAACATGTACTCATAATAGTAATCTATTTTACTGATTAAAACAAGATATTTTATTGATTAAAATTTCATTTAGGACAAATTTTGTAGAATTTTGAGTGATATTACCCTATATAGCCAAATCTTTATAAAAATTCTTGACATTTTAATTTAATTTCTAATACAATCGGTGGCAATAGTGATTCTATTATATAAACAAAAAATGAGTACTGTTAACTACTATAAGGAGGTTATATGACTAAGATAAGTAATGCTTCTCAAACTGAAATTCAGTCAGAGAGAAGAGACTTTTTTAGGAAGACTGCGGCGTATTCAGTAAGTGCCCTTGCAGCAGCAAGTGTCATGGCGCCGGTAAAAATCAACGCATCTAATACAAAAGATGATCCCGCGATCGTTGAAGAGAAACCGTGGGGTACAACATTCGGTTACCCGGTAACTCATAATCTATACGGACAACCATCTCCGTATGAGCACAATGTGACAAGAAGAAATACCGAGTTACTTTCTTCAGGAAACTATTATGCTTCGATCGCAATGTGTCCGATCCACGAGCTTAGCGGTATTATCACGCCGAACGGGCTCTTCTTCAGCCGTAGCCACGGCGGTACAGCGGAGATCGATCCAAACGAGCACCGTCTGATGATCCATGGACTTGTGGAGAAACCGCTCGTGCTTACTATGGATGAGCTGAAAAAATACCCAAGCGTGAGCAGAATCCACTTTATCGAGTGTCCGGCGAACGGTGGTCCGGAGTGGAGAAACCCGCAGTTCCCGTCAATCCAATTTGCAAAAGGTATGATGAGCTGTGCTGAGTGGACCGGTGTCTACATCAAAGATATCCTTAAAGATCTTGGCTTGAAGCCGAATGCAAGATGGATGCTGGCTGAAGGTGCGGATAACTCACACATGGGTAGAACCGTACCGATCGACAAAGTGCTTGATGATGCAATGGTTGTATGGGCTCAGAACGGTGAAGCACTGCGTCCTGAACAGGGATACCCGATCAGACTGCTTGTTCCGGGCTGGGAAGGTAACCTGTGTGTAAAATGGCTCTGTAGACTTGAGTTTGCTGATGAGCCTTTCTATGCGAAAGAAGAGACAGCGAAATATACTGCATTGAAACCGAGCGGAAAAGCGATCCAGCACTTCTATGCGAATGAAGTGAACTCTGTCATCACCTACCCGTGTCCTGAGTATGACTGGAAAGACCTTAAAAAAGGTGACCTGGTCGAGATCGAAGGATTGGCATGGAGTGGTCATGGTACTGTTGAAGGTGTAGATATCACATTTGACGGTGGTAAGAACTGGGCAGAAGCCAGCCTCAAAGGATTGGTGTTGCCTAAAGCATGGACAAGATTCAGTTTCATGTACAGATATGAAGGTAAGCCGCTTATTCTCGGTAGCCGCGCAAGAGATGATGCAGGGCATATCCAGCCAACTGTTAAAGAAGAAAGAGCGGTTATGGGAATTGAGTCGGTATATCATAGAAATGCTATACATACTTGGGAAGTTACAGCGAAAGGAGAGGTGAACAATGTTCAAGTCTTATCATAAATTATTACTAACAGCAGGGGTGGTTGTCTCGATTGCTGCATCTGCTGCTGTGGCGGGAGATACAACCACTTCCCGTACTTATGAAAACGGTAAGAATGTCATTGACGGTGGTGCTACGTATCCTGTGGTAAAAGGAAAAACTTCTGCTTACCATATCAATGAAGAGGCACACGGCAAAGGCGGATTCACATTTGGTAGAAAACCTACCGAGAATGAGATCAAAGCCTGGGATATCGATGTCATGCCTGATGGTACAGGCCTTCCTGAAGGAAGCGGTTCTGTAGAAGAGGGTGATGAGATCTATGAAGAGAAGTGTGCATCATGTCACTTCGACTTTGGTGCAGGTGGTGCAGGATACCCGGCACTTGCAAAAGGCAACGCTTATAAAAACGTCGCGACACTGAAAAACCAGAGAATAGATGAGACTGTAGATTCACCTAACCGTGTATTCGGATCTTACTGGCCAAAAGCAAGTACGCTATGGTGGTACATTAAAACAGGTATGCCGCATCCAGCACCGCTCAGTCTCACAGATGACGAGGTATATGCGGTTACTGCATATATTCTTATGCTCAACGAAATGGAAATCGACGGTGAATTGGTCGAGGATGAGTATGTGCTTGACAGAGAGAAGTTCCTGAAGATAAAAATGCCAAACGAAGATGGGTTCGAGCCCAATATCGATGGCGAGCATGCGCTAGAGGATGTCCGTAAATACTATAATGACTTCAGTAACTACGGTAACGGTACAAGATGTATGAAGAACTGTTTTGATGGTGAGCCTGAAATTGCAAGAATCCAGGGCGTTGGAATCAGTGATTATGATCCGCCGCTTGTCACAGAGAAATCTATGCCAGCGAAAACAGGCGAAGAGGTTGCTGGGAAGAAAGAGTATGAAGCAAGCTGTGCGGTTTGCCATGCGACAGATGCAATGGGCGCACCTGCTGTAGGCGATAAGAAAGCCTGGGCATCAGTGATGGAAAAAGGTATCGATCAGGTATACCATAATGCGATCCACGGTATCAATGCTATGCCTCCAAAAGGCGGTACTGCATTGTCTGATGATAAGATCAAAGAGATCGTAGAGTATATGATAAGCCAGAGCAAGTAATAGTGCACTTTCACTATTACTTCACAATTAGTCAGTAATATTAGCCAGGATGCAGGCCATCCTGGCTTGTAGAATGAATGAAAGGAATTCAAATGGAAAGAAGAAAATTTTTAGGTTTAGGTTTGACTGCTGCTGCAGTTTTGCCAGCAATATTGAATGCGAAAGATTTTAGAGCAGAGAAACCTGATACATGGACTGCACAGAAAGTAGACGCTGCAATAGAGGCACTCTACGGAAAGATCACACCAGTAGAAGAGGGTGTGACTGTACAGGCTCCAAAAGTTGCTTCAAACGGTGGTGCTGTACCGGTAAAAATCAAATCTGATATCCCTGCGAAGACTGTAGCGGTATTCCAGGATGCGAACCCTGAAGCGACAGTAGCTGTGTTTGACCTTAGTGAAGGCGGGATTGTCGACTACTCTATTCAGATCAAAATGAAAGCATCAGGTACTATCACTGCGATCGTAGAAGGCAAAGACGGTAAATTCTACCTTGGTAAGCAGTCACTAGAAGTTGCGCTTGGTGGATGTGAAGGTTAATCTTCACCCGCTTAACGTAGAGTAAAAGTCAGTAGAATTAGCGTAGAAATAGAATAAAGGAAAACCTATGGCAAATATGAAAATCAAAGCAAGTGCAAGAAATGGCATTGTAAAATGTAAAGTAATGATGAAGCATGATATGCTTACATACGATCAAGCAAAAGCAAAAGGCACGGAAGCAAACTTTATTACACATATTACTGCAAAAGCAGGTGGAAAAGTAGTGCTTGACATGTCAACAAGCCAGTTCCTCTCAAAAAACCCACTGATCAAATTTGACTTCAGTGCAGAAGGTTTGAAAGCAGGTGATATGCTTGAGATGACTTGGACTGACCTTTCCGGGAAAACAGTCACTGAGTCTAAAGAGATCAAAGGTCTTTAATCAGATATATTCTCTCTGACCTTCCGGTCAGTTGAGATGCGTTAGATATGACAGAGCTGCTTTTAAGGCAGCTGTTTTATATCTATACTATCTCCGTGATATCAAACCAGTGTATCACCTCTCTTTTCAGGGTACTCTCTTTTCTCCTTCGAAAGTGATCATCCATATCAAACTCCATCTTACCGTAACCCTCTTTGTATTCATCGATCAATGCCGCGTAGACATCTTCTTTCATTGCGCTGATTTCGTAGGTAACTTTATCGTAGGTTTTGCCCTCCAGACCAATCTGCTCTCTCTGGCGTTCATTGACGTTGATACTCCCATACCTTTGATCTTCCGGAAGTGACATATTCATCTCGCCATAGGCACGCATGGAGGCAAAGGTGTGCTCAAACTGGGTCAGGGGGATATTGTCGAGGTGATGGATAATGGTCGCCTCTTCCCTGGTGTATCCCCATCCCCCGCTGACAGGAAGATCCATATCGAAGGCTGAGTTGATGATCGCTTTGAGGTTGTCTTCGTGGAATAGCGGTTCAAACTTTTTCATGGTATTACTCTTGTATTGGTTTATGATATTATAGAGAGAATTGGTTTAAAAGAGAAAGGGGGGAGGCAAAGAGAGACGAGGGGGTTTAGAGGCCTGCCTCTTTGATCGCCTCAATCTGGGCATGCGCAATCAGCGGATCGATAATCAGGCTGAGTTTGCCATTGTTCATCACATCCTCAAGTGCATAGATCGTGAGGCCGATACGGTGATCGGTGATTCTGTTCTGAGGATAATTATAGGTTCTGATCTTCTCGGAACGGTCTCCTGAACCTACCTGCAGTTTACGCTGAGAGGATGTCTCATCCAGCTGTTTTTGAAGCTCTGCTTCATAAACCCTTGCCTTGAGGATCTTCATTGCCTTGTCCCTGTTTTTATGCTGGGACTTCTCATCCTGGATCGCAACGACGATCCCTGTAGGGATGTGAGTAAGGCGTACGGCCGAGTCTGTGGTGTTGACTGATTGTCCGCCGCATCCGCTGGAGCGGTAGACATCCATCTTGATCTCATTGGGCTTGATATCCACTTCGACATCATCCACTTCTGGGATGACCGCTACAGTGATCGCTGAAGTATGCACACGCCCCTGAGTTTCGGTCTCCGGTACACGCTGAACACGGTGCGTACCCGCTTCGTACTTGAGTTTGGAGTAGACCCCGTCACCCTTGATCAGGGCAATCAGTTCTTTGTACCCTCCGGCCGTCCCGTCACTCGAACTGACGATCTCAACTCTCCAGCCAGTAAGTTCTGCGTAGCGGGTGTACATTTTGAAGACATCGGCAACAAAGAGTGCACTCTCATCACCTCCCGCACCTGCGCGGAGTTCGAGATAGATATTTTTGTTATCGTTCTTGTCTTTTGGGATCATCAGAACTTTGATCTCTTCTTCAAGTTTTGGAAGCATAGGCTCAAGTTCCGAAAGCTCTTCTTTCGCAAGCTCTCCAAGCTCAGGGTCTCCAAGCAGCTCCTTGTTCTCTTCTATCGCTTCAGCTGTCTGAATATAAAGTTCCGCCTTCTCTACCAGCTCATTTAACCCCGCCTGTTCTTTGCTCAATTCGGTCATTTTGTTGATATCGCTTGCAATATCAGGCGCGCTTAATTGTTTGGATATCTCTTTATGTCTGTCAATAAATGGTTGAAGTTTTTCTTTGAACATAGGGTGTTCTTTGTGTTGGAATTGTCAGTACTCCAGGAAGGAGTATCTGATCAGTATAGAAAGAGTGAAGCGTAATTTATGCTTCGATAGCGTTTACCATCTTGTGAAGACGGCTTACTTTTCTTGCAGCAGTTGTCTTTTTAATGAAACCTTTGCTGACCATTGAGTGGATCTGCTTGTTCGCTACTTTAAGCGCCTCTGTTGCAGCTGCCTTATCTGATGCTTCTGCCGCGCTCTCCACTGACTTAGTGATGTTTTTGATTCTTGTTCTGTAGTATCTGTTTCTTTCTGCTCTTTTTGCAGTCTGGATGATACGTTTTTGTGCTGATTTATGGTGTGCCATAATGATCCTTCTTATAAATATTGTGCGAATAGTATCATTTTAAACTTAAATTAATATTAAAGTGAACAACTGTTCATTTGTGAATTGTTTATGCTATTTGGGTAAAATATCACAAAAATTCTCTAGGAAGGATAAATCTTGACACTTTTTGGTACTGACGGGGTTCGCGGGAAAGCAGGTAAAAAGGTAACGGCGGAGGCATCAATGCGTCTGGCGATGGCAACAGGGATCTATTTTAAACAGTTTGCCAAAACAAAAAAAATACTGGTAGGAAAAGATACCAGACGTAGTGGCTATATGATCGAAAATGCGATCGTATCCGGACTCACTGCGGTCGGTTTTGACGTGATCCAGATAGGTCCGATGCCGACACCGGCTATCGCATTTTTGACAGAGAGTATGCGTTGTGATGCGGGGATCATGATCTCTGCCAGCCACAACCCCTACTATGACAATGGTATCAAATTTTTTGACTGTGAAGGTAACAAGCTCAACCGGGACAAAGAGGAGGAGATCGAAAAGATCTATAACAACAGTGAGTTGATCGCTGCTTCCCAGGCGACGGATAAGTTGATCGGCAAATCAAAACGTATCGATGATGTGATCGGACGCTATATCGTGCATATCAAAAACTCTTTTCCGACACATTTGACTCTGGCAGGCAAACGTATCGTCATTGACTGTGCGAACGGGGCTGGTTATGTGGTCGGTCCGACGATTCTTCAGGAACTGGGTGCAGACGTTGTCGTGATCGGGGATGAGCCGGACGGGTTCAATATCAATGAGAGCTGCGGAGCGATGCATCCCGAGGTCCTAGCTAAAGCCGTACGGGAGTATCGCGCAGATATCGGTATCGCATTGGATGGAGATGCGGACAGGCTTGTTGTGGTCGATGAGAGGGGAGAGGTTGTTGACGGAGACAAGCTCATGGCGGCACTCGCTGTACATCTGGACAGACAGGGAGAGCTCAAGGGTGGCGGGATGGTTGCCACAGTGATGAGCAACAAGGGCCTGGATGAGTATCTTCAGTCACATAATCTCACCCTGCACCGTTCTGCGGTAGGGGACAAGCATGTGGTAGAGATGATGATGGCATACGGTATGAACTTCGGAGGGGAGCAGAGCGGGCATATCATCTTTTCTGACTATGCAAAGACAGGCGACGGGCTCTCCAGTGCGCTTCAGGCGTTGGCGTACCTGGTCAGTGAAGAGAAGAAAGCGAGCGAAGCATTCAACCCCTATGAATCCTATCCGCAGATGCTGGTCAACCTTCTTGTCGACGAAAAAAGGGATTTTGATGAGATAGAGGGGTTGTTTGAGCTCCAAGAGAAGGTAGAGAAGCTGGGAATGCGGCATCTCTTCAGATACTCCGGTACTGAAAACAAGATTCGTCTCCTGCTTGAAGGGAAAGATGAAAAGGTGCTTGAGGAGACGATGGAAGAGTGTGTAGCATTCTTCAAGAGAGCGTTGGCCTGATGCGTAGTATTTTTATTTTTCTGCTGGCTGCTGTCGGTACCTTTGTTATTGACCAGGGGATAAAGTCGATTTTTATCGAAGGGTATTACCGTGCAGGCACCTGTATCGATCTAGAACTGTGCTATAACAAGGGCGTGGCATTTTCCCTCTTCGCCTTCCTTGGCCCCTATCTGAAGTGGGTACAGGCTGCATTGATCGCGGGGATATTCGCTTATGTGGTCAAAGAGGGGTATATCAGGCGCTACGCTTTTCCTGTCGGTTTAATCATCGGCGGTGCGCTTGGGAATCTCTATGACCGTTTTGTGCATGGTGGAGTAGTGGATTATGTCGCATGGCACTGCGGGTTTGAGTTCGCTGTGTTCAACTATGCGGATGTGGCCATCGATATCGGTATTGTCTGGCTGTTGATCATGGTCTACTTTTTCCCTGAAAAATCAGAAACAAGATGAAGCTGGCTGCTTTTTTTCTCCTTCTTCTTTCCGTGCTTCATGCGGGGATACGTACGGTTGATATTGTTCCCCGTTCCAAAAGCGGCCAGCTTCGGGGGGTCAGGATATTGGATCAAAAATACCTCTCCTATAAGCAGATCGGCGAACTGGGATTTTCGGAGCTGTCAGATCTGACCTATGATCCGAAAGAAAAAAAGCTTTTTATGATCAGTGACGAGGGAAAGCTTTTTACCTTTTATGCGATATTCTCTGACAAGATCGATCATTTAAAGCCCATAGGCGCAACCCGTATCACCAGAGAGAAGGGAAAAAAGTTTAGGAAGTGGAACAGGGACAGCGAGGGGCTCTGTATGGGTTCAAAGGGAGGCTTGCTGATCTCTTTTGAAGGGGAGCCAAGACTCGGGCTTTTTGACCTCGATGGTCAACGCATCAGAGAGTATGCGCTGCCAAAACGATTGAGAGATGCAGGCAATTACCGCAGCAAAAACAAGTCGCTTGAGGCTCTGGCACTTCATCCCCATTACGGCGCATTGATGGCCGCAGAGTGGCCGCTCAAAAAGGACTCCAAGAAATACCAGACGATCTATGCGCTCAGCGGAAAGAGGTGGTACTTCACAGCAGAACCGGAGGCGCGAAGCGCAACCACTGCGATAGAGGTGATGGATGATGGCAACCTTCTGGTACTGGAGCGCTCCTTTACGAACTATCTCGATCCGTTCGTGGTTACGCTGAAAAAAGTGTATCTGGAGGGGTGTGCGCAAGAGAGCCTATGCAAAAGCCGGGTACTTCTCAAGATGAACTCCCACAAAGGATGGGATATCGACAACTTCGAAGGGCTTGCCCGTGTAGGGAAAACCCGTTACGTGATGGTGAGCGATGACAATGACAACTTTTTTCAGCGCACGCTTTTGATCTACTTTGAAGTGATAGAGTAGTTCATATCCTTTCAAATTTATCTTCTTTTATTTGTAGTTACATCAACATTAAAATACCATTTTTTAAGTCTACATTATGACAGGGGGGGTAAAATAGAATGATTGCAAGATGGTGGGGAAGCCATACTGTTTATGAGTATACTTCATTCTCCGCAGATCAAAATAGCAAAAGGAGACTCTATGAAAGAGTGGTTTAGAAGATTTTTGGTAAGTATGTCTGTCGTACTTTTGACAGCGTGCGGAAGTAACGGTACGGGCGCACCAGGCAACACTTCCCCCACCATCGACACCACATTTGAAGCGATCGAACTTCAAGAGAACAGCGGTACAACAAACTATGAATTCAATGTCAGCGACAGTGACGGAGACCAGCTTACCCTCAGTGTAGAGTCCAATGACACCTCGGTCATCACTGTGACGCCAAACTGGACAAACCCTCTTCTCTGGGCAGAGTATAATGGAGAAACGCTGGACTTCAACCTGACAACGGTGACAGATGCATCGGGTCCGGTCAGGATCACCATTACGGTCGATGACGGTGCAGCGAGTGCCACGACAAGCTTTGATGTAAATGTGACAGCCGTGGCGGGCACAGCGATCAAAAAGACAGGACAGACAGAAAGCTATGATCAGAGGGGAAATCTAGTGACAGACGGCAGTCTCAAAGATGACGGCTTTTATCAAAAAGGGGTGGACCACAACTACACAAGGGATGATACAAACGACATCGTCACCGACCATGTCACGGGGCTGATGTGGCAGGATGATGACAATGTATCCAGTGTGACCAAACAGTGGCTCATAGATGCTAATTATAATACATGCACCAGTGACACCTCTTCAGATGCCTGTTGCGACACCACCGGAGACACCGCAGCTACCTACTGTGCAGATCTCTCGCTGGGAGGCTACAACGACTGGAGGCTTCCCACCGCAGAGGAGCTGGAGGGGATTGTAGACTATGGGAAAGACGGTCCGGCTGTAGATATTGCTTATTTTAACCATGTTAGCTCTAGCTACTATTGGAGTTCTACTACCTTTGAGTACGGTAGGTACGATGCGTGGATTGTCGGCTTCAGCTTTGGCAATGTCGGCCTCAACTTTAAGGTCAATAGCAGTTATGTCAGGTGTGTTAGAGACGGACAGTGATTTGTTTTTGGGATTTTTTAGATGAAGAGTGAACTTAATATGAAAAACAGGAGTGATAGATGAGAGTGATCCTTTTGATTTTGATAGGGCTTAGTACGCTATCGTTGGCAGACTTCACCCGAAACGGCGATATCGTCACAGACAACACAACCCGGCTGCAGTGGCAGGATGACACCAATGCGTCAGCTATCACAAAAAATTGGCAAGAGGCGATAGAGTACTGTGAAGCTCTCAGCCTTGGAGGCTATAGTGACTGGCGGCTGCCAAATCTCAACGAGCTTAAGTCGATCGTCGATAGAAGCAAATATGATCCGGCGATAAAAGAGGGCTTTGTAAATACCAGCTCTGGCAACTATTGGAGTTCTACTACCGGTGAGTACGATAGGGGCTATGCGTGGATTGTCAACTTCCGCAATGGCCGTGTCAACGACAACGGTAAGGGCAGTAGCAGTTATGTCAGGTGTGTTAGAGACGGACAGTGATTTTATTTTTGTTTTTTTTCATTGTCATTCCGAGCTCCGACCCGGAATCTGGATGACGAAGAGAAGGGGTGGTTAGATCTTTTCCAGGTGATGAAGCAGTTGGCCATGTACTTTTCCGTTGCTTGCCACGATGCTTTTGTCGTCAAAATTGTATCTCGCACCGTTTACATTGCTTACTTTCCCGCCTGCCTCCTGTACGATTAGGATACCCGCGGCGACATCCCAGGGTTTGAGATCGATCTCATAGAAGGCTTCCACCTTCCCCTGTGCAAGATAGCAAAGATCGACCGCGGCTGCACCCAGCCTGCGGATATCCTGGATATGGGGCAGAAGGTTGGTCATGCAGTCGATCACCCAGCGGTACTCGATGCCCGCATTGACCTTCGCATAGGGGAACCCTGTCGCGATCAGGGCGTTTTGAAGTTTATCCTGCGTGCTGACTTCAAGCCTCTCTCCATTGCAGTAGGCCCCTTCTCCCTTCTCTGCCCAGAAAAGCTCTTCCAGGATCGGGTTATAGACCACGGCCAGTACCGGTTCCCCCTCTTCCCAGACTCCGAGTGAGATCGCAAGGTGCGGGATACCGTGCACGAAGTTGGTGGTACCATCGATCGGGTCGATATAGATCGCCTTATCATAGTGGTAACTTCCCCGATGGCTCTCTTCGCCTACGTGCGTATATCCGGGGAATGCCTCTGTGAGCTGACTGATAAGGAAATTTTCGGTTTTGACATCAAACTCGGTGACCAGATCGACCACTCCTTTGTGTGAAACCTCTTTATGGGAACGGTATCCCTCTTTGACGATCTTTCCGGCTTCCAGTGCTATCTGTTTTAATCTCTCTATATTCATAGCAGTGATTATAGTATAATCTCTCTATGAAGAAAAAGATAATGATGCCTTTATTGCTCCTGATGGTGATGATAATGGGATATTTTGGGTTGCAGGCTTACTCGCAGGCGAAGAAATATGAGCAGAGTACCCAACTGCTTGTTGTGGAGAAAGATTTTTCAAAACAGACTGAATACCAGGCGAAAGCGTGGATGGAGAAGTTAAGTCTGGGACATTATGCCAACGAGAAACGGCTTGTACGTGAGGAGATCATCAAAGAGAAAGAGTTGCATCGCTCGGAGGCAAAGCGCTATACCCTCTATGTGATGGGTTTGCTTACAGCAATTCTGATAATCTCTTTTCTCATGGGATTGAGGCTGTTTACTTTTTTGGGAGGGTTGGCGGCACTGGTCGTACTCTACTTCGGTCTTTTCGCTCCGCTGCTGACGGTGACGATCCATAAAGAGCTGGAGTATATCGGTGATGTCGTACTCTCTTTTGAATCCAAAAGTCTCCTGGGGTCAGTGGTAAAACTGTGGGAGAGCGGAGATATCCTGATCGCACTGGTGATCCTCTTCTTCTCCGTACTGATACCACTGACGAAGACCCTCTCTTTAATGTTTGTTACGGTGGTGATGGAGAGCCGGTTTGCTTACGGCATTGTGAGGTTTTTCAAAGTGATCGGGAAGTGGTCGATGCTGGATGTATTTATCGTGGCTACACTGCTGGTCTACCTGACAGGCAGCGGTTCAGAGATGAGTCATGCTGAGGTGCAGGTAGGGCTCTACTTCTTTCTGGCCTATGTGATTGTCTCTATGCTGGTGAGTCTCAGTGCAGATAAGATGTTGGAAAATCTGAGACTATGAGGGGGGAGTAGATTCCGGATCCAGTCCGGAATGACGTAGGCTTTTTCAGCTTGAAAAAGAGATGACCACTAGATCACCATCTCCACATCTTTATGCTCCTGAAAGTATTTAAAGATCCTGTCTCTCTCTTCCTGGGTATCAACGACGCATGAAGCGTTGTATGTTGTAAATTTGCCTGTCCTGGATCTGTTACCCAGCGAGCAGAGATGCTCCTTCTCCCCCATCACCTCTTTGATGCAGGCCAGAAGTGCCTCTTTGTCCCGTCCAATGAGTTTGAAGCCCCACTGGGTAGGGTATTCGATTTTCGGTTTTTCCTGTGTATTCTTATCGAGTATCATACGCTCTCCTTAAACTCTTGTGAAGTCGCCGGATTTTCCGCCAGACTTGTTTTCCAGTTGGATATTTCTGATCACCATGCCCTTGTCGATCGCCTTGAGCATATCATAGATCGTCAGCAGACCTGTGCTGACGCCTGTAAGGGCTTCCATCTCAACACCGGTCTGACCTTTGAGTTTCGCGGTTACTGTGAGTTTGAATCCGGGAACTTCAGGCAGCTCCTCGATATCTGTTTTTACCGAAGTAAGCATCAGCGGGTGACACATAGGGATCAGAGTGCTGGTCTGTTTTGCCCCCTGTATCGCAGCGATGACCGCGGTTTGCAGGACAGGCCCTTTTTTGGCTGTATTGGCAATGACGGCATTATACGCTTCGGGTGTGACTTCAATGATGCCGGAAGCTACTGCGATACGCGTGGTGTTCTCTTTGTCTGAGACATCCACCATTTTGGGCTTGTTTTCTTCGTCTAAATGTGTAAGGTTCACGCTATTCCTTTGAAATGTTTCCAAATGATTATCAGGTTATTTTATCATAATTAGAGGAAAGAAGAGATTCTCCTGACGGGAAAAAGAAAAAACTGACGATTTTTGTTTTAAAACTATTGACTTTCATCATCAAAAAGAGTAAGATGGTAAAAATGAGAAAGGAAATAGAATGGTATATGGCTACATACGACAGCTTCACGGCTTAAACAGCCTGGCTGAACAGCAACGTGTTATTCTCTCTTTTTCATTGGCTAATGATATTCAAATCGACAAAGAGGTAGTGGAGTATTCAAACAGACCGCTTAAAATAGAGGAGAGAAAAGAGTTTGAGGAGTTTTTGCGCTCTCTGTGTGAAGGGGACAGCATCGTCGTTCCGACGCTTTCTGTACTCAGTCAGCGTGCCGAGGAGCTGATCAAGCTGATCAACTGTTCGCTGAGCAAGGAGGTCACGCTCTATGTTGTGTCTCCAAAGAGAGTTATCAATAAAACCACCAAAATCATCGATCTCTTTCCTCTGATCAATGACTTGAGAGAGGCAGAAGCATCCAAGAGCACCCAGATCGGGCGTCCCAAAGGAAGTAGATCCTCTTCAAAGTTCGATAAATTTAAAGCTCAGATCATGAAAGGCCTGACAGAGGGCATGAGTGTCAGTGCGATGGCACGGGAGCTTGAGGTGAGTCGTAGTTCTCTTAAAGATTATATCGAGTCAAGAAAACTTAGAGAGTTGGTTGACGGGGCTTGGCTGGAGACAGATTTTTCAGACAAGAAAAAAGAGAGTGAGGACAGGGTTCTGATCTGTCCTTTGGAAAAAAATAAACTAGAAGATGAGGTACTGTAACATGGAAGCAACAGCGCAACAAAAGAAAGTCAGTAAAAAAGAGTACTTAAAGGGGTGGATCCCTTACAGTGTAAAGAGGTATTGGGCATATCTGATCGCAACGATCGTAGGGATCAGTATACCTTGGATTACAATCAACGGAAACCATCTTTTCCTGCTCAGTTTTGATCATAAAAAACTGCACCTTGCGGGAGTGGTGTTTGACATGCAGGAGCTCTACTTGATGCCATTCTTGCTGATGCTTCTCTTCCTCGGTATTTTCGCCGTAACGGTAGTGGGCGGTAGAGCATGGTGTGGATGGGCCTGTCCGCAGACCATCTTCAGGGTGATCTACAGAGACCTGATCGAGACCAAGATCCTCGGGCTCCGCAAGCGTATCAGCAATAAGCAGAAAGAGCCCGATATGAGCAAAGCCGAGAACAAAGTGAAGAAAGTGGTGGCGATCCTTATGTGGTCACTTCTTGCATTGGTGGCGGCTGCGAACTTCATGTGGTATTTTGTCCCTCCTGAAGAGTTTTTTGCATATCTGAAAGATCCGATGGAACACACGGTACTGCTTGGATTCTTGCTCGGTTTGGCAGCCTTTTTGATCGTGGATGTGGTCTTCCTTAAAGAGGATTTCTGTGTCTATATCTGTCCCTACAGCCGTGTGCAGTCGGTACTGTATGATGACGATACCATTATGGCCTGTCTCTTATACACATCTGACGCTGCCGACGAAGAGGATAGTGTAGATCTCGGTGGTCGCCGTATCATT
>OGCK01000075.1_pt1 | contig 18003 bp, 16 predicted proteins | sample 1570051 | NCBI WGS metagenome assembly OGCK01 (sample SAMN06266181, study PRJEB24510) | hot springs metagenome | isolation source: hot spring sediment | place: USA: Zodletone Spring, Oklahoma | collected 2013-12-03 | reverse complement strand
CTCGGAGATGTGTATAAGAGACAGGGCCACATCAAGCCAGTAAGACTTTTTATCAACCTTCAAAAACCTTTTACTGATGAAATCATTTTATGCTTTACTGGTCTTTCTGATGATGATCCCCTTCGTCTCCTGTCAGAAAGAGGAACGTGAAACCGGTACCGGGAAGGGCACCCTACACATTAACGTCGGGTTGGATATCCAGGTGGTGGAACGACAAAGCCTTCTGAAATCAACCCAGCAGACGGAAGATTTCAAAGTGGTGATCTACAAAGCGGACGGGACCGTGGCGATGACATTTGAAACTGTCATGGAGATGCCGGAGATCATCGAACTTGAAACCGGCGATTACTATGTGGAAGCACATTCCGACAACGACCTTCCGGCTGCCTTCGACAATCCTTATTATTACGGGATTTCGAATCTGTTTACCATCAGCAGCAATGCACAGGAATCGGTGACGGTGACCTGTCAGCTGGCAAATACGATCGTATCGGTGGTCTATTCCGCAAATATCATTGACAATTTTCTTGATTACACGACCACTGTTTCATCGGTGACTGGCTCCCTGGTATTTTCAAAAGGGGAAAAGAGGCTGGGTTATTTCCGGACGCTTCCTCTCGAGATCCTGGTGGAGCTCTCGTACCAGAAGCTGGACGGAACGCAGGTCACCAAAACACTATCAGGAAGCATACCGGATCCGCTGGCGAACAGGCATTACGAGATCCAGGTGGATGCATCGATCAATGAGGGAATGGCGACTTTTCAGATATTGCTGGATGAGACGGTGGTACAGGTGGAAATCGTTGAGATCTCTGATGAATCAGGGAACCAGCAGAACGGGGCAGTCGGATATGGCGAGATCCTGATCACCGAGATTATGTATGATCCGTCTGCACTATCCGACACCGAAGGAGAATGGTTTGAAATATACAACAATTCGGGACGGACGATCAACCTGCAGAACCTGATACTGGCAAGGGACGATGCGAACAGTCATATCATTGCCGATCCCATTGAATTGCCACCGGCAGAATATTTCGTCTTCAGACGGACCGACCTGGCAGTGGATGTGACCAACAGCCACACCTATGGTTCGGATATTACCCTATCCAACACAGGGGCAGTGCTGGCCATTCATAATGAGGGAACGGAAACCGATCCCGGGGCATTGATATTTTCCCTGAACTACGGGGAAACAGGATTCCCGGGCGGCTCGGGAGCATCCATCTCCCTGAACCCGTCATTGCTCAACGCGGCGGACGCAGTCCTTGGTAGCTCCTGGTGCACCTCCACATCTGCCTACAGTACGGGGGACCTGGGCACCCCGGGAGAGGTGAATGATCCCTGCCAGTGATAAACGGGAACGAAGGTTACTTGTACAGGTGCTTCAGGGAATCCATCAGGTTGGACAGCTCGGCAGGAGGTTTATCTGCATGCTTTGAATAGACCATGTAATGGAGTTCATTGATCTCCTCCAGTACCGGCAAATGCTTTTTCCACTTGTTGTAGCTGGTGCATGCCAGGAACATGTTCCTTTCCACCTGGAGTCTCTGATTCGCCTGTTCAAGGACCTTCTTTCCTTCAGCAGTGAGCGTCAGCAGTTTTGCACGCCTGTCATATTCGTCCGGCAGTTCCTGAAGGAGCCCGCCCTCTACCAAACGCCTGATGGTATCCATCCCCGTGGTATATTCCACGATATGGATATTGATCAGGTCTGTTTTTTTGGACTTTTCCATGAAACCAACGGTTGAGAGGAACAGGTATTCCAGCCGTGAATTGACAGGTAGTTCTTCAAGATATTTTCGAATGTAAAAATCGTGCAGCCTTGAAATTCTGGAAATGCACTCAAGGAACCTGGATTTTTCGTCAAGGTTTTTAACGTAATCGAACTGTCCCGCATATCCGGTCCCTGTTTTGCTTTTTCCATACCGCTTGTTCAGTCCGGGTCTTTCTTTGATGCGCGCGATCATCCATTCTGCAAAACCTTCCAGATCAATTTGTTGGGATTCTTCCTGCTCGTATAGGGCCAGCAGATCGATCACGTGTTTGAGAATTAGATAACTGCTGTGCATTCCTGTTGTAAAATTTGTTTAAAATTAAGATTATATTTCTTAAATTTACATCGGATACGATATTATTTAAATCGTATCCGATTTTATTTCATGTCATGCACAACTGCGGTCAAGGCCATGTAATGATGAACAGGATACCGTCCAAATTCACAACCGGCTCCGGGAAGCTGAATAAATCCATTACCCTGTCGGATTACAACCGGATCATGAACTATATCCAGCAGGATCTGGGGAACCAGCAGGTTCCCCCGCATGTGCTCCATAATCTGTATCTGTTCACCTCTTCGAGCAGGAAATTTTATTCCTCCGAGATCCCGGAAAACGTCGTTACGATGAATTCGGAGGTGATCCTCCGGCTGGGTCATGACCGGAAAGTGAGGATCCGGATCGTTTACCCGGAAAATGTGATGGGCTCCAATGATATCTCCATCTATGACTCAATCGGGCTGGCCTGTCTGGGCGCCACGGAGAATTCCCGAATTGAATTCAGCGATGCGAATGGCAGGAATGTTGCCCTGATTGAAAAAATCGTTTTCCAGCCCGAAAAGGAGAAGCTTTATTACCTGTAACGGATTCCGAAGGACCGGGGAAGATCCGGATTGATACAATATTGTACCAGCCCGAAGCCAATGGCGAATTCACCGTGTGATTGTTGTTTTGACAGGTTTGTGTAAATTTACCGGCCGGTAAGCCGATGAATACGATCACATACAGACCCATCGGGGTCATTCATTCCCCTTTTAAAAAACCCGAGGGGACTCCCATCCAGCCCGGATCCGGAAGAAGAGTGGAAGGTACTGTTGAAATATTTCCTGAATTTACAGAAGGCCTGGAGGACCTGGAGGGTTTTTCACACATTGTCCTGGTCTGTCACCTGCACCTGGTCAGCGGGTTCGACTTGCAGGTGATCCCTTTCATGGATAATATCAAACACGGGGTATTCGCGACCCGGAGTCCGCGCAGGCCCAATCCCATTGGCATCTCTGTGGTAAGGCTCGAGGATGTGAATAAGAACATGCTCAGGGTCAGCGATCTGGATATGGTGGACGGAACACCGCTGCTGGATCTGAAGCCACATGTTTCAGGATTCGATTCCGGGGAGGCGGTGCGGATCGGCTGGCTGGAGAAACACATCCAGAAGCTGCGGGAAACCGAAGACGACGGAAGATTTACCAGGTAACCTTGACAACCATAATCTCATGAAAAAATTCTATGCCCTGACAAACCTGCTGGTGATCGTTGCGGTCATCGCCTGGAACTATGTGGCCAATACAGGAATGATCAACGGAAATTCCGTGGGTTCCGTAAGTGACCAACTTTACAATCTATTTACCCCCGCCGGGTACGCTTTTTCCATCTGGGGACTGATTTACCTGGGACTGGTGGCCCACGGAATTTACCAGGTAAAAAGGGCCTTTTTTGACAAAAAGGACGACGATTTCATTATCCGGATCGGTCCCTGGCTCATCATCGCCAACCTGGCCAATGCGGCGTGGATCTGGTTCTGGCTCAACGAGAACACGGGGATCTCCGTGCTGATGATCATGCTGATCCTGGTATCCCTCCTGGTGATCGTCATCCGGTTGAACATGGCCCGGGTAGCGGCTCCAGGTTCCCTGGTGACATGGACCTGGTGGCCCATCAGCCTGTACAGCGGTTGGATCACGGTGGCCACCGTGGCAAATGTATCGGCTTACCTTGCAAAGTCAGGCTGGGAAGCCCTGTTCACTGAAACCACCTGGACGGTCATTATGATCGCAGTGGCCACCATCATTAACCTGCTGGTGGTCTATACGAGGAAGATGAAAATATTTGCAGCCGTCGGGGTCTGGGCGATCCTGGCAATTTCGGTCAGGCACTGGGGCGACATCCCCGTGCTGCAATGGACCGCATTTGTCTGCGCCGTCCTGCTCTCTCTGGCAATATTGTTCCAGGCATTCCGGCGAAAAGCCGCGAATTGATATTTAGAACATCATCAGGAGATGAAAAGGGCTGAATTGTTTCATCCGCGTGTTTTCGACAGCAGGGAGTGGGCGGAAGGCTATTATAAAAGGAATCGGTTGAACATCACCAGGGTGGGCAGGGACTTTGCCTCCCTGTTGAAAAAGAGCAGATTTACAGAAGGAAAGATCCTTGATGTGGGATGCGGATTTGCAGCCGTACCCATCGAGATCGCCAGGGTTTTTCCCGGAGCGGAGATTACGGGCGTCGACCTGGGGCTACCCCTTCTTGAACTTGGTCGGAAGCTGGTGGAAGAAGCTGGACTATCCGATCAAATCACCCTGCTGGAAGGAAATGCCCACGACCTGTCCTATGAAAGGGATTCTTTCGATGTGGTAATTAATACCTTCATGTTGCATGTGGTGGATGATCCTGTTACCATGCTGAATGAGATTGAACGGGTGGCACGGCCTGAGGCCCGGATCCTGATGAGAGATCTGAGGCGCGGCCTGCTGGCATACGTGATGAAGAAATTCAGGACATCCTTCACCATTGAAGAAGCCCTGGAAATCATTGAAAAGTCCGATATCCGCGAAGGCAGAGTATCCAGGGGCCTTTTCTGGTGGGATTTTATGGCAGGTATGTAAGGGCCTTCCATCCCGGGGAGTATTCTGACTTATTTGAAACAAACGAAAAAATATGAGCCCGACCAGGCTTGAACTTCTGAAGGAACTCTCGGACAGGTGGTCCGGAGAGCGGGTGGTTTCCATCAACAAGCTGCCCGTTTCCGGTTCGAACAGGGAGTATTACCGGATCACCACCGGGAAAGGATCGTGCATCGGGGCCATCAGCGAGGACCGGGAGGAAAATGTAGCTTTCATCACCTTCAGCAGGCATTTCAGAGCAAAAGGGCTGAACGTTCCTGAAATATACCTGACCGACCTGGACCGCCATGCCTATCTGCAGGAGGATCTCGGAGACACCACCCTGTTCGATTACCTGATCCTTTCCAGGAAAGATAACCGGTTTCCGCAGGAACTGATCCGGGTTTACCAGCAGGTGTTGCAGGAACTTCCCAGGTTCCAGGTCACCGCCGGAGCCGATCTGGATTACGGTGTCTGTTATCCCCGACCGGCGTTCGACAGGCAGAGCATGCAGTGGGATCTGAGCTATTTCAAATACTATTTCCTGAAACTTGCCGACATTCCCTTCAATGAACAAAGGCTTGAGGATGATTTCAACAGGCTCATTGACTACCTGCTGGACCGGGACACCGGGTATTTCCTTTACAGGGATTTCCAGTCCCGCAACATCATGCTGAAAAACGGCACGCCTTACTTTATTGACTACCAGGGCGGCCGCCGTGGTGCCCTGCAGTATGATGTGGCCTCCCTGCTGTTTGATTCCAAGGCCGACATCCCCTACGAGATCAGGGAGTCCCTGCTCGATTATTACATGGAAGTCCTGAAAAACTACAGGAGCGTGGACCGGGAAGAATTCCGAAGATCTTACTACGCCTATGTCCTGATCCGGATGATGCAGGCCATGGGAGCCTATGGTTTCAGGGGATTCTATGAGAAAAAGACGCAGTTCCTGCAGAGCATCCCTTATGCCCTGAAAGACCTGCGATGGATCCTGGAAAATGTGGCCCTTCCGCTGCAGATCCCTTCCCTTTTGGAAGTGTATCACCGGCTGCTTACCTCACGAAAGCTGAAGCGGTTCAAGGCAAAGGACGAACGAAAGTCCAGCCTGACGGTTTTCATCAACAGTTTCAGCTACCTGCACGGCATCCCGGAGGATCCTGGCGGGAACGGGGGAGGCTATGTATTTGACTGCAGGGCGATCAGCAATCCCGGCAGGATAGAAGCGCTCAGTTCGATGACGGGAAAAGACAAGCCCGTGATCGATTATATGAATCAGCAACACGATGTACATGAATTCCTGAGCAATGCCTTTGCGCTGGTGGACCTGTCGGTCAGTAATTACGAAGAACGCAATTTCACCCGCCTGATGGTGAGCTTCGGCTGCACCGGCGGCCAGCACCGCTCGGTTTACTGTGCCGAGAGGCTGGCCGAACACCTCAGGGAGAGCCAGTCGGTCCGGGTCATCCTCTGGCACCGGGAGCAGGACTGATCAGTCCCCGGACCGGAAATCATATTTCCCGCTTCCGATACTGCACACTGCATATCCACCTTCCATTCCCAGGAAGGTGACCCGGGGGGCTTTTTCAATTTCTATGCCACCTTCGAAAATCCCTTCCCGGTCAGTTGCCGGAATGTAAACCGTCGCCCGGCAGCTCACCGGGACCATGATCTCCATCTCGAATCCATCTTCCCCGTTCCTCCAGGTAATGCCTGCCTTCCCGTATGATGTCCGGTTTGTGTAGGTAACCCTTTCAGGTTCTTCCAGGGGCAGAGGTCTGAAGATGATGTGGCGGTAACCCGGCTGATCCGGATCCGCCTGCATTCCTGCCAGGTTCCTGTAGAACCACACCAGGCCTCCCCCGAACATGGGATGGTTGTGGGACCCCCCTTCATCCCACCTCTCGCGCGTTGTGGTCGAACCCAGTTCGATCCATCGGCCGTAAGAGGGTTCAGATGTTTTGTTCATTGCCCGGTATGCCAGTTCATGCATCCCGTTCTCCGAAAGCACTTCAAAGAAAAAACGGGTCCCGAAGATCCCCGTATCCAGGTGCCCCCCGTTCGCCTCAATATTATCCCTCAATGCCGCCACAACCCTGTCATACCGATCTTCCGGCACCCCCATTCTGAGTGCAAGGATATTCCCGCCCCCATTCCCGTAGGTACCGTTCTCCTCATCATAGAACTTTTTATGGAATGCCTGCCAGGTAGCAGTGATCAGCTCAGCATATTGTCTGGATTCTTCTTCCCTTCCCAGTATCTCTGCCGTGCGTGCCGTAATCCCGGCGCAGTACCACAGGTAGAAGGTATGGACCATGGCATCGGGGATGGTTTCACCGGGGGCCACCCATTCACCCAGGTTAAACCATTTCAGAGGCTTCCCGTCCCTTCCTGTCCGCTGCGAATGCATGATTCCTTCTTCATTGACCCATGTCTGCATATACCCCAGGTACCCTTTCATTCTCGCATAGGTATTCTCAAGCATGTCCAGAGCACCGTAATGCACATAGAAGTGCCAGGGAATGATGCAGATGGCAGCACCCCACGCCGGACCGCCCCCGCAACCCGGCTGCCATGGCGCTCCATTGGGCACATAGCCGGTACTCACGATTTGTGCGTCCAGCATGTCCTGCACCCATTTTTGGTAGAAATTCCGCGCATTGAAATTGTGCATCACCGTGATACTCGCCACCTGGCCGTCCCCCGTATAGGGTGAGCGTTCCCGGTGGGGGCAATCACTGGCGATCCCCCCGTGCATGTTGTCGGTCTGGCTTCTCTGCCAGATGGAATTGATTTTGTTGAACAGGGGATTGGAGGTTTCAAAGGTGGCCGACGGTTCAATGAAGGTATTGACCGCCTCTGCCGTCAGGTCTTCAGGTTTCAGATCACCCGGCCAGTTGATGATCTCCACCCCGCTGAAAACAAACCAGTTGAACCTGGGGGCATAGGTCTGTGGTCCGTTCCCCCCACATACATAGGTATTGTCACCGGAATACTCATTGCCATTGAACCTGATCTGAATACGATGACCCGCAGGTCCTTCCACCCGGTTCAGCCTGACCCATCCCGATATCTCCACCCCGAAATCAACAGTGTAGTGACCGTTGTCAACCCTGGTGACAGAAACCGGTGGCAATCTCTCCGTTACCCGGTCCGGATGCGCCGTATGTGCCACCAGCTTTCCCCGTGGTGCTTTTCTAAGGACAACCGGTTCCCACTCCGAATCGTCAAACCGGTGCGTGCACCATCCGGGCTGTTCCTCCCTGGCGTCATATATTTCTCCGTAGTAGACCATATCCATGAGAATAGGGCTCCTGGAGGCTTTCCACGATCCGTCGCTGGCAATCACCGATTCGGTACTGTCCGTCCAGGTAATGTGCAGCTGGCACAGGAAACGCGGAGAACCATATCCGGCAGCCCAGAACTTGGCCGGGTTATAGAAACCATTCCCCAGGATACCGCCGATCACATTCTTGCCCGGATGCAGCATTTCCTTCACATCATATGCCAGGTACATGATCCTGTACCCGCTAAAGTCATCCGGTAACGGAATGGGGGCTGAGGTTAGCTGGGGACGTTCGCCGTAATTGGTCTGGTTGGGCACCAGTACATCTTCCCCCACCTTGTTTCCGTTCAGGTAGAGCTCGAAATAGCCCAGTCCGGTAACATAGGCGATCGCCCGTTCCACCTTCTTTTCCACGCGGAATTCCTTTCTGAGCAACGGGGCCGGGGGACCGAATTCTTCCGGCCTGGCATCGGGTCCCCCCTCCGGCCGGGGAAGGGGTTCCTCCCCCTGCCACGGGGCACCGATCCACTGCGCCTTCCAGTCCTCCGCTTCAAGCAAACCCATTCTCCACCGGCCGGGTTCACTCCAATCCGAAACGATCCCGTCACGATCCCACACCCGCACCTGCCACCAGCACTCCTGCCTGGATCCCAGGGGAACTCCTTCATACCTGATGCGGACGGATTCTCCGGACAACCTCTTTCCGCTGTCCCACAGATCAGGCCGGTCCAGTCTTTCCCTGGAACCGGCCACCCGCACCTGCCATGCTGTCTGTTCCTGTCCCCTTTCACCTTCATCCGCCACATTGATCCAGGATAACCTGGGCTGCGGGACATCCACCACGGAGGGATTTTCCAGGTATTCGCAGGTAAGCTCCACCGGCCTGATCTTCGCTGCGGCCAGATTTCCCCATAACAGGAAGATACCGGCCATTGAAATGATTCCCGATCTCATATGGTCAGGTTGATTTAGCTCCACTGCCTGTCCCATGAGCGCAACTGGTTCCACTCATCGGTGGGTGAAAAGAATTCCTCTCCCCTGCGCAGGTGTTCCTTCACGGCTTCCTCGTTTAGTTCCACTCCCACTCCCGGTTTCTCGGGGACCTCCACATACCCGTCCTTCACCAATGGTTTGTCCAGACCGGTGACCAGGTCTTCCCACCAGGGGTTGTCCACAGAATGATGTTCCAGGGCTATGAAATTTTCCGTGGCTGCTGCCGTATGCACACAACCGATGAAAGTGACGGGCGAGGAGGCGTGGTGAAGGGCCATGGCAATGCCATGCTCCTCGGCGAAATCCCCGATGCGTTTGGTCTCCAGGTAGCCCCCTGCCGTAACCGGGTCCGGGTGCACGATATCCACCGCGCGGTTTTCAATAAGATCCCTGAAACCTTCCTTCAGGTAAATATCTTCCCCTGTCAGCGTGGGCACATCAATGGCCGCTGAAATTTCCTTCCACTGGTCGGTGTACTGCCATGGGATCAGGTCTTCCAGCCACGCGATATTATACGGTTCAAATGCCTTGCCCAGCCTGATCATGCTGTTCACCCCCATATGACCCATGTGGTCGATCCCCACCGGTACCTCCCAACCGATCGCCTGCCTCATGGCTTCCACGTACTTCACCATTTCCGTTATCCCTTTCTCGGTGATCTGCACCCTGGTGAATGGATGCATGGTGGACCCGTAGGTGCCCCGGTGTGGATCCCAGCCCCTCAATTCATCCCATGGTTCAGTGTTGGTGAGGGTTCCCGGAATATCCCTGATCAGCCCGATCCCGATATCCATCTTCATGATTGTAAAGCCCTGTTCCAGCCTGCCTCTCATCTTTTCAGCAAATAGCTGCGGGTCTCTCACGGTGGGCGTATCCACGTAGATCCGCACCTTGTCTCTGTATTTCCCCCCCAGCATCTGGTAGAGAGGGACTCCGTAAACCTTGCCGGTGAGGTCCCAAAGGGCCATTTCCACCCCTGAAACGCCGCCTCCCTGGCGGCCATGGTTTCCGAATTGCCTGATAATCTTGAAGAGCTTTTCCACGTTGCATGGATTTTGACCGAGTATCCGGCTTTTCAGCATCAGTGCATACCGCGGGTCAGCTCCGTCCCGCACATCACCAAGGCCGTAAACATCCTGGTTGGTAAATATCTTCACGATGGGGACATTACCCACCGTGGCGATGCGCATGTCGGTGATCTCCAGGTCAGACGGACCCGAATAGCGGCTTACTTCCCCGGTAAGGGCTTCGATCTGTTCCTCCAGCGGCGCCCTGAGCAAAAATCCCAGTCCCAGACCGCCCAATCCGGCTTTCTTCAGGAATAACCTGCGGTCGCTGCCTTTGCTGCTGACCTTCGGTGTAAAGGATCTTTTGTTTTCCATTTGAATTGAGGTTTACTATCCGTAGTTTTGAGCATACAAATTATTAAATTAGTTCATATCTCTCCTTCCTCATGGCATGAAGAAAACAATTTATAAGATCCTTCTGGGTATTTCCTGTCTGGCGCTTGCACTGTTTCTTGCTTCCCTTATGTTCGGCTGGAAAGGATTTCCGGGTCCTTTTCTGATTGCATTTTTTACATGCCTTGCCTTCGGGGTCAGGGGAAATGAGTTTCTCAGGAGTTTCTCATACACCATCATGATCCTTGCTGCAGTCTCCGTTTCCATGTTCTATCCACACCTGTTCATCCAGTGGGGAGGTTTCAGACTGGAGGCAGCCATCGTTCCCCTGCTGCAGATCATCATGTTCGGGATGGGTTCGCAGATGAGTTTCAGGGATTTTGCCGGGGTGGTCAAAATGCCCAGGGGGGTCCTCATAGGGCTCACCTGCCAGTTCACGATTATGCCGTTCCTGGGATTTGCCATCGCCTCCACATTCGGCTTCCCTCCGGAGATCGCAGCGGGCATCATCCTGGTGGGCTCTTCCCCGTCGGGACTGGCCTCCAATGTAATGTCCTTCATCGCAAAAGCGAATCTCGCCCTGTCAGTCACCCTGACGGCCGTGGCCACCATGCTGGCACCCCTGATCACACCCTCACTGATGAAACTTCTTGCAGGCCAGTTTGTTCCGGTAAACTTCTGGGAAATGATGCTGGGGATCATCAATATTGTGATCCTTCCCATCGTGGCCGGGCTCATGTTCAATGCGGTGGCCTATGGCAGGGAAAACCGGAAAAGCATGTCCATCCAGGCCCTGGTATATTTTCTTATCATCAGCGGGAAGAACATCATTCTCTACCGAACTGCCGGCGTGGAAATCGGGGAAGCCGCGGTCGAGCTTCTTAAGGACCTGGGCTGGTTCCTGGTCCTGCCTGTTCTGGGAGCCCTGGCATTCAAACACCGGGCCAGGGGCAACAGGGAGTACCTGGACAGTGCCATGGCTCTCCTCTCCATGGCTGGTATCGGTGTGATCATTGTCGTGATCACCGCCGCAGGAAGGGACAGCCTGCTCGATATTGGATTTCTCCTGATCCTGGCATGCCTGCTGCATAATTGTACCGGTTACCTTCTGGGATACTGGATCTGCCGGCTGGCCGGCATGGATGAAAGATCTTGCAGGACCATCGGGCTGGAGGTTGGTATGCAGAACGGGGGACTGGCCTCCGGGATCGCGATGCAGATGGGAAAGGTGGCCACCATCGGACTGGCACCGGCGGTATTCGGACCCATGATGAACATCACCGGATCGTCGCTTGCCACCTGGTGGAGGGGGAAGCCCGCCAATGGAAGCACATCTGAACCTGGAACTCCAGGACCCGCTGAGTAACAGATTATAAATGGATTTGCGTAAATTATTAAACCTATCATTTTGAAACCATGCAAAAGAAGCTGATCATCGCTGCGATCCTGGTGACCGCATTCATGACGGAAATATACTGCCAGTTCTTTGACACCAGGGAAGAGCTGGTTTACTACACGCAGGAGTGGGAAGGGGAACGGTTTGAGGACGGACGTCCGCGGGTTCCGGACGAGATCCTGGAAAGGATGAAAAAGGTATCCATCGAAGAAGCATGGGGGATCCTTCGTTCCCGCGGTTATCACAACCAGTTCGAAGGAGACTGGGTGATCCTGCATGAGGAAGAGCCCGTGGTGGGAAGGGCGCTTACAGCACTCTACATGCCCAGGAGGCCCGGACTGATGGACCGTCTCACGGAGAAAGGACAGCAGCAGGGCCGCATCGGTGCCATGAATTCCTGGCCCATTGATGTACTGCAGCAGGGCGACGTGTACGTGGCGGATGGATTCGGGAAAGTGGTGGACGGGACCCTCATCGGCGACAACCTGGGGAACGCCATTTACACCAATTCAGGGAACGGGGTGGTTTTTTACGGGGGATCAAGGGACATGGAAGGCCTTTCTGAAATAGTTGGTTTCAATGCGTTTGTGAAGGGTTTTGATCCCTCCTACCTGATGGAGAGCATGCTGATGGGGATCAATGTTCCCATCCGCATGGGGAGAGCCACTGTCCTTCCGGGCGATGTGGTGCTGGCCAAGAAGACAGGGGTGCTGTTCATTCCGGCCCACATGGCAGAAGAGGTGGTGGTCCGGGCCGAGTTCATCATGCTCAGGGACATGTTCGGCCATGAAATGCTGAAGAAAGGGATCTATACGCCGGGCCAGATTGACGGGCGATGGACCGATGAGATCAGATCCGCATTCCTGGAATGGGTGGATCGCAATCCTGAAGGCCTGCCCATGTCACGGGAAGCACTTGATGAATATCTGAAGGACCGCACCTGGTAATCCCGGATGAAACCATTTTGGGAGTTTTTTCGTCCTTATAACAACCCAAACAGAGTTCCGTTGTTAAACAAAACTTACACTCATGAAAGCCATGTTACATCTAAGACATCTTGTAGCTCCTCTGCTGGTGGTTGTTTTTTCGGGGATGATCCTCGCACAGGAACCGTTGGAAACAGAGCAGTCCCAGCCCGCCAAGATCTTTGTCGTCATCAAGAATGACGGCGCCCGTTTCATCGGACCAATCGTTTCCCAGGACGAAAGGGAGGTGATCATAGATACGGAAACCATCGGCCGGGTGGCCATTCCCAGGCATGAGATCAGGGAGATCAGGGAAGCGAACTCCGGTGATCTCAGTCTGGGACCGGAGACTGGAAACGGACTATTTTCATCCAGGCATTTTGTTTCCACCAATGCCCTGCCCCTGAAAAAAGGGGATCATTTTGCCGCCATCAACCTCTACGGGCCCGAAGCGTATTTCACCCTTGCCGATCATTTCACGCTGGGGGGGATTACCACCTGGATCGGGGTTCCCATTGTCGCTTCGCTCAAATACACCTTTCACGTGAATCAGAACCTGCACCTGGGACTGGGCCTTTACGGGGGGACGCTCAGCTGGGTCAGTTTCAAATCGGTAGGGGGACTCGCATACGGAACAGTGACGGTCGGCAACTACCGGAACAATATCTCCCTTTCGGCCGGTTATGCCGGTGTGACCAACGGGGAGGATTTTTCCGGGAGTGAACCATTACTCTCCGTGGGGGGCATGGTGCGGCTCGGAAAGACAGTCTCCCTTGTGGGCGACTCCTTCATCTATGCCGGGGAGAATCCCGTGGCACTCGTGATGCCGGGACTGAGATTCTCCCGCAACGAAAGAAGGGCATTTCAGTTCGGGCTTGCCGGGATCGTCTTTGAAGGGAACGCCATTCCGTTTCCCATACCGGTGGTCGGATGGTTCATCAGGATCTGATCCCATGACTTCTGCCGAGATACCAAGGAAAAACATCACCCTTGCCGGGCTGCGGAATGCATCCAAACTGTACAGTTACATCAAACCGTACAGGATCATTTATTTTCTCGGGCTCTTTTTCCTCTTCGGGTCAAGCCTGGCCAGCCTGGCCTTCCCCAAGCTGCTCGGAGACCTGGTGAACTCGGGAAATGAAGGGAACCTGGGAGCGGACCTCGACCGGCTGGCGCTGATGCTTGCCGGGCTTCTCCTGGTACAGGCGCTGTTTTCCTATTTCAGGACCATCCTGTTTGTCAATGTGACCGAGAAATCCCTGGCCGACCTGCGCCGGGACACTTACAACCACATGATCCGGCTTCCTGTAAGTTTCTTTGACCGGAAAAGGGTGGGTGAGCTCAACAGCCGCATCTCATCCGACATCTCCCTTCTGCAGGAGACCATGACCACCACCCTGGCGGAGTTTATCAGTCATGTGATCATCATCCTGGGAGGGATTGCCCTGCTGGTGGTCACCTCCTTCAAGCTCACCCTTTTTATGCTGGCGATCCTTCCCGGGGTGGTCCTGCTTGCCTTTTTCTTCGGGCGCTATATCCGCAGGTTTTCAAGGGAAGCCCAGCGCGAAGTGGCCCGATCGAATACAATCGTGGAGGAAACCCTGCAGGGGATCCAGAGTGTGAAAGCCTACACCAATGAATTTCTGGAGATGCTCCGCTACAGGGACCGGACGGAGGAAATCGCAAAAATCGGGATCCGCGGCGGAAAATACAGGGCTGCTTTTTCATCCTTTCTGATCCTCGGATTGCTCGGCGCCCTGGTGGCGGTCATATGGAGGGGATCGTCCCTGATGGCCCGTGGGTATATTGATGCGGGTGACCTGTTTGCCTTTGTGCTATACTCGGGCTTTATCGCGGGAAACCTGGGCGGGATTGCGGCTGTATTCACGAGGATCCAGCGTTTCCTGGGGGCCACGGAAGATTTGTTCGAACTGTTTAAGGAGAAAGTGGAGGAACTGACCGAAGAAAAATCAATCGAACCGCAGTTCCGTCTTCACGGGAATATCTCATTCAGGGACCTTACCTTTGTCTACCCTTCCCGCCCCGATGAAATCGTGCTCGATCAGATCACCCTGGATATCAAAGCCAACCAGGTGGTGGCACTGGTCGGTGCCTCGGGTGCGGGGAAGACCACCATCGCTTCACTGCTGCTGAGGCTGCATGAACCAACGGGGGGACAAATCCTGTTTGACGAAAGGGAAAGCTCCTCCATTCCGCTCTCCAGCCTGAGAAGGCAGATCGCGCTGGTCCCCCAGGACATCTTTCTGTTTGGCGGGACCATCCGGGAGAACATCGCCTACGGAAGGCCCGGAGCAGGTGACGGGGAGATCATGGAGGCTGCCGCACAGGCCAACGCCCTGGAGTTCATCAAACGTTTCCCCGAACAGCTGGATACCATCGTGGGGGAAAGGGGGACGCAGTTATCGGGGGGACAACGGCAACGGGTGGCCATCGCCCGCGCGCTGCTGAAGGACCCGGCCATCCTGATCCTGGATGAGGCCACCTCGTCCCTTGATTCAGAGTCGGAAAGACTGGTCCAGGAAGCCCTCGAACGGTTGATGTCGGGACGGACATCCATCGTGATCGCGCACCGGCTGAGCACTGTCCGGAATGCGGACCTGATCTTTGTCCTGGACGGAGGGACCCTGGTTGAGAAAGGGACCCATGAAGAGCTGATCCGGATCCCGAACGGAAAATACAGGGGCCTCAGCGAGCTTCAATTCCTCCCGGCCTGACCGCACGGCACATCTGCCCAAAGACAATAACACCCTGACCAAGCCCGTTGATTCTGAAAAACCTTGTATATTTAACCCCTGTTTTCCAATCCTAAATCCATCCAGATGAAAACCCACCTGATCATCATGATGCTCGCAGCAGGATTGTTTCTAACCTCCTGCGGAAAAAAAGCCCCTGATTTTGTAAACTCAATTCCGGAGGACGCCGTTGCAGTGGTTTCCCTCCACCCAATGGAAATCTACAGGAAAGGCCAGCTCAATACCCTTCAGAATCTGAAAGAAAAGGTAAGGGGAAAGGTATGGGAACAGGTCCTGGAGGATCCCCTGAGTTCCGGACTGCAGATGGATCAGTATTCATTCGTCTTCATCAGAATGAAGGAGGAAGCCCCGGTGATCGGCGTGGTGACCGGAATGAAGGATACTGAAAAATTTGAATCCCTCCTGAAAAAGATCGATGAAGAGGTGGGTGAACACTTTGTCAAAACGGACGATTACACCTATGCCCGGCCCGATAAGGAGGGGATCATCGGCTGGAACAAAGAGCGGATGATCGTGCTGGCAACCCCGGACGAAGATGAGTTTGAAACAGCATTTCTGACGGCCACCCTGGACTCCATGTTCCACCCGGTGAAAGAAACATCCATCACGAGCATGGTTGATTTCAGGGATTTCATGGGGGACATGAAGGACCTCAATGTCTGGGTCTCATCAAGGGATCTGAGAAAGCTGGTGGAAAAGGCGATGAAAAATGACAGTGTGCAGTTCGATCTGCCGGTGGACCTTTCCAACAATTATGCCCGGGCCTACTGTGAGTTTGAAGACGGAAAGATGCTGGTGACGGCCGAGACCCGTTTCAGCGAAGAGGTGAAAAAGAATTTGGAGGAGGTGCTTGTCATGAAACCCTCCCTGAACAAATCCATGCTGGAAATGGCTCCGGCGGGCGATTTGCTCCTGGCGGTGGCCGGTTCTATGGATCTGAATAAACTGCAGAAGATCGTCAAAAGGCTTCCGGCCGGGGAACTGGGTGAGACCGGGAATAAGGTGGAACAGATGACGGGACTGCCGCCCGAAGAGCTGCTTGAGGCGCTGACGGGTGACTTTGTCATTTCGGTGAACGGGATCAGCCAGCAGAACATGATCCCGCTGGAATTGTTCGTCGGCCTCGGGGTGAAAAATGACGTGCTCCAGGAAAAACTGATGGAAAAAGTCGGGGGCACCGTTCCGGTCGACCGCCAGCAGGATTTCTTTATCATCAATATCCAGGGCAACGAGATCTACAGCGGGATCACGGATCAGATCTGGGTGGTCACCAATGCCCGGGGTTACCGCACTGCCATGACGGAGGGAAAGATTGAGAAACCGTTGACGGATTCAAGGTTCAAGGATTTTTCAGGCGGCTCGGTGGGGATGTATATGAACCTGGACGCCTCCGCTTATCCAGCCTCCGTCACAAGCATGTTCAGTCAGAATCCGAAGCAGAAGAAATGGCTGGATTATATGGCTGAATCATTCAGGTACCTGGGCGTGACTGCCGGCAATTACGAGGGAAATGCCATCCTGGAGACCAGCAAGCAGAATGAGAACAGTCTCTATACCATTCTGAAGATGACCGATCTCAACGAGTAGGGGAGTGCCAATGAGGGAATGCCGTCCATGACCATCCGCCTGGATAAACTGATGCCCCTGCCCCTGCTGGAGCAGAACACCCTTGGCTCTGACATCTGGGAAGGGGGCCCGGTGCTGTTCCGGCAGCCGGGGAAATACATCATCCAGGCGCCTTCCGGGAAGGGCAAGACCACCCTGCTTTCAGTCATTTACGGGATCCGGAGTGATTATCAGGGCGGGGTGTTCCTGGACGACACCGACATCCGTTCCTTCTCGCCCTGGCAATGGTCTCAGCTCCGCAGGAAAAAACTCTCATTCATCTTCCAGGGGCTGGAGCTGTTTGATGAACTCACCGCCCTGGAGAACATCCAGCTGAAAAACGCCATGACCGGGTACAAGACCCGGCAGGATATCACCCAGATGGCAGAACAAATGGGCATCGCGGATTTTCTTCACAGAAAGACCGGGATCCTCTCCTTCGGACAGCAGCAGCGGGTTGCCATTATCAGGGCGCTATGCCAGCCCTTCAGCTTTCTCCTGGCCGATGAATGCTTCAGTCACATGGACCGGGAGAACAGCCTGATCGCATACCGGTTGATCAGCCGGGAGTGCGACCTGCAGAATGCAGGATTGCTGCTTACCGCCCTCCACGAACCGGAGCTGATGGAGGCGGATGAATATCTGAAACTATGAGGTACGTATACCGCATATTATGGCAGGACCACAGCAGGGCCCATCTGATCTGGGCTTTTCTGGGGACGCTGGCAGGGTTTGTCCTGCTGCTTTCGGGGATCCAGTTCTACCTGGATTTTAAATCCATCCTGAAGGTGAACAGGGACCTGCTGGATCCGGAGTATATCGTGATCAACAAGAATGTGGGGATCGGCCAGACCCTGGGATCTGTCTCTTATACACATCTGACGCTGCCGACGAAGAGGATAGTGTAGATCTCGGTGGGCGCCGTATCAT
>OGCK01000073.1_pt1 | contig 18145 bp, 15 predicted proteins | sample 1570051 | NCBI WGS metagenome assembly OGCK01 (sample SAMN06266181, study PRJEB24510) | hot springs metagenome | isolation source: hot spring sediment | place: USA: Zodletone Spring, Oklahoma | collected 2013-12-03 | reverse complement strand
TCTACACTATCCTCTTCGTCGGCAGCGTCAGATGTGTATAAGAGACAGACGGGGACGGGGACATGGTCTTTGTGGTCTTTGACAGCTATCATGACCTGCGCACCGGTTTTTGTTTCGGAGTGAGTTCGGCAGGTGTGCGGTTCGACCAGATCTTTTCCAACAACGGCGAGAATGAGGATGCTTCCTGGGACCCCATCTGGCAGGCTGAAGCCCGGGTCCATGAATGGGGATGGGGGGCGGAGATGAGGATCCCCTTCACCCAGCTGCGCTTTGAGAAAAACACAGATGAAGTATGGGGATTCGAGGTGGCCAGGCAGATTTTCAGGCACAGTGAAATGAGCTTCTGGCATCCCATCCCCAGGACGGCACCGGGGATCATCCATGCCATGGGAGAGCTGGACGGATTGCAGGAGATCGAACCCCGCAAACAGCTGGACCTGATGCCCTATGGTGTCGGTTCCATGCGAACCTATGAACCGGAGGAAGGGAATCCGTTCGCGGACGGGACCGACCTGGCTTACGGCCTCGGGCTGGACGGAAAGATCGGGGTCACCAACAACCTGACACTGGATTTAACGGTCAACCCCGATTTCGGGCAGGTGGAGGCGGATCCTTCCGAGGTAAACCTGTCGGCCTTCGAGACCTATTTCGAGGAAAAGAGGCCCTTCTTCATCGAAGGGAAGAACATTACCAGCTTCAACGTGGGACTGGGAGACGGGGATGTGGGGAACGACAACCTGTTTTATTCCAGGCGCGTCGGTCGCCGGCCACAGGGGGACCCCGATGTGGAGGATGACGAATATGTGAAGATGCCCATCTTCACCCCAATCCTGGGTGCGGCCAAGCTGACCGGGAAAACAAAGAAGGGCTGGTCGCTGGGAGTGATCGAAGCGGTCGCTTCTGAAGCAAAGGCGACGATCGGGAACGGGACAAGGAGGAAAGAGATCGTGGAACCGCTCTCCAGCTATACGATGGCCAGGGTTCAGAAGGATTTTAACAAGGGGAATTCCATTCTCGGAGCAGCTGCCACCGGTACGGTCAGGAGACTGGAAGGGACGGAAATGGACTGGCTGCACGGGAGCGCCACAAGCGCGGGAGTGGATTTCACACAATATTTCAGGGACCGTAATTACATGTTCAATGCGGCACTGTACACCAGCCATGTGCAGGGTTCCGCAGAAGCCATCACGCGCACCCAGCGTTCCTCTGCAAGGTATTTCCAGCGTCCCGATGCCGGTTATGTGCAGCTGGATTCCACCCGAACCAGTCTCTCGGGACTGGGCGGAAAGCTACAGTTCGGCCGGATCGGAGGGAAATGGAACTTTTTGTTCATGAGTGTGTTCAAGAGTCCGGGTCTGGAGTTGAACGACATGGGGTATATGCGGGAAGCAGACCAGGTCCTGAACGTGCTGTGGACCGGCTACAATTTTACCGAACCCTTCAGCATCTTCAGGTTCCTGAACCTGAACAACGATGTGTATCTTGCCTCCGATTTCGGCGCACGGACCACGGGGATCGGATACGAGTACAATGTGAATGCCGATTTCAAGAATTACTGGGAAGCAGGATTCGGCGGCGGATTCAATTTCCACCAGGTCTCCAACAGCATCCTCAGGGGCGGCCCTTCCATGTACCTTCCGGGCAGCGGGAGGATTCACAGCTACATCGAATCAGATGACAGGAAGGTTTTTTCCGCCGGTTTGAACATCTTCACGGGCTGGGGTTGGGAAAAGTATTACCGGGAAAGTTCCATCGGACTGGACCTGACCGTCCGGCCGATGAATACGCTGACCATCTCCCTTTCGCCGTCCTATTCCTCCTCTTACCGGGAGCTTCAGTACATTGCCCGGAAAGAAATGAACGGAGAGGAGCGGTACCTTTTCGGGCACATTGACCAGAAGGTGCTGAGCACCTCCCTCAGGATCAATTTCAACATCACACCGGATCTGACGATCCAATACTGGGGGCAACCTTTTGTCGCCTCGGGCGATTACAATGGTTTCAAAATGATCACCGACCCGAAGGCGGAAGAGTTCAGCGACAGGTACCACGTATTCACACCCCAACAGATTGCACTGGCGGAGGACACCTACCAGGTGGATGAGGATGCGGACCTGCATCCGGACTACAGCTTCGGCGATCCGGATTTCAACGTGGATGAATGGCTTTCCAACCTGGTCATCCGCTGGGAATTCATGCCCGGATCAACTGCGTACCTTGTGTGGTCGCAGACGAGGGACTATTATGCTCCGCAGGGAACGTTCGAGGTATGGGAGAACGTGGACCACCTGTTTACTGAAAAGAAACCCACCGATACCTTCCTGCTCAAGTTCTCCTACCGTTTCGGGCTGAGGTAAATCAACCGGGTATTTCCTCCCCGTTCTCGTAGCTCTCCATATTGTTGAAACTGTAACGGTAGGTCATTGGAACGATCTCGTTGTACTCTTCGGTGGTCGCATCCGACAGACAGGCGTCGATGATCTTTTTTCCCGTCTGCAGCAGTTCGGGTTGCAGGTATTGCACGAGCTGTTCCTTGAAAAATTTTCTCAGCTGTTCGGCCCCTGCATCGTACCCCTGAAGTCCCACCTCGGACTGGTTGTAAACCTTCAGGAAGCGGGAAGGGATCTTTGATCCCTCCAGGGTCATGTAGTTTAGCTCATACCCCAGCAGCGAACACCTGGCCGGCTGGTACTGGTCGCTTCTCAGCCTGGCAACCCCCCTGCGGGTCAGGTATTCCCGCATGAGCAGTTGCGGCTTGAAACCCACTTTCCATACGCCGATGTACTGATTGGGTACCAGTGTGAAGGTGGTCCTGGGTGTTTCGATGATTTGTTTCAGCAACAGGTTGGCATGGTTCACCATTTTTCCGGTGGCAAACGGCCAGTATGAACCGACCCCTTCGCTCTCCATGCTGCCCGTGGATACAATGCTGGGATTGTTGTGCCCGCGGGGGGAGACCAGTCGCCACAGCCACGCCAGGGCAGGGGGGAGGATGTGGAACATGCCGATGATCCCGTAAGAGGGCTTTTCAGATGTAAAAAGAGAGGTGCGGATCCCGAAGCTCCTGATATCCACCGAGACGGGATTGTCAATCACATCCGGAACGATGTCCCTGGGCAGGATCACACGCGGATTTGGGCACCTTTTCCCCGGTTCATCCTCCATGTGTTCCCAGATCAGCGTGGTGGCCCCGGGATTGCTTTCGATATTCAGGAAAAGCAGCGGCTTTTCCGCCTGGATGGTGATTTTCTCAAGGAACGGGTCATCGCCGTACTGCATCACCCCGTCCACCCGGACAAACCAGGCATTCTCTGCGTCGGTGATCCTGAGTTTGCCGTCGTTGCGCTGAAGGGAAGGATGGCAGAAAGCCATGTCGTCGGCCACCGGCCTGAAGGAGCAGAAGCGCGGGATGGTGATCAGCCGTTCTTCTCCGGTCACGGTGTTGGTCCCCAGCAGCACCCGGCCGTCGGGTTCCCTTACAATGTGCTGGTGCAATTCGCTCTTTCCTCCCCCGCTGGCCCCCTCATGCATGAAGGTGGTGATGTTGTCGTAGGGACTGACGGACTGGACAGCCGAACAGTGGGCGGTGATCCATCCCTCCTTTTCCCCCTGGGTGAGCAGAACCCCATAGAGGCCTTTCTTTGCACTGGGTCCGGGGTAAAGGTTGTACGCATAGAGTTCGTGCAGCTGGCCGGTGCGGTGATGGACGACCACCTGCTTACCGTTGAAATGGGTATGCCGGAACACCGGAGCCACGAAAATAACACTTCTCAGCTCGGTGCCTTCTTTCAATTCGTCCGGATCAATGATCGCCTGCAGCATTGACAGCCCCATGGCAAAAAAAGCGGCGTTCACAGGCACGATGGCCAAACCGGTGGACCCGATGCCGAGCCTGCCGGCAAAATAGAGGAACACTCCAAGTTCCTGTGTTTTTAACCAGCTGAAAGTCTCTTCCCTGATGGTGTCGAATTCATACCCGTATTTCTCCCTGAAACGTTTCTTGTCCGTCGGCCCGTCATCCGCAATGCTCATCGTGGCCGGATCCCTCCGGCGCATATAGGGCTCGGGATAATTGACAGCGATCCCGTTCTTGACACGGTGGACCAGGGCTTCGGTTACTTCACCCCGATCCTGGATCGTGTATTTCACCTTATATTCTGATTGCTCCCTGCCCCCTGTGGAAGCGTCTGCCAGTTCCAGGGTGGACGGGAACACACGGAAACCTTTGCAGCTTTCCAGTAGCTCCCTGATGTGTTCCGGGAGTTTAATATTTTTGTTCTCCAGGAGCTTAAAGAAAGTGTTCATCTGTTTTACCATTCATGGATGTGCCTGGATCTTCCGCAGCACATTCCTGTTCAGGGGCAAAAGTAAAGAATGTCAGAATAAATCAATCAGGCTTGCGGATATTTATGTTCGTCCCCACCCGGACGGACAGGTTTCGGTCCAGATAGGGATTGCCCATCTGCCATCCACGCGTTTTACCTGTGATTCGCACATAGGCGGAAATTGTTTTGCTGAAGTAAAATGTCGGCCCGATGGAGAGCGCGCCTCCTGCCTGTTTTTCGTCAATCAGGAAAGAAACCGGCTGATTCCAGAGATCCAGTTCCAGATCTGTGGTAAGCCGCTCTCCCAGCCGGAAACCGAACAGGCCCAGTCCGATCCCGTAACCGGCGGCGGTCCTGCTGCCATACCTGTGCGCGTCAAAAAGAAGGTTGTAATCCCGGTACTTTACCGGTACGAACAGAGCGATGTCATTTCCGAAATGGGTGGGTGCATACTGGGCAAAGAAATTGAAAGAGAAGTCCCGGCCCAGCGGGATCCTGTTTACGAAAAAGATGGCGGGGTTCAGAAAATTGAGCAGAGACAGCCATTTCTGACTGACCAGGTAATCCTGTGCTTCGGAAGGGAGATCGGAGAAACCAACCCTCCTGTTGACCCCTTCACCTCCCGGGAACGGATCTCTGGAACCGGTGTAGGGGAGTCCGGGGTGGAACATGTCAAAAGCCCAGGCTGTCAGGTCCGCTCCTGCATAATCCCTCAGTGCAGGGTCAGGGTCCTCGTGCGGCGGTGCGATGACCTTCACGGAATCGGAGGCCGGGCTTGTGGAAAACCTGAAATAATTGTATACATACCAGGCGTTGTAGAGCAGCAGGGGGTTCTTGGGCAGGCTTCTTTTGTGGTAAAAATCACCAGTCGAGATCTGCCGGTTCAGCAGGACCTCATACTGGATGCCCGCAACGTAAGAATACAGTAACCGGCTGGGATCATCCCTTTTCAGCGTTTCCAGCGCTTCATCGGATACCCCGTAGACGGTCCCGTCCCACCTGTGAAAGAGCCAGTTGCCGTTTTTGGACGGGATTCCCGCCTCGCCGAGTACCGTGCGGTGGAATTCCTCATGCGCCCAGACTCCCAGCGGGATGGGCAGCTCACTGGCATACCTGGAAAAGCCCAGTCCGAGCAGGTATTTTAGGCCCTGATTTGGAAGATTCCCAAGCCGGGAGGAAGGCTCCTTCCCGGGTCGAAAAATGACATTTCCCAGTGCGTCAATGCCGTAAAAGCCAAGCTCATAAACATCCAGAGACCATTCGAGTGACTGGTTCATGGAGGGAAAGTGACCCGGCAGTGATAGATTCTGCGGATAATCGACAAGGGGAATATCCAGCCGGAGGCTGTACACATCCCGTTCCTGGGCCTGCAGCGACAGGGTTGCCAGCAGGAACAGCACGGACAATAATTTTTGTTTTTTCATGTGATTTTTAATGATTTAATTTGACTACCGGACAATGAACCTGATGACTTCTCTGTGATCGCGGTTTTCGACCGCGATATAATAAATGCCGGGTGCAGCAGGGGAGGAGAACCGGACGGGCCGTTCTGACAGGTCAGGTTCCGCCAGTTTCCTGCCTGTGCTGTCAAACAGTGAGATCCTGGCTGTTCGAGGCAGCGATCCTGTAAGGTACACGGGTTGTCCACTCCCTGCCGGATTGGGATATACCACCATGGTCCCTGAAACGGCGCGTTGCGGCACAGTCACCGGCCCGCCCTGCCCGTTGTGGGTGAAAATCTTCTCCCCCAGGTGTTGCACCATGTAGATGCGGCCATTGCCATCTTCGGCGAAATACTGGGCATCCCGGTGGCTCAGGGGATAGTATTCCAGGTTCTGGTTTACCTGTTCCCATCCGCCGCTTCCCTCGCTGGTATACCAGGTACCCCCGGTGCTAAGAGATCCCTGAGAGGAGCTGAACCAAAGCCCGTTCCCGAAAAAGTAAATGTTGTGCAGGGTCCTGTCCAGCCACCATTGTTCGGATTCAGTCACACTGCAGACGGTCCAGTGCCCTGCCTTTCCGACATCATCCATGTACCTCCTCACATTCAGCCGCACCATTCCATTTCCCGCAAGACCCTGGAAACTGAGGTATACCGAGTCCTCGGGCGAAACTGACAGCCCCGTTGAAAACTCGATCTTCAGACGGTCCTCCACCTGGCCTCTCCCGTCGATCTGAACATCCACATGCTCCCATCTTAGGCCGTTGTCCTCCGAGATGAACAGTCCCCCGTTCCCGGTGACAAAGTGATCGTGGACTGCTAGGTATAGCCTTCCATTTTTGTCTGCGGCAATTTTTTCACAACCCAGGAACGAACCGAGTCCCCCGTTCCTCTGTTCCCACTGGTGGCCCGGACCGGGAGCATAGAATACACCGTCCCCCTTGTACCCTTCGTCATCATAGCCTCCGGTGATGGCGAAAAGTGCTCCCGGCCCGTTTTCCGTGATCTGAATGACCGGGAAGGCGGAGTTGACAGCCAGGCTGTCCCAGTTGTTGCCGCCGTCTCCGGAAACATAGATCTTTCCGGTGCCACCCGCGAGCACGGAACCCGATGCAGTGGCATACAGGGAGAAAATCCCGGATGCCCCGAGTACTTTCTCAAAAGAGTTGCCGCCGTCACGGCTTCTGATGATGCCGTCGGTCAGCCCCGCGAATAGAATGGAATCACCTGTCACGGCGATCCCTGTTTTCGGTCCCCCGGGAAATTCCCCGGTCGGTTCCCAGAATTGCTGTCCCTCCGCTTCGGTGAGCGGAAGACATAACAACATAAGCAGGATTCCGGATCCTTGCCGGAACGATCCTGTAAAAAAACTTTGTTTCAAAAGGTCAGGGTTTCAAAATGATGAAATATTCCCCTAAACAGGGGTAACAAAGTTTTGTTTGCTAAAGAAATGTTAAATCACCTGCTTTTTTTTACATTTTTTAACGATTCAGACCTTTACAGATTTTCGCACATCCTTATTTTTGCGTTCCGTATGCATGTTCATTTAAAAATTTCAGGAGGATTTTTTCATGACTGTCCGTACGTATATCCAGGCGATCCTGCTTACCCTGTTTTTCCTGCTGTCTTCCGGAATGGAGCTGCCTGCAGCCGGTGGGATCACACTCTACACCCCGTATCTGAAAATATCGGTGCCTCCGGGTGAGACCATTGACTATTCCGTGGAGGTCAGGAATGACGGTAGCGTGTCGCGGAATGTGGACCTTTCCGTGGCAGGATTACCCGAAGGATGGGAAGCGACCCTGAAGGCGGGAGGGTACCTTGTCAGCCGGATCTCCGTGCTGCCGGGCGAGAAGAGGACCCTTTCACTCCAGGTGAATGTTCCCCTGAAGGTGGACCAGGGTAACCATTCCTTCAGGCTCGTCGCGGCAAATTATGATGTGCTGACCCTGGTCGTGAACGTATCCGAACAGGGCACCTTCAGGACTGATTTCACCTCCGACCAGGCCAACATGGAAGGGCATTCCGATTTCAATTTCACCTTTTCCACCCGGCTGAAGAACCAGACGGGCGTGAAACAGATGTATTCACTCAGGGCAGATGCCCCGCGGGGCTGGAACGTGGTCTTCAAGCCCAATTACAAGCAGGCAACGGCAGTGGAGGTGGAGCCGGGTCAGACAGCGAACATCTCCGTGGAGATCAAGCCTCCCCACAATATCCAGGCCGGTACGTATCAAATTCCCGTTCATGCTGTCAACAGCGCCACATCCGCGCAGCTGGAACTGGAGGTGGTGATCACCGGCTCATACAGGATGGAACTGACCACTCCAAACGGACTGCTGAGTGCGAAAACCACCGCGGGCAGGGAAAAGCGGATCGAACTTGAGCTCAGGAACACCGGTTCTGCCGTGCTGGAAGATGTGGTGTTCAGGTCAACCAGTCCCCGGAACTGGAACGTGCAGTTCGAGCCCGACACGGTTGTGCGGTTGAATGCCGGTGAACATACCACCGTGTTTGCTTCCATCACGGCGGATGACAGGGCCATTCCAGGGGATTACGCGACGGTCATCACAGCCAGGACCCCCGAAGTGAACTCGGAGGCTTCATTCAGGATTTCGGTGAAAACCCCGCTGCTCTGGGGCTGGCTGGGCATTCTGATCATTATCGCCACCATCGGGCTCATCTATTATCTGTTCCGGAAATTCGGAAGGAGGTAATTCATGGAGAAGATCATCGAGATATACGGCCTGACCAAAAGGTACGGGACGCATCTTGTGGTAAACAACCTGGATCTGTCTGTTGGGAAAGGAGAGATATTCGGGCTGCTCGGGCCCAACGGAGCGGGAAAATCAACCACGATCCTGATGTTGCTGGGACTCACCGAGCCCGATTCGGGAACGGTGCGGGTGTGCGGCCTGGATCCGGTAAGGTTCCCGATCCGGGTGAAACAAAAGGTGGGTTACCTGCCCGAGGATGTGGGATTTTACGAGGACATGACCGGGATGGAGAACCTGGTCTACACGGCGCGGCTGAACGAGATACCCCAGGGGGAGGCGGAATCGCGGGCGGATGAATTGCTCGCAAAGGTCGGACTCGGGACAGAGAAGCACAAAAAGACGGGGAAATATTCAAGGGGGATGCGTCAGAGACTCGGACTTGCAGATGTGCTCATCAAACATCCCCGGGTGATCATCCTCGATGAGCCTACCCTGGGCATTGATCCAACAGGGGTGAGGGAATTTCTTGAGCTTATCGTCAGGCTCAGCAGGGAGGATGGGATCACGGTTCTTTTCTCATCACACCAGCTGCACCAGGTACAGCAGGTATGCGACCGGGTGGGTATTTTCGTGGACGGCAGGCTGCTTGCCGAGGGGGAGATCGGTTCTCTTGCCAGGCAGCTGTTCCCGGATGGTCAGGAGGCCTCTGAAGGCAGGTCGGTCGCGCTGGATGATATTTATTACCGTTATTTTCAGGGAGGAGGTGCCGGTCATGAATAATATCACACTGAAGCCTTTTCTGGCGATGGTCCGGAAGGAGGTTGCCGACCATGTAAGGAGCTGGCGTTCCATTATCCTGCTTGGCATTGTTGCACTCACATGCATGGGCTCCCTGTACACCTCGCTTTCAAATTTCACGGAAGCCGTCAGCAGGAGCAATGCCGAAAACGACTTCTTTTTCCTGAACCTGTTCACTTTGTCCGACGGGACCCTGCCCTCTTTCATCGTCTTTGTCAGTTTCCTCGGACCATTGCTGGGGATCAGCCTTGGATTTGATGCCATCAATTCGGAGCAGAACAAGGGAACACTGAGCCGGATCCTGGCCCAGCCCGTACCCAGGGATTACCTTCTGAACGCCAAATTCGTGGCCGGATTAGCCGTGGTCAGTATCATGTTCTTTACGCTCAGTTTCCTGGTGCTGGGGACCGGCCTTATCGCACTGGGCATCCCGCCCACCGCCGGGGAATTCATACGCATGATATTATATACAATCATCAGCATCGTGTATGTCTCCTTCTGGCTGAACCTTTCCATCCTGTTTTCGGTCAGGTTCCGGCAGCCGGCCACTGCAGCCCTTGCAGGAATTGCGGTCTGGCTGTTCCTCACCGTATTCTATCCCCTGATCGTGAACCTGGTGCTGAAGGGGATCGAACCATCCGAAATGGCAACCCCGCGGGCTGTATATATTTATCAGAAACTGAGATTCGGACTGGTCCAGGTCATGCCGGGCGAACTGTTCAATGAGATCACCTCGACGTTGCTGGTGCCCTCGGTAAGGAGCATCGGACCACTGACCATGGAGCAGTTACACGGGACCATTCCCGGTCCGCTCCCCGTCGGGCAGAGCCTGCTGATCGTCTGGCCACAGCTCACAGGGCTCATTGCACTGACCCTGCTGTGCTTCGTGCTTTCCTATCTGTCCTTCATGAGAAGGGAGATCCGGTCGCGCTGAGTGGATGCGCTACCTTTCCATGTCCCACGAAGCATGCCTTTCAGCCGCGATGCTGTCCCAAACGGGAACAAGCGTTTGCAGGAACAATGCTTTTTCAGCATTGAGGGCATCCATATCCAGCCCGATGAATCGCTGGGCTTTTGCCTTCGTGGATATATCGGGGTAGGGGACCTCCCCTTGGTATCCCCTGTTCAGCAGAAGCCTGGCCAGCCTGATCCTGCCCTCCTGGATGATATCGATGGCAGAGGCAATGGTGCGGCTCACCTCCACGGGCGAGTGGAATGATCCGCCGTGTGAAGCGGCCACGTAGTCCCAGCGCCACTGGGCGTGCCTGATGGCATTGAGAACATCGGCCATTTCTTCCTCGGTGGCACCCAGTTCCCACGCTTTTTTCGCTTCCACATGGGCGCGGACCAGCAGCCTTTCAAGCTGGTCGCGGTTCCCGATGATCTGGTCCTGTCGCTGGTATACGTTCGCGACCAGCCTGTCGGTCTCCTCCCTGTGGCATACCTGGCAGGAGCCTGACACGTTGTCCAGCGGGCTCCGTACGTGGTGGTCTGTGAATTTCATCCCTCCCTCGCTTTTGTAAGGCATGTGGCAGTCCGCGCATGACACCCCCCTGTCGGCATGGATGCCGGTCATATAGATCTCGTAATCGGGATGTTGTCCCTTGAGCATCGGGGCCCGGCTCATTGCATGTGTCCAGTCGGCAAATCCGAGGCGGTCATAATATTCCTCGATCTCTTCGGCCTTGTACCCATGATCCCAAGGAAATGTAAGGTAGTTGCCCGCTCCTTTGAAATAATACTCCACATGGCACTGTGCACATACAAGTGACCGCATCTCCTGGTGGGATGCCTTCGTAACATCTTTGCCCAGTCTTTCAAATGCCTCGATCAGAGCCGGACGGGTAATGCGCAAATTCATGGTTTCCGGGTCATGACAATCCGCACACCCGATCGGATTGACAATTTCCATTCCCATTGATGCCCATTTCCCGGCGTAAAATTCTGCCACCCCGACTTCGGCCATCATCCTGGGTACATCGGGACTCTTGCAGGTCCAGCAGGTGTTGGGCTGCGGACCATCATCCGGACCCGAAGGCGCTCCTGTCCGCAGGATATTCCGGATATCCTCAACGGCAAATGCATGTCCGCGTCCCTGGTTATATTCCTTTGAAAAGGAGTATCCTGCCCAGAGGACAACCATGCGGGGATCCACCTCCAGCATATCGATCCATGCACTCCCGTTGTATTTGCTCCTGAACGACGTGTCGGTCGTCCGGAGATAGGACTGGTATTCCCGGGGAAAATTCTTCCCCCATTCGGCATTGCGGGATTCAAATTCGGTCAGATCCACCTGGGGCGTGTACGCGAACAACGCCTCGGCGCGGCGTTCGATAATGGTCGAGGCAAGCAGGCCCAGGAGGAAGACCACGATCACGGTAAAGGCGAACAGGAGCCATCCGAGCCAGGGTTTTTTTGCGACGTTTTCTCTGATTGTGGCCATGGGATATGATTATTTGTTTGTTTCAGTGAACGATCTGAGCCAGTCGGGCACCGGACTGGGTGGAAGCGGTACCCGCGCCCAGGGTGTGCTGGTAAGGCTGTTTACCCTGCCGTGGGGCACCTCCCGGTGACAGTCCCAGCAGCGCCGTCCGGTAACTTCACCGTACTGGTTGCTTTCGCCGCCAAAGTATCTGAATCCGTGAAGAAGGCTGTCGTGGCACCGGATGCAGTTCTGTTGCACCACCCCGATGCCTGCATGGCGGATCCGGATCACCTGGGGCTCGCGGCGAAGGGTGAAGATGGTGGCATGGCGGAGCCCGTCGGCCGCCTTGAAGTAATATTTGCTTACCACGTTGTTGTGCGGCACATGGCAGTCATTGCAATGGGTCCATTCACGGTGTGCGCTGTGGCTCCAGGTGGCGTACTGGGGGGCCATGATATGGCAGTTGGTGCAGGTTTCCGGTTTATCGGACAGGTAGGAAGGTGCACGCGAGATATGGATGGCAAAGAGTGCGAGTCCGGTCACGATCCCGGTGACCACGATCACCGGCCACCGCCATCCCTTCGGCGGTTCCAGCCAGTTGATCAGTCTGTTCTTCCTTTTTGCCAAGGGTGCCGGTTATGGGTGGAACAGTTGCGGTACAAATTCGGTCAGGTAGATCCTCCAGTTTTTCCAGATGTGTCCGCCGTCGCTTTCCCTCAGTATGTGCTCCATTCCCATATCGTCCAGTTTCCTGCTGAACTGGACCACTCCGTTGTAAAGAAAGTCCGTTTTCCCGATCCCGATCCAGTACAGCCTGTACCCGTTTTGCATCTGTTTTTCCAGGGTTCCGTCGATGTCTTCATACACTTTGGAGGAAACATTCTGGTTGGGCATGATGGCAGGTGAAAAAAGTCCGATGTAATCAAAGGTACCGGGATAGTATCTGGAAATATGAAGCGAATGGAACCCTCCCATGGAGAGCCCTGCGATGGCCCGGTTCGGTTTGTCTGCTTTCACCCGGTAGTTATTCTCAACAAAGCGGACAATGTCCCCGAAGGTTTCTTCGAATGTGCCGTCCATGGTTCCCGGGATCATGAACCGGGGTTTGTAGAATCCGTCCCGGCCCTCACCCGGTGCGGCGTCCTGGATCACGTTCCCGTTGGGCATGACCACGATCATCGGTTCTGCTTTCCCCTGTGCGATCAGGTTATCCATGATCTGGGTGGCCCGCCCCAGTGTGATCCATGCCTCTTCATCCCCTCCTGCACCATGCAGCAGGTAAAGCACCGGGTATTCCTTACCGGAGGTTTCATAGCCCGGGGGAGTGTATACCGTTATCCTCCGTTCCATCTCCAGTCCGGGCGATTCATACCAACGGCGCGTGACCGATCCGTGGGGAACGTCTTGGACCCTGTACAGGTCCGCCTGTTCCCCTTCAATGATGAAGAAATTTGTGAGGGTGGCAATATCCCTGCTCACGAAAGCATTGCCCGGATCAATGGTCCGGAAACCGTCAACCAGGAAATAGTAGGAGTAAAGTTCGGGCTCCAATATTTCTGTGGTATGGCTCCAGATGCCATTCTCATCTTTTATCATCGTGGCCGTTCCGGGTACCCAGCCCTCAAAAGGCATCCAGTCGCCCGATAACTTCACCTCCGATGCCTGCGGGGCCGCAATCCGGAAGGTAACGGAATGGTCTTCATGGATTTCCGGGGAGGTGATCTCTGTGCCTCCCTGCAGCGCCTGCTGCGCCGTTGCCTGAGCGGCGAGCAGTACAATCACGGCAATTGTCAGATGAAGGAATCCTTTTCTGGTGATTCTTTTCATGGATGTCGGATTTATTACCGTGAATATAGGCATAAACCCCGAATCCTCAATGAGCCGCTGAATTCACCTTCAAGAATCAGATGTGTGGTCTGTTATGGGAACTTAACTTTTGAATTCAGCACCCATTTATCTGATCTGTCATTCGTGTTCAGGTGGATTTGCGATTCAGGAGGCCACTGTTTGCGTTCTCTTACACTCCCGTCCTCGTTGTATATAACTTCTACCCAGGAACCATCTTCCATGCATCCGTAAACAGAGAATACATAGACATCGTGCAGATTGAGACTGTAAAAGCTGACGGTGAAAACGACCATTCCATCGGGATAGATCTTCATCTCCAGAATGGATTCGATGTGGTGGCCTTCAATAAAGTTACAGGTATATGTTACATGCGTATAGATGTATGTGGCCAGCGATTTTGATTCACCCATAAAATGAAGCCAGGCATCTTCTCCTTCCACCTCTGTGATAAACCTCCACAGAATTCCGTCTCCACAGGGCGGATCAGGGAAAAAGATTGTTTTGACGGCATACTCACTGTAGGTACTGTCTTTCATTGTTAACCAGTACTGTATCATGAGTGGTTCATCATAAACAAACCCGTTGGAGTGCTCCCCTTGAATTACAATATGTCTGATGTCTGATTCCAGGCTATTTTGTTGCGTAAATACTACGTTCAGTTTTCCATCATTCTCCCATTTAGTGAACCTGCAGAACCAGTTGGGCGTATCCTCCAGATAACACGCAATTTCCCACCTATCGTCATCCATCCTTTGACTGGACAATAAATCTGCAGGGATTGATTTGATAGGCCCGCTTGATCCATCTGATCCGTTAAATCCTGCAAGTGCTGGAAATATTGCTTTTTCCCGGGAGCTGTCGATGCGGGCAGCAAATGCAACAAGCTTTTGCATACTTGTGTCATCGGACGCTGTCACATAATCGGGTAATTCGACCGGAGCGATATCCACATATGATTTCTGGCGCTGGGCCATATAATCAAAAACTGCGTCCAGGTCCTCCAAAGTCCCTGTGGAAGTCGGATCATTATCATTATCATTTTTATTGCACGACACAACCATACCGGCAGACAGCATGATGGATATCAATATCAAATAGCATGCTTTCATGGTGCTCAATATTTGGAAATGAAGCTATCTATAAATGCTCAAAAAAGTCCTGCATGACCATCAGGGTTGGTGAAAGAGTTCCAGAAGGACACTTCGACAGCAGCCATGAGCCAGATCGCCGGCAGCCAAAAATCACGTGATTAAAATTACGAAATATCTCCTTGGAAGTCAAGCGAAATCCAAAACCAAGCGGATATGGTCTTTCCTGGGAGAGACTGACCGTAAATTGAAAATTTTATTTCGTATTTTAGACAGCAATGGGCATCTACAACAAATACATTCTGCCCGGGGCCATCCATTGGGCATGCAACGGCGGGAACAGCAGGGAGCAGAGGGAGAAGGTGATCCCCCTCGCTCACGGGAACGTACTGGAGATCGGCATCGGGGCGGGGCATAGTTTGCCCCTGTATGACAGAATAAAAGTGAAGCATCTGACAGCGATCGATCCCCTGGAGAAGCTATGGAAGAAGAGAAAGACCGACCTGGCTGACCTTCCATTCGATGTGGAATATATCAGAGGGGTTGCGGATCACATCCCTGCCGGAAACAACAGCTTTGATACGGTGGTTGTTACGTACACCCTTTGCTCGATTGCGAATCTTGACCGGACCCTTCAGGAGGTTTTCAGGGTTCTCAAACCCGGCGGGAAGCTGGTATTCTCGGAACACGGACTGGCACCGGACAGGGGGCTGCGGATGTGGCAGAACCTGATCAATCCCCTGTGGAAGAGGATCGGTGGCGGATGTCATCTGAACAGGGATGTCCCGGCGATCCTGGAAAGAAATGGATTTAAGCCTGACAACTTGCACACAGGTTATTTTTCAGGCTGGAGACCCACCAGCTACCATTACTGGGGCTCGGCCACACGAATTACATAACAGATCTGTATTATTTTCCTATTCACGGGTCCAGCTGGTGGTTACCGAATAGGTGCCGTCCTGCATGTCGCTGTACGTCTCGATATAGACAAGCTGTTTTCTTGTCAGCGTCTCTATGTTTGCGGTGGAGGCGAGTTGATCATCGGGATCCAGGACCAGCTGATCATCTCCGATCAGGGACCAGGTCCCGGTGGTTGGTTCATCCATCAGGGGGGAGGTGATGATGTAGGTCCCGCCGTCCTGGAATTCCAGGGTGGCATCGGTCATCAGTGCCTTTGCCAGGGCGACGAGGGAGCGGATGTTTTCATCCTCGGTGTCGGATGTCAGGTTCTCAAAAATCCATACTCCACCGCTCAGTTGCGTGGCCGGATCTTTTTCACAGCTGGTGAAGGTGGTGAGAAGGAACAGTGATATGACAAATACGGAAAGGAAACTTTTCGTTTTCATGTTCTGGATGGTTGATTATAACGGTTCATACGACGTGAACCGGAAATTTGTTACATCCTGAACTGTACCCTTACAGGTGCCTGCAGGAAAGAGATCCCCAGAATTTTCTTATTTTGCCGGACATTCTTCGCAGGTCAGCTGCGAGGAGGGTCAATATGAAAACAACCCCGCAATTAAATTGTATCGATTGGAAGAAACTCGCTCTTCCCGTGTTCCTGCTCTTGTTTCTGCTTTGTTCGGGCAGCGAAAAGGGTGCCCGGGAGATCCGGGGAACGGGCCCGGGTACCATCCGCTTCTCGGGATTTGACTGGAGCGCAGTCACTTCCGGGCCGCGCAGCATTCCTCCGGGGCCCAACCAGTTCTCCGGTTCCCGTGAAAATGTATGGGTGGATAAGCAGGGCCGGCTGCATCTGAAAATTACCTGCAGCGACGGACAATGGAAGTGTGCAGGGGTGATTTTGCGGGGAGCAGTGGCCCATGGCAGGTATTGTTTTAAAGTGTCGACCAATCTGGATGAACTGAACGAGTATGTGGTGGCCGGAATGTTCCTTTACCGTGATGACCACAACGAGGCTGACATTGAGTTCTCCAGATGGGGAAATCCGTTGGCGGAGGCAGGCCAGTATGCCCTTCAACCATATGACCGGGATGGAAATGTACATCGCTTCAGCATGGAAGATGCGGGGGAAAGGTCGACGCATATCATTGACTGGAAGCCTGAAAGCGTCAGTTTTCTGAGCCACAGTGGCCACGGTGAGTTCTACGGGCGAATTGGCTTTGCCGGGCGCACAGGATCGGCTCCCGGCAGCAGCCAACAGCTGATCAGCAGCTGGACCTACAGGGGTCAGGATATACCGGCCGGCAACCGGGTCAGGCTGATGATCAATCTGTGGCTTTACCGTGGCACTCCGCCTCCCGACCTGAAGGAGGCGGAACTGATCATAGAAAGCGTATCCGTTATGAGTAACTGATCTGATGGACCAGCTCCTCCGCGGCCCTGATGATCGGGTTGACCACCGGAGATGCTGTCAGCAGGGGGTGTGTGCCCACCTGGAACGAGATCAGCTCGAAGACCGTAATAGACTTCTGGATGGCCATGGAGATGATGTTGATGATCTCGCCGGCCGATTTACTGCCCCACGCTTCTCCTCCCAGGATGCTCCCGTCCACGGGTGATGCGTATAATTTTACTGTCAGGTTGGCAACGCCCGGCAATGAACCGGGATGCCTGTCGGGGGAAGAAAATGTTGCGGTGACAAGATTCACTCCAGCCTCCGCGGCATTCTTTTCATTGGCACCGGCAGCGGCCATGGCAACGCCGTTGATTTCTGTGGAGAATACTCCCAGGGTGCCGAAAATGCATTTTTTAATCCTCACCCCGAAAATATTATGTCCCAGTGTGCGTGCTTCCGCTGTGGCAGTGGATGCCAGCTTGATCACATCGCTGCGGCCGGTGAGAAAACCGAAGGCCTGCGCACAGTCGCCGCATGCACTGATGTCTTTCACCGTGGTTCTTCCGTAATTGTCCACGTGGATATCTCCGTACCTGTTCAGTTCAAGGCCGGTTTCTTTTGCCAGCTGTGTATTGGCCCTGTATCCGATGGAGAAAATGACCGCATCGGTATCGATCTTCTTCCCGTCAGCCGTGTGTACCTGCCTGACAGAACCGTTTTCCCCGGTAATCTCCTTCACCATGGTGGAAGTCAGGACGTTGACTCCTGAATCTTTCAATGCTTCGGTGGCGATGGCGCTTAACTGGGGTGAGAATGCCCTGGAGAAGCAAAGCGGCTCGCTTTCGATCAGCGTCACGTTCGCTTTTGCCCCTGCCAGCTGTTCCGCCACCTCTGCGCCGATAAAACCACCGCCCACGATGACGATGTTTTTCAGACTGCTCACTTTCGCGGCCAGTTCCTGGATGTACTGAAAGCTTTTCTTTACATAATAAACATTCTGGAGATCATATCCGGGGATGAAACTCGGAACAACAGGCGTTGACCCGGTTGCAAAAACCAGTTTGTCATAAATGAACTGCTCTCCCGATTCCAGCGTTACTTCTTTTTTATCTTTATCTACCCTGACAACAGTATCTGTCTCTTATACACATCTCCGAGCCCACGAGACCGTACTAGATCTCGTATGCCGTCTTCTGCTTGAAAA
>OGCK01000072.1_pt1 | contig 18161 bp, 23 predicted proteins | sample 1570051 | NCBI WGS metagenome assembly OGCK01 (sample SAMN06266181, study PRJEB24510) | hot springs metagenome | isolation source: hot spring sediment | place: USA: Zodletone Spring, Oklahoma | collected 2013-12-03 | reverse complement strand
ACGGTCTCGTGGGCTCGGAGATGTGTATAAGAGACAGCCTCGCTGGCGGTCTTGTTGGGCATGTTGCTCATCAACCTGTTCCAGCCCGGCGTGGTGGGTGGCATACCCTTGGCGCAGACCTTTGATCTGGCTGCGCCAGCGTCATCAAATGTTCTCAATGGCTCGTCGCATGGCTTTGCGGATTTTCTCAACGTTATCCGCCAGCTCATCCCGAGTAACATTGTCGGCGCGGCGGTGAACACACAAATGCTCGGCCTGATTAGCTTCTCGCTGCTGTTCGGGCTGGCCTTGATGCACATCGAAAACCCCGGTCGTCAGTCTGTGCTGGATTTTTTCAGCGGTGTGCAGGACGTAATGATCCTGCTTACTCACTGGGTGATAAAGCTTGCGCCGCTGGGCGTATTCGCCCTGGTCGCGGGCGTGGTGGCGAAAAGCGGTTTGAGCGTGTTACTGCCTATGCTGCAATTTTTTCTGGTGATTGTGCTTGGGCTGGTTCTGCATAGCCTGGTCAGCCTTTCCATCCTGCTTTGGCTGGCGACGCGCAAAAATCCATTGCGCATGTTGAACGCCGCTTCGCCCGCGCTGTTAATGGCATTTTCCACCAGCTCATCTGCCGCGACCCTACCCATCAGTATGGATGCGATGGAAACGCGTGCCGGTGTGCCCAAGCCCATGGCCTCGTTTGTTTTACCGCTGGGCGCGACCATTAACATGAACGGCACCGCCTTGTATGAATGTGCCGCTGTGCTATTTATCGCCCAGGCGTATGGCATGGACTTGTCGCTCACCACCCAGTTGTTGGTGATGTTTCTCGCTTTGATGACCGCCATCGGCGTGGCTGCCGTACCCTCGGCAAGCCTGGTGGCGATTACTTTAATTCTCGGCACGCTGGGGCTGCCATTGGAAGCCATGGGGATGATTCTTATCGTGGATCGAATCCTGGATATGTTCCGCACCACGGTGAATGTGTACAGCGATATGGTCGGCTCGGTGATTGTGGCGCATTTGGCGGGCGAAAACGTCTTGAGCACAGCCCAAGGGCTTGAATCGTCGCCGCAAAAACTCAATGTCCAAGCCTGACCACCCTAAAGCGATCAATACGATGTCTCTACAAGCCCCTGATGACTCAGAAAATCCTATGCGCGCCCTCGTCGAGCTCATGGCAGCCTTGCGCCATCCTGAACATGGCTGCCCCTGGGATCAAAAACAAACCTTTGCCAGCATTGCGCCTTACACGCTGGAGGAGGCTTATGAAGTGCTGGATGCGATTGAGCAAGGCGATATGGGCGAACTGCGCGAGGAGCTGGGCGATCTTTTATTGCAGGTGGTTTATCACGCGCGCATGGCGGAAGAGGCGGGTTTGTTCGACTTCGATGATGTGGCGCGTGGCATTGTGCAGAAAATGATTCGTCGTCATCCGCATGTGTTTGACGACGTTCAGCACGCTGATGAGGCGGCGATTAAGGCGGCTTGGGAAACACAGAAAAGTCATGAACGTGCGGCGAAAAGCAGCGAAGCTCAGGTGAAAAGCGCCCTGGATGGCGTGGCGCGTGCGCTTCCTGCACTCACGCGGGCAGTGAAATTGGAGAAACGTGCGGCGCGGGTAGGCTTTGATTGGCCGGATGCGGCGGCGGTCTTTCCCAAGATTGATGAGGAGCTGCAAGAATTGCGCGAGGGTATCGCGGCACAGGATACGGCGAATATTTTTGAAGAAGTGGGGGATGTGCTGTTCGCCGTGACCAATCTGGCACGCAAGTTGGGGGTCGATCCCGAAGCGGCCTTACGCGCGTGCAATGCCAAGTTTGAACAACGTTTTCAGGGAATGGAGCGCCTGGCGTTGGAAGAAGGTCTTGAGCTTGAAAACATGCAGGCCGAAGCGCAGGAAGCCTTGTATCAACGGGTGAAGGCGGCGCTTAAACAGGGTGTTTAGTCCCTGAGCTCGCCACGGCGATCATAGAGCCTGTTCAGGGTCAGGTCGTTTTTGCTGTGTTTCATTTGTACGGGCGTTTACATTGGGTGTCGCTTCAACCAGACGGCCTGTAACGAACTTATGGAGTACGCTGGCCATAAGTGTTTGATAAGGTATGGCTTCCTCAGCGGCTTTGGCCTGAATGCCCTCAAGGTCACGCGAGGAAATGCGAATATTGACGCGCTTGTCTTTAGTCAACGATGTCGATGCCATAGAGGAAAAACGCGCCATTTCAGCCTTGAGATTGGGTACGGACTGCCATTCACCTCGTTCAAATGAAGCAAGAATTTCCTCTTCAAGTTTAGTTTCTTCGTTCATTGTAACTGCCCCTAATCAAGTTGTTGGGTCAAGTATTTTCGGGTGGCTTTCCTGCTTGGAATGATCGTTTTCAGAAAAACCTCAGATTCGCTTTCCACGAACGGAACCAGATAAGCGTATCCACGCATCCGAACCACCAGCATCCGTTGGTTCGGATACTGGTTGGTATTTGGATGCTCCTGAATATCAAGAAGACCACCATGTGACAGTGCCGAGAGTACTTCTTCAAATGAAACATCACGTTCCGCTTTGAGTCGGATATTTTTCTCGGTATTCCAGTTCACGGGTTTCATGTTTTGCATCATACGCTTGTGTGCTTTATGGCATCAATATTCGTATTTCCTCGGGCTGCTAGTTACGTTTGACACACGGGGCAGTAAAAACTACGGCGCTGGGCTTGGGGGATGGCCTCAATCGGCGTGCCACAGACACGGCACGGCTCGCCGCTGCGTCCGTACACGTTCAAGGTTTGCTGGAAGTAACCAGGGCGGCCTTCGGGACTGATAAAATCGCGCAGGGTGGTGCCACCTTGTGCAATCGAGCGTTGCAACAGGTTTTGGATATGCATGGACAAACCTTGATAGTCGTTCAGGCTCAAGCTATGGCAGGGGCGGCGCGGGTCGATGCCGCTCAGGAAAAGGGCTTCGTTGGCGTAAATGTTGCCGATGCCGACCACGATATGTGCGTTCATCAACGCCGGTTTGATCTCGGTTTTGCGCGTAGCCAACAGGCTATGTAATTTTTCGCCCGTGAATGCCTGATCCAGCGGCTCGATGCCTAGCGTGACCAAGAGCGGATGCTGCGCAGGATCGTCCTCAGTCCACAAGACCGCTCCGAAACGCCGTGGATCGTGGAGACGCAAATTTAAACCATTGGCAAGCTCGCATTCGAGATGGTCATGTTTCAGACGGGGTGTACCGCGCTCCACTAGCCGCAGGCTGCCGGACATGCCAAGGTGCAGAATCAGGCTGCCATGTGCAAAATGCAGAAGAATGTATTTGGCGCGGCGTTCGATGCTTTTCGCTGCTTTTTGCTCTAATTTTTGCGCAAGATCAGCGTCGATCGGCCAGCGTAGCCTGGGCTGATACACGTGAGTTTGCAGGATTTTTTGCCCCAGCAGATGCGGTTCGATACCGCGTTTGGTGGTTTCAACTTCGGGTAATTCGGGCATGGGCGAGTTAAGTCATAAAAAAGTGGTAGGTCGCTTTGCACCAACGCCTAGCGGTGGTTTGCATTTTGGGTCATTGGTCGCGGCTTTGGCGAGTTATTTGCACGCACGCCGGCAAGGCGGACGCTGGCTGGTGCGTATGGAGGATGTGGATAGGCCGCGTTGTGAACCGGGGGCGGATGCGCTGATTTTGCGTCAGCTTGAGTTGTATGGGCTGCACTGGGATGGCGAGGTGCTGTATCAATCCACCCGTGCCGTGGCTTACCGCGCGGCGCGTGATGCCTTGCTGCAAACAGGCTTGGCCTATGCCTGTCGCTGTTCACGCACGCAGATTCGTAGTGTGGCGACGCGATGGAATAGCGAGGGCGCGATTTATCCGGGAAGCTGTCGCGGCCTGGGGTTGCCCGCAGCGCCTGGCATGGCGGTACGCCTGGATGTGGTTGCAGCACAGGCCGGGCAATCCATGCAGTTTGTGTACGGCGCGTTTGGTGAGCTGAACGTGGATGTCGCACAGGCTTGGGGCGATTTCGTGCTCTGGCGGGTAGAGGATATGGCGGCCTATCACCTGGCGGTGGTGGTGGATGATGCCTGGCAAGGGGTGACCGAGGTGGTGCGCGGTGCTGATTTGCTCGACTCCACGCCACGCCAGATTCTGCTGCAAAGGGTTCTTGGTTTACCGACCCCGCATTACAGCCACGTCGCGTTGGCCTTGGCAGCGAATGGGCAAAAACTGTCGAAACAGAATCGTGCGCCGTGTTTGCCGATTAAAACAGCGTCGGAAGACGTGTGGGATGCGCTGGTGTTTTTAGGGGAACAGCCGCCTGTGGAGTTGCGCGGGGCAGTGCCGGAGGGGCTACTGGCCTGGGCATTGGAAAAAAACTAGTAAGCCAGTGGAGCAGGGGGAGGTCGCTGCGTCGTGAGCGTGCCCGGACGTTCAAGTTTGAGTATCGGTACGGCTGCCGTGCCGTCGTGTTTGCTGCTTTCGCGTACCACGAGCAAGGCTTGTCCATTCTGGCTGTAGCTTAGGCCTTCGTATTGACGTGCGCCGGGGAGGTGGATCACGTGCGGTGTGCCTTGCAAGGCTTCCAGCCAGCTTTGTTGCGAACTGCGCGCAAAAATATAGATGTGCGCGTAGCTCAATACGGCCACTTCATGTCGATCAGGGGCAAAAGCCATGTCCACGGGTTGGTGGGTAAAGGGCAGGACGCGCAGGTCGCCGGGCTCGGTGGTTTCAAGCGGAGCATTCAGTGGCGGAATCTGGCCGAGTAGGCGCAGCATTTGACTGCTATTGCGTGCGTGCGGTAATTCGGCGCGGTAGAGCTGTGGCTGTTCATCACGCTTGCTGAGGATGTAGATCGCGTTTTCTTGTTCATCCACGGCGATGGCTTCAGCATCGCGCGCGCCATCCGGGTAGCGCAACTCAAGGCTCCACGCGGGTTTGCGGCTGATTTTTCCCTGGATGTTTTCAGGCTCCTGCACGGCGTGCAAACGGATGCCTTTTGAGCGTCGCGCGCGGTTGTCGCCGATATCGGCAATCAGCAGGTAGGCGCGACCCCGTTGTTTGAAGTGGCTGATTGCTTCCCAGTCGTAGGGTTTGAGGCCTTCCAGCCATAGTTCACCATGCAGCCTACCTTGAGCATCAATGGCAAACAGCACTGGCTCGGTGGGCTGGCGGTCGAAAAAATTGCGGCTGTCGTTATGCGTCCAGTACAGGGCGGGATGCAGGACGGATTGGGTCAGCCCGCTGGCTTCGTCGATGCGTACCTGTTTGGCGCTGGCGGCGGAATCCGCGAGTGGCATGGCGTGACAGGCATTGAGCAGCAGCGCGCAGCCTAAAGTGCAGAGGAGGGGGCTGATTCGCATGCGGGTTAGGGTGCTGACAATAAAAAAGCGCGGATCATGCCGCGCTTGCAGTTTACCGGAATACAGCGTCTTAGAGCTTGCTGGCTTCGCTGGCGAGATAATCTGCGACACCTGTTGGGTCTGCTTTCATGCCCTTGTCGCCTTCTTTCCAACCGGCTGGGCACACTTCGCCGTGCTGTTCGGTGAATTGCAGCGCGTCGATCATGCGCAGCATTTCGTCGATGTTACGGCCCAGCGGCAAGTCATTCACCACCTGGTGACGCACGGTGCCGGACTTGTCGATCAGGAACGAGCCACGGAAGGCGACATTGCCATCTGGGGTTTCGACATCGTAAGCCTTGCAAATCGCGTGGTTCATGTCAGCGACCAAGGTGTAACGCAACCCTTGTCGATGGGGGTGTTGCGCCATGCGTTGTGGGTGAAGTGTGAGTCGATGGAAACACCGATCACTTCGACATTGCGCTTCTTGAACTCTTCGATACGGTGATCGAAAGCAATCAGCTCAGACGGGCACACAAAGGTGAAGTCGAGTGGGTAGAAAAACACCACCGCATACTTGCCCTTGATGGCGGAATCAAAGTGGAAGGTTTCAACGATTTCACCGTTGCCAAGCACAGCAGCCGCAGTGAAGTTGGGAGCCTGACGGCCTACGAGTACGCCCATGAATAATCTCCTTGCTAGGTTAAAAAAACATTACAAAGTGGAGTGGCGTATGCGCGCAGCCACGATAGCAAAATCAACCGTTAATACGATGGTATTTGACCATCAATTCTTCATGGGTTTCTTGGTGGTTTGGATCCATCGGGATGCAATCGACCGGACAAACCTCAACACATTGTGGCGTGTCGTAGTGTCCTACGCATTCGGTGCACAGGTTGGGGTCAATGACATAGATTTCATCGCCCTGCGAAATCGCGCCGTTGGGGCATTCGGGTTCGCAGACATCGCAGTTGATACATTCGTCGGTAATAAGCAGGGACATGGTGTTTCTCCCCTCGGAGGTCTAGTTAGGCGCGTGATGTTAGCGAAACTTGGCCTGCAACGCAGCAACAACATTGTCGGGCACAAATTCACGCACATCCCCGCCGAGGCGGGCGATTTCACGCACCAGCGTGGAAGACAGAAAGTTCAGGTTTTCCGCCGGAGTCATGAACACGGTTTCAATGCGTCCATCCAGGCGGCGGTTGATGGCCGCAAGCTGCATTTCGTATTCAAAATCCGACACCGCACGCAGGCCACGAATCACGGTGCGTGCCTCATGCTGTGCCGCAAAATCAATCAGCAAGCCATTGAAGCTCTCAACCCGCACCCCGGCCATGCTTTGCAAGGCGGTGCGCGCCATCTCGCTACGCTCAGCATGACTGAATACACTGTTTTTACTGCTGTTTTCCGCCACGGCTACAATGACTTGACCAAAAAGACGCGCGGCGCGCTGGATCACGTCGATATGCCCGAAGGTGATCGGATCAAAGGTTCCGGGATAGATGACAGCAGGGCGCATCGGGCTAACTCAGCACATGGAAGAGGCTGTAACTTACCTCACCGGCCTGGCCTTGGCGAAATTTTTCCCAGGCAAGCTCGCCGCTTTCCAGCAAAGCTGGCGGCGCTTGATGCGCCGAATGTTCAATAAAAATTTTGGCCGACGGGCTTAACCACGCGCAGGTGTTGAGCAGCGGCAAGACCTGCGCCAGCAAATCGCTGGCATACGGCGGATCGAGAAACAGCACATCGTAGGGCTGCACAGGCGCTTGCTTGAGAAAGGCGAGAGCGTCCAAACGTCTGACCTGTGCCTGGCCGCCTAGACGCAACAGTTCAATATTCTGTTGCAGCAAACTGGCCGCTGCCGGGTCTTTTTCCACAAAATCAGCATAGGCTGCACCGCGTGATAGTGCTTCCAGGCCGAGCGCGCCGCTGCCGGCAAACAAATCCAGCACCCTTGCGCCGGGAATGTCCGCAGCAAGCCAGTTGAACAGCGTCTCCCGCACCCGGTCGGGTGTAGGACGCAAGCCGGGACGGTCAAGCACTTTGAGCTGGCGACGGCGGTGCTCACCGCCAATAATTCGGATCATGGTGTTTGTGGCGCACTGCCCTCGCCCCCCAAAATCACGCTAACCAAGCGATCAGGATGAATGCGCGCCTGCCATGCCTTGCGGATGCTCGCCTCGGTGGTGGCTTTGACTTCTTGCGGGTAGCGTTCGAGAAAGTCCAACGGGAGTTGATACACCGCCATGATCGAGAGCCAGCCGGCAATATCCTTGTTGCTGTCCAAACGCAGAGGGAAGCCGCCGATGATGTTGCTCTTGGCGTGTTCCAGTTGCTTGGCGCTTGGGCCGTTCTGGATGAACCTGGCGAGATTTTCACGCATCAGGCTTTCCGCTTGCTCGGCTTGGTCGAGCTTGGTTTGTACGCCCATAAGAAAGGGGCCGGGTTGCTGCATTGGCATGAGGTAGCTGTACACGCCATACGCCAGGCCGCGTTTTTCGCGGATTTCTTCCATCAGAATCGAGGAGAAGCCGCTACCGCCGAAGATATGGTTGCCGACGTAGAGCGGGAAGTAGTCCGGGTCACTGCGGCTCATGCCGAGCTGGCCGATCAGGATGCTGGCTTGGGAAGAGGGGAAGGGGATGCGGATGGTTTTCGCTTCCTTCAGCTCACTGGGTGCTGGAATGGCGGGCAGGGCTTCGCCTTTGGGCAGGCTGCTGGCGAGTCGTTCCGCGGTGGCTTCGGCCTGGGGGCGGCTGAGGTCGCCGACGATAACGATGCTCATGCTGGCGGTGACGTAGTGCTTGGCATAGAAACTGCGCACCTCATCGAGGGTGAGCGATTGCACGGTGTTCATTTCGCCATCGGGTTGATAGGCGTAGGGATGCTCGCCGTAGAGCGCTTTATAAAAGGCGCGTTGCGCCACGCTATCGGGCTTTTGCTCGGCGGCTTTCAGACCCAGCAGGGCGCGCTCGCGTTCGCGCTTGAAGGCATCCTCCGGGAAGCTGGGGTGCGACATCACGCTGCTAAACAATTTCAAGGCGCTCTCAAAGCGCTCCGCATCGCTCAGGCTGCGCAGGCTTAAACCGGCGCTGTCCACCGAGGCGGAAGCGCCCATGTTGGCGCCGATATTTTCAAAGCCTTCGGCAATGGCTTGTGCGTCTAGCGCCGCGCCGTTGCCGGGGACGGGCAGTACGCCCTGATCGAGCAGGCTGGCCGTGAGGCTGGCCAGACCATGCGCATGGCCGTCGCGTGCGCTACCAGCATCAAAATTAACCCGTAGATCGACCATCGGCAGGCTGTGGGTTTCCAAAAAATACACGCGCACGCCTTGTGGAGTCATCCAGTGTTGAATGGGCAGAGCGGCCTGCGCCAACGAGGATAAACCCGTGAGCGCCAGCAGGCAGGCCGCAAAAAAGTGTTTAACGAACATGGCTATATCCCTGTGCGGCAGATGATGTTTTCATAGCTTGACCTTCGCTCATCGGCAGTGGGTCGAGCACGCCCACAGTCAGGCGCTCATCCACGAGATACTTGCGCGCCACAGCTTGAACCTGCTCGGTGGTGACGGCTTCAATGCCAGGGATCATCTCGTCCAGACGTTTGTGTCCCAGTCCCGCAGCTTCAAAACTGCCTAGGCGCATGGCTTGGTAAAACACCGAGTCGCGGCCATATACGTCGGCGGCGATCACCTGCGCCTTCACGCGCTTGAGTTCGGCTTCACTCACCGGCGCGTCGCGTAATTGCGCCAATTCACGGCGCACAGCCTGTTCGAGTTTGGCAGGCTCAACACCGGCGCTGGGCACGGCATAAATGGTGAACAGGTCACTCAAGCGCGAGTCCAGGCTATAGCCCACGCTGACTTCCCCTGCGATTTGCTCGCCGCGCACCAGATTTTTGCTCAAACGTGCGCTTTGTCCGCCATCCAGCACGCCAGCCAATACTTCCAGCGCGTAAGGCTCCCATGCCTCCACGCTCTTGTCCTTGCTGGCGGAAAGCAGGCTGGGCACACGGTAGCCCATCATCAAGGTCGGCAGCTTGGCCGGAGCGCGCAGCGTAATGCGCCGTTCGCCGGATTGCGCCACCGCGTCCTGGTAAGCGCGTTCCTTGAGCTCGAAGGGTTTAAGCGGTGCAAAGTATTTTTTGGCAAGCGTCATGACCTCGCTGGGTTGCACATCCCCCACCACCACGAGGGTGGCGTTATTTGGGGCGTAATGTGCCTGATACCAGTTTTTCAGTTTGTTGATGTCGTACTGGTTAATGTCATCCATCCAGCCAATCACCGGGTGGTGGTAGCCGCCGTTGAGGTAGGCGGTGGCCTGAAACTGCTCCATCAGTTTGGCATTCGGATTGTCGTCGGTGCGCATCCTGCGCTCCTCCTTGACCACTTCGACCTCTTTAGCCAAGTCTTCGGCGCGCAGATTCAGATTGCGCATCCGGTCGGCCTCCAGACGCATGGCGGTATCAAGGTGTTCGCGCGCCAGAGTTTGAAAGTAGGCGGTGTAATCGCGGCTGGTGAATGCGTTTTCCTGTCCGCCTTTTTGCGCAATGATTTCGGAAAATTTGCCCGGTGCAAGGGTCTTGGTGCCCTTAAACATCATGTGCTCCAGCATGTGGGAAATGCCGGTCATGCCGCTCGGTTCGTCGCTTGCGCCCACGCGATACCAGACTTGAGAGGTAACAATCGGCGCGCGATGATCTTCTTGCACGAGGACGCGCATACCGTTGACGAGCTGGCCTTCAAAGACGGTGGGTGTGGCTTGGGCAAAGCTAAAACCAAGGCCAAACACACCTGAAAGGAGGAGGGTGAGGGGGCGTTTGCCTGAAAGCTGCTTGTTCTGCATGAGATGGCGTCTCCGAATAGTGCAGGAATGATACGATATGAACCTGATTTTCATCTGTGACACGCTGCGCCTATGTTTGGTTTCCTCCGACGCTTTCGCAAAGAACAGCCTGCATCTCCAGTTGAAGCCGTGGCTGAGGCCATGGATAAGGGGGATGCGGAATTTAAAATTGAACCTGAAACCGAGATTGGCGCAGGGGAGGCTCAGCCCGAAATCGAGCGGGTTACGCCGCCTGAGTTGGAGTTTGACCTGGAGCATGAATCCACGCAGTCTGAAGTCCCATTCGGGGTGGAATCACCCCTCACAGAGGATGTCGTAGCGCCCGTGCCGGGGTCGTCTTTGGATGAATACCCGTCAATGCCGCAGCCTGCATCGCGCCTTGACCCAAAGCCTGAAGAAAAGACCCCACCCAAGCAAGGTTTGTGGGCGAGTTTACGTTCCCGCCTAGCTCGTACTCGCCAAGGCTTGACCGAGGGTTTGGCGAGTTTGGTGCTCGGAAAAAAGCAGATTGATGATGAGTTGCTGGAAGACATTGAAACGCGGCTGTTGCTTGCTGATGTGGGCATCGACACCACCCGCACCCTGATTAACGAGCTAACACAAAAGGTTAAGCGCAAGGATTTGAATTCGCCGGAAGCTCTGCTCGAGGCCTTGTATCAGCACATGGTGCGCTTGCTTGAAGTTGCCGAACAGCCCTTGCAAGTGCGGCGCGAGGCCACGCCCATGGTGGTGTTGGTGGTGGGCATCAATGGGGCCGGCAAAACCACATCCATCGGCAAAATTGGGCAGCGCCTGCATGGAGAAGGTCACAAGGTCATCCTGGCGGCGGGTGATACCTTCCGTGCGGCGGCGGTCGAACAGTTACAAACCTGGGGCGAGCGTGTCGGTGTGCCGGTGATTGCCCAAGCTTCGGGGGCGGATTCGGCGGGCGTGATTTTTGATGCGCTGCAAGCGGCGCGGGCGCGTGGAGCGGATGTATTACTCGCCGATACCGCTGGGCGCTTGCACACGCAGGACGGTTTGATGGAAGAGTTGAAAAAGGTCAAGCGTGTATTGGCCAAACTCGACCCGACTGCGCCGCACGAGATTTTGCTGGTGTTGGATGCCAGCATCGGCCAGAACGCGCTCAATCAGGCGATGCATTTTCATCAGGCGCTCGGTGTGACTGGGTTGGTGGTGACTAAGCTTGATGGCACGGCCAAGGCGGGGATTCTGTTCGCCATTACGCATAAACTGGGCTTGCCCATTCGTTATATCGGCGTGGGCGAACGTGCCGAGGATTTACGTCCGTTTAATGCACGCGAATTTGTGAATGCGATTCTGGATCGTGATGAATGATTGCTTTTGAGCGTGTTAGCAAAACCTATCCCAGTGGCCAAGTGGCTTTACAGGATGTGAGCTTTCATCTTCCGGCAGGGCGTTTGGCGTTTCTAACCGGACCATCCGGGTCGGGCAAGAGCAGCTTGTTGCGCCTGATTCCGCTGATTGATCGCCCCAGTAGTGGCAAAGTGCTGATTAATGGCACTGATATTGGGCGAGTGGGCGCTTGGCGTATCCCACGCTTGCGGCGCCATATCGGGGTGATCTTTCAAAACCCGCATCTGTTGAATGAATGGAGCGTGTTCGACAATATCGCCTTGCCTTTGCGCGTGCAGCATTATCCGCGTGAGGAAACGGTACGTCGGGTGCGCGCCGCGCTGGATAAGGTTGGGCTGGTTGACCGGGAAAGCGCCCGCCCGCTGGAGCTGTCCGGTGGCGAGCAACAGCGGGTGAATATTGCGCGCGCGCTGGTGGCACGGCCTTCGATTATTCTTGCTGATGAGCCAACCGGGAATCTTGACCCAGAATTATCTTTTGAAATCATGCGCTTATTTATGCAATTTAATGCAGCAGGTGTCACCATGCTGATTGCGACGCATGCCCTGGATTTGATTGATGCGTTCGATGCTCCGCGTTTATTGTTGCGCGACGGGCGGTTGACCACGGAAGGTTTGTGAGCATGAGCCGTAAACATCACCCCCAGGGCACATCGCGCCAACTTGGCATGAAAACCCGTTTTCAGGCATGGGTCGATCATCATCAGGACAGCTTCCAGGATGCCCTGCGTCGCCTCGTGCGTCGTCCGGTTGGGCAGCTTTTAAGCATGTTGGTGATTGGCTTGAGCCTGACACTGCCGATTACGTTACTGCTTACCTTGCAATCGGCGCGCCTGGGTTTGAATGACTGGTCGCAAGAGCTGGGCATGGTGCAGATGTTTCTGCATGCATCCGCAGGGCAGGCGACGGACGGAGGCGAAGAGGCGGCGAACAAGCTTTTCAAAGAGCTTCAGGCCGACCCGCGGCTGCGCGCGGTGCGCATGATTTCACCCGAAGAGGGTTTGAAGCAGCTTGCTGGGCTACATAAGTTCGATAGCCTTTTGTCCGAGATGAAGCACAACCCCTTGCCTATCGTGATTGAGGTCTATCCGCAGCGTCCTGAGGAGCTTGAAGCACTGCGCAGCGAGCTTGCCGCACGTCCTGAGGTGGCTTCAGCACGCATTGATGCCCAAGCGGTGGAGCGTCTGCATGGCTTGATTGTATCGGCGGAGCATCTTCTGCTGTTGTTTTTGTTGATGCTTGCGCCGACACTGGCGATCACGGTTAGCAATACGATTCGCCTTGAGCTGGAACATCGTGTGGATGAAATTCGCTTAATGCAGCTTATCGGTGCGACCTCGGGTTTTATACGCCGCCCTTTGCTTTATGTGGGTGGCTTGCTCGGTCTGGGCGGCACCTTGATGGCCGTGGTCATGACCTTGTTTGCAGCGCACGCTTTGACTGAAGCCATGAGCCTTGTGGGCTTTGCCTTGCCTTTAAGCTCTACGCCCGTTTTGATGCTGCTAGCTGCACTTCCACTTGGGTTTGTGCTGGGTGTACTCGCCGCGTGGTTTGCCAGCGTATTGCAAATGCGGCAAATTCGGGTGATTTGACAACTAAACCGTCAATTGCAGCAAAACAATGCCCAACACGATGATGACAGCGGCAAACAGGCGGATTCGCCATGCGGTACGCTCGCCAAAAACGAACAGTGAAATCAGGCTGGCAACGACAATGCCCAGGTTGGTAAGCGACACCACCAGCGCGGCGGGCAGTTCACGCATGGCACCCACCACGAGAGCGTAGGCACTGCCGATGGCCAGCGCTCCGCCGGCCATAATCCATTTTTTCGGCGCACAAGGTGGCCGCATTTGACCGCTATCGCGGTAGCGCAGCACACTGAGGGTGAGAAACGACAGGGCATAGCCCACGCTGATAAAGCCCATCAATGTGGCGAAATTAGGCAAATGCGGTGCAGCAATTTTGTCGCTCAGGGAGTAAATCGAGGTCATAAACGCGGCAAGCAGGGCAAAAGGTACCGCATGGCGGGCATCGCCCTGGCGTGCGCTTAGACCAAGCAGCACGAGGCCGATGCTGCCAATACCTAGGCCAAGCCAGCCCAAGTTGGTGGTGGTGATGCCGAAAAACAGTGTTGCCCAGAGCGCAATCAGCAGCGGTGAGCTGCGCGCGAGGGGGTAAACCAGCGCCACGGGTGCGTAGTGATAGGCTTTGCGCAGGGCGAGGAAGTAAATCGGGTTGGCGATTGAGGTTACGAGCAGGGCAAGCAGCAGGTCGCTTGTCCATGACACATCCACGATCAGATGGTACAGCGCCCACGGACCAAACAAGGCCAAATGCCCTGCCAGCGCCCACCACAGTGGGTCGCACTCGCGCTTGGCATGGCGCGCCATGAGATTCCAGCCGACATGCAGGGCAACCGACAGGCCGATGGCAAGATACGCATTGAAAGCGGTATCGCTCACATGCGGCTCATATCAGGCCGCGCCAATATTGACCATCGCGTCCAACAAAGACACCTTGGGGCAGGGGGTTGGGATGTTCGATCAGCCAGGCATCCAAGTCATGGCTGATATGGGTGAGCCAGGTTTCGGGCGGGGCAATGCGCTGATGCAGTTGCAGTGCAAGGTTGAGGTCGTTGTGATTGCGGCGCGGCGTGTCGCTGGGCGGGTGGCTGCAATCAAGCACCATCAGATCAGGTCGATGGGTTTGCAAAAAGGCCAGCGTGGCGGCAGGTAAGTCGACGGTGTCGGTAAGATACGCAATGCGTGTGCCATCGGCTTCTAAAAAATAGCCCAGCGTGGGGCGTGAGTGAATCAAGGGCAAGGCGGTAATGCGGATGTCGTTAATAAAAAAACTTTGAAAGGCTTCAAGGGTGGCGGAAAAATCCAAAATACCGTGGTGGATATGCAAATCATCACAGCCGTGTTCATCGATGGGCCCATGCACCGCAAGGCTTGCGCCCTTGCCCCAGCGGATTTCAAATAAACCGGCGACATGATCCATGTGATAGTGGGTGAGCAAGACGGCATCAAGGCTGCCGCTTGGAAAACGCGCACCAAAGTCGGGTGGGCCCGCATCGAGTGCAATGCGGGTGTGGCCGTGTTCAATAAGTGCCGAGGAGGGGCGGCGGATGAAGCTTTGGACGGTACGGGCGCGTTGGCAGGCGGGGCAGTCGCAGCCGTACAGTGGCACGCCACCCACTGCGCCGGTGCCGAGCAAGGTAAATTTCATGGATGCAGCACCTCTACAAGTGTCATGCTTGCTTCGCTCAACGCGCGGTCATTATTTATAACGATTAAACGCGGGTGCTTAAGCTGTTCAAAAGCCAGGGCACCTTCAAGGCGCTCATCAATTTGCGTCGCGCTTTCACGTCCACGGGCTTGCAAACGCTGACGTAGTACCTCGGGTGGCACGCGTACCAGCACGGGCACAAGGTTATCGGGATAGCGGCGCGCAGCTTCGGGCAAGTAGGCGCGGCTGCCGTTCATCACCACATTCAAACCCCGCGTCAGCCAAGCGTTGATTTCGATACCCAGCCCATAATCCAGATCATGACTATGCCAATGCAGCGCAAACAAGCCTGCCTTTTCGCGTGTTTGAAATTCTTGTGGGGATAGTGCAATGTGATTTTCACCCACCAATTCCACCGGGCGGGTGATGTAGCGGTGCGCGAAAACGACCGATTCGCCTGCAAGTTGCTCGCGCGCCAAGCGCAAGAGGCTGTCCTTGCCTGCGCCGGAGGCACCGATAATGTAAAACAGCGTGCCGCTCATGTTATCGCTCATGGCTGCGTTAACCACCCAACCCCATCATCATGACCCGCGCCTGACCTAGCAGCCATACGCCTTCAACATGGGGTGTTGCGCCTCGGATGTTGACTGCGATCAAGTCTGCGCGCAGACCGGGTTGAATGGCTCCGCGATCATGCAAGCCCGCCGCGCGGGCAGGGTTGTGGCTGGCCAGCGCAATGGCTTGTGACAGGGTAATGCCGGCAAGTTCAGGTAATTTGAGTACGGCGGGCAGCATGGCGGCGGGGGCGTAATCGGCACAGAGACAATCGGCGACACCTTCGAGCACCGCATCCAGCGCGCGCATCGAGCCGGATTGGCTTTTGCCACGCAGGATGTTGGGTGCCCCGTAGAGGGTGGCCATGCCGAGGGCGCGGGCGGCTTGCGCGGTGGCGAGGTTGATTGGAAATTCGGAAATGGTTGCGCCCAACTGATGGACGAAAGCAGCTTTTTCGGGCGTGTCGTCGTCGTGGCTGGCCACTTGCACGCCATGTCGATGGGCGGCGTCGGCCAATAAACGCATGCGTGCTTCGGAACCTGCCCCGGCGGCATGTTTTGCGGCCAGCAATTGGTCGATTTCGGCTTCGGTTTTTTTATAGGTTTTAGCCAAATACTCTCGGTAGGCGGTGTCTGATTTGAACTGACCCTGGCCAGGGGTGTGATCCATAAACGAAAGTAAGTGGATGGCATCCTGTTCGAGGAGCTTGAGCAGCACGCCGGGTGCTTCGCTATCAGTCACTTCATAGCGGCAATGCACGCGGTTATCGACCAATAGCTCGGCGCGTTCGTGCTGCACGGCGCGGGCAATGTCGGCGGCAAAGGCGTTATTGCGCACGCCAAGCTCGGCATTGGCAAAGGACAGCGCGTGAAACACGGTGGTGATGCCGGCAATCGCGTTACGCCGATCCGCATTGGCAATGGCAAAGTCGAGCGGAAAATGCACGCCGGGGCGCGGTTCAATTTCTTTTTCCAGCGCGTCGCAATGCAAATCAACGAGACCTGGTAACAGTAAGCGGCATTGCAAGTCGATTTCACGCGCATCGCTGGGTGCGGTTTCGGGATTGATGGCGGCAATCAGGCCGTTGTCGATCACAAGAGCCGCATCGTGCAAAACCTCATCGGGGGTGACGATGGTGGCGTGGGTGAGATAGGTTTTCATTGGGTTTCCTAGAGATTCAAAATCTGGCTATTTAATGGGTCACTGGCGGCTTGAGGGTGACGACCTCATCGGCGATGCGCTCAACCAACTCAGGGTGGTGAAAAATGGCCAGCATGGCGATGCCATCGGCTTTCAGGCCATCGAGTTGCTGCATAACGCGGTCGGTGGTGTGTGGGTCGAGCGAGGCGGTGGGCTCATCCAGCAGCAGCAAACGCGGGCGCGAAATGAGACCACGCGCCAAATTCACCCGTTGTTTTTCACCGCCCGAAAACGTGGCGGGCGGCACGCCCCATAGCCGTTCGGGTACGTTGAGTGCATCGAGTAAGGCGCAGGCTTGGGCGCGCGCTTCAGCTTGTGACGCGCCCCGATTGAGCAAGGGCTCGGCCACCACGTCCTGCGCGCCACGGCGGGGCAGGCAGTATAAAAACTGGGTCACAAAACCGATTTCTTCGCGGCGCAAATCGAGGATTTGATGCTCGGAGGCTTGTGCCAAATCGATCTCTAATCCTTGGGCAGTACGAAATACAATGCGCCCCGCTGATGGCAGGTAGGTGCGGTACACCCCCTTGAGGACAGAGGATTTGCCGGTTCCCGTTGGGCCGATAAGGGCGGTGAGCCGCCCGGGAAATACCTTGAAACTGACATCATTTGAGGAGGGAATCTGCGTGCCCTGGGCGTGATTGAAAAAGGTTTTGTTGAAACCGGATACGTCTAAAATAGCTTGTAACATATTGTTTAATCTCACAATGCGGAGGCAACAAGCCGTTGCGTGTACGGGTGTTGCGGGTCTTCCAGAATTTGATCGGTCAAGCCCGATTCAATCACCCGCCCGTATTTCATGACCAGCACGCGGCTAGAGAGCAAGCGCACCACGCCCAAGTCGTGGGTCACCACAATCATGGCGGTGTTAAGTTCGCGCTGAATTTCCAAAATCAAATCGAGGATGGCCGCCTGCACGGATAAATCCAGACCGGTGGTCACTTCATCGAGATAGAGCAAAGGCGGTTGGGTGGCGAGCGCTTTGGCGATTTGCACGCGCTGTTGCATTCCGCCGGAAAAAGAGCCGGGTTTTTCGTCCATGCGTTCAATCATCACCTCAGTGCGCTGTAGTAACTCCCGCGCGCGTTCGCGGATTTGACCGTAATGCGCCAAGCCACTCATCAGCAGGCGTTCGGCGATATTGCCGCCGGAGCTAATGCCAAAGTTCAAGCCAAGATTCGGGTTTTGATACACCATGCCGTAGCGATGGTTGCGCAACCAGCGCCGTTCGGCAGCGTTGAGCTTGAACAAATCCCACTGGCGGTCGTCGTCAAAGAAAATCGCCTCGCCACAGGTCGACATTTGGTCGAAATACAGGTTTTTAACGGCGGTGGATTTGCCCGATCCCGACTCGCCCATGATGCCGAGAATTTCGCCTTTGTAGAGGTCAAACGAGAGATCATGTGCGGCAACTACCGAGCCGCAGTGCGGGCAAATATTGGTGTCGAATTCGGGGCCGGTGCTGGCAAAACACTGTGAGCAACCTTTACCGAATACCTTGGAGAGGCCGCGAACTTCTAAAATTTTATCCATGAGCGTCTTCTCCACGGAGGGCAAGCTGGCTGTCGCAATAGTCGGTATCTGAGCTGTCTCTTATACACATCTCCGAGCCCACGAGACCGTACTAGATCTCGTATGCCGTCTTCTGCTTGAAA
>OGCK01000071.1_pt1 | contig 18244 bp, 21 predicted proteins | sample 1570051 | NCBI WGS metagenome assembly OGCK01 (sample SAMN06266181, study PRJEB24510) | hot springs metagenome | isolation source: hot spring sediment | place: USA: Zodletone Spring, Oklahoma | collected 2013-12-03 | reverse complement strand
TGATACGGCGACCACCGAGATCTACACTATCCTCTTCGTCGGCAGCGTCAGATGTGTATAAGAGACAGGGGCAGGACAATCGACCAGAACAGGCGGAATTCACTCGCGCCATCCAGGCGTGCGGCATCCAGCATGGCATCGGGGATATTTTGCGCATATTGGCGCACCAGAAAAATGCCGAAAATACTGGCTAAAAGCGGCACTAAAACCCCCGCGTAGGTATTAATCAGCCCCATGTCTTTGAGCATCAAAAATAACGGCAACATGGCGACTTGCGCCGGAATCACCATCGCGGTGAGCAGGCCGCGAAAGATCATCTCGCGCCCGGCAAAACGCAATTTGGCAAAGGCATAGCCCGCCATGGCGTTAATCATCGTCGCCAGCACGGTCGCCAACAGGGCGATCAACGCGCTGTTAAAGGCGTAACGCCCCATATCCATGCGGGTGAACAGGTCGCGGTAATGCGCCAGGGTCGGCGCGCTCGGCCATAAACGCGGCGGAATGGCGCTGGCCTCACCGGTGGGCATGAATGAGGCGGCCAGCATCCAGGCAAAGGGCGCCAGGGTCAAAAGCGCCAGTGCGAGCAAAAAAAGATGCAAAAGAATGCGTTTTGTCATGGTCTGTGTCTAAACTCTACAAACAAGTCACCATCCTGTAGCCAAAGTCATGGACAACATCGCCACGCTGAGCACCTTTGCCGCGACCAGTTTCGCCCTGATGAATCCCCTGGGCATGTTGCCGTTATTTATCGCTTATGCCAATCAGCTGGATGGCGGCGCGCAACGCTGGCTGGCGATTTTGCTGGCGGGAACCGTGTTTGGGCTGACGTTGCTTTTCCTGCTGACCGGCAATGCCATCATTCACTTTTTCGGCATTTCGCTTGATTCATTCCGCATGGCTGGGGGAGTTTTGCTGCTGATCATCGGTATTCACATCGTGCTGGGCAACTCAAGCAAAACCGCGCAAGAGCTGGCGGTCGGGGTGAATAGCAATGACTTTAGCGAAGCCAAGGCCGTGTATCGTCAGATTGTGGTGCCCATGGCCATGCCCCTGCTGGTCGGCCCCGGCCTGATTGCCAATCTGATCCTGTACGCTGGCGAGGCGCATGGCAAGCAAGATTCCATGCTGCTGTTCGGGCTCGCCGCCGTTTTGCTGCTTCTGTCTATACTGACCGCCCTGATTCTGGCCAGCGGTCAGGTTTTGCGTCGTGCCCTGGGGGATGTCGGTCTAACCATCATGACGCGCGTTCTCGGCCTTTTGGTCGCCGCTATCGGTATGCAGTTTATTCTTACCGGGTTAACCAATGTCATTGTGCATACGATTGCACCCGCTGTGCTTAAACTGAATTGATCCACAGATTGTTTCATCTTTTATTTAGGAGCCGTTTATGAAGCGCATTGTTTTTCTTTTATCCATTCCACTGGTGATGGCGTTAAGCGCCTGTACCCAGGAAACCCAAAACAATATCGGCCGCTCGATCAATAACTGGACCGGCGTGAATGGTGTGCTGGAGGTTTACGCGGGGGACAAACTGGTCAAACGTTTTATCAAGGTGGATAAAATGTCCACGGCCATGGGCACGAACGACCGCATGGAGCGCCCTTACCGTTTTGGTTACGGCGTGCTGGATGTCAATTTGAACGGCGTGGCCGATGAAGGCGAGAAGAAGGTTTATTTCGAAGTTAGCGACTACTCAACGCCGTATGTATTCCATGAAGCCTCAAACTAACGGGCGGCGTGTCATGCGCAAACTGCGCGCGCTGTTGCTGCTGATACTCGGCGCGTGCGCCGCACCGCTGAGCCATGCCGTCGAGGTGATGCCCCTGACGGATCTGCGTGCTGATCTCGTGCAGGCCAAGGCGCTGCAGATCCCCATCCTGCTGCTGATTCACAGCCAGGGCTGCACCTACTGCCATTACGTGATGGAAGACCATCTCAGGCCAATGGTGCTCAGCGGGCAATACACCAAGCGCGCGCTGCTCCGTCAGCTTGCTGCGGACGATGCCGTGGAACTGGTGGACGCCGCCGGGCAGCACGTCAGCGCGCGCGACTATGCACGCAGCCTACAGGTGCGTTTTTACCCGACGATTGTCTTTCTGGATGCCGAAGGGCAACCGATGAAAGAACGCCTGATTGGTGTCGCCAATATCGACTTGTATGGCACGCAACTCGAATTTGCCTTGCAACGTGCTGAAGCGCAAATGAAACGCTAATGCCCAAGGAACGGGTGTCGTGGCTATAATCGCCGCCATTATTTTTCGCTACGGAACAAACCCATGAGCCATCTCAATACATCGCCCACCGAAATGTGGGGCGGCCGTTTTTCTGAACCGGTCGATGCCTTTGTCAAAGCGTTTACCGCTTCGGTCACCTTTGACCAGCGCATGTACCGTCAAGATATCGCCGGTTCCAAGGCGCACGCGCAGATGTTGGCCAAGGTCGGTGTCCTAACCTCGGAGGAATGCGAAAAAATCATCAAAGGGCTGGATGGCATTCTGTTCGACATCGAACGCGGTGACTTCGCTTGGTCAGTCGAGCTGGAAGATGTGCACATGAACATCGAGGCGCGCCTGACCGAACGCATTGGCGAAGCGGGTAAAAAACTGCACACCGGGCGTTCGCGCAATGACCAGGTAGCCACCGACATGCGTCTGTATCTGCGTGATGAAATCGACGTGATTACTGCGCAGCTGCGCCAGGTGCAAACAGCGCTGCTTGATCTGGCCGAGCGCGAAGTGGATACCATCCTGCCGGGCTTTACGCATTTGCAAGTGGCGCAACCGATCAGCTTTGGCCACCACATGCTGGCTTGGTTTGAAATGTTCGACCGCGATATTGACCGTCTGCTCGATTGCCGCAAGCGGGTGAATGTGATGCCGCTCGGTTCAGCCGCGCTGGCCGGAACCAGCTACCCGCTGGATCGTGCCTACACCGCCGAACTGTTGGGTTTTGCACGCCCCAGTCGCAACTCGCTGGATGCTGTCTCCGACCGCGATTTCATTATCGAATTCCTCGCCGCCGCCAGCCTCATCATGGTGCACATGTCGCGCATGGCCGAGGAGCTGATCCTGTGGTCAAGTGCGCAGTTTGGCTTTGTTGATTTGCCCGATCGCTTTTGCACCGGCTCCAGCATCATGCCGCAAAAGAAAAACCCGGACGTGCCCGAATTGGTACGCGGCAAGAGCGGGCGTGTGGTCGGCGCATTGATGAGCCTGTTGATGCTGATGAAAAGCCAGCCGCTGGCCTATAACAAGGACAATCAGGAAGACAAGGAGCCTTTGTTCGACACGATTGATACGGTTCAGGGTAGTCTGCGCGCCTTTGCCGATATGCTGCCGCATCTGATTGTTGAGCGTGAGCGTATGCGCGCTGCCGCCTTCCAGGGCTTTGCCACCGCCACCGATTTGGCCGATTATTTGGTGCGCAAAGGCTTGGCCTTCCGCGACGCGCATGAAGTGGTCGGCAAGGCCGTGCGCCTGGGCGTGGACACGCGCCGCGACCTGTCTGAAATGACGCTGGGCGAATTGCAAGGCTTTGATGCGCGTATTGAGCAGGATGTCTTTGATGTACTCACCCTGGATGGTTCACTGCATGCTCGCGATATCGAAGGCGGTACCGCGCCTGCCCAGGTATTGCGACAAATCGCCGCCGCCCGCTCACGTTTATTTGGAGAAGCCGCATGAAGATCAAACTATTAGTCGCCCTCAGCGGCCTGCTCGCCCTAAGCCTGACCCTGAGCGGCTGCGGCCCGGTGTATAGCACCCAATACCGTTATACCCCGCCCCTGGATGCCAATGGCAAAATGTGCGTCAACCAATGCAGCCAGTCACGCGAAATGTGCCGCATGATGGAACAGTCCCGCGCCATGCAGGAACAATCCCAGTGCCAGCAAAACGCCACCATGCGTTACTCCATGTGCCTGTCGAACGCCAAAACCGACCAGGCACGCAAGGATTGCGAGCGCAATAACTACAGCTACTGCTCGCGCAGCGCGAATACCGAGCGTTGTGAAGAAAGCTATCGTCAATGCTTCCAAAATTGTGGCGGCAAGATTGACAGCTTCCAGGTGTGTGATTTCGGCTGCTAGGTTTCTGTAGGAGCAAACCCAGGCTCGCTCCTGTCATCGCCCCGTCAAAAGCATCCGGAGGCCAGCATGCTCTTTGAAGAGATCGTTTCCATTGCCGGTTACGCGATTGAAGCCAGTGGTGTGCTGGTGGTGATGCTCGGCTCGATTCTGGCAACGTACACCTTCGTGCGCAGCGTCCGAACCTTGCCCGACGGCGTGGCCTACACCAGTTATCGCCGTCAGCTTGGGCGCTCAATCATTCTCGGCCTGGAATTTCTGATTGCTGGCGACATCATCCGCACCGTCGTGGTGGAAAACACCATCGAGAGCATTCTGATCCTTGGCCTGATCGTACTGATTCGTACCTTTTTGAGCGTGACCCTGCATCTCGAAATCGAAGGTCGCTGGCCTTGGCAAGAAGAAAAACGCGACTCACAGAGCTAACGCAAAACCATGGTGTTAGCCCCTCTCCTGCTTGCGGGAGATCGTGTTTTTCCGCCCGCCGCAAACACAAAAGGCTTAAACGCCCTTCACAGACCCCGCGATGGACAATTTGCGCAGCGTGGCCATGCGCTTGCTGTAATGCCCCTCCATACGCGCCAGGACACGAATCAGAAAATCCAGCGCACTGACGATATGCGGCCCCTTGTTGAGCATCACGCACTCGGCGCGGATGCTCATGGCGGCATCGGTGACTTCCGGGCGCGAGGGTGCGCCGCTCTTGGCCATATTCTCCAGAATCTGTGTCGCCCAGATCACCGGCACATGCGCGGCTTCGCATAGCCAGATAATTTCCTCCTGCACTTCGGACAGGCGCTCAAAACCCAGCTCCACCGCCAGATCACCGCGCGCCACCATCACCCCAAGCTGCGGGCTGCGCATCCCTGCCAACAACAGACGCGGCAGATTCTCAAACGCCTGACGGTTTTCAATTTTCAGCACAATACCCAGATGATTGGCCTGCAAACGCGCCAAATGGCTTTGCAACAGCGCCACATCCGCTGGCTCACGCACAAAGGAAAAGGCCACGAGATCACAGTGTGCGTGCATCGCTTCAAGATCCTGCACATCCTTCTCAGTGAGCGCGGGCACATGAAAATACGTGTCCGGGAAATTGATACCCTTCTCGGCCTTCAGCCTGCTGCCCTCGGGCGCGGCATAGGTGATGCGCAGCTCTATCGTCTCCGCGTTCATGCGCTCAATGCGCGCGCCAATACGCCCGTCATCCAACCAAACGGCCTGTCCCGCCCTGGCATCCACAAACGCGGCCTCAAGCGAGCAATGCAGCCGAGCAGGCTCCAACACCCGACCGGCGGCATCGACTTCAGCCGCCTGCCCCGGCAACTCAGCACGCGTCAGCACCAGCGTATCGTCCATGCACAAACGCAACTCTTCTTGCACCTCCGGCGCACCCGCAAGCGTGCCTCGCAGATGGGGCTTATGCTTGTGCGTACTACGCAATTCCGCACTATCTTCAATCAAGGCCACGCTATCAAAACCGAGCAGGCAGCCATGGGCATTAACCCGTAACACCCGCGCGCTGCGCAAACGTCCACGCGCATCGCGCAATTCCAGCGCGTCACCCTCACCCAAGGTATCCAGACCTTCGCCCGCAAACAGCAGACACGCCACGGACTCGTTCGCGCCAGCCGGCTTCAAGCCCGAGGCGGCATAACTTACGGGATGTGTGGCTGGCGTAACCCACAACAGCCCTTCACGCAGTACCTGCCCACGGAAATCCCGCTCAGGCTTGATTTTGAGCATGTGCCCCAGCGCACGCAGCTTGCCGGTACGCGACTTCGGCCCTGCAAGATCAATTTGCACGCGGCAGGTTTTACCCTGTGCAAAGGCTTCTTCACGCACATGCCGCGCCATCGTCTTCCACGCCTCGGCATCATCGTGCGCACAATTAATGCGCGCTACTTCCATGCCACTGTGAATCAGCGCCCGAATCAGCTCACGATCTTGCGCAGCCTCGCTAGGCAGCGTCACCATAATGCGCACTTCGCGCCCATCGTTGGGCGTACCGAGCAGAAGATCCGCATGACTTTGCAGCAACCCGAGGCCAGTGACAAAATCCACCGGCGGCTCTGGCTTCTCTGTTTCATCCTGTCCGCGAATATCCTCCAGACGCGCCGTCACTGCATTCAGACTCGCCATCACGTGCGACTCCAAAACGCCCAGCGACGACAAACCCAGCGCAGCGAGATCGCGTTGCAAGGGACGAATATCGTGCTGACGAATCGCCAGATAATGTAAAAAATTGCGCGCACTGGCGTGAAACTCTGGCGAAACGGCCGCAAGCTCCGTCTCCAACGCCTGCTCCATACGCACACCCTCATCACGCAAAGCCACAAGCTGCGCCAGCAAGGGGTGAGAGCACGTCTCAAGATCAGCAGAAAGTGTCATAACTTGTACTCATACTTTGGTTAGCACAGCTTTACGGCAAATTGGTGACATACGTGTGTCACAAAGCAACATTCATACTTCACACAAGCGTCACGCATAGGGTCTAAGTTCAGTTAGGCGTATTCTAAGAGCGCACTTTTTAACCCACGAGGAGATAGCCATGAGCATGAACGATACGATGACCGACTTCAAAAAAGGCATGGGCATGATGATGGCGGAAGCGCCGGATGTCATGAAGGCTTTTAGCGCGTTGACCGAGGAAGTACTGTGCCCTTGTACACTTGACACCAAGACCAAGGAACTCATCGCTCTTGGCATGGCGATTACCGCGCGTTGCGCCTACTGCATCGGCATCCACGTCGGCAAGGCAATGCATGCCGGTTGCACCCATGCGGAAATCATCGAAGTGTGTAAGGTCGCCATCCTCATGGGCGGTGGTCCAGCCATGACCTATATCTCCGAAGTGAAGAAGGCGCTGGATATGTATGAAAAAGGCGCGGCAGCCTGATTACAGGCCACATTCGGCTGCGCTCTTCATTATGGCGTAGTCGTAAGATGCGTAACGAGGGCTACACTGCGTAGCCCTTTTTTTCCTCACTCAAACTGGGATGTGCCTGATGTTTATTGAACACGAAATTCAAACCCTCGCCCCATCCTTGCGCTTTACGCTTGATGAACATGTTCAATTGATACGTTTTGCGCTGACGCGCTCAAAAACCAAGTGCAACACTCTTAACTGATTAGGATGTTGTCCATGGACAAACACTACACCCACCTTGCTGCGGAAGAACGATCGGGCATCAGCAGTGAGAGCCGTCGCCATGTGCAAACGCGGACGGATGCCTCGTCAGCTTGTTATGATGCGTCCGTCGCCGCTCAAGCCCACTGACTCAAGCCACCGCGACCACGCAAGCTGACTCCTGAGAGCGAACTCTTTGGTTTGGTCGTGGATCTTTTACGCAAGGCATTGCCGCCTGAGCAGAATTAAGGAGATAGAGGCATGAATATTAACGCCAGTATCATCGATCAGCGGGTTACCGGTATTACTGAGGATCATCCCGAATGGTTACCAGAAGGCAATGATCTTAATAGGAAAAAATCTGCGGCATTTGTGTTGTTGAGCATTTCAACTTGTCTTGAGATGCCTCTGGAAGAGGCCGCTGAATTAATTACCGAAGGCGGCAATGACGCAGGTGTTGATGGCCTCCATGTCGGCGAGGTAGAAGACGGAGAGTTTTTGGTCACCATCTTCCAAGGCAAATACAAGGTGAAAGATCTGGAAGGCGAAGCAAATTTTCCAGAAAACGGTGTCCAAAAAGCTGTTGATACCGTGCAAGTGCTTTTTGACCCCTATCGCAGGGTTGAGTTAAACGAAAAAATAGCTCCGAAAATTGAAGAAATCCGTTCACTTATCCGTGACGCTTACATTCCAAATGTGCGAGTTATTTTGTGCAATAACGGTGCGCAATGGACTGGCCAGGCCGAAAATTGGATCAATGAGGCGAAAAAGGACTATGGCGATAAGGTTGACTTCGTCCATTTTAATCATGACTCCATAGTCAATATCCTGCAAAAAAGTAAAAAGGTTGATACCACATTGACCTTGAATGGTCAGGCGATTGTCGAGGATATGAATTACATGCGCGTTTTGGTCGGGCGTGTTTCCGTGCAAGAGATTCATAGACTGTTTAATGACCATGGAGACAAGCTGCTGGAAAGGAATATTCGCCGCTACCTCGGTCTGCACACCAATCGCGTCAACACAGCCATTCATGAAACGCTTTGTGACCCACAACGATCTGATAAATTTTACTTCTATAACAACGGCATCACCGTGGTTTGTGACAAGTTTGATTACAATGCCTTTCAGAAATCAGACTACAAGGTGCAACTCAAGAATATGCAGGTCATCAATGGTGGACAAACTTGCAAAACAATTCAGGAAACATTGAATGGTGCTCTAACGGGCATGGTGGGTGAGTCTGCCTATGTCATGGTTCGCATTTATCAGCTTGCCGAGACACATAAGGATTTTGTCCAAGACATTACCTATGCGACCAATAGCCAGAATCCAGTTGATTTGCGGGATCTGCGGTCGAATGACGAAATCCAAAAACAACTTGAAATTGGCATTATTGATCTAGGTTATACCTACAAACGACAGCGTGAAGAAGGAGGCGGTGGCTCAAATGTTATTACCAGTTCCATTGTTGCGGAATCGGTTCTGGCAATCTGGAGGCAACGGCCGCATCAGGCAAAATTTCGACGCAAAGAGCACTTCGGTAAGCTGTATGACGACATTTTTAAGGATTTGAATGCGGCGCAAGCGCTCCTTGCCGTTCTAATTTTTCGGGCAGTGGAAAATGAAAGGAAGCGCCCGACTTCTTTGGCTCCACCAGATTTCATGCCTTATGCATCGCATTATATTTCGATGCTGATTGGCCGAAACCTTCTGGACGACATGCATGTTTCGCTGACGGAACTTTCGCACCGCAATTTCCAGGCAATCCTTCAGAAGTTTGAAGATAATCAAGCGGCATATCACGCGACAGCTGTGAATGATGTAACCGATGCTCTGAAAGCCTGTTACGGAAATAGAGACATCTCACTACAGCAACTCTCTGCAACTTTCAGGCGCGGAGATCTTCTTGAAACGCTTGGTTCGCATGATTAATTCTTGGCGCAAGCCCTGACTCGAAAAAGGTTTATACATGCATGCTTTTAATTTATCGTTAGACTCTCTGAAACCATCAGGACTGACGCACATGCAATCCCTTGAGCTCACCGTACTGGTCGAAAACCAACCTGCCGGACGCGGCCTGCTCGGCGAGCACGGCATCGCCTTTCACCTGCGCGCTGGCGCACGCAGCGTCCTGTTCGATACTGGACAAGGCCTGACCCTGACGCACAATGCCAAGCAGCTCGGCATTGACCTCGCCGCCCTTGATGCCATCGTCCTCAGCCACGGTCACTACGACCACACGGGCGGCCTGCCCGCCCTACTGGAGCGCTGTGGCGCAGTCGATATTTATCTGCATCCGGATGCCGTCCAACCCAAATTCAATCGTGACGGCAAAGACATTGGCGCACCGGCCACCTCGCTTGCCGCCTTGGGCAAGGCCAAGACCCTGCATCTAGTGGAAAAGCCCACTGAAATTTTTGCGGGGTTATTCGCCACCGGCCCGATCCCTCGCCGCAATGCATTTGAAGATACCGGCGGCCCGTTTTATTGCGACGCGCACAAACACCAGGAAGACCTGCTGCCTGACGATCAGGCGCTGTATGCCATCCTGCCGGAAGGCGTGGTGGTGATCTTGGGCTGCTGCCATGCGGGTGTGGTCAATACACTGGAATACATCAGCGAACTGACTGACGGCCTGCCCGTACATGCCGTGATCGGCGGGACCCATCTGCTCCGCGCCAGTGAGGAGCGCCTCGCGCATACCGCCGGGCTGCTGGAAACCCTCAACGTGCAGCTACTCGCACCGAACCATTGCACGGGTTTGAATGCTCAATGTTATTTACGCCAGCGCTTCCCGGATCGCTTTGTCGAAGCCCCGGCGGGCACTCGCTTTCACTTTGGAGAACACGCATGAAACAACTGATCGCCATCACCAGCCAGAACCGCAAGACCGTCACCGGCCATGCCGGTCGCTGCCGCAAGTTTTGGCTTTACCCTGTGGACAATAGCGCCGTTGGCGAGCCTCGCTTAGTGGAATTAAGCATTGAGCAGACTTTCCACGGCACACACAGCATGCCGCCGGGTCTGGAAGGCATGACCACCTTTATCAGCCAGGGCATGGGGCAAGGCATGTTCACGCGCCTGCAGCGCCTGGGCGTTCAGCCCTTCATCACCCACGAGACGGATTTGAACGCTGCATTACAGGCGTATTTGCGCGGCGAGGCCAGCGGTGAGACAGAAGACGAAGGGCACCACCACGGTGAGGAAGGCGAAGACTGATCGTTTTTATGGCAAAACATCCACGTTTTAATAAATTTCGTTTAACCTTTGCCCCCCTTAAAAAACAAGCGCCTAAATCATGAAAAAAATCGAACAGTTTTTCGAAACCAGCCTTTTCAATAGCCGCTGGCTCATGGCACCGATTTATTTCGGCCTGGTCGTGGCCATGGCCTTGCTGTTGTTCAAATTCGGCAAGGAATTGCTGGGCATGGTTCTGAACATCGGCCACATGGATGGCGGCGAAGTCATCGTCGGCGTGCTGACCCTGGTCGATGTCGCGCTCATCATGAACCTGCTCATCATCATCATTTTCAGCGGCTATGAAAATTTCGTGTCCAAAATGGATATCAACGACCATGAAGACAAGCCGGAATGGATGGGACATATCGGTTTTTCCGACCTGAAGATCAAGGTAATCGCCTCGATCGTGGCTATTTCGGGGATTGAGCTGCTCAAGGCCTTCATGCATGTGGATGCCTTCACCGACCGCCACCTCGCATGGATGATCGGCCTGCATGTCACCTTCGTTTTTTCGGGTCTCGCATATGCCGTGATGGACAGGCTGGGCAGCAGCAACCACTGATCTCCGCGCCCTGCAAATCCAGGTATCAATTTAATAGCCCGGCTCTATCGCCGGGCTTTTAATTGCCCCAAGGCCGTAGCCATGGGTGTCTTGTCGTGAGCGGATCCTTAGCCAAAAGCACAGGCTAAAGCGCCAGCCACACGCAACTCCCTCCGCCTTCTCGCGCCTCGATCCCCATGCGCCAACCCTGGCTGTTCGCCCACTGACGTGCAATCGCCAAGCCGAGGCCGCTGCCTCCAGTGGAGAGGTTGCGTGAGCCCTCCAGCCGGGTAAAGGCGAGAAAGACCTCCTCGCGCTGGTTCACAGGAATACCTGGCCCGCGATCCAGCACCCTGAAACACGGCACACCCTCATGGCAGGTAAACGTCAACTCAACGGGCTGCTGCGCGCTGTAACGCCAGGCATTGTCCAAAACATTGAGCAGGATGTGCTCCAGCGCCAGGGGCACAATATTGGCATCACAAACGGCATCCGCGCGCAAACTCACCTCCATGCCGCCACGGCGACAATCCTCCACGAGTCCCTGCGCAAACGTGACCAGTTCCAGCCGCGCCTTGGGCAGATTCTGCGTACTGTCCATCAGCCCCCGCGCCAGTTGCAGCGTCTGGGTAATTAGCGCGTCCATCGCTTCCACATCGCGCACCAATCCGGCACGCAAGTCGGCTGCCCCATCCTCCGGCAACATTTCCAGCGCCAGCCGCATTCTGGCCAGTGGCGTGCGCAAGTCATGTGAAATCCCCGCCAGCAAGATACTGCGTGTATTTTCATGGGCGCGCAGGCTTTGGTGCATCTGCTCCAGCGTGCGCACCAGGGTACACACTTCAAACACATCGTTCGGCTTGACCGGCAAAGGTGCTGGCTGACCCTTGCCCCAGCCCTGCACGATGCGGGTGACGCTCTCCAGCGGCTTGGCCACGCGCCGCGCCATGAACAACGCCAAGCCCCCCGCCAGCAACGATGAAAACAGCAAAATCAGCCCCAAGGCCACAAGACGCGCCTCCAGCAGGCGTGGTGCGGCAAAGCGCAGACTGAACCTCTGCCCGTTCAGCTCCATACAGGCCACAAGCTGACGCTTGTCCTCGCTCACCGACACCGTGGGTGCAAGCGCGCTCATTCCAGTCATGCGTATCGCCAACGCGCGCTGCAAGGCGGCCGGATAGGATGCCGGGAACCTCGCGCTCACCGCCGTATTTTGGCACTCCGGGGCAAGTTCAAGGCCGTGCCGCGCCCGCAGCTCAATGACAAAATCGGCGCGCGTGCCTTGCGGCAACTCCAGCCAGGTCTGCACCGCCAGCACCAACAAGCCCGCGCGTGCGTCTGCCGATTGCTGCGTCAAAGGCCATAAAACCAAAAACACGACCAGCACCAGCGCAAGGGCGAGCTGGATCAACAACGTCCAAAACAAACCCGCTGACAACGAACGAAACAACGTCGCCGAGCGACAAGGCGCATTCATGCAGCACGCCCTTCCGGCATGAACACATAACCCTCGCCGCGTATCGTGAGTAGATAACGCGGATGCGCGGGGTCGGGTTCAATCTTGCGGCGCAGACGGGTGACGCGCACATCCATGCTGCGGTCAAACGGCATGTGCTCCAGACCGCGCACCGCATCCAGCAGAACATCACGCGACAACAAACGGCGCGGCTGCTGCATAAACACGCGCAGCAACTGGAATTCACCTTCAGTCAGCGCAATGTCCACACCATTTAGCCAAAACTGATGCACATCCAAATCCATACGAAACGCTGCATGTTCAAGTTGATTGACTGCTGTTTTGGCTGTGTCCTCGCTTGATGTCATACGCCGCAACACCGCGCGGATTCGCGCCAGCAACTCACGCGGATTAAACGGCTTGGGCAAATAATCGTCTGCACCCACCTCCAGCCCGATAATGCGATCCAGATCCTCGCCGCGTGCCGACAACATAATGATCGGCGTGCTTCCCCCCGCCCGCAGCCGTCGCGCAATCGACAGACCATCCTCGCCCGGCAACATCAAATCCAGCAAAAAGACATCGGGGCGCAGACCTTCCATCAGCGCTTGATCGAGAGACGCACCATCGCTCAGGCCGCGCACCGTGTAGCCTTGTTCCCCCAAGTAGCGCAGCAGCAAGTCACGCAGGGCTTCGTCATCATCAATCACCCAAATACTCGCCATGCACTGCCCTCGTGTTTTGACTTTTCTGTCATGGATCGGTCGGGAAGAAAGCTTACCGCAGCGCCACAGCCAAAATCTTTCGCGGTAACACACTGTTACATACGGTTGCACGGACGCAATACCCGCGCAAGGTACCAGCCCCAAGATGCGCACCAAGCCCACTGACCAACCCATCCAGACCGACATCATGCAACGCCTGCTTCTTTTGCTCTTGACCCTTGCCAGCTTGCCCTCGTTCAGCGATGAGCTGCGCATTGATCCGGCGCGCTTACAGGAGCAGGTCCAGCAACGCAGCGAGCAAGCGGCACAACAAGGCGCTGCGCCCAGCGCACCTGCCGAATGGCTTGTCGCGCCCACTCAGGCTCATAGCGCAACGAGCCATGGAGCTATGGGTCAGAACGGGATGGGACATGGCGCAGGGATGCAGCGCAGCCAAGGTTACGGCCAAGGCTACGAGAGGCGCTATGGCCAAACGGGTGATCGCGCCGAAACAGGCTCTGCCGCCTCGCGAGGCGGCATGGGGCAAGGCAACGGACGCAGCGGGCGTTAATCACTTATTCCAAGCGGGTTGATGACAACTCAACCCGCGCTTCTTTTATCCACCCACCACAGGTTTTATCGCATGTCAGACTTAACGATCAAAAAACACTTGCGCCTCACGCTGTTGGCCGCAAGCCTCGCTGTCCTCACCGCCTGCGGCGGCGGCACGGACACCAGCACCACGACCCAAGCCACGGCTCCAACTGAAAACCAGGGCAGTGGCCAAGGCGGCGGACAGGGTGATAGCCAAGGCGGCGCCCCCAAGGATGAATCCTACATTACCTACTTAACCAACAACCACGCGGCATACAGCGAAGCAGGTACCCATCGAAACCCAGCGGCTCAGTTTGATGATGCCAATTTAACCCTCCGCTGGGTGATCGATGCGCAGACGAGCGAACAAGCTGGAAACCTGAAAAAACATATTGAATTCATGGTCAACGCCCTGGAGCAAGGCCAGCACCCTCGCCCTTGGGACAAGCTGTTTCTGATGGACGCGTATCTCAAGCAGCAACACCGTTACAAAACCCTGGTCAGTTTGGTGAACAATCAAGTGGTCATCGACAAAACCGCCAATGATGCCTGCACCTACCTTATGCTCAAAACCCATGCACAAGGTGTCAGCGGCAAGTTTTTTGAAGGCGATATCAAGGTGAGTTTCTCCAACTATGCCGACCAGGTGATCGCATCGCCATCGTGCGTCAATGATCGTGATGCCATTCAAACGTACATTGCACAAAACATTAAAGACAAGCCCAAAGGGATTACTTTACTCACCCCTTGATTTGACTCTGGTTTATTCAGTGTGACGGCAGGGTGCAACCCGGTTTTTACATCATTCGGGACGCCCTCAAAGCACGCATCTGCGCAAGTTCCATTGCAATGTTTACCCACCCACCACGAGGAGTCCTCGATATGAAAAAGTCCATTCTTCCACTCGCCATGAGCCTGATCGCCGGCCTCGCCGTCGCCACCCCCAGCTTTGCAGCGGGTCAAAACGGCAACCAAAATCAGCGTATCCAAACCCCAACGCTCACCGCACAGGACAGCGCCGAACTGAGCTACATGCGCGAAGAAGAAAAGCTGGCGCGCGACACCTACCTTAGCCTCTCCGATTACTGGTACGCCCACAGCGGCAATCTGCCCGTCGTCACTGTGATGCAAAACATCGCCCAAGCCGAACAAAAGCACATGGATCAGGTCGAGGCCAAACTGGAGCACTACGGCTTACCCGACCCTGTTGTTGATGAAAATCAACTCGGCGGTTTTGTGAACCCGGAACTTGCCAGCCTCTACACCGAGCTGCTGACACGCGGCCAAAAAAGCCCACAAGATGCCCTGCTGGTCGGCGGCCTGATTGAAGAAGTGGACATTCAGGATCTGCAACAAGCCATCCAGCAAACCCAGCAGGCCGACCTGGATCGCCTGTATGCAAGCCTGCTGTGCGGCTCACGCAACCATTTGCGCGCGTTTGCCTCACAAGTCGCGGCAACCCAAGGCAGTTATGTTGCCCAAGTGCTGCCCCAAACCGAAGTCAACGCCATTATCCAAAGCCCACATGAGCGTTGCGGCGGTCGCTGAAAGCGCTGACTCTCCGGTCTGAATTTTCGCCACAAAAAAGCCCGGTCACATGACCGGGCTATTTATTGCTTATCAACCCTTCCCGAAACCCAGGCTCCGGGGGCAGCGGCAGATTACATATCCAGCATCAGGCGATAGATGGACGCAGATTTATCCGCCTTGTCCGAGTCCTTGCTAACGTTGGTCAAGCCGTCATCCTTGGCCAGTTGCAGGCTGTCGTAACCTGACTCGAACAGTACCTTGCCCACTGTAGCCTTCTTCACGAAGCTCCAGTTGCGGTTGGAGGCGTTGTTCTGACGGGTCAGTTGCTGCTTGGCCTTGATGTAGTTGACGATGATGTCGCGGTTGGTGTCCGGGTCTTCATAGACAATCTGGCTGCCGTTGAGTCCCGCGAAGCTACCGCCACCACTGGCGCGGTAGTTGTTGGTCACCACAATGACTTCCTGCGCCGGGTCAAGCGCCACGCCCTTGAGGTTCAGATTGACGATACGGCTGCCCTTCGGCTGAGTCACGTCGATTTGATAGCTCAGACCTGCGCCCTGGATCACGTCGAAGTTATAGGACGGAAAGCTGGAGTTAATCAGCTGCTGGTCTTCTGACTTGCTCGGATCAATCTGGTTGAAATACTCGGCAGATTTTTCCAGCCAGGTCTTCACGTCCGCGCCCTTGATCTTCACCGCTTGCAGGGTGTTGGGGTAGAGGTAGATATCGGCCACGTTCTTGATGGCAATACCACCGGCAGCCACATCGGTGTAGCCAGTGCCGTTGAAGTTCATCTTGAACGGCGCGGCAGCAGAGATGATTGGCAGCGCGGCGTATTGCGTCAGGCTCTTGGTCACCACGTCCGTCATGTGGGCAAGTTGCGCATCGTTAACGAGCTGCACCACGCTGGACGAACCGACTTGGGTAAATTGGCTGGCGATGCGGTAATCGGTGGTGCCGACCGGGGTCTGCACATATTGGATGGTCGCTTCGTGCTCGGTTTTGACCAGCTTGGCGATTTCCGGATCAACCGCAGCATACACCTTGGCGCCGCTGGCATCCGTGGTGGTGATCGGCTTGAGCTGCGAGCTTGAGGCCATGCGCTTCCACGCCTTGCCGTCCCATTCCAGATCCAGCTTGATGAGGCCGACGTTGTTGCCCCAGAAGCCGCCCATGACCGCTTGCACGCCCTTGATCGTGCCCTTGACGTTGTCCACGCCACTCAGGTTGGCGTAGCTCTTGCCATCAGGGAAGGTGCCGTGCGAGTGCCCCATAAACATGGCATCGATGCCCGCGACATCGGCCACGTAGTAGGCGGCGTTTTCCATCGTGGCGCTGTAGGCGCGGCTGTCGATACCGCCATGCACCATGGCGACCACCACGTCCGCGCCCTTGGCGCGCATTTCCGGCACGTATTTCTGGGCGGATTCCTTCACGCCTTCGACATAGACCTTGCCGTCCAGCCACTTTTTGTCCCACATCACGATGGGCGGCGGGGTGAAGCCGATCACGCCGACCTTGATCTTCTGGCCGCTGAACGTGCGCTCAAGAATGACATACGGCGTGTAGAGCGGCTTCTTGTCGGCGGTTTTGTACACGTTGGCGCTGACCAGCGGGAACTCCGGCCCCTTGCAGCTGGCGTACTTGGCGTCCCAGTTGGCGTTGTGGGTGATCTGGCTGAGGTAATCGAGGCCGTAGTTGAACTCGTGGTTGCCCACAGCCATCACGTCATATTTCAGGTAGTTCATCGCCTTGAACTGGGCGTGAGTCTCTTCGCACTTCACCGGGTTGACCGTGGCCTGATAGTCGCCGAGCGCCGTCCCTTGAATGGTGTCGCCGTTGTCGAGCAGCAGGGTGTTCGGGTTGTCCTTGCGAATTTGCGCGATCACGATCGCCGCGCGCTCAAGACCGATGGTCTTGTCTTCGGCGGTCTTGAAATAGTCGTAGCTGAGGATGTTGGTATGCAGGTCGGTGGTTTCCGCCAGGGCGATGGAAACCTTGGTTCCCACAGCGGGGGTTACTGGTGCTGCGGGCAGAATGACAGCATCATCGCCACCGCAACCGTAAAGTAGGACACCGGCTGAGAGCATCAGCCCGAGAACAAGCGGCGCGCGCGCCATGGAAGATAAGTTAGACATGCTGACTCCTTGGTTTAGTCTAGTGCCTGAAAAAAGCCTTCCGATTCAAGCGCACTCCGTTGTCGTGCCTGTGAAGGTATCGTGACAACGGAGTGAACAAAAAAGGCCGCCCTAGCGAAAACCAGGGCGGCCTTTTTAACGCTTTTTTTCAAGCGGGGGGGTTAACTCTTCTTCAGCACCAGTTCATCCCCCACAGCATCCACACGAATCACATCCCCCGGCGCAAACTCGCCGCGCAGGATGGCCTGCGCCAGACTGTTCTCCAGTTTCTGTTGGATGGCACGCTTAAGCGGACGCGCGCCATAGACCGGGTCGAAACCGGCTTCACCGAGCAGATCAAGCGCCGCAATGCTCAACTCCAGACGCATATCGCGCTCTTGCAAACGCTTGCGCAGATTGGCGGTTTGAATTTCCACAATGGCGCGGATTTGTGTGCGATCCAGCGGATGGAATACCACCGCCTCGTCGATGCGGTTGATGAATTCCGGGCGGAAATGCCCACCCACCACCTCCATCACCTCGGACTTCATCTGCTCGTAATTCGCCTCACCGCTCAGCTCCTGAATCCGATGTGAACCCAAATTCGAGGTCATCACGATGACCGTATTGCGGAAATCCACCGTGCGCCCCTGACCGTCGGTCAAACGCCCGTCGTCCAGTACCTGCAACAGCACGTTGAACACATCCGGATGCGCCTTCTCCACCTCGTCCATCAGCACCACGGAGTAGGGCTTGCGGCGCACCGCCTCGGTCAGATAACCGCCTTCCTCGTAACCGACATAGCCCGGAGGCGCGCCAATCAGCCGCGCCACGGAGTGTTTCTC
>OGCK01000070.1_pt1 | contig 18245 bp, 13 predicted proteins | sample 1570051 | NCBI WGS metagenome assembly OGCK01 (sample SAMN06266181, study PRJEB24510) | hot springs metagenome | isolation source: hot spring sediment | place: USA: Zodletone Spring, Oklahoma | collected 2013-12-03 | reverse complement strand
CGAGATCTAGTACGGTCTCGTGGGCTCGGAGATGTGTATAAGAGACAGGGAGCATGTTCTTGATGGAGAAGAGGCCCTTCAAGCGGTCCCGGCCGAAGACGCCTTGACCGCCCACCGACAGAGACAGGCGGCCGGACGCCGAGGGAACGATCGCGGCAAAATCGAGCTCCTCGCCGCGGGCGTTGACGTCGAACTCGCCGTCGATCGTGCCGACGAGGGCCCGGCCCTCGACCCGGCCGCCGAAGAAGTCCATGGCCAGCTCCGGGAAGGAGATCACGCCGTCCTTCCAAGCGAGGCTCCCGGAGACGCGCGAGGCCGTTTGTCCGTAGCCCTTGATCTCGGGGCTGGCGAAGCTCCCGGTGAACTCCTGGATGCCGCCTCTCTGGATCATCCGGAAATCGCCGCTGGCCCGGCCCGAAAGCACCACCGGGATGGCCAGGGAGGGAAGGATCTGCGCCAGCTCGCCGTCCCCGTCCCGGACCTCGACCTCGAGCTCTTCGCCCGCCGTCCGGACCCTGACCAGCCCCTTGAGGGCGGGGTCCTCGACCTCGAAGCGGCCGTCGAAGACGCCGCCCGAAAGGACGGCGTCCGCCTCGATGAACGCGGCGTTGAAGACGTCATAGCCGCCGGGCGATAAGGTCGCCCTGAGGGAGACCGACGGGGCGGCCGAGCGGCCATACAGGCTGACATCGGCGTAGCCCTTGCCTCGGATGTCCCCGAACGCGAACTCCTCGCCGAGGACCAGGGAGACGAACTCCCGGGTCTCCCTGACGTTCGAGACCTCCCCTCTGATCCTGGCCTCGAGATCTCCCCGTAGATCGATCCCTGCGGTCGCCTGGAGCCGGCCGAAGCTCGATTCGAGGCCCGGGGCCTCGATGGTGACGAAACGGGCCGGGAAATCGACGCCGACCTTGGCCCCTCCCCGGAAGGCGAAGAGGTCGCCGATCCGGTCGAGCTCCGCGTCCCGGAACTCGGCCTCGGCCGCGAGCTTGCGTTGGGCCAGGGTGAAGGTGCCCCAGGCCATGGACTTGATCGGCCAGGGGACCTCGAGTTCCCGGAACAGCGGGTCGAGGGCGAGCGGCGCGGCCCGGCCGTCCACCCGGCCGTCAAGGAAGGACAGGATCAGGCTCTCAGCCGCCCGGCCCGGCTTCTGGACGCCGACCTCGAGCCGGCCGCCTTTCGCCGGCGCGAGCTCGAACCGTCCTCGCACGGCGCCCATGGGCACGCCGCTGACGGCCAGATCGTCCGACGCGACGCTCGTCGAAACGGACAGGCCGCCGACCGCGCGCTCGATCCGTCCCTCGCCGCGAAGCCTGCCCTTCCAGGCGAAGGGCAGGTCGAGGGCGTCGTCGAGCAGGCCCGTCTCGATCTCGAAGCGGGCGTCGAGCGAGACCGCTGGACCGGCGAAGCTGCGGACCAGGCCGCTCGACGCGAGCGAGAGACCGGGGCCATCGACGGAGAGCCGGGAGACGGTCGCGGTCTCGCCTCTGCCCTCGAGGATGAGCGTCAGGGCCCCGATCGCGGCCGGCCCGGCGCGGTCCGGCGTCGTGACCGCGCTCGACTCGGCCGTGGCCCGGACCGTGAACCTGTCCCCGTCCTGGGTGACGAGCGCGCGGATGCCCCGCGCCTCGAACGTGGCGGGCCCCGATTCGTAGACGAAGACGCCGTCCTCGATGAAGCCCCGCTCGATGACGAACGGGAGTTCCAGGATCGAGAGGGGCGGACGGGCCTTGCGGCGGGGCGCGGCGGCCCCGGAGGGACGGACTCGGATCTCCGGGGACACGACGCTGACCGAGAGGATCTTGCGGTTCCGGAGGATCGAGAGCAAGGGGACCTCGATCCGGACCCGGCGCGCCCGCAGGGCCGGCGGGTCCGTCAGGGAGCGGAGGTTATGGATGACGAAGGCGGGCGGAAAGTACGAGAGCCTGAGGCTGTCATAGGCGAACGTTTTCTCGACGGCACGGCCGACCTCGCTCACGAGGATGTTCTTGCCCGTGACCAGGATGGCCGCCAGGGCCGCCATGACGAGAAGGAACACGACGGCCCGGCGGACCTTCAAGGCCAGGGCCCGGGCCCGCTGGCGGAGCCGGACGACGGCGAGGAGCCTCACGTCTTGACTTTCCTCCAATCGGCCAGGAAGCGTTCGATCCCGATGTCCGTCAGGGGGTGCCGGACGAGCTTCCCCATGACGGCGAATGGGACCGTGGCGATGTCGGCCCCGAGCCGCGCGGCCTCGATGACATGGCGAGGATGCCGGACGCTGGCCACGATGACCTCGGTCTCGATCCGGTAGTTCCCGAAGATCTCGACGATCTCCTCGACCAGGGCCATGCCGTCTTCGGAGATGTCGTCGAGACGTCCGATGAACGGGCTGACGAAACGGGCCCCGGCCTTGGCCGCCAGAAGGGCCTGGCCCGCGGAGAAGACCAGGGTCATGTTGACCGCGACGCCCTCGCCGGCGAGCGTTTTGGTGGCCTTGAGGCCCTCGAGGCCCACGGGGATCTTGACGGCCACGTTGGGCGCGAGCCCGGCCAGGGCCCGGGCCTCGGGCACGATCTCGTCGGCCTTGAGCGAGACGCATTCCGCGCTGACGGGACCCGGGGTGAGGGCGCAGATCCTCCGGATGTTGTCCTCGAAGCTCACGGTCTCCTTGGAGCAGAGGGACGGGTTGGTGGTCACTCCGTCGAGGACGCCCCAGCTCGCGACCTCGCGGATCTCGTCGAAATTGGCGGTATCCAGGAACAGTTTCATAGGGCCTCCTTGGCGCTCGGGCGCGTGAACGTGTTGGAGAGCACGCCGATCCCCTCGATCTGGACGTCGACCCGGTCGCCCGGCGCGGCCGGGCCGACCCCGGCGGGCGTGCCCGTGGCGATGATGTCGCCGGGGTTGAGGGTCATGATCCGGGACAGGAACCGGATGAGCTCCGGGATGGGAAAGATCAAGTTCGCCGTCGTCCCGGACTGGACCAGCTTGCCGTTGAGGAACGTCTTCAGCCGGATCCCGGACGGATCGAGCCCCGTGGCGACGCAGGGCCCCACGGCGGCGAACGTGTCGAATCCCTTGGCCCGGGTGAACTGGCCGTCCTTGGCCTGGAGGTCCCGGGCCGTGACGTCGTTGAAGCAGGTGTAGCCGAGGATGAGGTCGTCGACGCGGTCTTCGTCGCTGAGGTGGCGGGTCTTCCTGCGGATGACGACGCCGACCTCGCCCTCGTAGTCGACCCGGGACGACGCCGGCGGCTCGACGACGGCGTCGAGGTGGCCGATGACGGCCGTCGGCGGCTTGAGGAAGATCAGGGGCTCCTTGGGCAGGGGATTTCCCATCTCTTCGGCGTGCTCGCGGTAGTTGCGGCCGATGCCGATGATCTTGGTGGGCAGAACGGGCGGAAGGACGCGGACGTCGGCGATGGGCACCGGGCTGGCCCCGATCCGGAAGTCCCCGTATACGGACCCGATGATCGGGAAGAGGTACTCTTCCTTGAGGACTCCCTGGAGGACCCTTCGGCGGTAGCGGAACCTGTAGATCTTCAAGCCTGGACTCCGTTCATCAGGATACACCCTCGCGGGCAGCCCGGTCGACCCCGCCGTGCTTGCGGGGGATCTCGACGACGACCGGGGGTGCGAAATCGGAGGCTCGCCCGGACCGGTCGATGACTCTGACCGTGAAGGCCAGCCGCGACGGGGGCTCGGCGCCCGGCGGCAGCTCGATGGCGTAGGTCAAGGTCATGGCCCGGCCGGATGCGTCGGAGGCGGCGGTCCGCGCGTCGATCTCCCGCCGGGGGATCTTCCGGGCCAGCCGAGCCGTCCTCTCGACCGCCCCGGGACCGAGGGCTGGGCCTCCCGCGGGAGGCACGTCGTCGAAGACCCAGACCTCGACCGCCTTGAGGGGCCCGAGAGGCTTCCCGGAGACCGTCCTGGCCGGGTTCAGCCACTCCAGGACGACCGATCCATCGACGGCCGAGGCGCTCAGGCCCTCGGGCGCCAGGGGCGCGCGCCCCGGAGGGAGCTCGAGCGGGCTTTTGCGCCCGCAGGCCGGCCCGGAGACCAGCGTGAGCGCGATGAGGATCTTCGCGAGCGGTTTGGTCATCACAGGATGAAGCGCCGCAGGTCCTGATCGACGAGGATGTCCTCGAGATGGTCCCGGACATAGTCGCGGTCGATCCGAATGGATTTCGGCTTGATGTCCGGCGCGGCGAAGGAGATGTCCTCCATGACCTTTTCGACCACGGTGTGGAGACGGCGGGCCCCGATGTTCTCGGCGTCGGCGTTGACCCTTTCGGCGATGTCGGCGATCTCGTCGATGGCGTCCGGCGTGAAGGCCACGCGCACGCCCTCCGTGCCCATGAGAGCCTCGTACTGCCGGATGAGGGCGTTCTCGGGCTCGGTCAGGATGCGCACGAAATCGTCCTTGCCGAGCGGGCCGAGCTCGACCCGGATGGGGAACCGGCCCTGGAGCTCCGGGATGAGGTCGGAGGGCTTGGAGACATGGAAGGCCCCCGCCCCGATGAACAGGATGTGATCGGTCCGGACCAGCCCGAAGCGCGTGTTGACGGTCGTGCCCTCGATGATCGGCAGGAGGTCGCGCTGGACGCCCTCCCGGCTGACGTCCGGCCCTCGGCCGGACTCGCGGCCGGCGACCTTGTCGACTTCGTCGAGGAAGATGATGCCGGACTGCTCGACACGCTCGACGGCCAGGCGCGCGACCTGATCCATGTCGACCAGGCGCTTTTCCTCCTCCTCGAGAAGGATCTGCCGGGCCTCCTTGAGCTTCATCCGCCGGCGCTTGGTCCGGCCGCCCAGGAGACCGGGCAGGAACTCCTGGATCTGGAAGCCGATCTCCTCGACCCCGGAATTGGAGACGACTTCGAGGGGCGGCGTCGTCTTGTCCTTGACGTCGATCTCGACCGGGCGCTCCTCGAGCAGCCCGGCGCGGAGCTGGGCCCTGAGCTTCTCCCGCGTGTCCACGGGCCGCGTCTCCTCCCCGGCCTCTCCGTCCTGACCTTCGCGCTGGCGCGGCGGCGGCAGGAGGATGTCGAGGAGCCGCTCCTCCACGGCCGCCCGGGCCTTGCCCTCGATCGCGGCGATCTGCTCCTGTTTCACCATGTCGACCGAGATGCGGACGAGATCGCGGATCATGGATTCGACGTCGCGTCCGACGTAGCCCACCTCGGTGAACTTGCTGGCCTCGATCTTGAGGAACGGCGACATGGTCAGCTTGGCCAGGCGGCGCGAGATCTCGGTCTTGCCGACCCCCGTCGGGCCTATCATGAGGATATTCTTGGGGGCGATCTCGTCGGCCAGGTCGGGCGGCAGCTTGCGCCGCCGGAACCGGTTGCGCAGGGCGATGGCCACCGCTTTCTTGGCCGCCTTCTGGCCGATGATGTACTTGTCGAGCTCGGCGACGATCTCCTGGGGGGTCAGCTCGGCCTCGGTCGCCTCCGCGGCCGGCCACTCGAGCGAGGCGGGCAGGACGATAGGCATTCAGAGCTCCTCGACGGTGATCTCCGTATTGGTATAGACGCAGATGCCGGCGCTGATCCTCAAGGCTTCCTCGGCGACGTCCCGGGCCCCGAGTCCCGTGTGCTTGACCAGGGCCCGGGCTGCGGCCAGGGCGTAGGGGCCGCCCGAGCCGATGGCCAGGACGCCGTCATCGGGTTCGACGACGTCGCCCGTCCCCGAGATAAGGAGCTGGGTCTCCGCATCGGCCACGATGAGGAGAGCGTCGAGCTGGCGGAGCGCCTTCTCCATGCGCCAGTCCTTGGCCAGTTCGATGGCCGCCCGGGACAGGTTGCCGCGGTGTTCTTCAAGCTTGGCCTCGAAACGGGCGAACAGGGCGAAGGCGTCCGACGTGGCCCCGGCGAAGCCGGCCAGGACGTTGCCCTTGCCCAGGCGGCGGATCTTCTGGGCGGTCTGCTTGAGAACGGTCTGGCCCAGGCTCACCTGGCCGTCGGCGGCCATGGCCGTTCGGCCCTTGTGGCGGACGCAAATAACGGTCGTCGAGCGGATCATGGGGGCACCTTTCAACGTAACTCCATGATATAAGATAGGAAGGGCCAAGTAAAGGAAGCTGACGTCTCGGAGAGCCCCTCTTCAGGCTTGGCTCAGGATATCGCCGCCTTGCGAGGGCCCTCCGAGACGATCCAACTCCATCCCCTGACAAGGTCAAAGATCGTCCGGACGGCACCGTCCCGTTTGACCAAGCCCCGAGGATTCTATTATTATGAAGGAAACCTTGGACGGAGAGGAGCTCCCCATGGCGTCCCTGACCTTGGTCGTGATGGCGGCCGGCATCGGCAGCCGATACGGCGGTCTGAAGCAGATCGACCCCGTCGGGCCGAGCGGCGAGGTCGTGCTCGACTACTCGGTGTACGACGCCCTCCGGTCCGGCTTCGACCGGGTCGTCTTCATCATCCGCGAGGACATCGAGGCGGCCTTCCGGGACAGGATCGGCCGGCGCATCGAGGGCGCGGCGGACACGGCCTATGTCCTCCAGTCGCTCGAGCAGCTCCCGCCCGGATTCACGGTCCCCGAGGGGCGGACCAAGCCCTGGGGGACAGCCCAGGCCCTCCTGGCCTGTAGGGACGAGGTCCGGACGCCGTTCCTGGCCATCAACGCCGACGACTATTACGGCCGGACCGCCTTCGAGGCCATGGCCGGCCATCTCGGCGCGGGCCTCGGCGAAGGGAAGGCGGAGTACGCCATGGTCGGGTACCGGCTCGAGAACACCCTGTCCGAGCACGGCACGGTCGCCCGGGGCGTCTGTAAGGCCGCGGCCGACGGCACTCTTGTCGGCATCCGCGAGCTGCTGAAGATCAAGCGCTTCCCGGACGGCATCAAGCACACGCCAAACGGCGTCGACTGGGAACCGCTCGATCCGGCCAGCTGGACGTCCATGAACTTCTGGGGCTTTCCCCCGGACCTGTTCATCGAGCTCGAGCGCCTCTTCCCCGAGTTCCTGCGCCGGAACGCCGCCGACATCCTCAAGGCGGAGTTCCTCATCCCCGAGGCCGTCGGCGAGCTCATCGCGGAAGGCCGGGCCCGGGTCAGGATCCTGCCGACGCGGGAGCGCTGGTTCGGGGTGACCTATCCGCAGGATCGGCCCCTGTTCCGGGCGGCCATTCTCGAACTCGTCGAAGCGGGCCTCTACCCGCGCGAGCTCTGGCCCCGCGGCTGAGCGGGGCGAAAGGAACGACCATGAGAACGACCGCCGCCATCCTCCTATCGCTCGGCCTCCTGGTCCTCGCGACGGCCCCCTCAGCGACCGGCCCCGAGGACTGGGAGAACCCGGCCCTGCTCCACGCCGGCACGGAGCCCCCGCGGGCGGCCTTCGTGCCGTTCCCCGACGCAGCCTCGGCGCTCGGCCTCTCCCCCAAGGAGTCGCCCCGCTTTCTGTCCCTCAACGGCGACTGGAAATTCCGCTGGTCGCCGAGTCCGGCGGCCCGGCCCCTTGACTTCTGGGACCCGGCGGTCGACGTGGAGGGCTGGGACGAGATCCCGGTCCCTTCGAACTGGATGTTCCACGGCTACGATATCCCCATCTACGTCAATTCGGCCTACGAGTTCGCGCCCAATCCCGAGCCGCCTTTCGTGCCTCACGATCGCAATCCGGTCGGCTCCTACCGCAGGGCCTTCGCCGTCCCCGAGGCCTGGGAAGGCTTGGATGTCTACCTCCACTTCGGCGCGGTCAAGTCCTTCTTCTATGTCTGGGTCAACGGCATGAAGGCCGGCTTCAGCAAAGGCTCCAAGACGCCGGCCGAATGGAACATCACCCGATTCCTCCGGCCCGGGGAGAACGTTCTGGCCGTCGAGGTCTATCGCTGGTCGGACGGCTCCTATCTCGAGTGCCAGGATTTCTGGCGGCTGGCCGGGATCGAGCGCGACGTCTGCCTCTACGCCGCGCCCCCGGTCCGCATCCGCGACTTCGAGGCCCGGGCCGGCCTCGATGCCCTCTACCGCGACGGCAAGCTGGCCGTCACCGTCGAGCTCGGCGGCGAGGCCGCGGCCGCGTCCTCCGCTCACATCGTCTCGATGACGCTCCTCGACCCGGCCGGCAAGAGGGCCGCGAGCGCGAGGCGTGCCGCCGCCGTTCTCGAGGACGGCCGGACGATCGCCTCGTTCGAAGCGACCGTGCCCAAGGTCGAGAGATGGAGCGCCGAGACGCCCGCCCTCTACCGGCTCGTCCTCGAGCTCAGGGACCCGGGCGGCAAGGTCCTCGAGGCCGTGACCGCCAGGACCGGCTTCCGGACCTCCGAGGTCAAGAACGGGCAGCTTCTCGTCAATGGAGCCGCCGTGCGCCTCAAGGGGGTCAACCGCCACGAGCACGATCCGGTCACGGGGCACGTCATCTCCGAGGACTCCATGCGCCTCGACATCGAGCTCATGAAACGGTCGAACATCAACGCCGTCCGGACCTGCCATTACCCCGACGATCCCCGCTGGTACGAGCTTTGCGACGAGTACGGCCTCTACCTCGTCGACGAGGCCAATATCGAGTCCCACGGCATGGGCTACGGCCCGGCCAGCCTGGCCAAGGACCCGGCCTGGGGTCCGGCCCACCTCGACCGCGTTAGGCGGATGGTCGAACGCGACAAGAACCACCCCTCGGTCATCATCTGGTCCCTCGGCAACGAGGGCGGCGACGGCGTCAACTTCGAGGAGGCCTACCGCTGGATCAAGGGACGCGATCCGTCGAGGCCCGTCCAGTACGAGCGGGCCGGCCTCGAGGAGCACACCGACATCGTCTGCCCGATGTACGCCTCGATCGAGGAGATGCTCGCGACCGTGGCCAAGACCCCCAACCGCCCGCTCATCCAGTGCGAGTACGCCCACTCCATGGGCAACTCGACCGGCAATCTTCAGGACTACTGGGACGCGATTGAGTCCCACCCCCAGCTCCAGGGCGGCTTCATCTGGGACTGGGTCGACCAGGGCTTCGCGGCCGAGAACGAGAGAGGAGAGCCTTACTGGGCCTTCGGCGGCGACTACGGCCCGGCCGACGTCCCCTCCGACGCGAACTTCTGCTGCAACGGCCTGGTCGCCCCCGACCGAACGCCTCACCCGGCGCTCGACGAGGTCAAGAAGGTCTACCAATACGTCGACTTCGCCCCCCTCGCCCCGGGCTCGGGAGAGATCGAGATCAGGAACCGCTACGACTTCATCTCTCTCGAACGCTTCGATCTCCTCTGGGAGCTCACGGCCGGCGGGAAGGCCCTGGCGACGGGGACGCTCGAGCGCCCGAACGCGGGCCCGGCCGTGTCGGTCGTCGTCCGGATCCCGCTGCCGGAGTTCCAGCCGGAGCCGGGCGTCGAATACTTCCTCAACCTGTCGCTCCGGACCCGGGAGGCCTGGCCGGGCCTGCCCGCCGGGCACGTCGTCGCCTCGGAGCAGATCGCTCTGTCTCCCCCCCCGGCCCAGGGCGCCGGAACGGCCCCGGGGCCCGAGTCGGCGCCTCGAACGCTCGCGGTCGAGGCGGGGCCCCGGTTCATCCGCGTCGCCGGCGACGATTTCTCCGTCCGTTTCGACCGCCTGACGGGTTCGCTCGACTCGTTCGTCCACGAAGGGCGCGAGCTGATCGCCTCGGGCGTCGAGCCGAACTTCTGGCGCGCGCCGACGGACAACGACTTCGGCAACCAGATGCCCCGCCGGCTGGCCCTCTGGCGCCGGGCCAGCCTCCACAGGGAACTTCGATCCCTCGAGATCCGCCAGTCGGATCCCGGGGAGGCCACGGTGGCCGTCGTCTACTCGATCGCTGGCGGCCAGACGCAGACCCTCGAATACACGATCGCCGGCGACGGCCGGATCGTCCTTCGCTCGACGCTGACCCTCAGGCCCGGCGCCAAGCTCCCCGAGCTCCCCCGCTTCGGGCTGAAGATGGCCGTCCCCCGCGCCTGCGACCGGATCCGTTGGTTCGGCCGCGGCCCCTTCGAAAGCTACGGCGACCGGAAGACGGCGGCGTTCGTCGGTCTCTACGACATGACGGCCGACGAGCCTTTCCCCTACGTCAGCCCGCAGGAATACGGCAACCGGACCGACACGCGCTGGATGGCCGTCCGGGACGGCGAGGGCCGCGGCCTGCTCGTCTCCGGCGACCCCGTCTTCGAGTTCTCGGCCCATCCGTATTGGCCAGAGGACCTGACCTTGGAACGGCGCGGCGCCAAGCACCCGCCCGAGGTCCCGGAGCGCGGGTTCGTCTGCCTGACCCTGGACGCGGCCCAGATGGGCGTCGGCGGCGACGACTCGTGGGGGGCCTTGGTCCACCCCGCCTACACCCTCCCGGCCAAGGACATCAGCTTCACGCTGATCCTGAGGCCGTTGGGGCCCGGCGATGCCCCGCCGTCCTGACCGCCCATCCGGCCGCCAAGGGGCCGGACCGGAGAGGGCCGGACGGGGTGGGGCCGGGACAGGAAACCAAACCGGCCCGCCGGGCGTATTTCCTTATGGGTGTGATATAATCCATCCGAATAAAGCCGCTTTGGGATAACGAACGGATACGGCCCTATGAAATGCCCCCACTGCCAGAACGAGAACCCTGAGGGGACCCGCTTCTGCGGCCGGTGCGGCCGGGAGCTGCCGGCCTCCGGCGACACCACGGCCTCGGGAACGGTCACGCTTCAAACCCCGTCGAAAGGCCTCCAGCGCGGCACGACCTTCGCCCGCCGTTTCGAGATCATCGAGGCGATCGGCCAAGGCGGCATGGGCACCGTCTACAAAGCCTATGACAGCAAGATCCGCGAGGTCGTGGCTCTGAAGCTCCTCAAGCCCGAGATCGCCTCGGACCTCGAGGTCATCGAGCGCTTCCGCAACGAGATCAAGCTGGCCCGCCAGGTCTCCCACCGGCACGTCTGCCGGATGTACGATCTCGGCGAGGAATGGCTGAGCATCTATATCTCGATGGAATACGTCCCCGGCGAGGACCTCAAGAGCTTCATCCGCCGTTCGGGCCACCTCAACGAGGCCAAGGCCGTCGGTCTGGCCAAGCAGATCGCCGAGGGCCTGGCCGAGGCGCACCGCATCGGGGTCGTCCATCGCGACCTCAAGCCCCAGAACATCATGATCGACAGGGACGGGAACGCCAAGATCATGGACTTCGGCATCGCCCGCTCGCTCCACACCCGCGGCGCCACCGGCACCGGCGTCATCATCGGGACGCCGGAGTACATGGCGCCCGAGCAGGCCGAGGGCCGCGACATCGACCATCGCGTCGACATCTACGCCCTGGGGGCCATCCTCTTCGAGATGGTCACCGGCCGTGTCCCCTTCGAGGGCGAGACGCCCCTCAGCATCGTGCTCAAGCACAGGAGCGAGCCCCCGGCCGATCCCCACGACATCAACGCCCAGATCTCGGCCGGCCTGAGCCGGATCGTCCTGAAGTGCCTGGCCAAGAAAAGGGAGGATCGCTATGCGTCCGCGGCGGACGTCCTCGAGGACCTGAGCGCGGTCGAGCGGGCCCTGCCGGTGACCGGCCAGGCCACGGTCCGGGCCAGGCCCGTGACCGACCGCGAGATCACGGTCAAGTTCCGCCTCAAGAAGATGCTCTGGCCCGGACTGCCTTTGTTCCTCGCCTTCGCCGCGGCCGTCTTCGTCATTATTCAGCTCGCCGACCGGGCCGACACGGGCCGGGCGCTCTCGCGGGTCCGGCCGACGGCCGAAGCCTCGCGGCGCGGGGCCGAGATCCCTCCGCCGTCCCCGCCGGCGGAGCCGACGATCACGGGCCTCGCGGGGGGATCCTCCCAATCGGCCATTCTCTCGTTCCTCACTCCTCTCATCAAGGACTCCTCCAAGTTCTTGAGCGAGAAGGACGCCCGGGAGATCGAGAGCGCCCTGACCGACCTCAAGGCGAAGTATCCTAAAGAGGCGGCCGCCTTCTCGCGCTACATCGACAGCATCCAGGACCGCATCCGTCAGGCCAACAAGGAGCGCGAGGCGGGGAACATCGAAGCCTCCCGGCGGAGCTACGACCGGGGCGAATCCGAGATGCGGAAGCTCCTGGCCCAGGTCAACGAACGGGACCGGGCCGAGCAGGCCTTCCAAGAACTCCAGGAGATGAAGGGCAAGATGGCCGGCGCGTCAAGGACGGGCCGTCCGAACCTCCTCACCTGGATCGCGCTCGAGAAAGAGAAGGACGCCTCGGACGCGTTCGCTGGCAACGATTTTTCCGGGGCCCGGATCCTGTGCGGCATCCTGATCCGGGTCCACCGGCTGAGCCCCAAGGCGGTCGACGAGCAGCGGGGGTTGGAGGCCCTGCGGGAGCTGACGGCCGAGATCCGAGGGGCCGCCGAGGCCGCCCTCGCGCCGTCCAAGCAGGCCTGGCTCTACGAGCGGGCCGTGACGGAACAGGAGAGCGCCGCCCGGATGGCCGGGGAAGGGCTCGTCCCGCGGGCCGCGGAGCAGTACATCCTGGCCGCTTTCCTCTTCGAGAAAGCCAAAGAAGTGTCTCTCGAGAGCGCCCAGGCCGGACGATCTTGACGGGCAAGCCGTTGGATCAAAGGCCCGGTCGCCTGCTCTTCGTCTGCTACGGGAACATCTGCCGCAGCCCCATGGCCGAGGCCCTCGCCCGCTTGCGCCTCGGACCGGCCGCGCGGGTCGCCAGCGCCGGGATCGGGGCGACGGGCGGCCCCGCCGCCGAGGAGGCCGTGCTGGTCATGCGGCTCGTCTACGAGATCGACATCTCCGGGCACATCGCCCGGCCCGTGGGCGCTTTCGACCTCCGGGACTTCGACGCCATCATCTCCATGGACGCCTCCATCTACCACCATCTCCGCGAGTTCTGGGGCGCGCCGGAGGCCAAGCTGCACGGCTGGGACATCGAGGACCCCCTCGGCTCCGATTATCAGGCCTTCAAGGCGACGGCGCTCAAGATCGAGCGGCGGCTGGACCAGTTCCTGGCCGCGGCCGGGCTCGAGGCCTGATCCGGCCGCGACCCCCTCATCTGTCCATCATCGCCCCGAGGGATTTCAGGGACGGCACGTTGTCGAAGATGATCCTGGCGGCCGTCAGCAGAGGATAGGCCAGGATCATGCCCGGGATGCCCCAGAGCCAGGCCCAAAAGAACAACGAGAACAGGACCAGGAGCGGCGACAGGCTGATCTCCTTGGCCATGAGACGCCTTTCGAGCAGGCGCTGCAGGGCCAAGTGGACCGCGGTGAGCAGCACCAAGACGAGCGCGACCTTGAACGTCAGGCCCGCCTCGAGGAACACGGTCGTCAGGGTGGGCAGGGCGACGGCGATCGCGGCTCCGAGGGTCGGGATATAATTGAAAATGACGGCCAGGACGCCGAAGACGACGGCGAAGCGGACGCCGAAGAGACCCAGGACGGCCGCGACACAGGCGCCGATGAGCAGGTTGCTCAAGGTCTTGACGCCCAGATACCGCTGGACCTCGCAGTCGATCCGCACGACCGCCCGGCTCAGGGCCGAGGCCTGGTCGGCCGGGAAGGCCTCCTCGAATTTCCTGGCCAGGCGGCCCCGGCCGGCCAGGATGAAGGTCATGAAGACGAACACGAGCAAGAGGTCGGACATGAAGGCGAAGAACGGCCCGAGGGCGGACAGGACGAAGGACCCGGCCTGACCGATGTTGAAGTCCTGGATCCAGTCCGTCAAGCCGACCTTGAGGCGGGGGTCGGGGATCAGGGTGTCGATCTTCGCCAGGAAGACCCGGACCATCTCCGTATAGGACGGCAGCTCCCCGGCCAGCGACTTGCCGCCGGAGTAGAACACCATGCCGATGAGGTAGAGGACGGCGAAAGAGAGCAGGAGGGTGAGGACCAAAGCCAAGGTCCTTGGCATCTTCCGGCGGGCGAGAAAATCGAGAGCGGGCGAGACGGCAAACGAGACCAGGAGGGCCAAGGCGAAGGGGACGAGGACGGGCCGGGCCAGTTTCAGGAAGACGCCGACAACGAAAAGAACGACGACCCCGATGCCGACCCGTAACCACTTCGTCTTGTCCACGCGCCCTCGCCGCCCCTCATCATAGCCGAATTCCTCTCCGAAGGGAACGGGCGGGGGTTTGACGGCGGCGCGCGGCTGTGCTATGAGGTCTGGCGCGGGGATGGAGGGGAAATGAAGGAGGCCACCATGGGATCTCGGAAGGCCAAGATACCGGCCTGGGCCGCGGCGCTCGTCTGCCTGGCCGCGGCGGCGGGGGCGGCGGATCTCAAGACCCTGACCAGGGATCTTTTCGCCATCCCATCGACGACGGGCAACGAGGAGATCCTCGCGGCCAGGATCAGGGCCTCGCTGCCAAAGACCCTGGCTGTCGAGGCCGACGCGCTGGGTACGATCGCCGTCCGGTTCGGGGAGGCTCCGCGAACGACGCTTCTGCTGGCCGGCCTGGACGGGGTCGGGCACATGGTCAGCGGCATCAGGCCGGACGGCTATCTGACGCTTGATCGGCCCGTTCCGGCCCCCCACGCCCGCTTCGACGCCTATCTCCTCGGCCAGCCCGTCATCATATCGACGGCCCAGGGCCCCGTCCAGGGCGTCGTCGCCCAACCCTCGCTGCATTTGCTGACCCAGGAACGGCGGATAGCCCTTCTCGAGGGCTTCTCCCTCGAGGAGGCTCTGGTCGATGTCGGAGCCCGATCGGAGAAAGAGGCTCGGGCCAAAGGCATCGAGATCCTGGATCCGGTCACCTATCCGGCCGCGCTGACCGAGCTGGCCGGGGAGCAATGGGCCGGGCCGGGGCTCGGAGCTAAAGCCGCGGCCGCCGCCCTCGTTTGCGCGGCCGAGGCCGCGACCGGCCGGGCCGCGGCCGGCGGGAGCATTATCGCTTGGGCCGCCCAGACCAAGCTCCCGGCCCGAGGCCGGGGCGCTCGGCCGGCTGTCGGGGCCGTCAGGGCCAAGGAAACATGGCGTCCCGTCAGGACGGTCGTGGTCGACGTCATCGCGGCCGGCAAGGGCGACGGGTTCCCGTTCCCGGGAGGGGGGCCGGTCTTGGTCCGGTCCGGGAGCGGGCCCTCGGCGCTCGCCGGCGCTGTCGAGACGGCCGCCCTCGCCGCCGCCGCCCCCCTCCAGTTCGTGACCCGGCCCGTATCGTCCCTGGAACGGCCGTTCGCCGATCCGCCCGCGGAGGTCGTGACCTTAGCCTTGCCCGTCCGTTTCCTCCATACGCCCTCCGAGATCGTCGCCCTCGGGGACCTGCGCTCCCTCCGCGACATCCTAATACGATTCCTCGAGACGGGAGACGGACGATGACCAAGCGGTCCCTCCTCACGGTCCTGGCCCTCCTGACGGCCGCCGGGGCGGCCGGCGCCCAGTCGAAAGCCTGGGATCTCCTGCGCGAGCTCGTTCGCGTTCCCGGCGTCTCGGGCCACGAAGGCCGCGTCGCCGATGTCATTCTCGACCGGCTTCCGGCCGGACTCGAGACCGAGCGCGACGCGATGAACAACATTTGGTTCACGGTCGGATCGGGCCGGCCCCATCTCCTGTTCGTGGCCCACACGGACGAACTCGGCTGGATCGTCGACCAGGTCACCGCCGACGGCCGGGTCCGGGTCAAGCCCGGCGGCGGCCTCCTGGCCCAGACCGTCGAAGCGCGTCCCGTGCTCATCCACACGGCGCGGGGCGACGTTCCGGGGATCGTCTCCCCGCGGCCGGGCTACGACGACCCCCCGCCGGAGGTCGAAACGCCGGCGGCGGCTTTCACCGCCGCGAGCTTCGAGATCTATCTCGGTGTCGAGACCGAGGCCGGGGCCCGCGCCCTCGGGGTCGCCGAGGGCGATCCCGTCTCGCCGTCGAAGACCCTCTCCGATCTCGGGCCCGGCCTGATGGCCACGCGGGCCGTCGACGACCGGGCCGGCTGCGCCGCCCTGCTCGAGGCCGCCCGGCGCCTGAGCCCCGGATCGATCAAGGGCCGGACCATCACCTTCGCCTGGGACGTCCAGGAAGAGATCGGGCTCTTCGGGGCCTCGGAGCTGGCCAAGTCCATCAAGCCGGACTTCGTCTTCGCCGTGGACACCTTCGTTTCAGCCGATTCGCCGCTCGAATCGAAGCGCCTGGCGTCCCTTCCGATCGGGCGCGGCGCGGTCGTCAGGGCCATCGACTCGAGCAGCATCACCCCCAAGACGGAGATCCGCAAGGTCCTGGCCATCGCCAAGAGGCGGGGCATCCCAGTCCAGGTCGGGAACACGCGCGGCGGCAACGACGGTTCGGTCTTCGTGGCCGGCGGCGCCGTCAACATCCCCCTGTCCTGGCCCGGGACCTACGCCCACTCGCTCATCGAGAAGATCGACCGCCGCGACCTCGAGGCCCTGACGGACCTCGTCCTGGCCCTTGTCACGGAGTGGAAGTGATCTGGCCGAGACTATTCATGAAAACGTGGGGGAAGGCGCGCATCCCAAGAACGGGTGGCCGGGGGCCGGCGGGAAGCGGAGTCCTCGAAGCGACCTGCAGAATCTCGGCCTCGAGGGCTCGGCCGCGATTCTGATGAATATCTTGAGAAAGCGTCTTTCTAAAGATATCTCCCAGATGCGTCGCTCCGAGTCGCTCCGCGACGCATGTGGTCCTCCGCTCCCAAGAGTCCGCTCCGGGTAGGCCGGACCGGGGACGCCACCGGACAGGACCCGTTCAGGGATAAGCGCCTTGATTCCTCATGAGGACATCGGCGTGTGAAAGATCCAAGCTAGGCGGCCAGGATCTGCTCGTAGAAGTCGTTGCCCTTGTCGTCGACGATGATGAAGGCCGGAAAGTCCTTGACCGTGATCTTGTAGATGGCCTCCATGCCCAGCTCGGGGTAGGCCACGATCTCCTGGCTGGTGATGCAGTCCTTGGCCAGCCGGGCGGCGGGCCCGCCAATGGAGCCTAGGTAGAACCCGCCGTTGGCCTGGCAGGACTCGGTCACGGCCTTGGAACGGTTGCCCTTGGCCAGCATGACCAGCGATCCGCCCCTTTTCTGGAAGAGGGCGACGTACGCGTCCATGCGCCCGGCCGTCGTTGGCCCAAGGGAGCCCGAGGGGTAGCCGGGCGGGGTCTTGGCCGGACCGGCGTAGTAGATGATGTGATCTTTGACGTAGGCGGGCAGGTCCTCGCCCTTGTCCAGCAAGGCCTTGAGCCGGGCGTGCGCGATGTCCCGGGCCACGATGATGGGCCCGTTGAGGACGAGCCGTGTCGCCACGGGGTACTTGCTGAGCTCGGCCCGGATCTCGCTCATGGGGCGGTTGAGGTCGATCGGCACGGCGGGCTCGTCCCCGGCGGCGGGGCCGGGCAGGTACTTGGCCGGGTCCCTCTCTAGCCGCTCGATGAAGATCCCCTCCCGGGTGATCTTGGCCATGACGTTCCGGTCGGCGTTGCAGCTGACGCCCAGGCCGATCGGGCAGGAGGCCCCATGGCGGGGCAGTCGGATGACGCGGACGTCAAGGCAGAAGTACTTGCCGCCGAACTGGGCTCCCAGCCCGATCTTCCGGGAGGCCTCGAGGAGTTTCCCCTCGAGCTCGAGGTCGCGGAAGGCGTGGCCGCCGGGCCCCCCGGCGGTCGGCAGCCCGTCGAGGTACCTGGCCGAGGCCAGCTTGACCGTCTTGAGGACGAGTTCGGCCGAGGTGCCGCCGACGACGACGGCCAGGTGATAGGGCGGACAGGCCGCCGTCCCGATGGTCTTCATCTTGCCGACGAGGAACTTCTCCAGGGCGGCCGGATTGAGGACGGCCTTGGTCTCCTGGAAGAGATAGGTCTTGTTGGCCGAGCCGCCGCCCTTGGCGACGAAGAGGAACGAGTAGGCGTCGCCGTCGACGGCCGTGATGTCGATCTGGGCGGGCAGGTTCGTCCCGGTGTTCTTTTCCTCGTACATCGTCAGCGGGGCGTTCTGCGAGTACCGCAGATAGTTCCGGTCATAGGCGTTGAAGACCCCCCGCGAGAGGGCCTCCTCGTCCCCGCCCCCGGTCGAGACGCGCTGGCCCTTCTTGGCGTTGATGATGGCCGTGCCCGTGTCCTGGCACATCGGCAGGACGCCCTCGGCCGAGATGACGGCGTTCTTCAGGAGCTCCAAGGCGACGGTCCGGTCGTTGGCCGAGCTCTCCGGGTCCTTGAGGATGGCCGCGACGCTCTCGAGGTGGGACGGCCGCAGGAAGAAGGCCGCGTCGTGGAAGGCCCGCTCGGCGAGCAAGGTCAGCGCCTCCGGCGCGACCTTGAGGAGCGGGCGCCCGTCGCACTCGCCGGAGGCGACGTGGTTCTTGGAGATGAGGTCATAGACCTGTCTCTTATACACATCTGACGCTGCCGACGAAGAGGATAGTGTAGATCTCGGTGGTCGCCGTATCA
>OGCK01000069.1_pt1 | contig 18253 bp, 10 predicted proteins | sample 1570051 | NCBI WGS metagenome assembly OGCK01 (sample SAMN06266181, study PRJEB24510) | hot springs metagenome | isolation source: hot spring sediment | place: USA: Zodletone Spring, Oklahoma | collected 2013-12-03 | reverse complement strand
TCGTAGCCACGGGCTGGCACCTGTACGATGCGTCCGAGCTGGAGAACTACCGCTACGCAGAGGAGCCGGATGTGGTCACGAACCTTGAGTTCGAACAACTGCTCCCGGGGATCTCGACGGGGGACCGGGTACTGGCCCGTCCCTCCGACGGAAAAATGCCTTCCCGGATCGCTTTCGTCCAGTGTGCGGGAAGCCGGGATGTGAATCACCTGCCTTACTGTTCGGCGGTATGCTGTTCCGCATCCATCAAGCATGCCCTGACCCTGGCCGACCACTGCCCGGACGTACGCACAGAGATCTTTTACATCGACCTGAGGCTTACAGGACGGAACGAAGACCTGCTGGTCCGGGCCGCCAGCGCACCTTCTGTGACCCTGACCCGGGGGAAGGTGGGCCGCATCAGCCGGGGGGATAACGGCGGACTGCTCCTGGAGGTGGAGGACATGCAGGCAGCAGTGCGCCGGAGGGATCCCTTCGATCTGGTGGTGCTGGCCGCAGGACTGGTCCCCAACCATATCATTCCGGCCCTGAACACGGGAACTTACGGGTTTTATTCGGACGACCAGGCCCCCGGCATCCATGTGGCTGCATGCTGCAGGAGGCCGATGGATGTGTCCACAACGGTGAAAGATGCAACCGCTGCTGCCCTGAAAGCATTGAAGCAATACGGATGACGGGAAAGGGGATCCATACGGGACTGGCAGTCTGCACGGGATGCGACATCGGGAGGAGCCTGGATGCAGGGGCGCTTTGCACGCTGGCAGCCGGTCAGGCGGAAGGGATTGCCTGCATGCACCACCAGGCGCTCTGTTCGGAAGAGGGACTGGGGAAGCTCCACGGAATGATCCGTGAAAAGGGACTGGACCGGATCGCCATTGCAGCCTGTTCGCCCCGGGTGAAGGCCCCGCTGTTTCAAATGGACGGGGTGCTGGTGGAACGGATCAACCTGCGCGAGCAGGTGGCCTGGGTGATGGAGGCGGGCCATGAGGACACCCGCATCTGTGCGGAAGACTATATCCGGATGGGACTGGCGAAGCTGGAACAGATCTCCCTTCCCGCACCGTACATTCCCCCGCAGGTCCACAGGGAGATCGTGGTGGTGGGAGGGGGAGTGGCCGGTCTAACCGCCGCCCTGGAGGGAGCTGCGGCCGGGTACCGGGTCCACCTGGTGGAAAAGTCCGGCCGCCTGGGAGGATACGCGAACTGCATCCGGAGGTTGTCCCCCGTGATCGCCGGAGAGACAGCACTCCGGGATCCCGATGTGCAGGAACTGATTGCAGGGGTGGAGGCTGATCCGCTGGTGGAGGTCCACCTCAACAGCACCATCGTTTCCGTGTCGGGCGAGCCGGGTAACTTTACGGTGGCGCTGGAGGAGGGCAGCGGCACCCTGCTCAGGGCCGGATCCCTGGTGGTGGCCACCGGCTGGAAACCTTACGATCCTTCCCGTCTGCAAGCCCTCGGATACGGGATAAGCCAGATGGTGAAGACCCTGGAGGAGTTCGAACATTTTGCCGCAGAGCAGCCGGTCCCGGACAGGGTGCTTTTCATCCTGTGCGCTGGTTCGAGGGACAGGGATCACCTGCCATACTGCTCCGCCTACTGCTGCTCCGCTGCCCTGAAACAGGCGCTGTATGTCAGGGAAAAGAATCCCGGATCCAGGGTATATATCGTCTACAGGGACATCCGGACCACAGGGTTCCAGGAGGACTTTTACAGGGCGGTGCAGGCCGATGATGCAATCTTCATGACCATGGGGATGGTGCAATCCGTCACCAGCCACAACGACGCCCTGCAGGTGACCGTCGGGGATTCCTCGCTGGACGAGAGGATCATGCTGGAAACGGATATGGTGGTCCTGGCCACCGGGATGGTCCCTTCCACCACCACCGATCTTCATCTGCAGTACAGGGCGGGAGAGGGACTTCCCGATCTGAAGTATGCCTTCCCGGATTCCCACTTCATCTGTTTTCCCTATGAGTCCAGGCGGACGGGGATCTACGCGGCGGGGACCGTGAGGGCGCCCATGGAGATCCAGGCAAGCAGGGAGGACGGGGCGGGAGCCATGCTTAAAGCCATCCAGTGCATCGAATGCGTTGCCCGGGGCGAGAGCGTGCATCCCCGGGCGGGCGACCGCACCTTTCCGGAACTGTACATGGAGCGCTGCACCGACTGCAAGCGTTGCACCGAAGAGTGCCCCTTCGGAAGCTACGATGAGAACGAAAAGGGAACACCCCTGCCGAATCCCGCCCGGTGCCGCAGGTGCGGGATCTGCGTGGGCTCCTGTCCGGAACGGGTGATCGGGTTTTCCGATTTCTCCATCAATTCGGTGTCGGCGATGATCAGGTCCGTCCCCATGCCCGATGCGTTTGAGGAAAAACCGAGGATCCTTGTCTTTGTGTGTGAAAACGATGCCTATCCCGCCCTGGACGTGGCGGGAATGAACAGGCTGAGGCTGACCCCGTATGCCCGCATCATCCCGGTGCGCTGCCTGGGATCGGTGAATGTGGTCTGGATCAAGGATGCGCTTTCCGGGGGATACGACGGGGTCCTGATGATCGGCTGCATGCCGGGTGACAATTACCAGTGTCATTTCATGCAGGGGAGCGAACTGACGGAACAACGGGGCGAGAACCTCGCGGACGCGCTGGCAACCATGATGCTGGAACCGGAAAGGATCAGGACGCGGTTTGTGGAGATCACCGGCCATCATGAGATCTGCAGGATGATCAATGAATATGAGAAAGAGCTGGTTTCGGTGGGACCGAATCCATATAAAGGGATGTGAGGGTTATTCGCTGACGCGAACGAGAGGAATGTTCGCTGACGCGAACGTTAGGAAAGTTAGGGGTTAGGTGGTTAGGGGATTAGGGAGTTAGGTAATGAATATGTTGGAGGTAAAGCCTGATATTGAATTTAAGAGGGAGGTGGGCCGCATGAGCGGTTCGCAGCTGAACCAGTGCATGCAGTGCGGGAATTGTTCCGCGGTCTGTTCACTGGCGCCGGCCGGAAGGCCTTTCCCCAGTAAGGAAATGACCTGGGCGGGGTGGGGACTGAAGGAAAAGCTCCTGGGGAACGTGGATGTCTGGCTCTGCTACCAGTGCGGCGACTGCAGCAGGTACTGTCCCCGGGACGTGCGGCCGGCCGACGTGATCGCCGCCCTGCGGATGAAGAACTACCTGCACTATGCCAGGCTCCGTTTCATGGGAAAACTGCTCAGCCGGCCCGCCCTGCTTCCGGTGGCCTTCCTGATCCCGGTGGCGGTCATCATCATCATCCTGAGCGCGGCGGGGACCTTCAGGGTTCCGGAGGGACCCGTGGATTATTCAGCGTTTTTTCCGCACCTCTGGCTGAATTCCACCTTCACGCTGATCACCCTGGCATTTTACGGCATCGCTTTCACCGGACTCATGCGTTTCTGGCGTGACATGAAACGGTTGGTCCCCGCAGCGGGACCTGCCAAAAAGCCCCTCTCGAAACTGCTGCCGGTCCTGCGCGAGATCTTTGCACACTCCGGTTTTTCCGGCTGTGCATCCACCCGCCTCAGAAAAATCGCCCACATGATGGTTTTCTTCGGTTTCGGACTGCTGCTGATGGTAACCCTCTACGCCATTGTGGCCACCTTCACCAGTAACTATCCCATGACATTCTGGAATCCTTTCAAAATTGCGGGGAATGCGGCTTCCCTGATGATCTACGGGGGACTCGGCATGATGGTCCACCAGCGGATCTTCAATAAGCAAATATTCGGGAAAAGCAGCTATACGGACTGGCTGCTGCTCGTCTCCATCGCCCTGCTGACCCTTTCCGGAACCCTTGTGGAATGGGCGCGGCTGGGCAACTGGGCCATTGACGGCAACCATTCCATAGCATACATCCTTTACTTTTTTCACCTGGTGGCTGTCTGGTTCGTGATCATCTTCCTGCCCTTCACCAAGCTGGGGCACCTGGTCTACCGGACCGCGGCCCTGCTTTACGCCAGGTCCATCGGCCGGAAATAGCCGGAGAATATGTAAGTTTGCGCAGGGATTTCACGTATCTCCCGAAACGAAGCACACCATGGAGAAACAAACCGGGAACCGGGCGCTCATTCTTGCTGCCGGAAAGGGGACCAGGCTGGGGCCGTGGACCGACACCCGGCCGAAGGCCCTGATGGAATTCGGGGGCGAAACCCTCCTGGAGCATGTGATCGGCATGCTCAGAAAGGACGGGTACGATCACCTGCTGGTCAACGTGCATCATTTCGCCGATCAGATCATGGAATACGTGGCGTCGAAGAACCGGTTCGGGATCCGGATCGGGTTTTCCGATGAGCGCGAAGAGCTTCTGGATACGGGGGGAGCGCTGAAGAAAGCCAGCTGGTTTTTCGAAAATGAACCTTTCCCTGTATACAATGTTGACATACGCAGCGACATTGATCTGAGAAAAATGGTACGCGCACACAGGGAACACGGGGCGCTGGTCACCATGGCGGTGACGGACCGTCCCACATCCCGCAGCCTGCTCATGGGTGAGGGGGGATTGCTGCGGGGATGGCGGGACAACCTTTCCGGAGAAACCCTGCTGGCAGGTAAAAGCGGGGAGCCGCTGATTCCTGTTGCCTTCAGCGGGATCCAGGTGATTGAGCCGGCCCTGACCGGTTTTTTTCCGCCGGAGGACAGGTTTCCCGTCATTCCCTTTTACCTGGAACTGGCAGAAAGACACCCGATCTGGCTGTACCGGCACGACGGAGACCAGTGGATGGACATGGGAAGAAAGGAATCCTACGAAACAGGAGGGACATGGAACTGACGGCAGAACTGAAAGACAGGATCAAGCAATGGAACGAGGAGCTGAAGGAGACGGATGCCCTGGGGGTGGTCGGTTTCTTCCTGAATCACTTCGGTGAAAGGGTCGTCCTGAGCACCAGTCTCGGCGTGGAGGACCAGGTGCTCACTGAAATGGTGGTGCGGCAGGATCGGGGGACGGAGATATTCACGCTGGACACCGGCAGGCTCTTCCCGGAAACATATGATCTCATCGCCCGCACGAATAAGCATTTCGGCATCCGGATCAAAACCTACTTTCCGGATTACCGCAAAGTGGAGGAGATGGTTGCCAGGCACGGCATCAATCTTTTTTACGAAAGCGTGGAGAACCGGAAAATGTGCTGCGGCATCCGGAAGGTGGCCCAGTTACCCAGGGCGTTTGAGGGAAAGGAGGCGTGGATCTGCGGACTGCGGAAGGACCAGTCGGTCAACAGATTCTTCAACAGGCTGGTGGAATGGGACCCGAACAACGGCCTGATCAGGATCAATCCCCTGATCAGCTGGTCCGAAAAACAGGTGTGGGATTATGTGAAAAAACATCACATTCCCTACAACATGCTCCATGACAGCGGATTCCCGAGCATCGGCTGTGAGCCCTGCACCAGGGCCGTGGAAACGGGCGAGGATCCCAGGGCGGGCCGCTGGTGGTGGGAAAATGAGGGGCCCAAGGAATGCGGGCTCCACAAGCGTTAAGCGAACCGGGAGCTACCGGTGGATGACGCCCGATCCGATCAGTTCATCCCCATCATACCATGCTGCGAACTGGCCTGCGGCAATTCCCCGTTGCTTTTTTTCAAAGAGGATGTACATGCCCGTCGCGGTCATCTGCAGCGTGGCCTGCTGGAGCGGCTGGCGGTAGCGGATCCGTACCCGGTAGTTTCTTTTTTCGCCGGGTTCCATCACCCGGTCGTCCCTGATCCAGTGGATCTCTTCCGGGATGATCTTCAGGCCGGGCCTGTAAAGGCCGGGATGTGACTGGCCCTGTCCGGTGTATACCCTGTTCTGCTTCACATCGGTGGCCAGAACGAACAGGGGGTCCTCCTTCCCGCCCACGTTGAGCCCTTTTCGCTGTCCCACCGTGAAAAAATGGGCGCCCCTGTGTTTGCCCACCCAGGTGCCGTCCTCTTTGCCATAGGTCCAGGGAGCGCAGAAAGACTCCAGCTCTTCCGGATCTTTTTTCTGACGGTCGTACATGGGGTGATCCGGTGGGATCTCAAAAATATTTCCCTCCTTTACGGCGAGCTTTTGCTGGAGGAATACCGGCAGGTGTACCTTCCCCACAAAACAGATCCCCTGTGAATCCTTTCTCCTGGCGGTGGGGAGCCCCTCCCTGGCCGCGATTTCCCTGACCTCCGGCTTACAGAGGTGTCCGATGGGGAAAAGGGTCCCGGCAAGTTGGTGCTGCGACAACTGGCAGAGAAAATAGCTCTGCTCCTTGTCCGGATCTGCCCCGGCCAGTAAATGGTATATCACCCGGTCCCCTTCCTGTGTGATCTCCTTCCGGCAGTAATGCCCCGTGGCAACGAAGTCCGGCCGGTAAGGTTCGGCAGCCCTGAAGAATTCATCGAATTTGATTTCCCGGTTGCACAGGACATCCGGATTGGGCGTCCGTCCTTTTTCATATTCCGAGAACATGTAATCCATGACCCTTTTGCGGTAGGGCACGCTCAGATCAACCACGTGGAACGGGATGTCCAGTTTTTTTGCCACCAGTTCGGCAAATACCACATCCTCCTCCCAGGGACAATCCGCTTCGATGATGCCGGTCCGGTCATGCCAGTTGACCATGAACAGACCGATCACCTCGTAGCCCTGTTCCCTGAGCAGCCAGGCTGCGACGCTTGAATCCACTCCTCCAGATAATCCGATGACGACCCGTTTTGCCAAGATCCCTGATTTTGGGACAAAAATAAGGAAAATGAATTCTATATTTACATGATGTCTCCCCTGAGCATATACAAAGCCTCCGCAGGTTCAGGGAAAACCTACACCCTCACCCTGGAATACCTGCGCCTGCTGTTCCGCCTCCCGGGTATGCACAGGCACATTCTCGCAGTGACCTTCACCAACAAGGCGGCGGCTGAGATGAAACACCGCATCCTCGGAAGCCTGCATGCGTTATCGGGCCGTTCCGGAAAAAAAGCAGAGAAGGAACTTCTCCGGCTGATGAAAGACACGGGGAAGGATGCGCGGTGGGTCCGGAGCAGGGCGGCCCAGCTGCTGGATGTGATCCTGAATGATTATTCCGGCTTTTCGGTGGAGACCATCGACAAATTCTTCCAGTCCGTTATCCGCTCCTTTACCCGTGAGATCGGGATCCAGCCGGGTTACAACCTGGAGCTGGATCACAACCGGATCCTTTCACTGGCAGTGGACCAGCTGTTCCAGGATATATCGGATCACGAGGAACTGCAGGAATGGCTGATCAGGTTTGCCGAGGAGCGGATCGAGGAGTCCAGGTCCTGGAATTTCAGGGCCGATATCATCCAGCTGGGGATGCAGCTCTTCCGGGAATCATTTCAGCAACTGTCCCTGAAGATGGATCTCACATTGCTTGAAAAGGCAAACCTGGAGGGGTACCTGGAGGAGCTGGTCAGCCTGGAAGCCTCCACGCTCAGGGAGATCACGGAAACGGGAGCCGCGGCCCTGGAGCAGATGCGGCAGCGGGGGGTGGGGATTGCCGATTTCCTGAGGAAGGAGAGATCGGTTGCCTCCCTGTTCAGGGACGCGGCAGGCGGACTGGAGCCCAATTTTTCCCGGGCGAGGATTGAGGCGGTCACCAATCCGGATAAATGGCTCGGTAAGACATCCCCACCCGGCCTGGCCCGGTTCACCGGTGAAGTGCTCATGCCCATGCTTGCGGAGTTGTATGAGCGGCAGGTGATCCTGAACACGGTCAGGATGATCAGGCAGAATTTCTACACGCTGGGCATCCTGGGCGATCTGATGGAACGGATCAATGCCTATACCCGGGAACGGAATATTTTCCTGATGGCCGATTCCAGCCGTTTTTTAAGGGGGATCATCGCGGGCAACCAGGTTCCGTTTATCTACGAAAGGACGGGCACACGCTTCCACCATATCATGCTGGATGAATTTCAGGACACCTCTGTATTCCAGTATGATAATTTCAGGCCTCTTCTGGAAAACAGCCTTGCCTCGGGCCATGAGAACCTGGTGGTGGGAGATGTGAAGCAGTCCATCTACCGGTGGAGAAATTCGGACTGGAAGATCCTGGCATCGCAGCTGGAAAAGGACTTCGGTCACCAGGACCTCAGCGTTGTAACCCTGCAACAGAACCACAGAAGCAGCGAGCAGATCATCCGGTTCAATAATTCCCTGTTCCAGATCGTTCCCGGGATCCTGGCCCGGCAGATCGGGGAAGAGCTGGGGCAGGGGGGACTGGATGCCGGTCTTGTCCGCTCCCGGGTTGAACTTTTCAAAAAGGCATATGAGGATGCGGTCCAGGAGATCCCTGAGGAGAGGGCGGGTACGGGGGGACTGGTGCATGTGGAGCGGTTCGGAACAGATGACGGGGTTTCGTTTTACGACCGGGCCCTGGAGCGGATCCCCGACTGGATCGGGGAGATCCGGGCCGCGGGGACCGAGCCGGGGGACATCGCCATCCTGGTGAGGACCAGGAAGGAGGGGGTCATGATCGCCCAGAGGCTCCTCAGGCATGCCCGCGAAACGGGCGACAGCTATTATTACCGGCTCATTTCCAATGAATCCCTGCTTCTGATGCAGAATCAATCCGTGGCACTGCTGATTTCCGCCCTCCGGTACCTGGTCCGTCCCGGCGATCTGCTGAACGAAACGGAGCTGAAATACAGGTGCATGCTTGCACGGGCAGCGGAAGAAACCGTTCCCGACCGCCTCTTTGATCCTTCCGTTGGTGCAGGGGAGCTGCTGCCGCGAACATTTACGGAGCTTTCCGCTTCCCTCCGCCAGCTTCCCCTCTACGAGCTCATTGAGACGTTGATCCAGCTGTTCGGACTGGGCGACCGGGAAGAGGACCTGCCTTACATCCAGGCACTCCAGGATTTGGTGATCGACCTTCAGCGGAGGGAGCCGCAGAGTATCACACAGTTCCTGGACTACTGGGAACAGCATGGCTCCAAACACAGCATCTCTGTCTCCGAGGAGCTGAATGCCACCCGGATCCTGACCATCCACAAGGCAAAGGGACTGGAGTTCAAATGTGTGCTGGTCCCGTTCTGCAACTGGGAGATCACCACCGACCACAGGAAACAGAGCTATCTCTGGTGCAGGACCGGGGGAACCCCTTTCAGCCGGGTCCCGGTCGTTCCGGTCAGGTATTCCGCCTCCATGAAGGACACCCTGTTCCGTGCCGATTATTACACCGAGCGCATGAAGGGCTACATGGATAACCTGAATCTGCTGTATGTGGCCTTTACCAGGGCAAAGGAGGTGCTTTACGCGGGGATCCCCGGAGCAGATGCCGGAAGCGGTGATCCATCCGCCGCGGAAGGCAGACCGGTGCAAAAGATCCGCAATTCCGGAGAACTGGTGCTGGCCTCCTTTAGAGAAACCCCCGGCAGGCCTCCCTTCCTGGCATCGTGGAATGAGCTGTTTTCCGGTTCCTGCTTCCGGAGCGGCGGACCGGAAGGGACGGGAGCCGAAAGGAGCGGTCGTCCCGACGGGTGGAAATTCACAACCTATCCGGTCGTCAGGCGGACCCGGTCCCTGAGGGTGCGGTTGCGGAGCGATGAATATTTCGTGGACGAAGAGGGCAATTTCAGCAGCAGGGTGGCATACGGGACCATCATGCACCGGATCTTTTCGGGGATCGTAACCGGGAATGACCTGGGGCCCGCGCTGGAAGCGATGCAGCGCGACGGACTGATCCCGGAACGGGAGCGGATCAGGCTTTATGAACAGATCTCCGGGATGATTTCCGCCCCGGGGACCAGGGAATGGTTTGCCGAGGAGGAGGGAAGACGGATCTACAATGAAAGGAGCATCCTTTGCGGGGATGGCAGGGTGATCAGGCCCGACCGGGTGATCGTGGACGGGGACCGGATCAGGGTGGTGGATTTCAAGTTCGGCTTCGAAGAAAGGCCCGCCTACAGCCGGCAGGTGCATATGTATACCGATCAGCTCAAAGCCATGGGCTACCCGAGGGTGGAAGGGTACCTGTGGTATGCCTTGATGGACAAGATCATTCAAGTTGCGGAATCATGAGCCATCCATGGGGAACGGAAAGAAGGTTCAATGCCGGCGCCGACGACTACAGAAAGCGGTTCGGGGGACGGGTGCAGAAGATCACCCTGGATGCAGGGTTTACCTGTCCGAACAGGGACGGAACCTGCGGAACAGGGGGATGCACCTTTTGCGACAACAGGGCCTTCAATCCCTCCTACAATGATCCGGACAAACCGGTTGCACAGCAGTTGCGGGAAGGGATGGAATTTCACCGGAAACGCTACCGGAAGGCGGACCGGTTCCTGGCATATTTCCAGGCCTATTCCAACACCTACGGGGAGCTGGAAATCCTGAAAGAGATATACGAACAGGCCATCCGTTTCCCGGGGATCGTGGGGATCGTGGTGGGGACACGGCCGGATTGCGTGGATGCGGAAAAGCTGGATTATTTCGCGGAGCTGTCCCAAAGAACCAGCCTGGTGCTGGAATACGGGATCGAATCGCTGCTTGACCGCACCCTGGTCCGGGTGAACCGGGGACATGATGTGGAGACGGCCCGCCGGGCGGTGGAAGAGACGGCGGGAAGGGGGATCCGGACCGGAGGCCATCTGATCATCGGGCTGCCCGGGGAAACCAGGGAGGACTTTCTGGATATGGCAAGGAGAATCTCCTCCTGGCCGCTGAACAACATCAAGTTCCACCAGCTGCAGGTGATCAGGGGAACACCCATGGCACAGGAATACCTGGAACATCCGGAGGCTTTCCATGATTTCACCCTGGATGGATACCTGCACCTGATGGCGGAGGTGGTAGGACTGCTGAACCCTGCCTTCGTGATCGAGCGCATTGCCGGGGAGGCGGCACCGGCGATGGCTCTGAAAAAGGGATGGGGCGTGCGGTATGATGCGGTCCTCCGCGCGTTCGAGAAACTGCTGGAGGAAGAAAACACCTGGCAGGGACGTAATTATCAACCTGTGAATTAAGCAAATGAAGCCATTCCTGGAAATACTGGCCATCCATCTGATCAGATCCTTCGGCAGGGAGCTGGGCGACTGCGTGCTGATCTTGCCTAACCGCCGCTCCGGACTGTTTCTCAGGCACCACCTGGCCGCACACACCGACCAGGTGATGTGGGTCCCCCGCATGTACCCTGTGAGCGATTTCATCGACCGGGTCAGCATCCTGGAACAGCCGGATCCCGTTGAACTCCAGTTCATCCTCTATGATCTCTATGCCGGGATGGTGGAGCAGCCTGACAGTTTTGACGATTTTTACTACTGGGGCGAGATGATGACGGGCGATTTTGACGAACTGGACAAATACAGGGTGGATGCGGACATGATCTTCAGGAACATTGCCGATCTGAAAGAGCTGGAAGATCCCGCGGCCGGACTTGAACAGGAACAGGTGGATCTGATCCGCCGGTTCTGGGGCGGATTCCATGAGGGCAGCCACACCCCGGAAAAAGAAAAATTCATCCATTTGTGGGAACTGCTTCCGCGCCTCTACCATGGGTTGAGGGGGACCCTGAAGGCCCGGGGACTGGGAACACCCGGGATGCAGTACAGGGAGATCGCGGAACGGATCGACGGCGGGGGACTGGAATGGCCGGAAGGGGAGCGGGTGGTCGTGGCCGGGTTCAATGCACTGAACAGTTGTGAGAAACGCATTTTTTCATGGCTCAGGGAAAGGGGAGCTGCCTTCTTCTGGGATTACGATGAAAGGTATGTGAAGGATGCTTCCTGGGAGGCGGGGAGGTTTTTGAGGGAGAACCTGAAGCATTTTCCCCCGCAGGCCGTGCTGGAGGAGTTCAGCAACCTGGAGCAAGATAAGGAGATCCGGATCCTGGAGCTTCCCACCGACGTGCTGCAGGCCAAGATGGTGCATCAGATCCTGGAGACGGAAGGGGACGGGGGGAGAAGCGACTGCACCGATACGGCAGTGGTCCTCTGCGACGAGGAACTGCTGATCCCACTGATCATGTCCCTTCCTCCAGCGTTCGAGGAGATCAACGTGACCATGGGTTATCCCATGTCCCATGCCCCAATCTTCAGTTTCACCGACCAGCTGATCGCCCTCCAGAACAACATCAGGAAGGGAAAGGAGGGAGCGGATCTGTTTTACCACAGGGATGTAACCTCTATCCTGGCGCATCCATGCATGCGCCTGGCAAACGATGAAGCCATTTCCGGAATGCTCGGTAAAATTGCCGGGCGGAACATGATGTATGTCAGTGAGACGCTCTTTACGGGCGAACTGGAACGCAAAATATTCCGCCGGATGGGGGAGGGACCGGGGTTCATCGATTATTTCCGGCAGATCTACCAGCATTTGCTGGATCTGCAGACGGACCGGGAAGACCGGATGCACCGGGATCTTGACCGGGAGTTTATTTTCCAGGTGCTGGTCCACCTGAACAAACTGGAGCGGTTGATGCTCACCAGGCAGGATCTGAGCGTCAATACCCTTATCCGGCTTTTCCGGAAGATCCTTGCCTCCTTGCGTGTGCCGTTCGAAGGGGAGCCCCTGGCAGGATTGCAGGTCATGGGGATCCTGGAGACCAGGCTGCTTGACTTCCGGCATGTGATCCTGCTTTCCATGAATGAGGAGGTCATGCCGCGCACCCGGTACGGCCATTCGTTCATCCCTTACGCACTTAGGGCTGCCTACGGGATGCCGGTCAGGGAAGAGATGGATGCCATCTATGCATATTATTTTTACAGGCTGATCCAGCGGGCCGGGAAGGTGGACCTTCTTTTCAACAGCAAAACAGAAGGGGTGCGCAGCGGAGAAATGAGCCGGTACCTGACCCAGCTGAAGTACGAGAGAGGGATCCCCGTGACGAGGCCGGGACTGGAATTGAGGGCGCAGGTTACCAGGCCCCTGACGATTGACCATGCCGATTCGGTGAACGGGTTGCTCGCCGCCTACCTGGAAGGATCGGAACAGGGAAAGTACCTCTCCCCGTCGGCCGTCAACACCTATCTTGACTGTCCCCTGAAGTTCTATCTGCGGTATCTCAGGGGCATCGGTGAACCGGAGGAGGTGCAGGAGGAGGTGGATGCGGCCGGATTCGGGACCGTGGTCCATGACAGCATCCACCGCCTGTACCAGGTGTTCTCCGGGAATGGAAAAGGGACGATCGGTGCCGGAGACCTGCTTTCGCTGCTGAACTCTGATAAACCCGCCAGGATCCTGGAAGAAGCGTTCATTGCGCATCATTTCCGGGGCGACCCGAAGGCTCGGATCGAGGGCAGGAACATCATCACATTCCGGGTGATGCTCAAGTACCTGGGGAAGATCCTGGAAACGGACCGGGCGATCGCTCCCCTGCAGCTTGTATCCTCGGAGAAAAAGTACCACCGGGTCCTGGCCATCAGGGCCGGAGGGAACGACCTGCGTGTCCTGCTGGGGGGAAAGATAGACAGGGTGGACAGGGTGAGTGACGCGCTCCGGGTGATCGATTACAAGACCGGACTGGCGAAGCAGAACTTCCCGCACCTGGAGGGACTGTTCGATCCGGAATCTCCTTCCCGGAACAGTGCTGCGCTCCAGGTCCTGTTCTACGCATGGATGGTTTCCGGGCAGCACCCGGGTGAAAGGATCACCCCCGGGATCTACGTGATGCGTGAACTATATGCGGATGATTTCGATCCACGCCTGATCCTGGGCAGCCATTCTGCTGCCGCCTCGGTGGACGACTTCAGCGTGCTTGAGGAGGAATTTGTCGCCCGCCTGACGACGGTGCTCGAAAGGATCTTCTCACCCGGCATACCATTCCACCAGACGGACAACGAGACCCATTGCAGGAATTGCGATTTTTCCCGGCTGTGCAGCCGGTTTCCGGTTCAGGGTGCCGAGGGGCTCTGAACGGTGACCTTCCCGCCGGGATCCGGGTCACGGCTCCCGCTCGTCCAGCAGATCCGGCCGTAATTTCCGTGTGCGCTCCAGCGATTGTGCATGTTTCCATTCGTCGATCTTTGCTGCGTGGCCCGAGAGAAGGACTTCCGGGACGCGCCATCCTTTGTACTCGGCGGGTCTTGTATAGACCGGTGGGGCAAGCAGTCCGTCCTGAAACGAGTCGGTCAGTGCCGAGGTTTCGTCCGATATGGCACCCGGAAGGATACGCACAACCGCATCCGTAATGGCTGCTGCTGCCAGTTCTCCGCCCGTCATCACGAAATCGCCGATGGAATATTCACGTGTGACCAGCTGATCCCTGGCCCGCTGGTCGATCCCCTTGTAATGTCCGCAGAGAATGATCATGTTTTCCGCAAGCGCAAGCCTGTTCGCTTCCTGCTGGTTGAATTTCATGCCGTCGGGACTGGTATAGATGATCTCATCGTAGTTCCGCTGTCCGGTCAGGTAGGTGATCGCCCGGTCGATGGGCTCGATCCGGATCACCATGCCGGCTTCACCCCCGAATGCATAATCGTCCACCCTTCTGTGCTTATCCTGCGAGAAATCACGCAGGTCGTGGATATGGATTTCCACCAGTCCCTTTTCCCTTGCGCGCCTGACGATGGAGTGTTCCATGGGTCCCTGGAGCAGTCCCGGGAGCACGGTGATGATATCGATCCGCATCTGGTATGATTTTCTGCTAAGTTAATAATTTGATCCTGAAGAGTTCCGGGAAATAAAACTTTCACATTGTTCGTTTGTTATCCATAGAGGCAAAAGGAGTTTTAAGGTTGAAATGTGACCAGTTAAGTGAAATTTGAGTAATTTGTGTCGTTTTGCGAGCTCAATAACCCTCTACCCGTCATGAAGCACGATGATGAACGTGATCCTCTTGAAGAAAAGAAATTCGAACAGCAGAAAGAAGAGAAAGACCAGTCTTCCGGTGGGCCCGTAGCGTCAGATCCCGGCGAAGAATCTGCGAAAACACACGCAGGCGAGCCGGCATCCGAACCCACATCTGAACCGGCATCCGAATCCGAATCATCAACCGAACCTGCAGACGAATCCGAACCAGCAGCCGAACCTGCAGACGAATCCGAACCAGCAGCCGAATCCGAACCCGCAGACGAGCCGGTATCCGAGCCCGCTTCCGACGATGAACCCCAATCCGAAACCGAATCCGGATCCGAGCCTGCTTCCGATGCTGCGTCCGCTTCCAAAAAATCCCGGTCCCGCATCACGATCCGCCTGATTGACGACCAGGAGGAGCGTATGAGAAACGATTCGTACGACGAGCTGGAAGGGGACGGCGATGAGAATCAGGAAGGCCGGGAGGAGGGTGGTGATCATGGGCAGCCTGACAACCAGGAAGAGGAGGAGAGGGCCAATTACACGCTGCTGAGCAAAGAGGACCTTGTGAAGCTTTTGCGGGAAAAGCTGGATAATCCCGGGAAGTTCAACCTCAGGCGGGAGGTCCAGGAGATCAGGGATGCTTTCTACCTGCATCACAACGCCTCGATGGAGGAGAAGAAGAAAAAATTCCTGGAGGAAGGCGGGAACGAGGAGGATTTCAGGCCTATGGATGATCCCCTGGAGACCGAGCTGAAAGAGTTGCTGAAGGAGTACCGGAATCTGAAGGCCGAGCATACAAAAAAGCTGGAAAAAACGAAGCTGGAAAACCTTCAGAAAAAGCAGGCGGTCCTGGAAGAGTTCAGGGTGCTGATGGAAGGACAGGAGCGGTTCGAGAACACCTTCAGAAAATTCAAGGATCTGCAGAAAAAGTGGTTCTCCATCGGAGTCGTCCCGCAGCAGAACCTGAAGGACCTCTGGGATTCCTACAACTACTTTGTGGACAAGTTCAATGATTATGTGAGGATCAACAGGGAACTGCGCGCCCTGGATCTGAAGAAGAATCTTGAACTCAAGATCCAGCTTTGCGAAAAGACAGAAGCGCTGGAAAATGAATCCAACATCCTCCAGGCATTCAGAACACTGCAGAAATATCACACCCGCTGGCGTGAGATCGGTCCCGTACCGCGCGAGAACAGGGAGGAATTGTGGGAGCGGTTCAAGAATGCGAGCCAGGCCATCAACAGGAAGCACCAGGATTTTCATTCCCGGGTCAGGGAATCGCTTCTTGAAAATCTGGAAAGAAAAAAAGAACTCTGCGAAAAGGTGGAGGCGATCGCGGAGAAAGAATATCATTCGCACGGGGCATGGGCGGAACAGACCAACAAAATCCTGGAGATACAGAAATCCTGGAAAGCGATCGGCTATGCCCCCAAGAAGGAGAACAACGCCGTCTATTCCCGTTTTCGCAGGGCATGCGACCGGTTCTTTGAAAAGAAAGCCGTGTTTTACGCCTCGGTCCTGGAGGAACAGAAAGACAACCTGAAACTTAAAACGGAGATCGCTGAAAAGGCAGAACAGCTTAGTGATTCCGAAAACTGGAAAGATGCCACCAACGAGCTGATCCGTCTTCAAAGGCGCTGGAAGGAGATCGGGAAGGTGCCCAGGAAGGATGCGGACAGGTTGTGGAAACGCTTCCGGGCTGCCTGCGACAGGTTCTTTGACAGGAAATCCCGTTATTTCGAAAACATCGACTCCACATTTGAAGAAAACCTGAAGGCAAAGCAGGAACTGATCGCCGAGATGGAGGCGTACGCCCCGGTGGAGGATCACGGGAAAAACCTGGAGGCAGTGGAGTCGTTCCAGTCCAGGTTCAGCGAGATCGGCTACGTCCCCGCCGGCAAGAAAGATGCCATCAGGGACCAGTACCGCATCGCGCTGGAAAGACTGATGAAAAAGGCGGGTATGGATGAATTGGAGCGGAGCATCTTCCGTTTTCGCAACCGGGTGAAAGGCATGCAGAATTCCCCCCGCGCCAGGACCAAACTCGGTTACGAACGTGATAAACTGGTGGACAAGCTGCAGCAGCTGCGGAATGACATCGGATTATGGGAAAATAACATCGGATTCATCAAACAATCGGAAAGTAGCGAAGATACCATCCAGGGCTACAATGAAAGGATTGAATCCGCGCATCGGCGGATCAAAATCCTTGAAACAAAGATCCGCATCCTGGATGATGCGGAAAATGAAAATTAAATCTTTATTTTTGCCCCCAGAAAATTTTAGCTGCGATTGACCAAATATGTATTTGTAACGGGTGGTGTGACCTCCTCCCTGGGTAAAGGCATTATTTCAGCTTCCCTTGGCAGGCTTCTGCAGGGCAGGGGCTACAGGGTTACCATCCAGAAGCTGGACCCTTATATCAATGTGGATCCGGGAACGCTAAATCCATACGAACATGGCGAATGCTACGTTACGGACGACGGTGCCGAAACGGATCTGGACCTGGGTCATTACGAAAGATTCCTAGATATCCGCACCTCCCAGGCGAACAATGTGACAACGGGGCGGATCTACCAGTCGGTGATCAACAAGGAGCGCAGGGGCGATTACCTGGGAAAGACCGTGCAGGTGATCCCACATATTACCGATGAGATCAAAAGAAGGATCACATTGCTGGGAAAAAAAGGAGACTACGATATCATCATCACCGAGATCGGGGGAACGGTGGGGGACATTGAGTCCCTGCCTTACATCGAAGCGGTCAGGCAGCTGCGGTGGGACCTGGGCGATGAAAACACGGTATACATCCACCTGACACTTGTTCCCTATCTCTCTTCTTCCGGGGAACTGAAGACCAAACCCACGCAGCATTCCGTTAAGGTTCTCCTGGAGAACGGGATCCAGCCCGATGTGCTGGTCCTCCGGACCGGGTATGAACTCACCAGGGAGCTGAGAAAAAAAGTGGCCCTTTTCTGCAACGTGGAACTGGATGCGGTGATCCAGTCAATCGATGTGTCAACCATTTACGAGGTTCCCCTGCTGATGCAGGAGGAGCGGCTCGATGTGACGGTCCTGAAGCACCTGAACATCGAAGCGAGCGGGGCCCCTGACATGAAGGCCTGGAAAAATTTTGTGAAAAAGCTGAAAGGCTCGGAAAAGCTGGTCAGGATCGCCCTGGTGGGTAAATATGCGGAACTTTTCGACGCCTACAAATCCATCATCGAGTCGCTCACCCATGCCGGGGCCGCGAACGAGGTGAAGGTGGAGGTGACCTGCATCCATTCCGAGATGATCTCAGAGGAACATGTGGAACACGAACTGCAGGGATTCCACGGCATTGTTGTTGCGCCGGGTTTCGGCAACCGGGGAATTGAGGGAAAGATCCTTGCGGCAAGGTATGCCCGGGAGCGTAAGGTCCCGTTCTTCGGGATATGTCTGGGACTGCAGTGTGCGGTGACTGTCTCTTATACACATCTCCGAGCCCACGAGACCGTACTAGATCTCGTATGCCGTCTTCTGCTTGAAAA
>OGCK01000068.1_pt1 | contig 18290 bp, 13 predicted proteins | sample 1570051 | NCBI WGS metagenome assembly OGCK01 (sample SAMN06266181, study PRJEB24510) | hot springs metagenome | isolation source: hot spring sediment | place: USA: Zodletone Spring, Oklahoma | collected 2013-12-03 | reverse complement strand
GATCTACACTATCCTCTTCGTCGGCAGCGTCAGATGTGTATAAGAGACAGACTCACGGCCGCCGGTCGCCTCGAACACCGGGCCGGGCTGGCCACCGAGCATCTCGGTGATCAACTGGGCGGCACGGTCGATCGCCTGGCGCGGCAGGCTGGGGTCGACGCCGCGCTCGAAGCGGAAGGCGGCATCGGTGGTCAGGCCGAAGCGCCGCGCACGGCCGGCGACCGCCTCGGGGGTGAAGTGGGCGGACTCGAGCACGATGCGGCGGGTCTCGCCGGAGACGCCCGAGGGGGCGCTGCCGATAACGCCGGCCAGCGCGATCGGGTTGGCGGCATCGGCCACCACCAGGCAGTCGTCCTCGAGCGTCAGCTCCTGCTCGTTCAGGCCGACCATTTTCTCGCCGGCCTTGGCCCAGCGCACGCGGATGTCACCGTCGAGCTTGTCGGCGTCGAAGGCGTGCATCGGCTGGCCGGTCTCGAGCATGACGTAGTTCAAGAGATCGACGATCGGCTCGACCGTCGAGACGCCGGCGCGGCGCAGGCGCTCGGCGATCAGCAGGTCGGTATCATTACGGGCCGGGATATCCTCGATCACCTGGGTGAGGTAGACCGGGCAGGCATCGGCCGCTTCGATGGCCGCCGCGCGGGTCGAATCGGTGGCTGACGTGGGCGCTTGGGTTTCCGGTGCGGTAAGCGTGGCGTCGAACAGGGCGCTGCATTCCTGGGCCAGGCCCGCGATCGACAGCACGTCACCGCGGTTGGGGGTTATCCCGAGCTCGATCACGGCATCATCGAGATCCAGCCACTCGCGCAGGTCACGGCCCACCGGCGCGTCGGCCGGCAGCTCGAGCAGGCCGTCGCGGGCGCTTGCCAGGCCCAGCTCATCGGCGCCGCAGAGCATGCCGTGGGACGGCTCGCCGCGCAGCTTGGCTTGTCTGATCTTCATGCCGCCGGGCAGGGTGGCGCCCACCCGGGCGAGCGGGGCGCGTAGCCCTTCGCGGACGTTGGGTGCGCCGCAGACGACCTGCCAGGTGGTCTCGCCGTCGAAGACCTCGGTGACGCGCAGCTTGTCGGCATCCGGGTGCGGGCGGACGGTCTTGACCTCGGCGACGACGACATTGTCGAAGGCCGGGGCGGCCGGCTCGATGGCGTCGACCTCGAGGCCCGCCATGGTTAGCCGGTGGGCCAGCTCCTCGGTGGAGGCCTTGGGGTCAATCCAGGTTCTCAGCCAGTTCTCGGAAAAAAGCATCGCGTGTCAGGTCCTCGGGCCTTGGTCCGGTCGGCCGTTCTTGATGGCGGCCGGGCACACAAATCATTGCAGGCTCGGTCGCCGGAGCGGCCGAGCGGGAATCGGGTTACTGGAATTGGCGCAAGAAGCGCAGGTCATTCTCGAAGAATGCGCGCAGGTCGTCGACCCCGTAGCGCAACATCGCCAGGCGCTCGACGCCCATGCCGATGGCGAAACCGCTCACCTCGGCCGGGTCCAGACCCACCGAGCGCAGCACGTTGGGGTGGACCATGCCGGCGCCCAGCACCTCGATCCAGCCGGTCTTCTTGCACACGCGGCAGCCCTCGCCACCGCAGTGGACGCACTGGATGTCGACTTCCGCGGACGGCTCGGTGAAGGGGAAGAACGACGGGCGCAGGCGGATTGGTAGATCCTCGCGCTCGAACAGGGCGGCGAGGAAGGTCTCCAGCGTGGCGCGCAGGTCGGTGAAGCGCACGTTCTCGTCGAGGTAGAGCACCTCGATCTGGTGGAACATCGGCGAGTGCGTCATGTCCGAGTCGCAGCGGTAGACGCGACCGGGGGCGATCACCTTCAGTGGCGGCTTGGTCTCCTGCATGGCACGGATCTGCACCGGCGAGGTGTGGGTGCGCAGCAGGTGGTTGGCGTCGAAATAGAAGGTGTCGTGCATCGCCCGGGCCGGGTGGCTCTCGGGGATGTTCAGGGCGGTGAAGTTGTGCCAGTCGTCCTCGATCTCCGGGCCTTCGGCGACGCGAAAGCCCATCGCCTGGAAGATCGCGGAGACGCGCTCGGTGATCTGGGTGACCGGGTGCTTGGCACCGGGCGGGCGGCGACGGCCGGGCAGGGTGACGTCGATGGTCTCGGCACTGAGCTTGGCCTTGAGCGCCTCGGCCTGCAGCGTCTCGCGACGGCCCTTGAGTGCACCGATGACGCGATCCTTGACCGCATTGATGGCTGCGCCCTTTGTCTTGCGCTCCTCGGGGTCGAGCTGGCCCAGGGTCTTCATCTGGGCCGTGATCGAGCCCTTCTTGCCGGTGTATTCGACCCGCAGGGTTTCCAGCGCATCAAGGCTATCGGCCGCCGCGATGCGAGCGAGTGCGTCGTTCTCCAGGGCGTCCAGGGAGTTGCTCACCGCCTACGTGCTCCTATCCGTTTGTCTCGTTACCACCCTTTGCCGGAAATCCGTGCGTGAACGGCTGTCCGGCAAAGAGCGTTATTGTGGCGTAAAAGCCAGTAAAATCAATGCCTTCAACGAAAAAAGGCGCCGTGGGGCGCCTTCGAGAAGAACGGGGATGGGGCGGCGCGTGACCGCCCCGTTCCGTGACTGATCGAAATCAGCCGGCCAGGGCGGCCTTCGCCTTCTCGGCCAGGGCGGCAAAGCCCGGCTTGTCGTGCACCGCGATGTCGGCGAGGACCTTGCGGTCGACTTCGACGTTGGCCTTGTTCAGGCCGTCGATCAGGCGGCTGTAGGACAGGCCGTTGTTGCGCGCTTCGGCGTTGATACGGGCGATCCACAGGCCGCGGAATACGCGCTTCTTCGCGCGACGGTCACGGTAGGCGTACTGACCCGCCTTGATGACCGCCTGCTTCGCGGAGCGGTAGGTACGCGAACGGGCACCGTAGTAACCCTTGGCCTTGTTCAGGACCTTCTTGTGCTTGGCATGGGCGGTTACGCCACGCTTGACTCGTGCCATGGTCTATCTCCTCACTTCTTGCCGTAGGGCATCATGCGCTCGACGAGTTGGACGTCGGCCTCGTGGACGTAGGCCGGCGAACCGAGCTGACGCTTCCGCTTCGACGATTTCTTCGTGAGGATGTGACGCAGGTGCGACTGACGGCGCTTGATGCCGCCCGCGGTAATCTTGAACCGCTTTGCGGCCCCGCGATTCGTCTTGATCTTGGGCATGATCAACTCCAGTTCCGATTTGTTTTTGGATATCCGGCCACGTCGGAGTGGTTAACGTGCGCGGACGAGTTCACCGTTGCCAGCCGCCGGTTCCAAGGGCAAACGCGCCACGGAACCGGCCGGTGCGGCAAAACGGCGCATAAGCATACCGGAGTCCGTGAGCCGTGGCAATGCGACGGTCGCGGTGGGTCCACGAAGGAACCTCTGCACGAATCGATGGTGCCTCTGGCTCGCGGGTTTGTTCGCTTTTCTGGCGCCGGACCGATGGCGGGCCCAGGGCATTAACTCCGGCCCGTAGAGAGCCGGCAACGACCAGTGCGGGCAAACCCGCGAGCCTCGCACGGGCGGGCCGCCAAGGGCCCATCTGTGGCGTTGCGGGGTTCATCCATGAATCACGCCCTTCGGGCCGGTTCGGCGCTTGCGAATGACGGCTGCCATTCACCGCGCGTCGCGCCTTGCCTCTGGACCCGTGGTGGTCCCGCTTCAGACACTATCGATTGGTGCAGAGGTTCCTGAAAAAAGACCCGCCGGCGAGGGCGGGTCGGTCGAACAATCGATTATGGGTCGAACCGCTCTTGCCGGGCGCGATCTACTTACCGGCTCGCGGGGCCATCACCATGGTGGCCTGGCGACCCTCCATGCGCGGCTTCTGCTCGACGGTGGCCAGATCCGACAGGTCTTCCTCGATGCGGGAGAGCAATTCGGCACCGAGGTCCCGGTGGGCCATCTCTCGACCGCGGAAGCGCAGGGTGACCTTGACCTTGTCGCCGGATTCCAGGAAGCGGGTCGCGTTGCGCAGCTTGACCTGGTAGTCATGATCTTCCGTACCGGGACGGAACTTCACTTCCTTTACCTCGATCTGCTTCTGCTTCTTGCGCGCCTCGGCCGCCTTCTTGCTCTGCTGGTACTTGAACTTGCCGAAGTCCATGATCTTGCAGACCGGCGGCTTGGCCGTTGGCGAGACCTCGACGAGATCCATGCCGGCGGTGGCTGCGCGTTCCTTGGCATCGTCCGTGTCGACGACGCCAACCTGTTCGCCGTTTTCGTCGACGAGCCGGACTTCCCGGATGGTGATCTGGTCGTTGATCCGTGGGTCGTCGCTTTTGGCTGGACCCTTTCCGCGTTGTTGAGCGATGTTCGTACCCTCCAATCAGGTTTGAACGGAAATAGTACCCCAGAGCGGGGCGCTCCGGGAGGTTTGGCGAAAAATTAGCATATAAGCTGCGGTGGTTGCCAACCGCGGCCCGCCATTTTTCGCGCTTACTTGTGCTCGGCGATCTCTCCCTTGAGTCGCTCGATCAGCTCGTCGACGGTGATCGAGCCGAGATCCTCGCCCGAGCGGGTACGTACGGATACCGAGTCGGCATCGATTTCGCGGTCGCCGGCGACCAGCAAATACGGCACGCGCTCAAGCGTGTGCTCGCGGATCTTGAAGCCGACCTTCTCGTTACGCAGATCCGCTTGCGCCCGCAGGCCCGCGGCCTTGAGGCGCTCGGCGACGGCATCGACGTATTCGGCGTGCTTGTCGGTGATGCCCATGGTCACGGCCTGCGTCGGGGCGAGCCAGGTCGGCATTTGCCCGGCGTGGTGCTCGATCAGGATGCCGATGAAGCGCTCCATCGAGCCGACGATCGCGCGGTGGAGCATGACCGGGTGCTTGCGCTCGCTGTGCTCGTCGACGTAGGTCGCGCCCAGGCGCTCGGGCATCATGAAATCGACCTGGATGGTGCCCAGCTGCCAGGTCCGGCCGATGGCATCACTCAAGTGATACTCGATCTTCGGCCCGTAGAAGGCGCCTTCACCCGGCAGTTCTTCCCACTTGACATTCGCTGCACGCAGCGCGCTGCGCAGGGCTTCCTCCGCCTCGTCCCAGACCTCGTCCGCGCCCATGCGCTTGTCCGGACGGGTGGCGATCTTCACCTGCACGTCGGTAAAGCCGAAGGTCTCGTAGACCTCGAGTGCCTGGCCGTGGAAGGCGCGGACTTCCGGCTCGATCTGCTTTTCGGTGCAGAAGATGTGGCCGTCATCCTGCGTAAAGCCGCGCACACGCAGGATGCCGTGCAGCGCGCCCGAGGGCTCGTTGCGGTGGCAGGAGCCGAACTCGCCGTAGCGGATCGGCAGGTCGCGGTAGGAATGCAGGCCGTGGTTGAACACCTGGACGTGGCCCGGGCAGTTCATCGGCTTGACTGCGTAGGTGCGCTTCTCCGACTCGGTGAAGAACATGTTCTCCTGGTAGTTGTCCCAGTGACCCGACTTCTTCCACAGGGACACATCCAGGATCTGCGGGCACTTGATCTCCGCGTAACCCGAGCGCTTGTAGACGTCGCGCATGTACGACTCGATCACCTGCCAGATCGCCCAGCCACGCGGGTGCCAGAACACCAGGCCCGGCGCCTCCTCCTGGAAGTGGAACAGGTCGAGCTGCTTGCCCAGACGACGGTGATCGCGCTTCTCGGCCTCTTCGCGCTGCTTGAGGTAGCGCTTTAGCTCCTTGTCGCTGGCGAAGGCCGTGCCGTAGACGCGGGTGAGCATCTCGTTGTCGGAATCGCCGCGCCAGTAGGCACCGGCCACCTTCAACAGCTTGAAGGCCTTGAGCTTGTTGGTATGCGGCACGTGCGGGCCGCGGCAGAGATCGGTGAAATCGCCCTGGGTGTAGATGGAGAGTTCCTGCTCACCCGGGATGTCCTTGATGATCTCGACCTTGTAGTCCTCGCCCAGATCCTTGAAGAAGCGCACCGCATCATCGCGTTCCATCACGCGGCGTTCGAGCTCGTCGCCCTCGCTGGCCAGCTCGCGCATACGGGTCTCGATTTTCTTCAGATCCTCGTCGTTGAAGGGCCGGTTGAAGGCGAAGTCGTAGTAGAAGCCCTGGTCGATGACCGGGCCGATGGTGACCTGTGCCTCGGGGTAGAGCTGCTTGACCGCCTGGGCCATCAGGTGCGCGGTGGAGTGGCGGATGATCTCGACGCCTTCCTGGTCCTTCGCCGTGACGATGGCGATGTCCGCGTCGTTCTCGACGGTGCGCGAGAGATCGACCAGCTTGCCGTCAATCTTGCCGGCAACCGCGGCCTTGGCCAGGCCCGGGCCGATGTCGGCGGCGATTTCGGCGAGTGAAACCGGGTGGTCGAACGTGCGCTGACTGCCGTCGGGTAGCGTGATAGTCGGCATGTGCCCTCCTGAGAAGCACTTGGGATGCCAGTGGCGGGCCCTACCAAAGCCTGCGTTTGCATCCGTGTGGAAGAAGGGTGCGGACAGCCTCGAACGTGCGAGATGCACCCGTCGTGGTGTTGGGACGAGCGCGGATGATACCAAAGGCGCCTGGTTCGGTGCACCCAGGCTGGCGTGTCGCGTCGCCCGCCAGCGTCGCTCGACTTCCGCCGACATCCGCAGGCTAGCGAGGGCTCCGTGCCTGCGAGCACCATGGACGGCTGACGGTCAACGGCTACGCTCGTGCAACGCGCTTTTCAATGCCGTCACGTCCCCCGATGGCTGTCGTCGATTCCTCCTGTTTTCAAATACTTAGTTTCTGTTCCTTTTTGTTCCTGTCCGTTTATGCACTCTTGCCGATACCCTTTGCTCGACCACTCGGTTCGAGCCAGCGTCATGTAGCCAGGCCTTCTGAAGGCGCGGCTACCTCTGATGCGTTCCACGGCGCCGCTTATCTGGCGCCGTGGCGCTGTCGACACCCCGGCCGGAAGCCGAACGGCTAGGCAGGCATTGCGCAAGCGATCGCTCGTCGGGCACGAGGAGGGCGTGGGCTCGCAGTCGAGCCGGTGGTTGGCCAATCAGGCCGGCTTAGAGAACGATCAAGGGACAAGGTGATGAATATCCACAGGAACAAGATAGCGGCGGCTTTTCTGGCTGCCGGCGTCATCGGGTCGCCGCTGACCGCGGCGGCGCAGTCGAATCAATCAGGCGAGCTGGCCTCCGTGGTGCAGCAAGCGATCGAGTCCAATCCCGAAGTCCAGGCGAGTTGGCATGCCTTCGTCTCGGCCGGTCACGACATCGACGTGGCCCGTGGCGGCTACCTGCCGACCGTCGATGCGGTTGGCAGCATCGCGCAGGAATCGCGCAACTACGGGGTCAACGAGGACTACTCGGTCGCTGCCGCAGAGATCTCTCTCACCCAGATGCTCTACGACGGCTTCTTCACCCGCTCGGAGGTCGAGCGATTCGACAACGCCCAGCTGGTGCGTTTTTACGAATTGCTTGGCAGCGCCGAGGATGTCGCGCTGGAGGCACTGAGCGCCTACCAGGACGTGCGACGGCAACGCGAGTTGGTCGAGCTGGCCGACGAAATCTACCAGGAGCACCTCGACGTCAAGGCGCAGGTCGAGGAAAGTACGCGGGCCGGTGTGGCGCGTGGTGCCGACCTGGAACAGATCAACGCCCGGGTTGCGCTTTCGCGGTCCAACCTGGTCGACGAGATCTCCAATCTTCACGATGTGACTGCCCGGTACCTGCGCCTGGTAGGAGAGGGCCCGGCCGAGCGCCTCGACCCGATCGCGCTCGACGACTCGGCACTGCCCGAGGACGTAGCCGCGGCCATGAAATTCGCTTACCAGGGCAATCCTTCCTTCCGAGCCGCCCTGCGCGAAATCGAGGCCTCGCGAGCCACGGTGGACAGCCGACGCGCCGCGTACCAGCCGCGTTTGAATCTTAATGCGAGCTACGGCGTGGACAACCGCGACGACTTCGGCGTGCGCGAAAACCAGCGTGACGCACGCGTCGGCCTGGAATTGCGCTTCAATCTTTACAACGGTGGTAGCGACCGGGCCGCGGTCAAGAGTGCCGTCGAGCAGCTGAGCGTATCCAAGAGCCTGCGCGACAAGGCCTGCGTCGACATGCGTCAGCAATTGCAGATTGCCTACAACGATGTCCGCAAGCTGTCCGACCAGATCGAGACGCTGAACAACTACCGTCTCGCGGCCGACCGGGTGCGAGTCGCCTATCGCAACCAGTTCAGGATCGGCCAGCGAACGCTCCTCGACGTGCTGGATGCAGAGAACGAGTATTTCCGTGCGAGCCGGTCCTACGTGAACGCTCAAGCCGACCGGCGGGTCGCGATCGCACGCGCGCTGAACGCGAGCGGTCGCTTGCTCGAAGCACTTGATGTGCGTCGTGCCGGATTGCCGAGCCTCGCCGATCTCGATGCAGAACGCATCGCGGTTGATCCGAAAACAGCATGCCCCAGCGTCGACATCGCGATGAACCTTCCCGAGGTGCCGGTCGAGCGATGAGCCTGACCTGTTGGCCCGAACGCCGAGAACGCCATGCGCGTCGCAGTCTCCCGGTCAAGCCTTGCCAGTCCGCCCGAGGTAAGCTGATCGTCCCGACAGCGTCGAGAGGAAAGGTGGTGGCATGACCGACCAACCGGAAGGACGACGTGGCGGGGAACTGATCGATTGCCTGCTGTTCCTTTGCCGGTATCACGGGCGGCCCATGTCGCGAGAATCACTGCTCGCGGGCCTTCCCTTGACCGGCGGGCGGCTGGCGCCACCCGAGTTCGACCGCGCGGCGGGCCGGGCCGGGCTATCAAGCCGGATCGTCGCGGGCAGGCCGCGCAAGATGAATCCGGCGCTGCTGCCCGTTATCGCCCTACGCGAGGGCGACGGAGCCTGCGTGGTCACGGCGATCGACCGCCAGGCCGGGGTCGCGGCGGTCGTGTACCCGGAAGTCGAGGATGCCGAGGTCGAGATCGCGCTCGATACGCTCGAGGCCGAGTCCAGTGGTTGGCTGATCTACGTTCAGCCCCGGTTCCGCTTCGATGAGCGGGCCGGCGGCGTCGCCTCGAGGGAGGACCATCATTGGTTCTGGGGCGTGATCCGCGAGAATCGCGGCCTGTACCGCGACGTCCTGGTCGCCGCGCTGATGATCAACCTGTTCGCCGTGGCGATGCCGTTGTTCATCATGAACGTATACGACCGCGTGGTGCCCAACGCGGCAACAGAGACGCTGTGGGTGCTGGGTGTCGGGGTCTTGTTGGCGATCAGCGCGGACCTGGCCTTGCGCGTCATGCGTGCCCGCTTTGTCGACCTGGCGGCGAGCCGCGCCGACGTCAGGCTCTCCTCGTCGATCATGGAGCGGGTGCTCGGGATGCGGATGGCCAACCGTCCCACCTCGACGGGCTCGTTCGCCAACACGGTGCACGCCTTCGAGTCGGTACGCGGCTTTATCGGCTCGATGAGCGTGGTCGCACTGGTCGACCTGCCGTTCGTGCTGCTGTTCGCCGGCATCGTCGCGCTGATCGGCTGGCCGCTGGTCGTTCCGATCGTCCTTGGGGCCTTGCTCGTCCTGTTGTACGCGCTGGGGGCACAGCGTCGCCTGCAACGATTGTCCGAAGACGCGATGCGGGCTGGCGCGATGCGAAACGCGACCCTGGTCGAGGGCCTGACCGACATCGAGACGGTCAAGGCCTTCGGCGTGGAAAGTCGCATCCAGGCCGACTGGGAACGGACCTCGGTGTTCCTCGCGCAGAATGCCGCCCGCATGCGCCTGATCTCCGCCTCGGTGGTCAGCGGGGCGCAGTGGGCCCAGCACACGGTGGGTATCGCGATCATCGTGGTCGGTGTCTATCTGATCATGAACGGCAATCTGAGCCTCGGCGGCATGATCGCCGCCTATCTCTTGTCCTCGCGTGCCATGGCGCCGATCGGTCAGGCGGCCGGGCTGGTGATGCAGTACCACCAGTCGGCCGCGGCGCTCGATGCCCTCGACGAGGTGATGGAGCAACCGGTCGAACGCCCGCCGGGCAAGTCCTGGATCAGCCGTCCCGGCCTGACCGGCGAGATCGAGTTTCGCCACGTGAGCTTTTCCTATCCGCAAACCGGGGGCGTGGCGCTCGATGACGTGAGCTTCCGTATTCGGGCCGGCGAGCACGTCGCCGTGCTGGGTCGTAACGGCTCGGGCAAGAGCACCGTACAGAAGCTGATCCTGGGGCTCTACGAGCCCGAGGCAGGGGCGGTGCTGATCGACGGCGTCGACGCCCGCCAGATCGATCCCGCCGAATTGCGGCGCGCGATCGGCTACGTGCCGCAGGACATCTCGTTGTTCCATGGCTCGCTCAAGGAAAATCTCACCCTCGGGGCCGTCGACATCGACGAGGCCCGCATCAAGGAAGTGGCCCGGCTCAGCGGGCTTGCGCCCATGATCAACCGCCACCCCGAGGGCTTCGACATGCCGATGGGCGAGCGGGGCCAGTTCGTTTCGGGCGGGCAGCGCCAATCGATCGCCATCGCCCGGGCGCTGTTGCATGACCCGCCGATGCTGGTGCTCGACGAGCCCACCGGGGCCTTGGATCACTCCGCCGAGGAGGGGGTCAAGCGCAACCTTCGGGATATCGCGACGCACAAGACCTTGCTGGTGAACACCCACCGCAGTTCGATGCTCGAGCTGGTCGACCGAATCCTGGTGATCGACGCCGGCCGGGTGGTCGCTGACGGGACCAAAAACGAGGTGGTCGAGGCCCTGCGTCAGGGGCGAATCTCGGGGGCGGAGCGATGAGCGAACGTCGCCGGACACTCGAGGAGCGTGGTTTCGAGGGCGTAGGACGCCTGACCGGGGCGCGCACTGAATCAGGCGGCTCGGCCCGGTCGACTCGGCTCGACCAGGCGCATCGTGGGAGTTGGGCCAATCAGGCCGGCTGGGCGCAGCTCCAGCAGACGCCGCTGCGAGCACGCGCGTTGCTCTACTCCCTGTTGCTTATCGTTGGGGCGCTGATCGTCTGGGCCGGTTTTGCGGAAATCGACCAGGTCACTCGTGGCCAAGGCCAGGTGATCCCGTCGCAGAGGACCCAGGTGGTCCAGTCGCTCGACGGCGGCACGGTCAGTGAAATCCTCGTCGAGGAGGGCGACACCGTCGAGAAAGGCGAGCTGCTCGTGAAGATCGACTCGACTCGGTCGATGTCGAGCCTGCGCGAGAACGTGGTTCGGCGGCAGGCACTACGTGCCCAGGTCGCCAGGCTAGAAGCCCTGACCGATGAGACGGCGCTGGCCTTTTCCCCGGATCTGGAACGGGAAGCCCCCGAGTTGGTCGCCAAGGAGCGGCGCCTCTACCAATCCTCCCTTCGCCAGCTTGAGGAACAACTCGGCATCCACCGGGAAAAACTCGAGCAGCGCCGTCAGGACCTGCGCGAGGCACAGGCGGCCCGCACCCAGCACGCCCGTGCGCTCAAGCTGATCCGGCGCGAGCTCGGCGTCACTCGGCCCTTGCTCAGCTCGGGTGCCGTCTCCCAGATCGACATCATCCAGCTCGAGCGGGAGGAGGCGAACAGTCAGGGCGAAATGGCCCGGGCGGAGGCTGCCATTTCGCGGGCCAAGTCCGCGATCGAGGAGGCAACCGGGCGTATCGAAGAGGTGCGCCTGGAGGCGTTCAATCGTTGGCGCTCCGAGCTTGCCGAGGCCAGCGCCAAGCTCGATGCGCTGGGCGAGGCCCAGGTGGGACTGGCCGACAAGGTCGAGGAAACCCGCGTGCGGGCCCCGATGGCCGGCACGGTGCAGCGTTTGTTCATCAACACCACCGGCGGCGTGGTCAACCCCGGCCGGGAGATCCTCGAGATCACCCCGTCCAACGACAAGCTCCTGATCGAAGCACGGGTCAATCCGAAAGACATCGCCTTCCTGCGACCGGGACTGCCCGCCAAGGTGAAATTCAGTGCCTACGACTTCACCCGGTACGGTGGCCTCGAGGCCACGTTGACCCACATCAGCTCGGATACCGTGACCGATGAGGACGACAACACCTTCTATCTGGTGCGGCTGGAGACAAGCAAATCCGGCTTCTCGGCCGACCAGCCGATCCTGCCGGGGATGACGGCCGAGGTGGATATCCTCACCGGGAAGAGGACGGTGCTCGAATACTTGCTCAAGCCCGTGCTGCGTGCGTTTTCCAACTCGATGTCCGAACGATGAAGCCCAATAGCCACCTGTTCGTCACCGACCCCGGCTTCAACACCTCGCGTTGGCGAGTGGCCTTCCCGGACGCGACCGTCATCGAATCGACCGCGACGGGGCGACAGGGCCTCGCCTCCTCCGGCGCGCCGAACGGGGGCTGGAGCGTTGCCTGGATCCTGACAGGTATCGAGGACTGGGAGGAACTGGTCGACCGACTGGCGGCCGATGGCACACGAGTGATCGCCATGTCGCGTCAGCCCGGGATCGAGGAGTTGCGCGTCGCGCTGGGCAGCGGCGCCCGCGGCTACGTGCACGCGGTCTCACCGCCGGTGGTCTTTCGGCAGGCAGCTGACGCCGTTCTTTCCGGCGGGATGTGGCTGCCGTCCGAGGTGGTGAACGCGGTCGTGCGGGTCTTGTCGAGTACCGGCGAGATAGCGCGGTCGACCCCGGCAGAGGATGGCCAGGTCGGGCGTCTGACCGATCGCGAACAGGCAGTGGCCGAGGCCGTCGCGTCCGGTTTGAGCAACAAGGAAGTTGCGCGTCGGCTTCAGATTACCGAACGTACCGTCAAGGCCCATCTGAGCGCCGTCTTTCGAAAATGGGGCGTTCGTGATCGAATGCAATTGGCGGTTCGCCTGTACCGGGCGAACGGGGCCGAGCGCGACCGATACCGGGGGGCGAATGGATAGCGTTTACGTCAAGCGGGATTCGAGCGGTGCGGTCGAGGCGATCGGGCGAGAGCCCGGTCCGGGCATGAACGAGACAGTCGCCGTCGACGACCCGGCCGTGCAAGCATTCCTGGCCCCGGCCGCCGACATAGGGCCGGCGGCGGTGTCCGAGGCCCTGCAGCGTTCCGACGCGGAGTTGGTGCGTGTGGTCGAGGACCTCACCAACCTGCTGATCGAGAAGGGCGTGATCCAGTTCACCGAACTGCCTGTCGCCGCCCAGCGCAAGCTGCTCGACCGACGCCAGTTGCGTCGAGACCGCAAGGCACTCGATCTGATCGCCGGCACGGACGATACAGGCGACGATCGCTTCATGCCCTGAGCCGACACGGCCGGGGAGCCGAGCGGCCTGGCGGCCTGTCGCGTCGCAACGTCCAGGTTGCCCCTTTCGGGTCGTGTCAATCGGCGACGCCGGGGCCGCTTGCCCCGTCCACGCCGGCATCGGCCAAGATCCTCAGCTCCGAGTCCGAACGCACCCCCTCGGCGATCACGGTCATCCCGATGGCATGTGCCATGCCGGTGATGCCGCGCAGGTAGCTGCGGTTCGTTTCGCTTTCCGCCAAATCCACGGTCAGGGAGCGATCGAGCTTGAGGTAGGCCAGTCCCAGTTCGTGCAGGGACTCGATCTCGGTTACGGCGATTCCCGCCTTTTCGATCCCGATTTGGTAGCCCAGCGGCACGGTGGCTGCACAGAACTCCCCAAACGCGGCCGGGTGCTCCAGCACCGCTTGCTCCGACAGTTCGATCGCGATTTGATCGGAGCGCGCCGCATTCGCGGCCAGTAGGCCCAGCAGCTGCCCGCGTGTGAACTCGTCGAGCAGGGTGTCGATCGAGAGATTGAGTGCCACCGGCTCGGGAGTCGATTCGCTCGCCAGGCGCTGGAGCTCGATCTCGACCAGCGCCAGGTCCAATCGCGCCAGCAGGCCGAATCGACGCGCCCAGGGAAGGAATTGGCCGGCGGTCCAGGTCTCGTTTTCGTCCGCCAGTCGGAGCATCGCCTCGCGATGGATCAGGCGCCCGTCGAGCCTGCGCGCGGCGAAATGGGTCGCGTGCACGCGTCCCTGGTCGATGGCGCGGCGCAGGATATCGCGCCACTCGTCACTGCCGTGCAGGCGCGCGTGCTCTTTCTGGGGTGTCGCCCACGCGAGGTCGGTGGTGCCGTGATGCTCGACTCGGGCGAGGGCATCGTCCAGCCGGATCATCACGGCCGAGCGGTCGTCTTCGGCCGTGAACCACCCTGCGGACATGGCGATGCGAACCGCTGCATCTTCGGCGTCCCCGGCAGCCAGTTCGCGCATCGTCGCGACCAAGGTTTCCGCGACCGGTCGCGCATCGAGCAGGTCGGTAAGAATCAAGGTGAAATCGCTGCCGTTGAGACGGGCGATGTGCGCGTCGCCGAACAGCCCTCGGTGCGGCTCGGGGACGTCCGCCAGGCGTACAGCGAGTTGCCGTATCAGGGCATCGGTCCGTTGGTGCCCGAGCTGCCGGTTGATCTCGGTGAGATCCCCCAGGCGCAGCAGGAAAAGGGCGTGCTGACGGTGAGGGTCGTCATCGGCGAGCAGGGCTCTCATCACGTCGTCGAACCGGCCGCGGTTGCCCACCCCGGTGAGCGCGTCACGCTGCAAACGCTGGCGCATTTCCTCCAGTCGGACCCGTTCCGTCCCCAGCATCTCGCGCACCCGCGCGGACAGGATGTTCATCGACCGGACGACTCGCCGGAACTCGAGTGTTCTCGGTTCCGGCGTAGTAATGAAACGCTGGTTGCCGATCGACTCGGCCTGGTCGACTACTGCGTCCAGGGGCCGTACGAGCGACTTCAGCACCAGCGAACCGATCAGCCCGAGCACGGCGGCGATGCCCAGGAACCAGAAGAACAGCTCGACCGTGGTCTCCCAGAGCGCCTCAAGCGCGAAGCCGCTGAGGCTCTCGACACGCAAGGTGCCGTATTGTTGCCAGCCGTCGGAGACCTGGGCCACGCCGGGTGCAACGCGCAATTGCGCAAGCTTGGCGAACCAGTCCGGCACACCGCTTACATCCTCGCTCGACCGGCTGCGCGATGCGATCGGCGTGCCCTCCGGGCCGACCAGTTCGAGCCGCTGGTAATGCCCGGTGTCGAATTGCGCGGCAAGCATCAGCTCGATCAGGACCGGGTCCTTCTCCACTTGCGAGAGCGTCAGCGCCAGGACGTTGGCGTTATCGATGTTCTTGAGCTGCAGTTGTTCCTCGAAGTAGCCGCGCGCACTCTGAAAGCTGATCAGAAGGCTGCTGAGAAACGCGATGACCATCACCGAAGCGATCGCGATCCAGAGTTGTCGATTCAATGCCATGGCGGGACTCACTCGGGTTGCCGTGTCAAGGGGGCGCTGTTTGCCGGCGACGGGGGCAGGCGGAAGCCTTCGGCCTGGGCGCGGTCAAGCACTTCGCGCCAGCGGGAAAGGCGATCGGTGGCCCGGTCGGCCGGGCGGCTCTGCCCGCCGACCCACAGGCCTTCACTGTTGAAACTGAAGATCGGTGTCAGATCCGGTCGTTGGCCGGCCGGGGCGACCAGGCGCACGAGGCTGTCGAGGATCAGCGGTTCGGCGTCCGGGGTGGGGTAGTACCCCAGCACCATGTGCGCGCGGCTACCCCCGCCGAAGCGCGCCCGCACGTAGATCAGGCGCAGCTGGCTGTTGTCGATACCCGCCTCGCGGAGCACCAGGTACTTCGCGATCGCGAAATCCTCGCAGTCACCCGCCCCGCGACCGATCGTCTCCACCGGAGAGGCCCAGTAGTCCTGCTCGCCCCAGAGCTGGTTGTCCTCGACGTAGCGGATCCGGCGGTTGAAGAAAGCATTGACGCGCTCGGCGCGCTCGCGGGGGTCAAGCGCGGCGAGTCCGCCGAGCAGGGATTCGAGCTCACCGACGACCTCGGCACGTTGCGGGTCGAACCGCTCGCTCACCTCCGCCTTGAGCGCTTCGAAATCGATCCGACCCTCCGCGTGGCCAAATCCCTGGATCAGGACGATCAGACCGATGACCATCGTGGCGACGAGCAGTGGGGTTGTCCCAGGTGCCGGCATGCGCTTCGTCCCGTCAGGCCAGTTTTCGATGCACCATGGCGCATCCTTGACGTGGCGCGCGGGGACGAGGTCGTTTCGAACCATCCGCCGCGCGGCGAACCGCCCCTCGATAAAACGATGGGCGAGGTACGTGCTCCTTGCCGCCCGTGCGGGTGCCCCGAGCCGGTAAACACGCATCCTCGCCCAATCCTACCCCAGCTGGCGGGGCCCGGCATTGGCGACACTCGCCACTCGCTCAGGTATCGATCTTCAACTGCCCACTGTCGAGCATGTTCTGGATCAACTCGTCGGCGTCGGACGCTCCACCGAAGTCGCCAAACGTCTTGCCTTGCAGAGTGATCGTCTGCGTCGCCCCGTCCGAACCGCTCGAACCGCCGTCATGCGTGACCTCGAAGACCAGGTCGCCGCTCTCCTCGCTCACCGACAGGAAATCGCTCAGCGGCTTGCTCTCGTTTTCCTCATCGACGAGCAGGTCGCGGAGATCGAGCACATCATTACCGGTGCCGAAGTCCGTGACCACGTCATTGGCCGGATTGGTAGCGTTCCCTTGGTCATTCAGTTCCCACTTGAAGACGTCGTCGCCGAGTCCACCTGTGAGTTCGTCGTTTCCGGCGCCGCCGATCAACACATCGTTTCCTGCTCCACCGCTCAGGGCGTCATCATCCGCCGTACCCGTGACGAACTCGTCCTCAGTGCTAGTGAGGGTTGTGCCGGTGGTCTCGGCGGTGACTCCGGCATCGCCGTTTTCGTCAATGTACGGGGAGAGCGAGAGCGTTCCCTCGGCGGTCGAGCCGTCCTGATCTTCGACGGAATAGATGAAGGCGTCCGTCCCAAATTCCGGCGCAGGGGTGTAGGTCAACTCTTCAACGACATAGCCTGCATTTTGGTTGGTCCCGGCTGTGTCGAGGTCAAATTGCAGGTAACTGAATGACTCGGTCGTGCTGATGGTCAGGTCGAAGGGGAAACCATTGCTGTTTACCGGATTGAATGAGGCGGAACCGACTTCCTCGCCCGCCTCGTTGTAGGCGGTCCAGCGGCCGACCTCAGACTGCTTGGCGTTGAACTGGGCAATGCTGACCGTGGCGCTGGTCGTGCTGTCATCCAGTCGAATCAGCAGGGCGTCGTCGCTGTCAATTTTTGCCGACTGGTTGATCGAGACGCCGACGCCAGATTTCTTGCCACTCTCCGAGAAACCAACATTGTCGTTGCCATTGCCAAGAGCCAGGACATCCAACGTTCCACCTGTGGTCGGGATCGGGGTGTCTCCACCAAACCCCCATAGCCCCCCGGTCAGAGCCAGCCAGCTCTCCTCACCGCCACTTACGTTGACTGACTCGACGTCATTGGCCTGGTAGCTGTAGCTGCCGTCGCGCTCGATCGTGAGCGTCCCATGGTCTCCCTCGACGATGAGGTCGTCTCCCTCAGGAACCTCGTAGTCCTGTTCTCCGAACCGAATCGAAGTGACCTGCAGGTCAACGTCTGCGCCACTGTCGTTGTCGAGCACGTTGCCCGAGGTGGTGCCGCCGGCGATGACGGCAAGCGGGTCGTCGACGGTGTCGATGCCGTCATCGAGGATGGCGACGTTGAGCGTGGCCTGAGCCGTGGTGCCGTTCGCATCGGTCAGGGAGAGGCCAATCGGTGCCTTGTCCAACGGCTCGCCGTCGACGTTGGTGACCGGACCGGTCAGCTCGAACGTGTAATCCACGGTGCCCGAGGCCGCATCAAAGCCGGTCAGGCGCAGGGTGTTGCCCTCGGGTGTCTCGATCACCACGGGCTCGTCATTGAGCGAGGCGAGTTGGTCGGCATTCAGCGTCACCAGCCCCGCATCGGCATCAAAGTCGGCATTATCACCGGCCAGGCCGGCCGCAGCGACCGAGAGGACACCAAGGCCCGCCGGGGCACTCAGAGTGATATGGCCGTTGGCTGTCGAACCCGGCTCGCCGTCTGCCGGTTCCTCACCGCCACGGGTGCCACCCTCCAAGAACGCCTCGTCGACCCGGATTTCTTCCGAACTCAAAACGATAGTCGGAGGCTCAACGGTTCCCAAGGATGTGGGTACGTTCGTGTTGGTGTCGGGGGTATCGATGTCGACTGTCACCGGTACACTTTGGTCGCCTTGGCCGTCAGTCACACTATAAGTGAATTCTGCCGGGCTGAAGTTCTTGTAGCTGATGCTGTCGACGAAATATTCGCTACTGTCGTTCCCTGAACCACCTGCTGGTGTGCCGTCGGCATATTCGGTGGCAGTGAAGCGCAGTTGATCGAAGACGACGCCGTCAGGCAGGCTGAAGTTGCCATTGCTTCCTCCGATATTGAAGTCGACCGGCTCGCCGTCAAGGGTCGCGCCATCCACACCACTGAAAGTCCAGGCACCGACTTGTTCACCGTCGAGGAAGGCCTCGACCTTGCCGACTTCGCCTTCATTCTTGATCAGGCGGCTGACCGAAACCTCGGCGCCATGGGCCGGG
>OGCK01000063.1_pt1 | contig 19090 bp, 18 predicted proteins | sample 1570051 | NCBI WGS metagenome assembly OGCK01 (sample SAMN06266181, study PRJEB24510) | hot springs metagenome | isolation source: hot spring sediment | place: USA: Zodletone Spring, Oklahoma | collected 2013-12-03 | reverse complement strand
ACTATCCTCTTCGTCGGCAGCGTCAGATGTGTATAAGAGACAGTGATACCTATCTAGAGTTAATAAAAAATAAACCCAACTTTACATTTTTCTTAAATGTCGGACAATATGATCGGCAACCCTGAAGGCATTGGCGTAGATCGTCCAGGTATAGGCCACCGAACCTCCCGTTGGCATAAAACTGGCATCCGCCACATAAAGATTGGGGATGTCATGGGACCGGCAGTCTCTATTGAGTACCGAAGTCTTGGGATCGTCACCGAAGCGGCAGCCGCCGGCGATCAGGTTTTGCGGGGGGAGCGGAGAGATGGAACTGTAGATATTTTTGGCCCCCATCTCTTCGAGCACCGCTTCGCACTTTTTGGCAAGATAGTTGCCCACCTTCAGATCATGGGGATGGCTCGCGATACGCAGTTTGCCTACGGGCATGCCGTATTTATCTCTATGTGCTGCATCTACCGTCACAAAACAGTCGTCATGAGGCAGCCAGTCGTTAAAGATCTCAAAACGGATGCTCTTGCTCTCCTTGAAACGCTTCGCCACTCTCTCTCCCAGCGCCTTCCCCCAGATCAGTTTTCCCCCCTCTTCATTGTTTTTGCAGGCGCGAGAAATGATGTTCTGGTGTTCGAACATAAACTCTACCGAACCTCCCTTGAACCTGCCGTCCCACCAGTGATCGATATAGTACCAGTCCAGGATAGACCGGTTGACAAAGAGCCCTCTCTCCATCAGCGCCTCAAAGCTGATCCCCTTGAGGTTCTCCCTGTGCAGCTCCCCCTGCCCTGAGCCCCCTGCTGAGAAGATAAGGTTTTTCCCAAGCTCGCCGGAGCTGTTTGAGAGTCCGTTGGGGTGGTGCCGGTTCTTTGAGTTCAGAAGCAGCCTTGCACTCTCATGCGCCTGTGCGGCGAGCACAAAGATATCCGCCGTGATCTTACGCTCTTTGCCCGTCACAGTATCTATCGCCACCACTGATGTCACCCGTTCTTTCGTACTCTCCAGAGACTTGACATAGGTATGGCTCATCAGTGTCAGGTTTCCTGTGGCAAGTGCAGGGAAAAGCAGTGCCTCGGTAGAGCTTCCCTTGGCTCCCGAGCTGCACCCGTAGCTTCCGCAGAAATTGGAGTAGTAGCAGGCATTCCGATGGCCCTTATCTTTTGAGAGCACGGCACGCGGTGTCACCAGCGGCGTGATCCCAAGCGCGCGGCAACTTTTGTCAAAAAGTTTGACAACCTCGTTCTCTTTTGTGGGAGGCTGAGGGAAGTCGGGGGTACTCCGCCAGGGCGCAAAAGGGTGCTTCTCTGCGACTCCCGATATCCCGACCACCTCTTCGGCCATCGTGTAGTAGGGTTCCAGATCTTCGTAGGAGATGGGCCAATCCACGACATTGGCTCCTTCGATAGCACCGTATTTGCTCTTCAGCCTGAAGTCATCGGGGTGCATACGGTGGAGCATCCCGCTCATCAGGTTGGAGGAACCCCCGACGATGTTCCCGTTCCAGAAACTCCATCCCGACTCATAGGTAGGCATAGCCACCCATCTGCCTCCTTCGTTCTCTTCGATCAGATGATACTCATCAAAGAGGTTGGGGGTGATGATATCCCTCCGGCAGTAAGCCAGCTCATCTTTGCTGAACGCTTCACGCCGTATCAGGCGCCCTTTTTCAAGTACTGCTACTTTATAGCCTGCCCTGCAGAGCGTATAGGCTACCGCCCCGCCGCTGGCACCCGATCCCACGATCACTACATCAAAGTGCTTCATAGCTCGATATACCTCTCCTTGGGTCTGGGCGATCCTCCGAAGCTTCCGACCGCCTTCCATCCCTCCTGCCCGATATTCGAGCCGTAGATCGGGTCGGAAAGGATCGCCTCCATCGTCAGTGTCATGATGCGCGCCAGCCAGTTGCTGCCGTAACGGGTCTCCTCATAGCTGCGCAGTGCGGCCTCTTTTTGGACATCATCCATCGTCAGAAATTTGTCCTGCGTACGGCGTTCAAGCTCCTGCGCCCCCTCTATCACAAAACGTCTGATATCCCTGTCATAGCTGGCATGGGTGATCGTCTCCTTCAGGAAAGTGACGGTATCCATCGCTTTGGCGGAGGGGAGTTTGCCTCCCTCCGGGAACATATGCTGCTGCACCGCCGCAATGACCGGCACTGCCGCTTCAAACGCTTTTGTCTCGGCATCTGCTTCCTGCGCATGGAGAGAGACAGAAAGCCCGATCACAGCACTGGTTGCCAAAAAATCTCTTCGTCTCATTGCTTCTCTTTCTCTCAATCTGAACATGTTATCTTAAGTACTCCGGAGGAAACACTCCCTACACGGAGAGTACACAGCTCTCATATTATACTTTGAATCTATAAAAAATCATAAAGGAAAAATCATGTTGAAAAAAGTGCTTTTTATTTCAGGAGTAGGATTTGCGATGCTTGCATTCACCGGATGTTCGGACAGTACGGGGACAGGAGAAGGAAAATGCGGCCAGGGAAAATGTGACAGCGACAAGAATATCACCCCAAAAAATGGTGAAGGTAAATGCGACAGCGACAAAAAAGCGGCACCCAAAGCTGAAACAAAATGCAACGGCTAACTGCCTGCAATAAAGAAAGGAGGATTGTATGGTCACACATATCTATCCCATAGCCAAAGAGATACTCAGCAGAGGACAGGATTTCGCGCTGCTTTTTGCCAGACTGGTGCTGGCGTATGGCTTTTACAACCCGGCGATGAACAAATGGGCGGATATCCATGCCTTAGCGGAATGGTTCGGTACGTTGGGGATTCCCATGCCTACAATCAATGCCTATCTGGCAGCAAGCACCGAACTGCTTGGTGTCGTACTGCTTACCCTGGGACTCCTCACCCGGCTGATTTCTCTGCCGTTGATCGTTGTGATGATCGTTGCGATCATTACTGTGCATCTGCCGCATGGGTTTGCCGCCGGGGATAACGGATTTGAGATTCCGCTCTATTATATGTTGTTTCTGGCTATTTTTGCCTCCTTTGGAGCGGGGAGATTCAGTCTGGACCACCTGATTTTCGGCAAAGAGAAGTAATAGTGTGAAGCAAAGAGCGAAGAAGAAAAGTGAGTCAGAGGAGATGCGGTGCATGGGCCGCACTTCTCAGACCTATGCACTTCAAAGTTTTTTATCGCTTCATTAAATATTTTTTACTAAAATTGCACCATTGTTTATGATCTTCTAAAGGAGGTTCCCATCAAAAAGCTACTATTATCCACACTGCTGATCCTGGCATTCAATGGATGCGAATCACAGAGCGAACGTGATGCGCGCATTGCTCAGGAGGCCAGAGAGTCGCTCCTTGCAGAGCTCAAAGCCAAAGAGGAAGCCGAGGCAAAAGCGAAAGAGATGCGTGAATCAAGCTCGACAATGCGGCGTATGGGTATCCCCAAAGAAGACGGTGTCATCACCATAGATACGAACAAGACAAAAAACTTTTTTGACGAGATGGGCAAACAGATCACACGCCAGATGAAGGAGTTTTCCGAAGATCTTGATGAGGGAAGAGGTGCAGGTATCGAAGCCAATGAGAGCCAGATCCGTATCGATCTGCACAAAACCGGGAACTTCCTGGAGAGATGGGGCAAAAAGATGGAAGAGTTTGCCGACGAGCTGGAAGATCTATCAAAAGAGTTTGACAACAACGAATCTACACCATATTAAAGGATAACCATGCAACAGATCGATATCAACTCCGATGAGTTCCAGGCTGAACTGGAAAAGACCTGGCAGTTTGTCGAGAAGGTCAACGCGCAGTTCGGCTTTGTACAGAACCCCAACGACGAAGTCAATGAAGGGGTCGCCATGGGGCTGGCGAGAAACAGACTCATCTACGGTAAACGCTTCTGCCCGTGCTTTATGGTCATAGGAGAGACAAAAGAGGAGCAGAAGGCGGCAGATAACCGCATCTGCCCCTGCAAACCCGCCCTGGAAAAAGAGATCCCCGAAGACGGCCTCTGCCACTGCGGTATCTTCTGTACCCCGGAGTATGCGGCCTCCCAACAGATCAAAGACGAAGCCGAAGAGGTGGCCCACACCCATTCACAGGGGCTGACCAGGGGACAGGCGCAGGCACTCCTCAATGAGGCGCAGCTGGACGGCGATGAGCTGGAAGCACTGCTTGAGGCAAGGAGCTTGAAGATGATCGATTTCACGCTGATGGATGTACGGGAGTATATGGAGTACCGGATGGAACATATCGTCGGTACCGATGCTCTGGTTCCCACCTCCCAGTTCTATGCGAAGATCGAGGAACACAGCGACAAAAAACATACCCCCATTATCGTCTACTGTTTCACAGGAAGCAGAAGCTTCCAGGTCCAGCATGCCATGAAGTCACTGGGATTCGAACATGTCTGCAACCTCCGTCCCGGGATCATCGCCTACAACGGAGCAACCGCACGGGGGAATAAGTAGGGGCGGTACCGTCGTGTCCGTCCGGGGATGACTAGTGCTAAGTGCTAAGTGCTAAGTGCTAAGTGCTAAGTGCTATTAAAAGCACACTATAACTTTACTTTAATTGTCAAGTCTTTCCCGTCATTCTCGGGCGTGACCCGGGAATCTACAACTCTTTTGCCATTGCAGACTTGAATTTGAGTCCACACCTGTGGATCCCCGGGTCGAGCCCGAGGATGACGAAAAACTATCATTCCTGACTCTGTCACAATCAGATTATAAAATCATGCTAAGTGCTATGAAAAGCACAACATATATTGACAATTCTGTCAACGCTTTTAAATAATGAAAATAAAGATTGTGAAATTGTTAAAGGAGGGATGAGAGGCCGAAGCCTCTCAAAAGATAGAGCGTCGCAGCTGATGCTGCTTTTCTCAAAGAAACTTACGCGTTAAGCGCTTGTTTTGAAGCTTCCGCTACTTTTGTGAATGCTTCCGGTGCGTTCATTGCCATGTCAGCAAGGATTTTTCTGTCAAGCTCGATATTTGCAAGCTTAAGACCGTGCATGAATCTTGAGTAGTTCATGTCGTTGAGTCTAGCCGCTGCATTGATACGAACGATCCAAAGTCTTCTGAAGTCTCTCTTTTTCTGTCTTCTATCTCTGTAAGCATATACCAAAGATCTTTCAAGCTGTTCTTTCGCTTTTCTAAAGTGCTTTCTTCTACCGCTGTAGAATCCTCTAGCCTGCTTTAGTAGTTTTTTGTGACGTCTGTGTCTTACAAAACCGTTTTTTACTCTCATTGTTTTTCCTTTACCTGAAACTTGTACCCTTTTGGGTTTTAGTAGGTGTCAAACACTTTTTTGTCTGGTTTGAACTTGCCTCCAAAATAGAGGGAATACTACTTTTGGATCAATCTTAGTTGATCATCTCTCTGATGTTTTTCGCATCCGCAGAATCGACGTACTTAGGACTTCTCATTGATCTGTGGTGCTTACCGTCTACCTTGCTAAGGATGTGGCTTCTAAAAGCAGTTCCTCTTTTGATCTTACCGCTTTTTTTCACCTTGAAACGCTTTACAGCGCCTTTTACGCTCTTCATTTTAGGCATATGCTTACTCCCTGTTGAATTTTTTACTTATCACCTGACTAACAATACGGCCAGCCGTACGAGCACCCAAGGGCACTTCCTTTGGGCGCCTGCTGCTAAAGCAGACCCAGTGTTAGCGTAGGTATTTTGGGCTTTGCTCAAAATCCGTTCTAATAAATAAAATGGGACGGTATTATACCGAGTTTTTCTAAAAAATTTATAAACCTCATTCTGCGCCCGTTCCGCGGGGAAGAAAAAGTAAAAAGTAAAAAGTAAAAAGTAAAAAGTAAAAAGTAAAAAGTAAAAAGTAAAAAGTAAAAATTCTAAACGCTAATCACGTCATCCTCGCGTAGGCGGGGATCCAGCCTTTATGGAGAAATCACCATTCACTATTCACTATTAATTATTAATTGCAGCCCCGGCTGCGCTTGCTATAACCTCACTTATGATACAATCAACCCCAATAAAAAACGACAGGGCTAAGGCACGTGGATCCAGTTACCGAGATACTCTCCGACAAGAAAAAACTCCTTACCGAGATCTATTTTGATCTGCAGCGCTACTTTGAAGAGAAGTACGGCAAAGATGCGCTGGTGCTGATGGAGATCGGTACCTTCTTTGAGATCTATGAGGTCAACAACGACACCCTCAAGATCGGCAAGGCCAAAGAGATCGCCGAGCTGCTCAATATCCAGCTGACCAGAAAGAGCAAGGCGATCCTCGAAAACTCGGTCAGCAACCCCCTCCTCGCCGGTGTCCCCGCGGTTTCGCTCGACCGCTACCTCTCGCGTCTGATCGCCACCAAAAAGTACACCATCATTGTCGTCAAACAGAAAGGCGAGATGCCCCATGTCAAACGCTACGTCTCCAACATCATCTCCCCGGGCACCAACTTCGAGTATCTCAGCGAACCCACCGAAAACAACATCGTCTCCCTGATGATCGACGAGAATGCGGGGATCTACTCGGTGGGCTATGCCGCGATCGATGTGAGTACGGGGAAGACCATCGCCAACGAGATCCACTCCACCCGCGACGACAAAACCTATGCCCTCGATGAGGCCTTCAACCTGCTGCAGACCTATACCACCTCCGAGGTGATCCTCACCCTGGAGAACAGGGAGATCGACAAAGAGTGGCTGCTGCACTACCTCGAGCTGAATGCCCTCCACCATACCCTCAATACCAAACGCTTCAAGATCGCATTCCAGAATGAGCTCTTTGCCCGGGTTTTCGGGATCAACTCCTTTCTGAGCGCTATCGAGTACCTGGATCTGGAGCGGCACCCCTACACCACAGAAGCGCTGGCGATCCTGATCGACTTCATTATCGAGCATGACGAGAGCATCATCGAGAAGATGAACAAACCCCAGTTCCTGGGCTCCAACCGCTATATGTATATCGGCAACAACGCCATGGAGCAGCTCTCGGTCATCTCGCGCGATCCCGGCGATGTCACCCTGCTTGACCTGATCGACAAGACCTCCACCGCCTTCGGCAAACGCCTGCTCAAAGAGCGCCTTCTCAACCCCATCTGCGACAAAGCGCTGCTTGAGGAGCGCTATGATCTCACCGAGCAGCTCCTGCCGGGCATCGACCGTTTCGAGACGCATCTCAAGCAGATCTACGACCTTGAGCGTATCACGCGCCGTATCAAGCTGCGCAAACTCCACCCCGTGGAGCTGACCTATATCTCCATGTCCCTCGAGTCGATACTCAGACTGATCGAAGATGCGCAATCCGGCGGGCTGGAGATCGATGCGAAACTCTATGACGAAGTCCGGGAGATGGCGACGGTCCTCGAAGAGACCTTTGACCTGGATACCTGTGCGAAGTTCAGGATCGAACAGATCAATGACAACATCTTCAGACAGGGTGTCTACCCTGCCATTGACACGATTGTCAAGGGGCAGGAGCAGGAGATTGACAAGATGGAGCGGGTCGCGGCGCATGTGGAGTCGCTTTTTGAACGAGAGAAGCTTTTGGGCGGTACGACAAAATATACCACGGTCAGCTACCTGGAGAGCGAGGGGTACTTCCTCAGCCTCACCAAGAACCGTTTTACGCTGATCGAAAAAGCGCTCAGGGACTCCTTTGTCACGATTGACAACGAGCACCACTTCTTCAGGGACTTCTCCTATAAGCACCTCAAAAATGCCGCCAAGGTACAGGCGCCGCTCTTTGAGGAGATCACGCGCAACTATGAAACCTCGCAGGTGCAGCTGGTCTCCCTGGTCAAACAGCGCTATATCGAGAGCCTCAACCTGCTTGAGAACCGCTTTTCACTGCTCCTTGAACGGCTCATCGCCTTTATCGCCAACATCGATGTGGCGATCTCCAATGCCAAGTGTGCCCAGAGCATGAACCTGACCCGCCCGATCATCGAAGAGGGGAACTTCTATGAGGCGATCGGCCTTCGCCACCCGATCATCGAGGCCAATGACGAACGGGGGATCTATGTCCCCAATGATATCTTCCTGGGGGCCAACAACGGCACCGTCCACAACCACATCACGCTCAATGCAAGCAACGGCGAAGATGTCCTGGGCATCCTCCTCTACGGGATCAACTCCTCGGGCAAATCCTCTCTGATGAAGAGCATCGGGCTGAGCGTCATCCTGGCGCAGGCAGGATTCTTCGTCCCCGCTGTGGAACTGCGCTTCGGGCTCTATGACAAGCTCTTTACCCGTATTGTCTCCAAAGACAACCTCTACAAAGGGTTGTCAACCTTCAGTGTCGAGATGATGGAGCTCAAAAACATCTTCAACCGTGCCAATGCGCGTTCACTGATCCTCGGCGATGAGATCTCCCAGGGGACCGAGACCGAATCGGCGCTGGCGATCGTCTCGGCATCGATCCTCAGACTGATCTCCCTGGGTTCGACCTTTATCTTCGCTACCCACCTGCACCAGCTGGGGGAGATCCCCAACCTCCGGGGGCTCAAACACCTGATCTTCCTCCACCTGGGCATCCAGTACGATGACGAGCAAGACCGGCTGATCTACAACCGTGTGCTGCAGCTGGGGATGGGCGACAGCCTTTATGGCCTGGAGTTTGCCAAATCCCTCCATATGGACAAAGAGTTCCTCAAAACTGCGCAGGAGATCAGGGAGAACCTGAACCATTCACAGAGCGATATCAAACGCCTCAGCCGCCAGAAGCGCAGCAAGTACAACAAAGAGCTCTACCTGGGCAAATGTGCCCTCTGCGATGCCCCCGTGGAGGATGTCCACCATATCGCGGAGCAGAGAGAGGCCACAGAGACAGGCCACATCGACCACTTTCACAAGAACCACAAGTACAATCTCATCCCGCTCTGCAAACAGCACCACCAGATGGTCCACGAAGGGAAGATCATGATCTCAGGCTTTGTGATGACCGATGAGGGGTTGAAGCTGCATTATGAGATTCGTGATAAGTGATAAGTGATAAGTGATAAGTGATAAGTGATAAGTGATAAGTGATAAGTGATAAGTGATAAGTGATAAGTATCATGACAGAGTCATGAGAGTGTGTCAAGTCTTTTTCCGTCATCCTCAGACTCCGCACCCCAAGGATGAGAAGCGTTTATCTCTCTGTTCGCATGATTGTTGGTGCGTGGTTACGGCACCCTACGCGATAGAACTCCTACTTCCTTGTTCCTCATTATTATTATCCATTCTTTTTCTTCTTTGTCACTGAGCACTGGGCGTACAGATGCGAAGGTGTGCAATATTGCGAAGCAACACACCGAGAGCATCGTCCGTACGCTTGCGAAGTGACGCTTTTTTGCTTCGTTTTTTTTAAAAAAATGAAGAGAGAAACACAACTTAAATTTGAAAACTAAAAAAAGGAATGAAAACCCCACCCTACTTAACATTGCAAAGTACAAAATTATGAAAAAATAATGATTATATTGTGGATCCCCGGGCAAGTGCAGCCGTGGCTGCGAGTGAATAATTTTCTCGTTACGACGGTGACCGTCGTAATGCATACCAAAAATCATTGACGCAAAGCAGTTGTAGGGTGGGTGCCAACCCACGCTGTGACCAAGGTCGTACGGCTGTCCCGGTTGTGGATCCCCGCCTTCGCGGGGATGACGAAAAAGATACTCGTCCATAGAACAACCGTTTCCCCGTCATTCCGGACACCGATCCGGAATCCACAACCCTTTCTCGTTACGACGGTCTCCGCCGTAATGCATTCCCACGAAAATCGAGGGAACGAAAAAAATCGTGATTTTGTAGGGTGTGTTTGCTAACCCACGCTGTGCGCAGGCTTGTCCGGTTGCGGATCCCCGGGGCTCGCCCCGGGGATGACGGAAGCAGGAAAAAGCGGTTACTTCTTCAGCGGAGTGACGTACATATTGATATAGCGCCCTTCCTGGTGTGCGTCTTTTTCAAGTACTGCGATATCTTCAAGCAGCGGCCAGACACGCTGCAGTACTTCGATCCCCCATTCAGGGTGTGCCATCTCGCGTCCTTTCAGGAAGACTCTGAGCTTCACATGCTTTCCTTTTTCAAGGAACTCTCTGGCATGTTTCACTTTGAAGTTGATGTCATTCTCGGCGATCTTGCAGGAGAACTTCACCTCTTTGACTTCGACCTTCTTCTGGTTCTTACGTGCCTCTTTTTTCTTCTTTTCCAGCTCGTATTTGTGTTTGCCGTAGTCCATGACTTTTGCAACAGGGGGTTTTGCATCCGGTGACATCAGTACAAGGTCAAGCCCCTTCGCTTCTGCGATCTGGAGTGCTTCCGCTTTCGTAATGATACCGAACTGCTCTCCATCTTCCCCAACCACTCTCAGTTCCGCTGCTCTGATAGCATCGTTCATGATCGTGTCATCAGCCTTTTTTCTTCCCCTGTTTTTGTCGGTTTGTCTACTCAAATTTTACCTTTTTGTAATTCTTGTCTTAATTCTACCATAAATTCGTCTTGTGTAAGATTATACTGTTCTCGGCTTCTTCTGTTGCGGATCGCCACCGATCTGTTGGCCACCTCTTCATCCCCGATGATCGCAACATACGGCACTCTCTGCTTTTCTGCGGTACGGATACGCTTGTTCAGAGAGTCGTTTTTGTCGTACACCTCCGCATCGATCCCTTCACTCATCAGCGTTTTCTTAAGCTCATTTGCGTAGGAGACATGGTTCTCTGCGATCGGTACGAAGATCACCTGTGTCGGAGCGATAAAGAAAGGGAACTCTCCGGCGAAGTGTTCCGTCAAGATCGCGATAAAACGCTCAAAGGATCCGAGGATCGCTCTGTGCAGCATCACCGGCTGTTTGCGTGTATTGTCCTCAGCCACATACTCCACCTCGAAACGCTGAGGGAGGTTGAAGTCGACCTGGATCGTACCGCACTGCCATTTACGCCCGAGCGCATCGGTGATCTTCACGTCGATCTTAGGCCCGTAGAAGGCACCGCCGCCCTCGTCGATCGTATATGGCAGGTTGTTCTCCGTTAGCGCATCTTTGAGCCCCTGTGTCGCCAGCTCCCATACCGCATCCTCGCCGATCGCCTTCTCCGGCTTCGTCGCGACCTCCATCGTATACTCAAACCCGAAGAGCTGCATCACGCTGTCGACAAACTCCACGACCTCGATCACCTCTGATGCGATCTGCTCGGGCGTACAGAAGATATGTGCATCATCCTGGGTGAACTCTCTTACGCGGAGCAGCCCGTGGAGCACCCCTGACTTCTCATGTCTGTGCACCACGCCGTATTCGTAGAAACGGAGCGGCAGGTCACGGTAGCTCTTCTGTGTCTGCTTGAAGATCTGGATATGCCCGATACAGTTCATCGGCTTGATCCCGTACTCCTGCTCATCGATCTCTGTGAGGTACATGTTCTCGCCGTAGCAGGCATAGTGCCCCGAGGTTCTCCACATATCCGACTTGAGGATCTCCGGCCCGCGTACAGGCTGGTAGCCTCTGATGCGGTGTGCTTTGTGAAGGATCTCTTCGAGCTTTGCACGGAGTTTTGCCCCCTGAGGCATCCAGAACGGCAGTCCAGATCCTGCCGACTCGTTGAACATAAAGAGCTCCATCTCCGCACCGATCTTGCGGTGGTCGCGTTTCTTCGCCTCTTCGAGCATATCCAGGTGTGCCTTGAGCGACTCCTTGTCCGCAAAGGCGATCCCGTAGATACGTGTCAGCATCTCCGCTTTCTCGTCACCCCCGAGGTAGGCACCCGCCACACGGGTGAGCTTGAAGTTGTTCAGAAAGCGCAGCGCCGGTACGTGAGGCCCGCGGCAGAGGTCTTCGAACTCTCCCTGCTTGTAGATCGAAAGGGTATCATCCGGGATCCTGCTCATCACCGCCTGCTTGAGGTCGTCGTGCGCAAACTTCTTCATCGCTTCGTCTTTGCTGATCTCGTACTTTTCGATCCTGTACTTCTTCTTGATGAGCTCTTTCATCTTCTTCTCGATCGTTTTGAGGTCATCCTCGCCGATCTTCTCATCGACCCTGAAGTCATAGTAGAATCCCTCATCCACTACCGGCCCTACAAAGAACTGGGAGTTGGGGTAGAGTTCGGTGATCGCCTGCGCCATCAGGTGTGCGGTGGAGTGGCGGATGATCTCCAGCGCCTTCTCACTGTTGTCATACTCGATCGGTGTCAATCCCGCCGTATCCACAGCGCTCTGCGTATCGATGATGTTGTTGTCCTTATCCAGATATCCGATAATGTTTTCGCTCAAAATATACCCTTCACTATAGTATGAAATACGTCATTACGTTAAAAATGGGGTAATTATAGCCAAAATTCTCTCAAAGCCTCTGAAGTTTTAGTTTGAGAGACTCTTTTGCTCTTCGGTGAGGTCCTCATAGAACATATGAAATCTGCTTGGGTCCTTTTTGGCGATATACATCGCTTCATCGGCAAACTTGCTCAGCATCATCTCCGAGCGGTGGTCATCGGGGAAGGTGCTGATACCGATGCTCAGCTCGATCGGCACCGTCACCCCTTCGACCTCGAACTTTCCGATCACCTCCTGCTCCAGCTTCTCGACAAACTTGGGCAGAAAGACCTTTTTGCGGCGCGTGATGATGACGAACTCATCCCCTCCGAGCCTCGCCAGGAAGTCCTGCTCTCCCAGATAGTTGGTCAATCTTCTGACCACCTCTTTGAGCACCTCGTCACCGATGTGGTGGCCGTGCGTATCGTTGATCACCTTGAACTTGTTGAGATCGATGAACATCAGCGCGAAGAACTCCCTGCTCTTGATCGCGCTTCTGATCTCCTCTTTGTAGACCTTTCTGTTTGCCACGCCGGTCAGCTCGTCGTGTCTTGCATCCTTCGCGGTGGAAGTGAGCACCTCGGTGAGCTCCTCGTTCTTTGCGTGCATACGGACGATATACTTGAGGTAGAAGAGCGGAACCAGGAAGGTGGTCATCGCAAAAGCGATCAGGATATCGTAGTGCCCTCTCCAGTAGGCAGAGTAGAGCAGCAGTGTGATCCAGGAGAGCGCTGCGCCGACGATGCTCGTATAGAAGTACCCTATCCCGAAACTCGCACCCGAGAGCATCACCAGCCAGACATAGAAGGGAAGGAAGTAGATCCCGTACTGCTCAAACATCATCACCAGCAGCGTCAGCACCGTCAGGTCCAGCAGCACCACGACGCTCTTGCGCAGCCCGACAGCACGCTGCGGATAGCGCACCAAAAAGGCATAGTGCAGTATAGAGAACAAAAAGAGACCGCCCAGCATCACGCTGATCATGAACATCTCTTTGACGATCTCGCTCCCGATCTGTCCAAAAAGAAGGAAACTCAAAAAGGTCAGTATCCCTATCACCGCCAGCCTCGTACCCGCATACCGCTTCTCTACCTGATAATAGATGTTTTTTGTGATCACGCCTGCTCCTATGCTCGAAATAATCTCTGATTTATTATACCACAACCCCGTCACGCCATTCCCGGCATATCTTCTGAAGGCCGTAAAAAGTAAAAAGTAAAAAGTAAAAAGTAAAAATTCACCAATCACGAATTTCTAAATGCTCAACACTAATCGCTAATCACATTATCCTCGCGAAGGCGGGGATCCACAGAATCGCAAAGCGATTCACACTGCTCCCAGTTCACTGACAAATGTATGGCGGTACCAGTATTCGAGGTTGATGATCTGCCAGAAGGATAATATATTTTTGAGCGTTCCTTCACGGTAGGCCTTCCAGAGGCTATCGATCTTCTCCTGTTCGATCAAACCAAGCGCAACGATATACGGCTTACGCAACAAGGTATCGAGATTGATCGCATCGATCTCCCGTCGGACAGAATTTAAAAACTCGGCCTTTTCATTACGCAGCCTTACCTTGTCCGAGCGATTCTTTCAAATGACCGGGCAATATTTTGAAGACTGCTTTTCCGATCTTCCACAGGCAGGTACATAAGATCTATATCCACTGAAAGTCTTGGCATATTTCTGACAAACATATTGATAGCCGTGCCGCCTTTGAGAGCAAAGCACTCCTCTTTTGAAACATAAGGCAACACTTCCAGGAGCAACTGCACCTGTTGATAATAAATAGATCCTCTATCCAGCATGGTACTCCTTTGGTACTGTGATTAAAAATTCATTGTCAAAGACACCGTTTTTTACGATCTGCATCCTGCCGCTTCCGAGTTCCAGTCCCTCTTTTTTTATATGTTTTGCCCAAGGATGATTAAAGTAGTTTGCCAGATAAAGAAAAAGACGTTTTACTCTTATATTTTCACACTTACCTAGAAGCGCATTGAGCAGAGACGGACGAAGTGTCGTCACTCCTTCAAATATCTCTGCTGCAAATTCAAACCCGAGCCCATCAGGTTTTACCTGATAAAGAAGCTCCATGATAGCTCTCTCAGGAGATGAGACTACCATCTCCCAGTCTTTGATACCGGAGGGTATGCTTTTAAGTCCTACGGTACCAAAAGAGGGTTTTTTCATCACACAAAATTTTTGTTCAAGTTTGATGTTTTTAAACCATGCAGGAAGTTTTTCAGTGCCGTATAAGTATATGGTCTGTGCGTCACTGAAGGGGAGGTAGTGGGCATAACCCTGAAGGTTAAGAGAGGTTACACCCCCTATATGAAATGGTGCTTTGCCAAGTTTTTGCAGTCCCAGAACAGCACCCTGCCAGGAGGGGTTCGCATCACCTCTTATATATGATCCTCTTGAGGTTTTTTTGAGCCAACCGCTTCTGGCATACTGATAAAGCAGCTGCATAGAGTAGCCCTGCTCCGCAAGCCATGAAGCAGGAGCCGCGACTCCCTCCGGCAATATCTGATAAAGTTGTTTTATTTTTGTATCATTTTGTAAATTCATAATTTATATTTTAACTATTTTTAGAAACAATAGCAAGAAATTTGTTTTGATTTTATATATTTTTATAAATGTAGAATTGATAAAAGTATCTGTTTTTGTAAACAATACTGCATCCATCACCACTCACCATCCACCACTCACGAATTACCAATGCCCGCAGGGCTTCATTTCACTCCCCACTCCTAATTCCTAACTCGCAGCCCAGCTGCGCACCATCATCATTCACCATTCACGAATTTCTAAATGCTCAACGCTAATCGCTAATCACGTCATCCTCGCGAAGGCGGGGATCCAAAGAATCGCAAAGCGATTCACACTGCTCCCAGTTCACTGACAAATGTATGGCGGTACCAGTACTCAACATTGATATATCTCCAAAACTTAAGGATTTCCGCTGCAGAAAGCAGCCGATTATGATACTTTCCATATAACAGCTCAATCTCCTCTCGTCCGATCCATCCCATTCTAACAATCTCTGGATCATCAAAAAGAGGTGACAAGTCAATCGCATTAATCTGCTGAAGAAGCACATCCGAAAACTCTGCCTTGCCAGAACGGGTTCGGATCTTCTCAGGGAGGATACCTTTCATAGCAAGACGCAACAAGTGCTTTATACGACCCCTGCCGACCTTGAACTCCGGAGGAAGAGAGAGCATAAACTCAACCAACCTGACATCAAAAAAAGGATGTCGATACTCAACACCAAACGCTTTTTCAACAGCATGAAAAGCAGCAGCATCCATCATCAAAGCATGCAGTGGCCCTGTAACTGTATTCAGATCATAAACAAATGCCAGAGAAAGTCCGGAAGTGGCTTCATCACTACGCTTGAACTTGTGTACATTATGCTGAGATATTTGTGATCTACGTCCCAGTGCCCATTTTAGTACTTTTTTTGTTTTTTCACCGAGAAAGGGTAGTACCAGATAGTTTTTTATCTTATTTCGTCGATTTGGCATGAGATAGAGATTCCCCATCAACTCCAATAACTTAAATCGCTTTAAAAGCTCTGTCAGCACATATGGGTTTCCAGTCAAGACATGATCTCCCCCCTGTCCTGTGATAATCGTCGATATCCCCTCACGCTTCATCTGTTCAACCACAGGAAATACCATCGTATAAGTCACTAAAATCGGCCAATGGGGGTTTACCATATAGTTAAATGTCATGTCATATTGGGAACTGTAATCGGTCTGATCAATACGCAAACTTTTGGGGACAAAGTCATACTCAGATGCCACAGCATCGATATATTGTCCCTCGTCGCAGGAAAGCTCACCAAAACGCATGGTATACACATTGAGAGGTTGTTCGGGATTATTATGACGCAGCCAGGAGACGACTGAAGAGGAGTCCAGCCCACCACTGAGCTCAAAAGCGGTTGTCTCGACTTCATCGATGCGACAGCGAATCGCTTCATCAAAAAGTTCTAGGAAGCGTGTTGCCGCCTCCGCTTTAGTGATCTGATAATTCACTTTGATCGTCTCAGGTCTCCAGTATCGGTATAGTTGCTTTTCCACTTTTTCAACGCTCATCCAGTGACCCGGTGGCAAACGATAGACACCTTCATACATTGTTGCTTCATAGGCTACCCCATTTTGATGCAGCAATGATCTGATCATCTCTTTATTGGGATGTTTCACGGTCTTTGATTTTCTGAAAAGTTCATCCAGATCATTAGCGAAGTAATATTGATTTTCTTTCTCAGTGTAGTAAAGCGGCTTGATACCCAGCGGGTCACGGGCACAGAAGAAACACTCCCTTTTCTCATCGTAAAGGGCAAAGGCAAAGTCGCCCAAAAGGTGTTCATGGCATCTTTCACCCCAAGCAGTATAGGCTCGTTCCAGCAATGTTTCATCGCCGCACCGTTCATCCAAATCAAGTTTAGAACAAAGTTCGGCACGATTGTAGAAAGCCGTTACCGCGGTTTCAATCTGCATATTTCTTTAGCTCCCGCTATCACCAGGGATCAACTCTCCGCTAAGCTGCAAGATACTGTCCGAAATACCCGTGCCACTCCCTTTCGTCCACTTCTTCATCCCGCCAAGCTCTACAAGCTCCGGCGAACGGTAGATTTTGCGTTGTGGCTCGGCCATACTTCTTTCATATGCGGTCTCTTCATCCGCGCTCTGTCTATGTTTGGTTAAAAGATTGTTTTTCATAGCTCTCCCCCCGTTTTTTACCAAATACTATCATGTTTTGTTATATATTCACTTAAGTTTATTATTGATAATAGATTGGCAACACTGATTTCTGAATCCCCCCCTTCGACAGGCTCAGGGCGAACGGTAAAAGGTAAAAGGTAAAAATTCACAAATCACAAATCACCAATCACCATTCACGAATGCCCCGTCAGGAAATACCCTTGGGGTGCACCAATCACGAATTTCTAAATGCTCAACGCTAATCGCTAATCACGTCATCCTCGCGAAGGCGGGGATCCAAAGAATCGCAAAGCGATTCACACTCCTCACTCCTAATTCCTAACTCGCAGCCCAGCTGCCTTAAAGGTACTCCTCCAGATTTTCCGGCGAGAGGATCCGGTATTCGGGTTCAAACCCTTTATACCCTTCCAGCAGTTTTTTTGATTTTGCGATCAGCGCATTTTTATTGGCTCTTCTACTCTGGAGTTTTACTTCGCAGATCAGGAGTTTTTTATTCACCTCATCGATCGCTACGATGTCTATCTCATTTTGGTTGCCCCGCTCCCAGTAAGATCCGATCGCCGTATAGCGTTTTTGTTCCTTGAACAGCTCCACAAAGAGTTTTTCCAGGAACCTTCCCCTGAAGGTATCGATATCCCGCCTGATGATCTCCCGAAGCCTTGGGAAGTTTTCACTCTCGATAAGGGACTGGTACTTGAAGATGAACCGGAACCAAAATGCCAGAAAATTATCGACGATCTCATATTTCTGTACTTTGGCATTGGGTTTTGCATTGATCGGTTTGACAGATCTGATGATATGGTAGTCATTTTCAAGCCTGAAGAGGTGTCCCGAGATATTCTTCTCCAGGATGGACTCTATCTCGCTTCGTGAGGTTTTGGAGGAGGCGATCAGAGAAAGGATGGAGAAATAGGTGGTATACTCTTTGCCGAACTCCTCTATGAGCCTGTTTTTCCCCTCATCCAGGAAGATGGAGTTTTCACTGCATATCAGGTCGATCATCTGCTCGATATCAAACGCCTGGTGGAGGATGAAGTTCTCGATATATTTTGCGATGCCTCCGCTGACCAAAAAGAGGTCAAAGAGATGTCCGGCACTATAGCTTTGGTGGTCAAGCAGTATCTCTTTGAGGACGGATGGTTTGAACGGCTTGAGATCGATCTTGAAATCGGCCCTGCCGAAAAGGGGTCCATGGACATCTTCATAGATCTTTTTCATCAGGCTGTAGACCGAACCGCACGCGACAAAGTGGATCTTCGCACGCTCCTTATGCAGGTCCCAGAGTTTCTGGATGGAGGAGAAGATCGAAGGGTTGACCCGGTAAAACTCCTGGAACTCGTCGATGATCAGTGTAAAGGGTGTTGTTTTGCCGAGTTCCAGGAGGTATTCAAAGAGATCCTCAAACTTTGTGATCGTTCCAAATACCTTGATCCCCAGTTTGTTTGAGATCTCGCTGACAAACTCTTCACAGAGCAGCTGTTCTGTTTTTTTGGAGACAAAGAGGTAGATCGTGATATCCTCCGAGTATTTCTGAAGGGCCAGCGTGGTCTTCCCGACCCGACGTCTTCCTATCAGCATGGTCATGATGCCTCTGGTGCTTTTCAGCCTATCGCCCTGCGAGAGTATCGCAAGTTCATCTTCCCTGTTATAAAATTTCATCTGATAACCTTTGTTATGATAACTGTAGTTATTATAACTGTGGGATACTTACAGAAAGTTAAGTACCTCCCCCTTCGACAGGCTCAGGGCGAACGGACACAACGATCCTCCCCTACAGATCACCAGACTCCGTCATCCTCGTGCTTGACACGGGGATCCACAAGCCATGGCGAACAGAAAAAAAGTAAAAAGTAAAAAGTAAAAAGTAAAAATTCACCAATCACGAATTTCTAAATGCTCAACGCTAATCGCTAATCACGTCATCCTCGCGAAGGCGGGGATCCAAAGAATCGCAAAGCGATTCACACTGCTCACTCCTCACTCCTAATTCCTCACTCGCAGCCCAGCTGCGATTGCCCCGTCATCCCCGGGCTCGCCTCGGGGTGGTCACAGCGTGGATTGGCAAACCCACCCTTGTATAATGCCAAAGTAGACAAAGAAGTTCTGAAAAGAGATAAAATGTCTACAAAGGATTAAGGGTAAA
>OGCK01000062.1_pt1 | contig 19111 bp, 15 predicted proteins | sample 1570051 | NCBI WGS metagenome assembly OGCK01 (sample SAMN06266181, study PRJEB24510) | hot springs metagenome | isolation source: hot spring sediment | place: USA: Zodletone Spring, Oklahoma | collected 2013-12-03 | reverse complement strand
AAGAGACAGGCCCTGATGAGTGAGCGGCGTCGGATCGGCGTTGACCTCAATGATCTTCACGGTTTCACGGCCCCTGCTTCTCGCCAGAGACGGTAGCGCGGCAAAGGGATACACCACAGCCGAAGTGCCGCAGACTAGCATGACATCGCACTTCATGGCTTCCGATTCAGCAGCGTCCATGATATCAGAGGGGATCGGCTCTTTGAAGTGGACCACATCGTACTTCAGGGGCCGGCCGCAGCGGCACAGCGGCGGCAGTTTCTCCAGCGAGTACTCATCGACGCCGAACCTTGAGCCGCAGGAAAGGCACCGGAGCTTCTCCACTGTGCCGTGGTAGTGCATCACGCGCCGGGTCCCCGCCTTCTCGTGGAGACCGTCGACGTTCTGGGTGATCGTCCACTTGACGACCCCCAGCCGCTCGAGGCGGGCGATGGCCCGGTGTCCCGGGTTGGGCTCGGCCTCCCGCATCTGTCGGTAGAAATCGCCGCCGCCGCCCGCCGGGCCCAGCAACTCCTCCCAGTAGGCCTTGGGATCGCTCAGGAACCGCTCGTATCTCTGGTAAGCCTGGGCCTCGGCCTGGGGGTTGGTGGTCCAGAGCCCCTTCGGGCCCCGGAAATCGGCGACGCCGGATTCGGTGGACATGCCGGCGCCCGTCAGCACGATGGCGTGGCTCGAGGCCGCCAGGTCGGCGGAGGTCCGCTCGATGAGATGGTCCGTCTCTTGGTCGTTCATCCCAAACCGGTTTTGTATTTATCAGCGAACCGCCGCGGAGTCAAGATTCCGAGCGGGCGGGCGGGCTGCGCGGCCGCGACTCTTGAAATTTCCTCTTGACAAACCTCCGTCACGGTCCTATTTTGTAAAGGGTGAACAAAATGGTAAACACACTGAGGCGCGAACTGACCCTCCGGCAAGCCAAGGTCCTCCAGGCCGTCGAGGACTTCATCCTCGGTCACGGCTACGGCCCGACCATCCGCCAGCTGGGCGCGGCGCTCGGGATCCCCAGTCCCTCGGCCGTCCTCAAGCATCTCCAGAGCTTGGAGCGCAAGGGCTACATCAGCCGCGCGGGCGGCGAGATCCGGGTGGCCGGGCTGCCGGCCCTGGTCGAGAGCCAGGTCCGGGTGCCGGTGGCCGGGCTCGTCCCGGCCGGCGGGGCGCGCGAGTCGTTCGACGCGACGGGCGAAGCCATGGACGTCCCGTCCTGGATGGTCGGCCGCCGGCGGGGCAACGTCTTCTGCGTCCGGGTCGACGGCAAGAGCATGATCGACGCCTACATCGACGACGGCGACCACGTCCTGCTCGAGCGGACCAGCCAGGCCAACTCGGGCGAGATGGTCGTGGCCATGCTCGACGACGGCTCGGTCACGCTCAAGCGCCTGCGCCGCGACAACGGGCGGCTCTTCCTCGTCCCGGAGAACCCGGCCTTCCAGCCGATCGAGGCCGCGTCGGCCAAGATCCTGGGCAGGGTCATCGGAGTCATGCGCAAGTACTGAACGGGGGGCGGCCCCCGATATCGGGCCCCTTCGCGGAAGGGGAAAAAAGGAAATCCATGACCCGTCGCTACATCGTGCACGTGGACATCGACGCCTTCTTCGCCGCCGTCGAGGTCCTGCTCGACCCCTCGCTCGCGGGCAAGCCGCTCATCGTCGGCGGCCTGCCCCACGAGCGCGGCGTGGCCTCGACCTGCTCCTACGAGGCCCGCAAGTTCGGCGTCCACTCCGGGATGCCGCTGCGCGAGTGCCACCGGCTCTGCCCCCAGGGCGTCTTCGTCCGCGGCAACTACCACGTCTACGAGGCCCTTTCGGAGCGTTTCTTCCGCGTCCTCCACGCGGCGACGCCGGACGTCGAGGAGGCCTCGCTCGACGAGGCCTACCTCGATCTCACCCGCTGCGGCCGCCTCTATCCCTCCTTCACGGAGGCGGCCCGGGACATCAAGCGGCGGGTCGAGCGCGAGATCGGGGTCACGGTCTCGGCCGGGGCCGCGCCGAACAAGATCCTGGCCAAGCTGGCCACGAACCGGGCCAAGCCGGCCGGCTTCTTCGAGATCCGCGAAGGCGAGGAGGCGACGTATCTCCGCGACCTCGGCATCGAGGCCCTGCCCGGCATCGGGCCCAAGGCCCAGGTCGTCCTGCGGCTGATGAACATCCACACGATCGGCGAGCTGTGGGCGTTGCCGAGGGGGACCCTGCGCACGCTCTTCGGCCAGGGCGGCGACGACATCTACCTCCAGTCGCGGGGCATCGACAGCCGGCCGCTGGTGACGCGGACGACGCCCAAGTCGGTCTCGCGCGAGACGACCTTCCTCGAGGACCTTTGGGACAAGCGCCTGCTCCTGGCCCACCTGGCCTACCTCTGCGACCGGCTGACCCTGGCCCTGCGCGAGGACCGGCTCTACGCCCACGTCATCGAGGTCAAGGCCCGCTACGCCGACTTCAAGACCGAGATCAAGCGCCGCCTGGTCCTGTCGCCGCTCCAGGAGACGGCCAAGATCTACAAGGTCGCCGAGGAGCTCTTCCTCGAGCTTGTCGCCGGCTCGCGGCTGGCCCTGCGCCTGGTCGGGGTCAAGGCCTCGGACCTGGTCCGGGTCCGGCCCCTGGCCCTGTTCGAGCCCTACTCGGAGCGGCCGGAGCGGCTCGGCGGGGCCATCGACCGGGTTCGCGACAAGTACGGCTTCGGCGCGGTGCTGACGGCCCGGGAGAGGATGCTCGACGCCGTCTACGCCCCCGACCCGCGGCGGGGCTACATCCTCAAGACGGCGTCCCTGACGAAGTGAGGGGGGAGAGGAAACGCCATGTTCGTGCCGCTTCGCCTGCATTCGGTCTACAGCCGGGGCAAGGGGAGCGTCACGCTCGAGGAGGCGGCCGGTTGGGCCGCGCGGACGGGACTTCCGGCCGCGGCCCTGGCCGACATCGGCAACATCTACGGCTGGGGCAAGTGGAAACGGCTTGCCCCGGCGGGCGGCTTCAAGCCCCTCTTCGGCTGTGAGCTCGAGGTCGGAGGCCGGCGGTTCGTCTTCCTGGTCAAGGCGAGGGCAGGCTACTCGAACCTCATGGAGATCTTCAACCGCGGGGAAGTCCGCGACGCATCGGGGCTCGTCGTGATCTATGTCCCGGAGGCAAGAGGGGGTCAAACCTACCTTTTGCAGCAAAAGGTAGGTTTGACCCCCTCTGAACCGGGCGAGGAGTCGTGTCTGGCCGACCTCCGCGAAAAAGTCGCGCCGGGCGATCTCTACATCGGGGCGGATTTCGCGAACTTCCGGCGGCTCGTTGAAAACTCTTTCGCCGGCCTGCCCGTCGTCTGGGCCAATCCGGTCAAGCACCTGGCCAGCCCCGAGCGGCTCGTTCTCCTCCATGCCATCGAGAGGAAGATCCCCTATCCGCCCGAGCGCGACCGGCTCCTCGGGCGGATGAGGCTCTTCGGCTCCGGCCAGGAGGCGCTGGCCCTGCGCCGCTTCGGCGAGGCCGCGAAAGAGGCCCTGACCCGGACATTCGATGTCGCCGAGAAGTGCGGGTTCGCCTTCGAGGACGTCGTCCCCAACCTCCCGGCCGACCTCTTCCCCCGCAGCTTCCGCGAGGTCGTCCTGGAGCGCCTCGCGGCCGCCAGGGACCTGACCTGGAAGGAGCGCCAGCGGGCCCGCCGCGAGCTTGCCGCCGTCGAGCAGTCGGGCTTCGGCCCCTATTTTCTCGCCGTCCACGACATCGTCGAGTTCGCCCGCCGCCGCGGCATCCTCCACAACCTCCGCGGGTCGGGCGCCTCGTCCTTCCTGGCCTGGCTCCTCGGCCTCTCCCACGTCAACCCGATCGAGTTCGACCTCTACTTCGAGCGCTTCCTCAACCGCGGCCGGCCCGACCCGCCCGACATCGACATCGATTTCGATTCCCGCCGCCGCGACGAAGTCCTGGCCTACGTCCTCGAGCGCTACGGGACGGGCAAGACCGGCGCGGCCTATGTCTGCTCGCTGAAGGATTTCGGGGGCCGCTCGGCCCTCTACGAGACGCTCCGGGCCCACGGCGTGCCGCCCGAGGAGGCCCGGGGCCTCTCGAAGCGCGTGCCGTACTTTGCCGAGCCGTCGAGCCTGCGCCTGGCCGCTCCCGCCCCGGGGCGCCTCGACGTCTGGAAGCTGGCCGCCGATCTCCAGGATGTCTACCGCGAGACCTCCCTCCACGTCGGCGGCGTCATCCTGACGCCTGGGCCGGGCGAGCGCTACCTGCCCCTCGAGACCTCGGCCAAGGGCCTGCGCATGACCCATTTCGACAAGGATGCCGTCGAGGACCTGCGGCTGATCAAGCTCGATCTGCTCTCGGTGCGGGGCCTGGCGGCCGTCTCGGAGACGAAGGAGAAGCTCCGGCTGGGGACCCTCCCGCCGGGGGACGCGGCGACCTACGCGGCCCTGCGGGCGGCCCGGACGGTCGGCTGCTTCCAGGTCGAGAGCCCGGCCATGATGAACCTCCTGCGGCGGATGAAGCCGGCCGACATCCACGAGATCACCCAGGCCCTGGCCCTGGTCCGGCCCGGGCCGACCGAGAGCGGCATGAAGGAGGCGCTCCTGCGGCGTCGCAGCGGCCGGGGCCGTCCCGGCGCGACCGGCGCCGTCCCCGACGACGGCTTCCTGGCCCGCATCCTGCCCGAGACCGGCGGCATCCTCCTCTACGAGGAGCAGGTCATGCAGGTCGCCGAGCGGGTGGCCGGCCTGCCTCCCGAGGAGGGGGACCTGCTGCGGCGGAGTCTGAAGAAGGGGCGGGGCGGGGACCCGGCCCTGCGGACGAAGTTCGTCCGCGAGGCGGGCGAGCGCGGCTACGGGGCGGCCGAGGTCGAGCGATTGTGGCGGACCATGGAAAAGTTCTCCTCCTACTCCTTCAATAAGGCCCACAGCGCCTCCTACGCCCACATGGCCTACCAAGCCGTCTACCTCAAGGTCCATCACCCGGCGCCCTATTTCGCGGCCGTGCTCAACGCCGGCGGCGGCTACTACGACCTCGCGGAATACGTCGCCGAGGCCAAGAGGAACGGCGTCCGCATCCTGGGCCCGGACGTCAACCGCAGCGGCGCCGGCTTCACGGTCGAGGCCGGGGCCATCCGCGTCGGCCTGACCTCGATCAAGGGCCTGGGCCTCAAGACGATCGACCGCCTCCTCGAGGAGCGGGCGGCGGGCGGCGCATACCTGTCGGTCGAGGATGCCCTGACCCGGACCAAGCCCGGCAAGGCCGAGCTCCTGACCCTCATCAAGGCCGGCGTCTTCGACGCGCTCGAGCCGCGGCGGACCCGCCAGGTCCTGCGCTATTTCCGGGGGCTCGAGCACATGGAGGAGGTGGCCGACATCGCCTCCAGCGAGAAGCGGCGCATGCTCTTCGAGGCACTGGGCTTCCTGCCCGGCGGCGACGAGCTCGAGCTTTTCGAGGGCAAGAGACCGGCCCTGCGGATCAAGGGCCTCAAAAGCTGCGCCGGAGCCATGGTCGAGCTGGTCGTCCGGGTCATCGATGCCCGCCAGCGAATGACCTACCGCGCGGCGGCGGGGGACAACGGCCGCGGCGGCGGCGATGGCGGGGATCCCGAACGGGCGGAGGAAGAGCACGGGGGGTATGGGGGCGGCGCGAACGGCGCAAAGTATTTTTACATGTTCGAGGACGAAACGGGCCTCCTCGAAGGGGTCGGCGAGAGGCGCTGCGTCACCTGCGGGACGCCGCCGGTCTGCTTCCTCCGCGGCGAGGTCCGGATGGGCGGGGAGGGTGTCCCCAAGATCACCAGGTGCTCCTTCCTGAGGTCGTTCTGATGAGGGCCCCGCCGATAGGGATGGATTTCCCCAGGTCTGTCTTTCTTTATCAGTTCTTGACGAAGGCCTGGGATCATGGCGTCGAAGAGGATTTGGCATGGATTTCGCTGTCAACAATGATACGGAGGTCGATATGAGCGGATATCGTTTTCCCGCCTATGTCGTCCGGGACCGGGACGGTTGGGCGGCCCACTGCCCGGCGTTCCCGGACTGCCGGGCCCGCGGCGCGACCTACGCGGAGGCTCTCGAGAACCTCCGCGGCGTCATCCGGATCTTCGTCGAGGACGGCCTCGGCGACGACGAGCCGCCGCCCCAGCACGAAGCCATGAGCTTCACGACCCTCGATCTGTTCTAGCGCCCTCGCCGTCCTTTCCGAGCGCCGCGCCCGGAACAGGTCCGCATCGGGAGGGCGAAAGTCCGGCCCTGACCGTCGGGGAGAACGACACCGTCCTCGCGGCCAAGGCCGAGCGGGAGCCGGCCGTTTGACCGGACTCGATCCCCGGGCCGTCCGGACGCGGCTTCTCGATACCCGCAGGTTCCCGAAGTTCCGGAAGAAGAGGGTCCGGGGCTGGCAAGCGGCGCGATAAGCCGGGCCCTCGTAGGGCGCTCCAGGAAGCGACTAGGAGATGGCCCTGCGCTCGGCGGGGAAGCGCTCGTACTCCCGGCGGTCGACGATCTCGCGGAGGTGGCCGACGAGGGCGCAGAGCTCGCCGTAGGTGTTGGTGAGCGCGACGGGAGCCACCCGGACAATGTCGGGTGGCCTGAAATCGGGCACGACGCCGCGGGCGCGCAGCGCTTCGGCGATGCGCATCGCCTCGGCGTGGATGAGCGCCACATGCCCGCCCCGCCGGGCGGGCTCGCGCGGCGTGCCGACCCCGAAGCCGCAGGGTTCGGACGCGAGCAGGGCGTCGGTCATTTCGATCAAGAACTGCGTCATCCGGAGGGATTTCGCCCGGACCGCGGCCAGGCCCGCCTCCTCGAAGATCCCGAGCGAGCCGACGAGCGGCGCGGCGCTGAGGATGGACGGCGAAGAGATCTGCCAGCGGCCAGCGTCGGGCGCCGGCGTGAAATCGAGGGACATGTCGAACTGTCGCTGCTTGGCCGAGCCGAACCAGCCGGCCAGGGCCGGCTCTTTCCCGTGGTGCTTCCGGTTGACGTAGAGGAAGGCCGTCGCCCCGGGACCTCCGTTGAGGTACTTGTAGCTGCACCAGAGCGCGAAATCGACGCCCCAGCGGTCGAAGGCGTGGGGGACGGCGCCGACGGAGTGGGAGCAATCGAATCCGATGGGGATCCCGCTCTCCCGGGCCCGGGCGGTCAGGAACTCCAGGTCGAGGAGCTGACCGCTCCGGTAGAGGACGGACGGAAGGAAAACGAGCGCCGTCGTGCGGGCGAAATGCCGAACGATCTCGCCTTCGTCCAGGGTCAGGCCGTCCCGGCTCGGGATGAGAACAAGGTGCTCGGCGGGATCGAGGCCCCGGAGCTTGAGGACGCTCTTCAGGGCGTAGGCGTCGGTCGGGAAAGCGAGTTCGTCGGCGACGATCTTCGTCCTCTTTCCCTCGGGCCGGTAAAACGTGTTGACGAGGGCGTGGATGTTGACCGTCGTGGTGCCGGACAGCACGACCTCGTCCGATTCCGCGCCGACGAGCGGCGCGCAGCGGGCGCCGAGGCTCTCCGCCAGAGTGAACCAGGGCGGGTCGGCCTCGAGCCAGCCGCGGATGGCCAGGACGCGCCAGGATCTCAGGGCCTTCACGAGCGACCGTTCGGCATCGCGCGACAGGAGCCCTAGGGAGTTGCCGTCGAGGTAGATGGTCCCGCGCGGCACGGCGAAGCGCCGGCGGAATCTTTTTAGCGGATCGGCCCGGTCGAGCCGCCGGGCCTCCTCGCGGAACGCCTTCATCGCATCGCGCATGCGGGCCTGTCTTTCTCTTGTCCGTCCCTGATCGGTAGAATTCAGGGATCACGCGCCGGCGCCACTTGCTCTTCTCTCCTTTTATTTCTTCTTGTCGGGATAGGGAGGCGGCTTGGGCACGTCGACGGGGTCCTTGGCGATGAGCTCCTGGAGATGCTTGACGGCCGCCTCGAGCTGGACGTCCTTGCCCTTGAACGTCGCGTGGGGCAGGTTGTCGACGACGATGTCGGGGTCGACGCCGTGGCCCTCGATGAGCCACTCGCCCTCGGGCCCGTAGACGCCCGTCTCCGCCGCCGAGGCGATGCCCCGATCGACGAGGACATTGGACTGGCTCAGCCAGATCTCGCCGCCCCAGGTCCGCGTCCCGATGACCTTCCCCAGCCCCAGGCGGCGGAAACCCTCGGCGAAGGCCTCGCCGTCCGAGGCCGTGCGCTCGTTGCACAGGACGACCAGGTGCCCGCGGAAGGCGTACTGCATGTTCCAGGTCGGCTTCCCGACCCGGCTCTGCCAGTAGAACCAGGCCCGCCTTATGAGCTTCTCCAGGATCCAGGAGTCGATGTTGCCGCCGCGGTTGTGCCGGACGTCGATGATCAGGCCCTGGCGGTCGAAGACGGGGTAGAAGTTCTTGACCCACTCGGTGTAGTTGCCGCCCCCCATGGCCCGGAGGTGGACGTAGCCGATGGCGCCCTGGCCCGCCTTCTCGACCTCGAGCCGCCGGGTGTATTCCCATTCGGCGTAGCGGAGGTCGGATTCGGCGCCCGGCGTCATGGGCACGACGATCTCCTTGCGGGCCGGCCCTCCCGCCTCCGCCCGGAGCTCGAGCAGGACCTGCTGGCCGGCCGTGTTCCGGAGCAGGAGCGAGGGATCGGCCACGCTCAGGGTCGGGACGCCGTTGATCGCGGTGATGATCTCTCCCTCGCGGATGGTCGACAGCGGCTTGTCGAGGGGCGAGGCGTTCTCGGGATACTCGGGGTCCGACCTGTAGATGTGCTCGACGCGATAGCCGCCCTTGGCCTCGTCGCGGACGAGGCGGGCGCCGAGGGAGCCGGGGGAGACGTTGTCCTCGGGCCGCCTGAGGTCGCCGCCCCGGACGAAGATGTGAAGGGCCGAGAGCTCACCGACGAGATGGGACAGGAGATCGTTGAGCTCGGTCCGGTCGCTGACCCGTTCGACGAAGGGGCGGTGGCGCTCGAGCAGGCCCTCGTAGTCGACGTTGTGGAGGCCGCGGTCGTAGAAGTAGTCCCGCTCCATGCGCCAGGCGTCGACGAACATCTGGCGCCATTCCTCGCGGGGATCGATGGAGAAGGTCCACCTGGAGAGGTCGACGCGCCGTTCGGCCAATGTCTGAGGCGTCGGCTGGGCCGTCCCGGCGTCGATGACGTGGATGTCGTTGCCCTTGCGGACGAGGATCTTCTTGCCGTCGGCCGAGAGCTCGAACGCGCCGACGCCCTCCACGAGCGTCTTGGCTTGGACGTTCCGGTTCCTGATCTCGACGGCCTGGAGCTTGGGCTGGCCGGCGGCCCGCGATCCGCGGTCGATGACGAACAAGGCCTTTTCACCGGCGGCCAGCCCCGAGTACACGCCGGCCGGGAGCGGGACCTCGAACACGCGTTCCTGGATGCCGGCCAGGTCGATCACGACCTTGGGCGCCGGCTTCTCGTCCGGCTTCGAGGCCGGACCCGGGCCCGGCTTCGCCTTGGCCTCGGCCCGCTTCTCGTCGTCCCCGGCCTTGCCTTCGGCTTGGAGCTCGGTCGCCGGGGCGAACGGGAAGGTCTCCTTCGCGGTCAGCGCGATGGCGTAGATCTTGGTGGTCTTGTCGAAATAGGGCTCGGGCTGGCGCGGTCCCCAGGGGCTGCCGACGACGCTCCGGAAGTACCGGTCCGAGAGAAAGTAGATCCATTTTCCGTCCGGGCTCCAGGCGGGATGATACGAGTCGACGCGGTCGTTGGTGAGCTCCGCGGTCCGCCCGGTCTCAGCCTCGTGAATGAGGATGCGGCTAAAGCCGTTCGAAGCCCCGCCGACGTAGGCCAGCCAGCGGCTGTCGGGCGACCAGGCCAGGTCGTCGAACATGCCGACCTCGGAGACGGCGATCTTCCGAAGGCTCTTCTTGACGACGTCGAAAAGCCAGAGCTGATAGTCCTTGTCGGCGAAGGCGAGCCACTTGCCATCGGGCGAGGGAAGGCCGTCGAAGCGTATGACTTCGGCCCCCGTCGTCAGCCGCTCGGCCGGCCCCAGGCCGTCGGCGGCGTAGCGGGTGAATTCCCACTCGCCGCTCTCGTCGGTGAGGACGAGCAGGCTCTTCCCGTCGCCGAAGAAACGGGCCGCCCGGGCCCTGATGCCTTCCTTGCGGCTGACCCGGACCCAGCGTCCGTCGCCGACGGGCGCGACAAAGACATGGCCGCGCGAGACGAGGACGACCCGGTCGCCGTTCGGGGAGACGTGACCTGAAGTCATATAGTCGAGAGGCTCGGTCAGCCAGCGCTCGCGCATCTGGTCGAAGTCCGAGGGCAGGGTGACGGCGACGGCCGAGTCCCGGTCCGCGGCGATGTCGTAGACGCGGAGGTCGGCCACGAGCTGATAGACGATCCGGCCGGCCTGGAGGTCCGGAGAGCTGGCGTCGAAGCCCTTGTGGAAGGTGTGCTGTTTGAGCCCTCCGCCCCGAAGGTCCATGGACCAGATGTTCATGTGGTCGTCCCGGTCGCTCAGGAAATAGACCCGGCCCTGCCAGACCATCGGATCCTTGCTCGTGCCGGGGTAGTCGGCCGTCAGGGGGACGGCTTCGGCCGCGCCCGAGGTGAAGGACCACAGGTTCTGGGCCGTGCCTCCCTTGTAGCGCTTGGTGTAGCTGCCCTGGAAGGGGAGCCGGGTGAAGAAAAGCGTCTGGCCGGAATCATCGAACGACCCGTCGGCGGCCTGGGCCAGGGGCAGCAGGTGCTCGGCCTTCGTCGCCGGATCGAGGACGACGAGCTGGGTGTTGGGCAGGGTCGAATATTTCTGGGTGGCGTAGAGGATCTTCCCGTCCGGCGTCCAGCCCGCGACGGTCGCCGTCTGTCCGGCGAAGGTGCGGCGGACGGGCAGCCCGCCGGCGAGGGGCATGGTGTAGACCTCGGTCGGGCCCTCATATTGGGCGGAGAAAGCCAGGGTCTGTCCGTCGGGCGAGACGGCCGGATGGGTCTCCTGGCCCAGGTGGGAGGTCAGGCGGCGGGCCTGGCCGCCCCGGACATCGACCGACCAGAGGTCGCCCTCAGAGGCGAACACGATCGTTTCCCCGTGGATGGCCGGATAACGGTAGTAACCGTTCCGCCCCTCGGCCGACGCGGCCTGGACGAGGCCGAGGACGGCGACGATGGCAACGGCATACGCGAGGGCTCTCTTCATGGCTTTCTCCTTCGGTGGGTGTCGTGAGGCCCTATTGTAGTGAGCCCGGGCATGGGAATTCAAGGAAATTGACGCCGGCCGCGGCCCCGGGAAAAGATCGTTGCGCGCGGCGGGACCGGTGTTAAGATGAGGGCCAAAGGCCGGGAGCGCGTGTCATGAGGCCTGTCCTAGACAAAAAACGACGGGATTGGGGTCCTCATCCATGGAGAGCCAAGACGGGTTTGTCCGGACTCGAGGATCTTTATGACCGCCATGGAGAAGCGCTCTATCGCTATCTCGTCTTCAAGCTCGGCTCGACCGAGGACGCCCAGGACGTCCTCCAGGAGGCCTTCTGCAGGTTCGCGCGATACGACCTGCGCTGGCGGCTGGTCCGGGATCCCAGGGCCTTCGTCTTCAGGGTGGCCCGGAACGAGGCCAACCGATTCCTGCGTCGCAAGCTCGGGCGGAGGGAGGGGGAGAAGATGATCGCCTCCGGACGGGCCGGCCATCTCGCGGCCGTCTTCGCCGCGCCTGAGGATCCGGCTTTGGCGTCCCTTCTTCGGCTCGCGGGAGAGCTCCCGGCCGAGCAGAGAGAAGCCCTCTTCCTCAAAGTCTTCGACGGCCTGACCTTTAAGGAGATCGGCGCCGTCTGCGGAGTCTCCGTCAATACCGCGGCCAGCCGCTACCGCTACGGGATCGAGAAGCTCCGCCAGACCATGGGAGGGAAACCGTGAAAGACAAGGAGAGGAACGTCGTCGGGCTGCCAATTTCGGATGTCGAGATCGGGCTCGGGAGGCTCAAGCCAGTGGCCGCGCCGCCAGGGCTGCGCCGGAGAGTCCTCGATCGCGCCCGTGAAGCCCGTGGGAACGTCGCGATGACGCCGGGGCTGAGGATCACGGCTGTCGCCGGCTCGCTCCTGATTATCATCCTGTTGGGAATCGAGCCGGCCCTCGAGAGGAATGAGTCGGTGCGCCTGGCCGCGATCCTCAACAACCAATCTCAGGCCGGGAGTGCGACCGGGCCGGCGTCCGAGTTGGCCGATGTCCTGGCCGTCGCAGAAGGGGAGGCCGGACGGCTGGCCCGGCTCCGAGCTTTGGCCGTCTCCGCCGGTCGCGAAGAAAGGATAAACGATTTGATCGAGGCTCGTGAGAGCCTGAAAGGATGGCTGGACAATGAGACTTCCGAAGATCTTGACTAGGATCGGCGTCGTCCTTCTGATCGTCGCGGCGGGCGTCATGCTGGCCCGGGCCGTCCTCAATACCACGGAAGGGCGCAGGCTCGCCAGGACCCTGGCCGGGCTCAAGGCCGAGGGCATCCCCCTGACCGTTGAAGACCTTCTCGACCCATGCCCGGACGAAAAGAACGGGGCCAGCTTGTGGAAGGCCGCCGAGGAACTGTATGCCTTCAAGGGCGAGGACATCAAACTCCTGAACGAGGTCTATCAAAGATTCGTAAGGGGCCACCCCGTCGAGACCGAGGACTGGGCGTCATTGGGCCGGTTGATCGAGAAGAACCGCAGGGTTCTCGATCTCATTCCGGAGATCGCCGGCAGATCCTGCTTCCAATATGGGGCCCTGGACGCGAGGTCCTGGGAGAGGAAGATCCCAGACGCGATCAAGCTGATCCGGACCGTGAGGCTCTGGGGCTTCGAGTCCTTGCGGATCGCGGAGAACGGCGATGTGCGAGGCGCCCTGGACCGGCTGCGGACCGGCCTCCGTTTCGCCTCCAGGTGCGCTGAAGAACCATCGTTGATAACCTATCTCATCGCGCTCGCCAACATGAAAACGTGCCTTCTCTTTTTAAACGAATCCCTGAGCGGACGGGAGGCCGGTGGGGAGCTTCTTCTGCCCATCCTCGGCGAATTGGATGAGGGCCTTATCGAACGTCGGCAGGCCCTCCTGAAAGGCGGCATCCAGGCCGAGAGGGTTCTGTTCCTGGATATCGGGCTCTCGACGGGCGCCAAGGATTGGGCCTCATCCTCATGGCTGAAAGGCAAGGCGGACAAGCTCTCTTACTGGCTGATCAGGCCTCTTATCAAGAGAGACGTCGAGCGGAACATCACCATCTACGCGGAAGTGGAATCGAAGACCGCGACGCCCTATTCTCGAATGAGGGATTTCTGGAAACAGTACAAGAAACGCCTTGGGGATCTGCCCTGGTATGCCGTCGTCTCCAAAATCGCCATCCCCGAGATGGAAGCGACCTTCATGAAGGGGGCGACGTTCGACGCCCTGGTCCGGACCGCCCGGGCCGGACTTGCCTGCCGGATCCATAAGGACCGGACGGGGAGTTACCCGGAAGCGCTCGCGGCGCTTGTCCCTGAGCTTCTCGACGAGGTTCCCACAGACCCGTTCACCGGCGAGCCGCTCGTCTACCGGGCCGAGGGGGAGGGTTTCATCGTCTACAGCCTGGGCTCCAACCTCAGGGACGATGGAGGGCGCAGCACTTGGGAGATCACCCAGCTGGTCATGGACAAGGACGATGACTGGGCTTGGAAGGAGGACAGGTGAACGACCGAGGCTTCGCGTTCCTGAAGGTCGATCGGTCGTCCGCGCCAAGGACCGAACCCAAGGGAGAGCCGGGGATGTCCTCCCGGCGAACGTCCCGGATTCCCGGCCTGAACTCCCACCGCTCGCGCGCGGAGCGCGGCGCGACGCTCTTGATCGTCGTCGGCGATCTCCTCAAGCCGGAGTTGTGATAAAATCCCGGGCGTGACGTCCCGCGAACGCGTTCTCGCCGTCTTCGCCGGAGAGTTCCCCGACCGCGTTCCCGTCTGGCTGGGGGCCTCGCCCGAATGGAAGGCCCTCGCCAAGGCCCGGGCGGGCCTTCGGACCGACGAGGAGCTCGCGATCCACGTCGGCGACGATTTCCGCCGCGTCTTCGCGCGCTACGCCGGGCCTCCCGAGTTCAGCCCCGACCGCGCCTTTGTCCATCCCGAAGCGATCGCCCGTACGCCGTTCGGCGTCGAGCGGACCGGTTACGGCTACGGTCAGCCGATGGGGCATCCCCTGGCCGGCGCCCGGGCGATCGCCGATATCGAGCGCTACCCCTGGCCCGACCCGGCCTGGATGGATGTCTCCCGCATTCGCGAAGACGCCCGGGCCTGGCGCGGCCGCTATGCCGTCCTCGGCGGCGACTGGTCCCCGTTCTTCCATGACGCCATCGACCTCATGGGCATGGAGGACTTCTGTGTCGCGCTGGTCGAGAACCCGGCCCTCGTCGACGTCTTGCTCCGTCGCCTGGTCGACTATTACTTCCAGGTCAGCCTGAGCATCTTCGAGGCTGCGGCCGACGTCATCGACGTCTTCTTCATCGGCAACGACTTCGGGACCCAGACCGGGCCGGTCGTGAGCGAGGCCCTGTTCCGCCGTTTCTTCCAGCCCCACCTGGCCCGGCTGGCCGCCTTGGGCCACGATTTCGGGCTCCAGGTTCAGCTCCACTGCTGCGGCGGCTTCTTCCCCCTCATCCCGGCCCTGATCGAGGCCGGGATCGACGCGCTTCAAGCGCTTCAGCCCGACGCCCGGGACATGGCCCCAGCCAAGCTCAAGGCGGCGTTCGGCGGACGGATCGTCTTCAACGGCTCCATCGACACCCACCATTGGCTCATCGCCGGCACCCCCGATCTCGTCCGGGCCAGGACCAGAGAAACCCTGGCCGTCATGATGCCGGGCGGCGGCTACATCGCCTCGCCCAGCCACGACTACCTCCTCCCCGAGACCAGCGTCGAGAACGTCTTCGCCCTCTACGAAACGGTCCGGGATCTCGGGAGCTACTGAGGTCCTAATAGACGCACGCCCGGGCCGCCTCGGCGTAGACCCTCAGATTCTCGGGCGGCGTCTCGAAGAAGTGATCGCAGCAGGACAGGACGTAGCCGCCGTCGCCGCCGACCTTCTCGAAGAGCTCGCGGACCTTGGCCCCGATGACCTCCGGCGTCCCTTCGGTCAGGACGTTGAACTGGTCGAGGCCGCCGATGAGGGCCAAACGGCGGCCGATCTTGGCCTTGAACTCCCAGGGCTCCTGGTTGCCGCCGATCGACGGCGGGGCCAGGGTCTCCGAGGCATCGCAGCCGTTCCCGACGATGTGCTCCTCGATGCCCTTCGTCCCGCCGCAGGTGTGGTAGACGACCTTGAATCCGAGGTCGTGGAGGGCGTCGTGCATCGTCCGGTCGTAAGGGAGGCAGAACTCCTCGTGCAGGGCGGGGGAGATGAGGGTCGACGACGCCGCCCCGCCGCCCGTTTCGACGAGGTCGAAAGGCGCCCCCTTCATGGACTCGATGAAGCGCATCTTCTTCCCGAGCAAAATGCGCAGGAGCTCGTGGACCCAGGCCGGATCGTCGAACGTCTTGAGGATGAGCTCCTGAACGTCCATGAGGCAGGCAGCGTGCTGCCAGCAGCCGGCCTGGTCGCCCCAGACGAAGCCGCGCAGGATGCCGTCCCCGCCGACCGTGTCGTAGGCCTTGCGGACCGGGCCGGCATCGAGCCGGGGCACGGGCATGTATTTCTCGATGAGCCGGATGTCGTCGTCGCGCTTGATAAGATACTCGGAGACCCAGGTCGTCATCCGGTCGCCCTCGGCGAGGTAGGTGAGCGTCCCCCCAGGGGTCGTGATGGTGTGCCGGCAGGCGCGGTGATCGGGGTCCGCGCTCAGGACCTCGGCCTCGTCCTTCCATGCGGGCGTCGAGAACCTGGCGAAGTCGGCGTCCGTGAGCCAGAACTGGCCCATGTCCTGGGAGCACTGGATCGAGGCGTCGAGGCCGAACATCCGGAAGGCCTCGAGGTCGCCGGCCCCGCCGAGAAAGGTGTCGAGGTGGTACCTCTGCCACTGGTGGACGGTCGCGGGCAGGCGGTCCGGCTTTTCCCGGGCCAGGGCCCGGAGCATCCTCTCTTTGGAGGTCACGGCCGGATTATAGGACGCTCCTCCCGCCGGGTCAACGCGCTGTCCGGCGCGCGATTTGATTTTTGCCGGCCCTTCCAGTACAAGGAGGTCACGAAGGAGGCCAACATGACGATGCCCATGATCCCTCGCGTCCGCGTCCCCGTCCGCGTCGCCGTTCTGACCGCTCTCGTGTTCGTCGCCGTCGCCGCCTCGGTCGGCTGTCCGGCCAGGCCGCCCGAACGTGCCGACGCGGAGACTCCGGCCGTACCGCTTGTCCCGGAAGACGCCGTGCGCCTGTCCAACGATCCGGCCAAGACGGAGATCTTCCGCGACGCCGGCCTGGGCCTGTTCATCCATTGGGGCCCGAACTCCCAGGTGGGGACGGAGATCTCCTGGCCGCTCTACAACGCCTCGGAGGCGTTCATCGAGAGCTATTACGCTCTGGCCGAGACCTTCGAGCCGACGGCCTTCGATCCCGCCGGCTGGGCCCGGCTGGCCAAGCTGGCCGGCATAGAGTACGTCGTCTTCACGGCCAAGCACCATGACGGCTTCTGCATGTTCGATACGGCCCTGAGCGATCTGAAGATCACCCGGACGCCCTTCGGCAAGGACATCGCGGCCATGGTCGCCGAGGCCTTCCGCAAAGAAGGCCTCCTCGTCGGCTTCTATTACTCCCCGGGCGATTTTCGCTATCAGTGGGAGACGGGCCGGCGGACGGGCCACATCACCACGCCGGACTTCGACAGCCCGGCCCCGTTCGGCCCGAACCGGCTCGGCTTCGCCGACTACGAGCGCGGACAGATCGAGGAGCTGCTGACGCGCTACGGCGACATCTTCATGCTCTGGTTCGACGGAGCGTGCGAGCCCCTCAAGATGCACGCCTGGCGCGTCCGCCAGGACGTCTTCATCGGGCGCGGCGAGATCCCGACGCCCGAGCAGGAGATCCCCGGTCAGGCCGCCGACCACGCCTGGGAGAGCTGCCTGACCACAAGCTACCAGTGGTCGTATCTGCCCCGAGCGGTCGTCCGGCCGACCGCGGCCATCATCGAGAACCTCATCCACATCCGGGCCCGGGGCGGGAACATGCTCCTCAACGTTGGCCCCCGGCCCGACGGGACGATCGCCCCCGCCGACGAGGAGCTGCTCCGCGACCTGGGGCTGTGGATGATGCTCTACGGAGAATCGGTCCGCGGCGTCCGGCCGTGGACCATCACGAACGAGGGCGAGGTCTGGTTCACCCGGAAAAATGGGGAAGGGACCGTCTACGCGCTGGCCGGGCTCGAGGGCAATGCCCGGACCCTTCTGCTCCGCTCCGTCGCGGCGACGCCCGAAACGAAGGTCACGCTCCTCGGCCAGGAAGGGGAGCTGCCTTGGGAGCGGACGCCGGCCGGGCTCAAGATCGAGGTCACGCGGAAGCAGACCGTCCGCCTGGTCAAGGCACCGCCTCTCCCGGGAGCGGAGACCGAAAGCTCCGACAAGCAGCGCCTCGTCTGGGGTCCGGATTGGCCCGTGGCCGTCAAGATCACGGGGGCGGCCCCGACGGCCGGCGCCGCGGAGGGGGGATCGAAATGAAGGCCCGGCGGTACGGCCTGGTCATCGGCGTCAAGCCGGACATGATCGCCCGCTACAAGGAACTCCACGCGGCCGTGTGGCCCGGCGTCCTGGCCAAGATCGAGGAATGCCACATCCGCAACTACTCGATCTTCCTGCGCGAGGTCGGGACTGGCCAATACCTGCTGTTTGCCTACTTCGAATACACAGGCGACGATTACGAGGCCGACATGGCCCGAATGGCAGCGGACCCCGAGACGCGGCGGTGGTGGACAGAGACCGATCCCTGTCAGAGTCCCATCCCGACGCGGGGAGACAAGGAGTTCTGGAGCCGGATGGACGAGGTCTTTCACGCGGACTGAAGGGCCCGGGACCGCCGTCCTACATGTTCCCGAAGCGCGGGTTGACGACGTTGCTGTAGATCGAGCCGAACCGGTAGTTGATCCCGATCTCGAAGCTGACCTCGTAGCCCGAGGCCAGGCGCTTGAGCTCGAGCAGGATCTCCTCGGGGGAATAGTCCCGGCCCGGGAGGGAGATCTGGTCCCGGATGCGCGAGTATTCGCCGCCGACGTTGAACGAGAACCCCTTGAACAGATTGACGTAGACGCCGAACTCGGCCCGCAGGTTGTTGTATTTGAAGTCGGGGATGAAAGTCGACCCTTGGACCGAGGCGCCGACGGAGCCCCAGGGTTCCTTGATCTCGAGAACGACCTGGAGAGCCTGGGTGAAGATATTCTCCCTCTCCAGGCCGAGGATCGTGATCTCGTAGTAATCCCGGGCCGAGAAACCGAGCTTGTACTGGAAGCGGAGCTCCCGGCGCGTGGCCTCGGCGTAGGGGAAGAGGTTGAACTCGACGGCCGGCCCGACCGAGGCGTAGAGCCGGGCGTTGTCGTAGGTCGAGGAATAGAGGCTGGCCGAACCGCCCCACGACCAGTGGCCGTCGATCGAGCTGAAGACCGCCGCCGAGGCGTTCTTCCGGTTGCTGTTGCTGATAATCGGCTCCTCGTCCGGGATCTCGTAGCGGCGGTGGTAGTAGTTCATGCCGGCCGAGAGTCGGACCTTGATGGCCTCCGTCGTCCGGTTGGACCAAACGTTAAGCCGGTAGCTGAACCGCTCGGCCTGGTCCTCGAAGTTCCCCTCCCCCCTCAAGCCCAGGCCGAAGACCCAGTAGTTCCAGGGATCGGAGGCCGGGGTCGGGCGGTAGTCCTCCCTTTGGGCGTAGCTGATGGAGATGAACTCGGCCAGGGGGGTGTCGTACACGTAAGGGATGAGCCCCTGCTTGAGGACGTTGACGAAGCCGCGGCGGTACTGGTCCTCGGTGTCCGTCGGGGCCGAGTAGTAGCGCAGGGTCGCGTCCTTCCCCTGGTGGCGCTTGAGGCCCACGAAGGCCATCGTATACTCGTTGCCTCCGCTGCCCGTCCCCTGCCGTGTGACGATGACGTGGACGTCGGCGCTCTGGCGGTCGAGGACGTAGTTGACGAAGGTGATCTCGGTCTTGATGTAGTCGAAATCGCAGGTCCGACGGTCGCAGTCGAGATAGACGTTCGGCGCGACGCTGCGGAGCTCGTCCTGAGGGATGACCCTGTCTCTTATACACATCTCCGAGCCCACGAGACCGTACTAGATCTCGTATGCCGTCTTCTGCTTGAAAA
>OGCK01000059.1_pt1 | contig 20156 bp, 17 predicted proteins | sample 1570051 | NCBI WGS metagenome assembly OGCK01 (sample SAMN06266181, study PRJEB24510) | hot springs metagenome | isolation source: hot spring sediment | place: USA: Zodletone Spring, Oklahoma | collected 2013-12-03 | reverse complement strand
TCGACGGATCTGTGGACCCGGTGAGGGATATCCAGACCATCGACCTGGAGCTGCAGGTGAAGGATCTGGAGTCGGTGGAGAAAAAGCTGGAGCGGCTGGCCAAAGTGGCCAAAGCGGGGGACAAAGATGCCAGGGCAGGATTGCAGGTGCTGGAGAAATACAGGGCACACCTGGAAGATTTCAGGAACATCCGGACCCTGGAAGTGGATGCCTCGGAGAAAAAGCATGCGGAGGATTTGTTCCTGCTTACCAGCAAACCGGTGCTCTACGTCTGCAATGTGGAGGATGAAGCGGCCCTGACGGGAAACCACCACACGGAACGGGTAAAATCATACCTGGCCGGGGAAGGGAAAGAGGTCCTGGTGCTGGCTGCAAGGCTGGAATCGGAAATTGCCGAACTGGAGGAGGAAGCGGACCGGAAAGCCTTCCTGGCGGATGCGGGACTGGAGGAGCCGGGGGTGAACAAGCTCATCCGCTCGGCTTACGCGCTGCTGGACCTGATCTCGTTTTTCACCATGGGCCCCAAAGAGATCCGGGCGTGGACCATCCGCAAAGGGGCACTGGCCCCCGAGGCGGCCGGGGCGATCCACAGCGATCTGCAGCGGGGATTCATCCGCGCGGAGGTGATCAGGTACGAGGACATGGTTGCCCTGGGTTCCGAGCAGGCCTGCAAGAACGCGGGGAAACTGATGGTGGAAGGGAAGAATTACCTGGTCCGGGACGGGGACATCCTGCACATCCGTTTCAATGTATGACCATGCGGCCTCCCCGGACCCCGTTATTCCCCCTGTTCCTGGAACCTTTTCTGCTCCGGGGGTTTCTTTTGCCCCCGAGGTTTCTCCTGCACCGGGGGCTTCTACTGCTCATGACGGGTTTTTTGATGTGCGCCGCCCTTCCGGCACAGTGGCTGCAGGGGGAGATCGACGGGGATGACATGGCGGCGGACCTCTCGGAGGCACGCACATTTCTCAAATATCCCACCTACGGACAGTACCTGCAGATGATGCAGGGCTTTGCGGCGGATCATCCCGGGATCTGCCGGCTGGACACCTTCGGGGTATCGGTGGAGGGACGCCTCCTCCTGGCCCTGAAGATCAGCGACCGGGTCGGGGAAGATGAACCCGAGGCGGCGTTCTTCTATACCTCCACCATGCACGGGGACGAACTGGTGGGATACGTGCTCCTGCTCAGGCTGGCGGACTACCTGCTGCAGGGGTACGGGACCGACGGGGAGGTGACCTCCCTGGTGGACAGCCTCTCCATCTGGATCAATCCCCTTTCCAATCCGGACGGGACCTACGGCCCGGACCATGGCGAATCGGTTGCCGGCAGCGTGCGGGAGAACGCCAACGGGGTCAACCTGAACAGGGATTTTCCCGATCCCGCCGTCCCCGAGCCCAATGACACCGCAGGCAGGGAGCCGGAAACCAGACACATGATGCAGTTCCTGGAAAACCGCGGGTTCACCCTCTCTGCAAACATCCACAGCGGGGCGGAGGTGGTGAATTATCCGTGGGACCATACCTTCGACCTGCATGCCGACGATCCCTGGTACCGGCTCGTCTCCGGGGAATATGCCGATGAGGCCCGGGCAGTGGACCCGGGCTACATGGGCCTGTTCGAGAACGGGATCACCAACGGGGCGGTGTGGTACAGCATCTTCGGCGGGAGACAGGATTATGTGAATTATTACCTGGGGGGACGGGAAGTCACCCTGGAACTGTCCGATGAGAAACAGCTGGAATCGGAACGCCTGGACGAATTCTGGCTGAAAAACAAAAGATCCCTGCTCAACTACGTGGCACAGTGCACATACGGCATCAGGGGACGGGTGCGGGGAAGGCCGGAAGGGGAACCCCTCGCAGCCCGTATCTTTATCCCCGGACATGACAGTGCCTATTCGGTGGTGACCTCCTCACCGGAGCACGGGGACTTCTACCGGCTGATCAGGGAGGGGACCTACGATGTGGTATTCTCCGCCGGAGGGTACCTGAACGATACGGTGCGGGGCGTGGCGGTGACCGATTTCAGCGCCACATGGCTGAATGTTCTGCTGGATCCGGTTCCGAAGGGGGCGGGTCCCGGATCATCGCAACCCGCCGTGGAAATCTACCCGAATCCCGCCTCCGGAACCCTGTTCCTACAGCCCGCACGCATGGGAAACGGACCGGTGCAGGTGAGGATCATGACCCTGGAAGGAAGGCCCGTTTTCCGGCAATCGTTTTATTACAGCGGGCATCCCCTGGAGATCTCCCTGCAGGGCGTCCCGGACGGACTGCTTATTCTGCAGCTTTCATCCGGGGAGACCCTTCAGATGTTGAAATTCTTGAAACACTGAAAAAACAGCGTATTTTTGTATTTTTAACTGAAAGCCAACATTGAAGCGACAACTTTTGGCCTGTTTAAACGTAAAGCCTGTTAAAACATAATGCCTGTTTAATGAACAGCCGGCTAAAAATAACACATGTCCTTCCGCTGCTCCTGTGCGCGGGGGCATTCTGCCTGAACTCCCGTGCCCAGCAGGTAACCGCCGGGTACCAGCCCAAGACCAGGCTCCTGTTTATCATGGACGCATCCAACAGCATGGCCGGACAGTGGGAAGGGGGCAGGAAATTCGACATTGCCAGGAACATCCTGATGGACATGGTGGACAGCCTGGAGGGAAATCCCAACGTGGAAATGGCCCTGCGCATATACGGACACCAGAGTCCGGTTCCTCCGCAGGACTGCAACGATACGAAGCTGGAGGTGCCGTTCGCTCCCAACAACGCCTCCAGGATCAGGCAGAAGCTCAGGTTCATCAATCCCAAGGGCACCACCCCCATTGCTCATTCCCTGGAACTGGCGCCCGGCGATTTTCCGCCCTGCAGCAACTGCCGGAACATCATCCTGCTGATCACCGACGGGATCGAAGCGTGTGACGGGGACCCCTGCGAGGTTTCCCACAGGCTGCAGAAAGCGGGGATCATCCTCAGGCCCTTCGTGATCGGGATCGGCAATGACCCCGGCTTCAGGGAAACCTTCAACTGCATCGGGGAGTATTACGATGCCCCCGGCAGGGTCCAGTTCAAAGAGGCGCTCAGCGTGGTCATCACCCAGGCGCTCAATAAGACCAGTGCACAGGTGAACCTGCTGGATTCGAACCAGCGGCCCACGGAGACCGACGTGAACCTGGTCTTCTACGACACCTTCTCAGGGGTGATCCGGTACAACATGATCCATACCCTCAACGGCAAAGGCAACCCCGACACCCTTGCACTGGACCACCTGAGTACCTACCGCTTGGTGGCACAGACCATCCCGCCGGTGAGCGCGGACAATGTGAAGCTGGTCACCGGCCGGCACAACACCATCGGAATGGATGCACCCCAGGGGTACCTGATGGTGAGGACCAGTAGGGGTCAGGCCTACGACAACGAGAAGATCCTGGTGAAAAAAGCCGGTGATCCGTCCACCATCAACGTGCAGAAAATGGGTCAGCTGAACCGGTATATAGTGGGCAGGTACGATTTGGAGATCCCCATCTACCCGCTGATGATCGTGAGAGATGTGGAGATCCGGCAGAGCTACACCACCACCGTGGAGATCCCCGCTCCTGGATTCGTGACCTTCAGGGCACCGCAGCACGGAGCCGGTGCGATTTACCAGGTCACACCAGAGGGAGAGCAGCGCTGGGTGGTCAACCTGGGCGAACAGTCAAACAGCCAGGATTACTACCTGCAACCGGGCTCCTACAGGGTGATCTTCCGCAGAAACGACATGAAATCCTCGTCCCACAGCCAGGTGAAGGAGTTTGAAGTGAATCCCGGCTCATCGGCAACCATCGAATTCAATTGAAACCCGAACCTGAAATACCGCTTGCTGATGGCTGAATGGGAAGACAGGGAGATCATCGAAGGGATCAGCACCCCGGGGAGGGAGGAGACGGCATTCAACCAGCTGGTGCAAAAATACCAGGAGAAGCTCTACTGGCATATCCGAAAGATCGTCATTGACCATGAGGACGCGGACGATGTGCTGCAGAATACCTTTATCAAGATCTGGAGATCCCTGCCCGACTTCCGGTCCGACTCCAGGCTGTTCACCTGGCTCTACCGGATTGCCACCAATGAAGCCCTGTCGTTTCTCAAACAGAAAAAAAGAAGGCGTACGACCCCCATCGAGGATGTGGAGCACACAGTGGGGGGACAGCTGGAAAGCGATCCCTGGTTTGACGGGGATGAGATCCAGCTGAAGCTGCAGCAGGCGATCCTGAAACTGCCCGAGAAACAGCGGCTGGTTTTTAACATGAAATATTTCGACGGAATGAAATATGATGAGATGGCAGAGGTCCTGAAAACCTCGGTGGGGGCGCTGAAAGCCTCGTACCACCATGCGGTCAGGAAGATCGAAGCCATGCTGGATAAACATTAAACCTTTACCTGTCATAAGAGTCTAACGAATAACTGGATAGCAAGATGTCAGAAAAACAAAAAAGAGCATTGGAAAAGGATGGAGCGCTGAAAAGCAATCCTTTCAGGGTGCCGGAAGGTTATTTTGAAACCTTTGCCGGCAGGCTTCAGCAGCGGATCCGGGAGGAAGAGGCCGCACGGATCCCCGTGCGCCGGCTCCGAAATCCCGACCGGCTGAGGATCGCCATTGCGGCAGCGGTGATCATGCTTGCACTGGTGACCTACCCCCTGATCCGGGTGGTTACCTCCGATGATTCCCGGATCACCGAATATCCGACCCTCTCACTGCTGGAAAACATGGATCTTTCCGACGCGGACCTCTACCTCCTGGAATTGATGGGGAATGCCACAGGTGACGAGGAGGAAGTATACCTGGAGCAGGCCATCCAGCACCTGGCACTGAACGAGGTGGAACTGGACCTGATCACCGAATAAGTAAAAAGAAACAGGAACATGAAACAATACAGACCAAATCACTGACCACCCTGATCCTCCTGACCATGCCCCTGTGGATCATCTCCCTCCGGGCACAGACCGATGAGCAGATCGAACGGTTCAAGCAGGAGATGGAGTCTTATTATAACGAGCAGCTGTCCCTTACCCCGTCCGAACAGGGGAAGTTCTGGCCCATTTACAATGATTTCTACAACCGGAAGCTCCGGCTGGATGAAGATGAGCGGAACATGTACAGGTACTGCCACAGCAACGTCCAGAACATGACCGACCAGGAGATCATCCAGGCGCTGGACAAGATCATGCAGGTGAAGGACGACAAGCACGCGCTGCAGAAGGAATTCCACGAGAAGTTCATGAAAATCCTTCCCCCGAAAAAAGTGCTGCTGCTGTACAAGGTGGAAAGGGATTTCAGGATGCATCTGATCCGGCAGCTCAGGAAACGCGGGGAAGGCAATGAAGGCAGAAGAGGCGGGGGCAGCAACATGGGTCCCGGACCCGGCGCGGACCGCGGCATTGACCGGGCGCCGGGAGCGGACCGCGACATTGACCGGGCACCGGGAGCGGACCGCGGCATTGACCGGGCACCGGGCGCGGACCGCGGCATTGACCGGGCACCGGGAGCGGACCGCGGCATTGACCGGGCACCGGGAGCGGACCGCGGCATTGACCGGGCACCGGCTCCGGGATGGACGTATGACCCGCTCACCGAGCCCTGTCCGGGCCATCCATGCCCGGCCGCAACCACCGGAGCGTAAATCAGGATTGGGCTAAACCTCTTCGGGCAGACCGGGCTCCACCCCGCGCAGGAACTGCACGCTGACTTCCATATCCCCGAACATCACCTTGTCCTCATCCACAAAGGGAACCTTTTCGCGATAGGCCTTCACAAATCCTTCAAGGAAGGGGCTGGTTTTTGCCGGACGCCTAAATTCCAGTGCCTGGGCAGCGTTATAGAGCTCGATGGCCAGGATCCGCTCCAGGTTGAGCATCACACCATATGCCTTGATGGCCGCATTGGCCCCCATGCTCACATGGTCCTCCTGACCCTGGGATGATTCAATGGAATCGACCGAGGACGGGGTGCAGAGCTGCTTGTTGTGGCTCACCATGGAGGCAGCCGTGTACTGGGGGATCATGAACCCTGAATTGAGTCCCGGATTTGCCACCAGAAACGGAGGCAATCCCCTGCTGCCCGACAACAGCTGGTAGGTGCGCCGTTCCGAAATGTTCCCGATCTCGCTCATGGCGATGGCCAGGTTGTCCAGGGCGAGTGCCAGCGGCTGACCGTGGAAATTCCCCGCAGAGATGATCATTTCCTCCTCCGGGAAGATGGTGGGATTGTCGGTGACCGAGTTGATCTCCCGCTGGAACACATAGGCCACGTAATTGATGGAATCCCTGGATGCACCGTGCACCTGGGGGATGCACCTGAACGAATAGGGATCCTGGATGTGTTCCTTCGGACGGCTGATCAGTTCGCTCCCCTCCAGCAGCCACCTGATACGGGCGGCGGTTCCGATCTGCCCCTGGTGGGGCCTGATCAGCTGCACCAGTTCATGGAAGGGCTCGATCCGCCCGTCAAAGGCATCCAGGGACAGGGCCCCGATGATATCCGCCAGCCTGGAGAGCTTGAATACCCGGAGACAGAGATACACCCCGTATGCGCTCATGAACTGGGTGCCGTTCAGCAGTGCCAGTCCCTCCTTGCTCTGCAGCTCGATGGGTTCCCAGCCCATTTCGGACAGCACCCCGGCGGCCTCCCTCCGCTTTCCCTTCATATACACTTCTCCCATGCCCAGCAACGGAAGGCTCAGGTGCGCCAGCGGTGCCAGGTCGCCCGAGGCTCCCAGTGACCCGTATGTGAGTACCACCGGAAGGATGTCATGGTTGTACATGTCCACCAGGCGGCGGACCGTCTTCAGCTGCACCCCGGAATTGCCGTAGGAAAGCGACTGCACCTTCAGCAAAAGCATGAGCCTGGTGATCTCCGCGGGCACCTCCTCCCCCATTCCGCATGCATGGGACATCACCAGGTTCTTTTGAAGCAATCCCAGCTGATCGCGGGGGATCACCGTATTGCAGAGGGAACCGAAACCGGTATTGATCCCGTACAGGACCTCACCGCCGCTGTCCAGCCGCCGGTCCAGGTATTCCCTGCATTTGTTGATTTTTTCGATGACCTCGCCGGAGAGCTCTATTTTCTGCCTCCGGGAGATGATTTGGGAGATCTTCTCCCATCCGATCTCTTCCGTGGTAATCAGATGCACGTTTTTCATGTTGTCCGGAAAATCTTCAGATTTGCTACTGAATTACAGAAAAAAAAACCGATATGTCGCGGGGATGATGGATGTTATTGGACAGACAGCCTGCGTACCAGTGCATCGGGGGTGAGCCGTTCCTGGCTCCCCGATGCCATCTCCTTCAGCGTGACCACTCCCTCCCGGAGCTCCTCCTCACCCATCAGGGCCACGAAAGGGATGTTCCTGGCATTGGCGTAACTCATCTGTTTTTTCATCCGCACCGGATCGGGATACAGCTCGGAGGGAATGCCCTCCTTCCTGAGGCGGCCGAGGACCGGGAAAACGTGCATGGCTTCTCTTTCCCCGAAATTGACGAATAGGACCCGCGTATCCATTGTGGCCTGTGCCGGAAAACGATCCAGCTGCTCCAGCACATCGTAGATCCGGTCGGCCCCGAAGGAGATCCCCACCCCGGAAACCCCTTCCAGTCCGAATATCCCCGTCAAATCGTCATACCTCCCTCCCCCGCAAATGCTTCCCATCTTCACTTCGTCCGAGACCACTTCGAAGATGGTCCCCGTATAATAGTCCAGTCCCCTTGCCAGGGTCATGTCGAATTCCACCTCTGCCTGCGGGGGATCGGCTTCCAGGTAATCCAGGAGCCGGTTCATTTCCTCCAGTCCCCCCTTCCCTGCGGCAGATCCTTCCAGGTAGCCTTTCAGAAAATCCAGGTTCTCCCTGTTGCTTCCCTTCCTGGTCAGCAGCGGCTGCAGCTTCTCCAGGGATGCGGCCCCGACCCCTTTCTCCCGCAGCTCTTCCATCACCCCTTTCATCCCCACCTTCTCCAGCTTGTCAATGGACACCGTGATCTCCGTCATCCGGTCCGCTTCGCCCATCACCTCCACCACCCCCGCAAGCACCCTGCGGTTGTTTACCCTGATCACCGTCTTCATCCCGAGCGCCGTGAACACATCGTCCATGATGCACACCAGTTCATATTCGTTCAGCAGCGAATCACTGCCGATCACATCCACATCACACTGGTAAAACTCCCTGTAGCGTCCTCTCTGGGGACGGTCGGCCCTCCAGACGGGCTGGATCTGGTACCGCCTGAAAGGGAAAAGGATCTCTCCCCTGTGCTGTACCACGAAACGGGCAAAGGGTACCGTGAGGTCGTAGCGCAAACCTTTCCCGGAGATCATGTTGCCAAGCTTCCCGGCCGGTGCGGAAACCAGCTCCTCCCGCGCAATCCCGCTCCTGAAATCGCCCGAGTTCAGGATCCGGAACAGGAGCTTGTCTCCTTCTTCCCCGTATTTCCCCATCAGGGAGGAGAGGTTTTCCATGGCCGGGGTTTCGATGGGAAGGTATCCGTAGGTGGTGAAGATCTTCCGGATGGTGTCAAAAATGAAATTCCTCCTGGCCATTTCCAGGGGTGTGAAATCGCGTGTACCTTTTGGAATGGATGGTTTATCGGCCATTGAACTGAATCCTCCTATTGAATGGCATTTGCCAGTTTTTTAAAATCGCTTTCGAGAAATGCATCGGGGTTCTTTTCACTGGCTCTGTGGTAATCAAAGTAATAAAATCTTGCATCAGCCGCTCCGATCAGGATCTTGTAGACCCTTGCCTCCTGCTGCCTTCCCTCTGGACCCACCTTATGCAGGAACACGGCATCCTCATCCCCTTCCATGATCAGGCTCCTGATCTCTTCCCGCTCCACAACCTTCACCGGAAGGGGATACACGGCCCCGATCTTTGCCCCGGAAGAGACCTCCTGCGCAAGCTCCTCCTTCACAAAATAAAGTGTTTTGCCCCGGATATCCGCCATGTTGTCATTGTAATGTTTGAACACATTCTGGGAGACCATGTCCGGATGTTCGGTGATCAGACGGATATGGTCCTGCATGAACCGGATCATGGTACCCAGCTTGTAGGAATAATGGTCCTCATCCACACCGTAATAGCCGAGCGGAAGGTTGGTGATGTCCTTCATCTCATCCAGCTTTTCGTGATCCCCTCCGAGGGAAAGGCACAGGAAGAGATACCGGGCATTGGTCTTATCCTTTTCAAATGAAACGGCCGCCGTATAGAGGAAGGTCCCGTTCTTGTCCCTGCTTTTCTCCCCGAAATCCCTGAAATTGATGAATTCATAGTCGGTGATGTTCCAGTATTTGTTGATGGCATCCTGGATCTCAAAGTTGTATTCCGAGAGGGGGTTGTCGTGCAGGACCACATAGGTGGTGGTGGTGTAAAAATGCTGCAGGTCCTCCGGTGTGGGGAGATACTCCCGCTGGGCATGCAGGGATAGGGAAAACCACACGGCCAGGCACAGGAAAGCGGTCGATTTCTTCCGGTTCATCAGATCAGGGATTCTATGTTGGTAATAAAAAGATTCAATCGGCGGGGAAATAGAGCGGGTTTCTCTCATTGAACCGCCTGATGAAGACAAATTTCATCTGTTTCTTCTTCCTGTTCCGCAATGCGCTGTATTCATCATACAGCTCCGGGTCCTTCATGAGCAGCACTTCCACGGACTCGATGTCATATTCCATCACCTTGCCCGTTTCAAAATCAAGAAGGTACTGCCTGAGCTCCGTGCTTGCGTAGTTGGACCTGGGATTCATATAGCGGTTGTAGTAGTAGGAATTGTAATAGTAGGGATTGTAGTAATATGGATCGTAGTAGCGGGGATTGTAGGTGGTGATTGATGCCACAAAGTGTGAAATGCCGCCCACATAACTGATCCTGTGAAAGGACGAGCCCACGTTGATGTACAATGCTCCGTTCCTTCCGTACCCCCAGATCTTCTCTGTCTGCATCACCTTTCTTACCCCGTTCTCATCGTAGATGGTGATCTCCTTGCCGGAAGTGACTTTATCGTAGAAATCCCTGTCGAATAGATCCACATCGGACACGATCCGCGCCGGGGGAATCGGCTGGTTTTGCTTCACCATTTCAAAATTGGCGTAGATCCCGTCACGGAAGTCGAAGTCGGTCGTGTACGCCACCATGTCCCGCTCCCCTGTATCCTGGTCACCCCGGGCAGCCTGTTCCCCGGTTTCCCGGGCAGCCTGTTCCCCGGCTTCCTGGGCAGCCAGTCCCCCTGCCAGCAGCAACAACGCCATCAGACCTGATATCCTCCTGAACGTTCCCATAACTCCTCCTCGGTTCAAAATTACTAACTTCTATCCTCTTATGATACAAAAATAAAGCCAATATTCTTTAACGATGTGCAAAAATTCTCTTACTTTGTCATGAAAGCCATTATCTGTCGGATCCATGTTCGCCGGTCTCCTGCAACGAATTATTTCGTACGGAATCAATGACCAGAAGGAAGAGTTCCTGGCAAACCGGATCAGGAGGATCAACCTGTACCACCTGATCCTGGTCATCCTCCTGTCCATCTCATTCCTGTGGCTCCTCATTACAGGGGCCACCAGGCCCGCGCTGCTGACCGGGGCCTTCCTGTTGGTGGCTGCTGCCATCTTTTTCGTTGTGCCTCCTTCCAGATATGCCGATCTGAACAGCATGCTGATCCTGGGACTCACCGGGGTGCTGTTCCTGACAGGATACCTGTTCGACGTGGGAATCTCGGGACCGCTGACCATGTCCCTATACCTGCTCTTCCCGCTGGCCGCGGTGAGCATCAACGGCCGCCACGGCATTCTGGTCCCCGTTTTCCTGGGGATCCTGACCCTGCCGGTGAACTTTCTTCCCGTGTTCGGGCGGGCCATTCACCTGAATGCCTATAATACGGTGGTGTTTTTCTCCCTCTACACGCTGATGATCCTGATCTCCATTTTCGTGGAACGCTCCAACCGGAAGCTGGTGGCCGGCCTGAAGGAGTCCAGGAACCTTTACGAGACGCAGGTGTACCAGAAGGACGACTTCATCTCCAAGCTGTCCCACCGGCTCAGGACCTCCCTGAGCAACATCACCCTGATCAATCACCTGGTGCACGACAGCAGGCTCTCCTCTGAACAGAAGGAACTGATGGAAACACTCAGGGCCTCCACCAACAACCTGATCGAGGATGTGAACAATATTGTTGAAATCGCGTCGCCGGGGATCATTGATTTTAAAAAGAGTATCATCTCTTTCGACCTGGACCGGGTGCTGGATGAGGCAGTCAGGATCCTCAGATCCGACCAGACATTCAAGGAGAAGGTGACCGTGGAGCGCACCGATTCCATCAGGCACTTTCTGATCGGTGATCCCAGCCTGCTGCGAAACCTGGTGGTAAACCTGATCAAAGGACTGAGCATTTACAAGAACAGCCGCGCCCCCCTTATGGTCGTCATCGAGAACCTGCGTGAAACCCCCAGCCAGGTGCGGCTGGAGTTCAGTTTTTCGGTGGAGTCGGACCTGGGTGAGGATCTGGTGATCTATATGAACACCCTGAAGCGCGGGAACGCCCCCGCTAGCTCACACCTGGCCACCGCATACAACCTGCTGCTGGAGAGCGAAAGCGGGATCTCCGCCATCGATACGGTCCACCATGCCACCCTATCTTTCTTCCTGGATTTCACCAAAGACCCGACCCGGGTGGTAATGGAGCCCGATGCCGGGAAAGAAGCAGTCGCGGAGGTCCGGAAACCCCTGGCACTGAAAGAGGCAAGAATCCTCCTGGTGGAGGACAATGAAATCAACCAGAAGATCGTATTGCTCAGTCTCTCCAGCAAGGTCAAACAGATCGAAGTGGCCGCCAACGGTGAGATCGCGCTGCAAATGCACGACCAGAACCAGTATGATCTGATATTGATGGACATTCAGATGCCCGTGATGGACGGACTGACCGCCACAAAAAAGATCCGGGAGATCGAATCCAAAGGCGACACCCACGTTCCCATCATTGCGATCACCGCGTATGCCCTGACGGGGGACCGGGACAGCTGTCTCGCTGCAGGCGCGGACGACTACCTGAGTAAACCCTTTCAGGCAGAGGAACTGATCAAAAAAATGAAGGACCTGCTGGGGCGGTGAGGCTTCTACTGCTGCAAGGTTCCCTTTTTTGCTGATTTTAATTCCCTGGATTTCATGGCGATCTTTTCCAGCATCTCGGTGGTCACTGACCTGGGCCTTTCGATGGGGTAACCCAGCGCCCTGTCCCAGATGAGGTTTGCGGTGATCCCGATGGCCCTTCCGATGCCGAACAGGACAGTGTAGAATTCATATTCGGTGATGCCGTAATGCCAGTTGATCACACCAGACTGGGCATCCACGTTGGGCCAGGGGTTCTTGGCCTTCCCCTGCTCTTTGAGGATCGGGGGCACCACCTTGTAAAGCATGTCCACATACTGGAACAGCAAATCGTCCTTCATATGTTTCAGGCAGAATTCCCGCTGCAGGGTATACCTCGGGTCGGTCTTCCTGAGCACCGCGTGCCCGTAACCGGGAACCACCTGTCCGGCGTTGAGGGTGTCCCAGACGAACTGTTTCATCTCCTCTTCCGTGGGGACCTGTCCGTTCATTTTTTCCATCAAATCCTGCAGCCAGCGCAGCACTTCCTGGTTGGCCAGTCCGTGCAACGGACCCGCGAGTCCGTTGATCATGGCAGAAATGGCAAGGTACATGTCTGATAGCGAGCTGCCCACCAGGTGTCCCGCATGCGCACTCACATTCCCACCCTCATGGTCGGCATGCAGGATGAAGTTCATTCTCGCCACATCATCGTAAGGCTTGGGAATACCCATCATATGTGCAAAATTGGCACCCATGTCCAGGTTGGGATTGGCCTGGATCCGTTTTCCGTCCCTGTATAGTTTGGCATAGATGTACGCGGCGATCTCGGGCAGTTTGGCCAGCAGGTTCAGGGAATCCTCAAAGGTGGGATCCCAGTAATCCAGTTTGTTGATCCCGCCCTGGTATTTCTTATGGAAAAAGGACTCCCGCTGCATGGTCAGGATAGCCGCCGAAAAGATGGCCATGGGCGGGGAGAAGGTCGGAAACGCGTCAATTACCTCGTACACATAACGGGGCAGGATACGGCGTTTGCGGAATTCATCCTCCAGGTCCGCCACCTCCTTCTCAGTGGGGATATCGCCCGTGAGAAGCAGAAAATAGAGTCCTTCCACATAGGGCATCTCGGCACCAGATGCTTTGGGAAGCTTCTCAAATACTTCCGGCAGGGTATACCCGCGGTAACGGATCCCTTCATAGGGATCAAGAAAGGAAATGTCGGTCACCAGACTTTTCAGGCCCCGCATGCCCCCCAGGACATGCCCGATGGTCACCTGGTCAACGACCACATCACGGTAGTCATTGAGGAGTTTCTGGGTTCTGGGCCTCCATTCCTCGATCTTCTGCTGTAATCTTTCTTTAAGTATTGACATCACATTCAGGTTTATATGACAGGTTTACATTCAGGTTTACATTCAGGTTTACATTCAGGTTTACATTCAGGTTTACATTCAGGTTTACATTCAGGTTTACATTACGAAAATTCTACCAGATGGTCGTCTCAAAGCGTTGCCCTTTTACGCAGGCTGCATGCGTTCGTTAAGATACCATTTATAACCTGATCCCGCAATAACGCATTCCCCGCAAATCGAAAGTTCAGCAATCAATTTATATTTCCGGTGCTGCCGCAATGCATTCCCCGCAAATCGAAAGTTCAGCAATCAATTTATATTTCCAGTGCTGCCGCAATGCATTCCCCGCAGATCGAAAGTTCAGCAATCAACCTGTAATTCCGATCCTGCGGAAGAGCACGCCGGGTATTTCAATAACCCTGTCCGGGTCCATTTTGTTCAAAACAGCTGTCTTCTCTTTCGAACCCGGGAAGTCTCATGTGGGCTTTCTTATTGTTTGCTGGGTCAAAAGGTATTTCGGGGCCTGCTTGATGGGTGCTGGAATTTCGGTAGAAGCAGTGTTCTTATGCGCTCATTTTGGAAGTACCGGTGGGGGTGTCCGTTTACACCAGATCACGGAGTCATAATTTTATGACTTTTGCACATTTGTGTTACTTTACCGAACCTGGGGCATTTATCGCGGACCTGTGTATTTATCTGATATACTTCCATATACAAAAATTAACGTGCGATAGACAGATATTGGAAAACTCACAACATTAAGTAAAAGTAACAGTTTAATGACTTCGTGAAACCATGAAAACGGATATGCCCTTTTTCTCACTCGAACAGCTCGACACAGATTTAAAAATTGAACAGGATTGGTTATTTGAAAGGATCCTGGGTGAACTGAATGCCCAAAGGCACTTAATTCTTGCAGCGGACAGGGTGCAGGGAGTGCATGAATATGCGCGCGAGCTTGGATTTCAACTGGTTGAAAAAAATTCAGATATCCATCTTTGCCACGTGAATATTTCATCGGCACGTTCAACAGCTTCATTCCTTCAGCTTTTTGAATCAACACTTTCAAACAAATTTCCCGAGGTGACAGCCCGGCTGAAACCTTACTACAGCGACCTGGATCCGCTGAAGCTGCCCGGATTGATCGCAAAAAGAAAGAAAGTCAGGATCGCCATTTTTATGGCCAATGCCCATCTGCTCTTCCGTTTCATGGATCCTCAGCCTTTCCTCAGAAAAATGAAAATAAAACTGATCAGGCAGAAGAACTGTATCTTTTGTCTTTACGGAAACAATACCCAGAACTTCATGAAGGTGGTCCGTCATCCTGGCCCGCTGGCAGGTTTGGGCAGGGTATTCGTTCTGAAGCACGATCCGTTGAACTACAGGTCAGCCAGCGTCAGAAAACTCTTTCATGACCATCAGAAAAATATCGGTTACCAAACCTCCTCCTACCTGTCCTCTCTTGTGGACAATCATCCATTCTACCTGAAACTACTGGCATGGCATACTTTAATGCGGACACACCATACCTGTACAGATGAGATTGTTAAAAACGCAATGACCGACCTGCTCCGGCACTATGACTATGGCTTTGTCAGGGTAGTAGAAAGCTTAACTCCCGTGCAGATTAGTTTTCTGGAAGCCCTCATAGATGAACACCGACAGCTGTATTCCAGATCCGTAAGGGAGAAATACGATCTGGGATCAACCGGCAATGTTGCCAGGATCAAACAGAGTCTGATCAAAAAAGAGATCATCTATCCCGGGAAAAGGATCAGTTGTTTTGTTGATCCCATTTTCAGAGAATGGCTTCAGAGGCGATATTTCGGCAGACCTGCATTCGGAAGCCCATGGGGTATCGGCTTTGGGGAGTAGGCTAAAGGGCGAAGGACGCAGGGCGACAGGCGAAGGACGCAGGGCGACAGGCGAAGGACGCAGGGCGACAGGCGAAGGACGCAGGGCGACAGGCGAGGGAGGCTGCAACCATTCAGCTGGAAGCCGCAACTGCTGCTGCCTTGGATGCCGCCACCGCGGCGGCAATCGCAGCATGGACCTCCTGAATCGCATGACTCACTCCCCGGGAAACGTCATCTGTCTTCATGATCTTCCTGATTCTGTGCCTGCAGGCCTTTCTTTCCTGCCTATCCCGGCAGATCAGGCTGTACAGGCCACATGCATCGATGACAGCCAGGATCAACGATTTTTCATCACTGACCGGCTTTGGATGAAAGAGTTGATCACGTATTTCATAAATGATCTGCTTGCGGGTTTCGGGGCGCACCAGCTTACTTCTGCAGTACTTAAAAACCAGGAATTTTTTATGCTCCAGTCTGATCAGCTTTTTTCTTTCGAGTCCCCCCTGAACTTCTCTGATGTATTTCCCGCTCTTCTTTGAAAGTCTTGTGATCCACGTTCTTACTCGCCTGGTTCTTGCAGAACCCTGAATATGGTTCAATACCTGACTGTGTGCGGCGGACAGGTTGGTATCGGTGCTTTTCATGATCAACCTTCCGTTCTCCACATCGATTGCGCCATCATGCAACAGGTCAAGCAGGATCGCGCCGATGAATCCCGCATCTCTTCCCCGGAACGGGAAGATAAAACGGCTCTTTTCGGGATGCTGGATCAATAACAGAAATTTCTCAGCTGTATTCATGGCCTCATCAGAGATCAGTGATCAGCTTAATTTACGGATTATTTCCGATATGCTGCCATGTTGGTGCGACCAGGATTGCCGGACAGACCTGGCCCACCTTTCCACCATTTGCTCATGCAGACCGGGAAGGTTTTTGTTTAAATGTCGCTGCTTCTGCGGGTCTTAATCCATTTTCAAATATGGCATGCAATGAGGCAAGATGGAGATTTACGGAATTCTTCGCTCGTTTGTCATCTTTACTGCCTATGGGCCGGGCAGCGCAGGCATCAACCGTGTAGTGATGCGCCTTTCGGTGTCTTACGTCGGAGTATTCTCTTTCAAGCACTTCACAATACATGGCCCAACAACCGGGTGAGGACAACATGTAGGGATGGGTTTTACCTTCGATATCAGGGGATTTTACATGGCAGGCAAAGCATTCGATGTAATCACTCATTTCAACTTGTAATGAAGCTGGACCAGTCCGGTTTCAAACTCCTTCACCGAAACCAGTTCAAGATCCTGCTCCGGCTGTCCGTCTTTAAAAAGCCTGGTTCCTTCACCGACCAGCACCGGCACGATGGAAACAATGAACTCATCAATGAGTTTATGCTTCAGCAGTTCATGGATCACTTCAGCTCCACCGTCACAGAAAATATGTTTGCCCTGTTGATGTTTGAGCCCCTCTGCAAGTTCTTTCAGGGGACCATTGTAAAAAGTAATGTTCCCCTGTCCAGGTCTCGCTGTTCTGGTGATCACATACGTCTTTTTATCGGCATGCGGAAATTTGTCCACCCGTGCCATGACCCAGTCGTAGGTCTTTCTGCCCAGAATAACCGTATCTATTCTTGAGGTAAAGTCATGGTAACCATAATCTTCACCTTCCTGATCCACACGGTCCAGAAAATCCAGGTTACCGCCTGGTTTAGCAATGTACCCATCCAGTGAACAAGCGATGTAAATGAACAACTTCCTGCCAGTCATCATAAAATGATGTAAAGTGCCCCGGATCGGGCATTGAATATCTAACCTGCATTCTCATAAGCTGCCTTGATCCAGCCGATCACTTCCCGGTCGATGTCATCTGTGCCGGACACGTTGATCTTATGTGAACACATGGCATTTTTTGAATGGATCGCTTCCAGTTTTCCCCCGGGCTCCTGCCCTTTCAGGTTCAGTTCGATTTCAAACCTTGTTTTTGTGGCGGGCCGCAGGATGGCAAACTGCTTTTTCCGTCTCAGGCTCACATAGGCAATCTTGGGAGCGATCTGGACCTCACTTCCGAATTTTTCAATTTCCCGAATCAGCTGATCGTAAACCAATTTAAGGTGTTCCTTGCCCTGGTACTGCCTGGCAATTAAATCCTCCTGATTCTCGGCCGAACCGGCATCGGAACCTTTTGCCTTCAGCGCGACCAGGTTCGCAAATCCGTGGGTAAAATGATGCTGCTCTTTCAGAAATTTGATGATCTGACCGTGTTTCTCAAGGTTCTCTTTCTTAACAATGACAATCCACTCCTCAAGTGTCTTACCTGTGTTTTTCTGAAGATTGTCCACCATTGTCTGTTCTGCTTTTTCCATGTTTATTTCAGGTATTAAAATTGTTCGCCAGACTCGTTGTTGGGGTGGAATTTCAGGGAGAAATGATTTGCCTCCGGCGTTGTGATCCTATGCAAACCGGATTGCGACGCTTCCTTTCTTGTTGCCTTCTTCCACATACCGGTGGGCTTCAGCTGCCTGCTCCATAGAAAACGTCTGATCCACGATCGTCCTGAGTTTTCCTGCTTCGATCAGGTCGCGGACCACAATCAGATCCCCGACACTGCCGGGAGCAAAGGCACAAACCACTTTTTTTCCCGATGGTCCGCCCGTGATCCTGGTCCCCACCATCTGAAGAAGCTGTTTCAGCTTGAAGCTGGCCAGAAGGTATCGTCCGTTTGGTTTCAGCACCCTTTTACACCGGGCGAAGGAACTCTTCCCCAGCACATCAAAAACAAGATCGTAGGTTTCAGCCTGCTGCGTGAAATCTTCCCGGGTGTAATCGATCACCTTATCGGCTCCCAGTGATTTAACATACCCTGTCCTGCGGGTGCTGCACACACCGGTCACTTCCGTTTTAAAATGATGTTTGAGCAACTGGACTGCTGCAGAACCGATCGACCCGCTGGCTCCGTTTACCAGGACCTTACTACCCGGTTGCAGGTTCCCTTTTTCCCTGAGCAAATAGATGGCCATAATGGCACCCATGGGAATGGTCGCAGCTTCCTCGTGGCTTATCTTCTCAGGTTTTACGGCAAGCACTCCAATCTCAGGCATACAAAAATACTCAGCGTATGCACCCATTTTTTGTCCAAGGTAACCGAATACCGGATCTCCTTCCCGAAACTTCGTGACAGCTTTCCCGGCTGTGTCAACCACACCACTGAACTCACTCCCCAGAATTTGCCTTTTAGGCTTCCGCAAACCGAAATCCAGGCGTGCCATTAAGAGGAAGAGCGATGGCATGTGGAAATCCCGGGAGGAAATATCCCGCACCTTGCGGGCCAGCAGATCACCAAAATTAACAGAGGAGGCGTGTACCCTGACAAGTACTTCATTTTCACCGGGGACCGGTTTCTCCAGTTCTGCCGTATGAAGCACTTCGGGAGGGCCGTAGGAATCGTAAATTATTGCTTTCAAATCTCAAATGCTTTCCATAGGTAACACCTGACTCGCCGGAAAGTTTATTCCCGGGGATCGCTGCGGAAGTGACACTGATCTATGCACGTATGAACAGTGCGGGATGAAACAGGACAGGGCCGCCCCTGAAGAAGCAGCCCTGTCAAATTATTCTGTGTTACGTGCCCGGGATGCCTGTCCCGGTATCTTGGGGAACCGATCCGCCAGTCATCCCGGTATCTAGGGAAACCGGCTCACCAATCCCGATGCAAGGGGATCGCCGGTTCTCAGTAACCGTAGATGGCCGTGTCGCCCAGTTCCTCTTCGATGCGGAGCAACTGGTTGTACTTTGCGATCCGGTCGGAACGGCTCATGGATCCTGTTTTAATCTGGCCTGAATTCACAGCCACGGCAATATCGGCGATGGTGGAATCCTCGGTCTCGCCCGAACGGTGCGAAATGACCGTTGTGAATCCTGCCCTGTGCGCCATCTCGATGGCATTCAGGGTCTCCGTCAGTGTTCCGATCTGGTTCACCTTCACCAGGATGGAATTGGCACATTTTAGCTCGATCCCTTTGGACAGGTACTCCACGTTGGTGACAAAGATATCGTCGCCCACCAGCTGGATCTTGTCGCCCAATCTTTTAGCCTGGATCACCCAGCCGTCCCAGTCGCCCTCGTCCATCCCGTCCTCGATGGAGTCGATGGGATATTTCTTCACCAGCTGAGCCAGGTATTCGGTCTGTTCTTCGGCGTTGCGCTTTGCACCTCCGGGACCTTCAAATTTGGTGTAGTCATATACACCATTCACATAAAACTCCGATGCGGCACAGTCCAGCGCAATGGTGATGTCTTTTCCTGCTTTGTAACCTGCTTTCTCAACAGCTTTCAGGATGGAATCCAGTGCATCCTCGGTTCCTTCCAGCTTGGGGGCAAAACCACCCTCGTCACCCACTGCGGTGCTCAGCCCGCGTTCTTTCAAAACTTTTTTCAGTGCATGGAACACCTCGGCACCCATTCTCAATCCCTCTCGGAAATTTTTCGCGCCCACGGGGCGGATCATAAACTCCTGGAATGCAATGGGAGCGTCAGAATGGGATCCTCCGTTAATAATATTCATCATGGGAACGGGAACATGTTTTGCATTGGTGCCCCCGATGTACCTGTAAAGCGGCATATCATGGTACATGGCCGCCGCTTTGGCCACTGCCAGGGAGACACCCAGCATGGCATTGGCGCCCAGCTTGCTTTTGTTCTTGGTTCCGTCCAGGGCGATCATCTTCTGATCAATGGCCACCTGCTCCAGCGCATCCATCCCGATCAACTCGCCTGCGACTGTCTCTTATACACATCTCCGAGCCCACGAGACCGTACTAGATCTCGTATGCCGTCTTCTGCTTGAAAA
>OGCK01000058.1_pt1 | contig 20198 bp, 10 predicted proteins | sample 1570051 | NCBI WGS metagenome assembly OGCK01 (sample SAMN06266181, study PRJEB24510) | hot springs metagenome | isolation source: hot spring sediment | place: USA: Zodletone Spring, Oklahoma | collected 2013-12-03 | reverse complement strand
CCGCCGCCGCTGCCGCCACCGCCACCGCCGCCCCGCTCGGTCCCGCCCCGGCCTCCGCCTCACCCGGAACCGGTTTCCCTGTGATGTAGGATACGGCCTGCCGCGCAGAAGGATCGCCTGGTTCGACTGCTTCGCCTGGATCACCTGATTCGACTGCTTCGACTGGTTCGCCTGGTTCGCCCGGGGCAAATTCCCAGATCAGCCTGCCCGTGATGGCATCCAGCTTCTTCAAACCTCCGTCGAACCCCTGGATGAGGAACGTATCCTTTCCCTCCCTTACCAGCAAAGGCATTCCTGTCTCCCGGATCCTGCCCTGCCTGCACACTCCCGGCCCGCCACGGGGGACGGTCTCCCCCAGGAAATGTGTCCAGATCATCTCCAGCTTATCAGGTGCCCATCCCCGCATATCCTCCCCGGGAACCCTGCCGGGCATATCCTTCTCCTGGCTCCGGGAAACAAGGGCTCCTCCCAGCACCTCCAGGCGCTCCATCCTGAAAGGCGGCAGCACGGTCCCGTCGGAATGAATGGCCAGCAGCTGTTCCGGGAAATCCGCCGCGGTCAGGGCCTGCAGGGTGCCGATCACCCTTGCCTCGGGATCGATCCTGGGTCCCCCTTCTCCCGGCTGGTAGACCGGGACCACATCCGCAGAGATAAAATTCCCCCGCAAATCCATCCTTACCTTCACAATGGGCGCTAGCCCGTTCGGACCGGATAGATTGAAACGCCGGTAGGTGCAGAAATTCCCCAGGCTGTAACAGATCAGCCGGTCACGGTAAAGCTCCATGGCACGGGTCACGTGCGGACCGTGTCCGAAAACCACATCCGCCCCGGCATCCACCACTGTATGGGCGAACAGGTAGGTGTTTCCCCGGTTGTATCCCAGGTACTCCTCATCCCCGCGCACCACATGCTGGTGGTCCCTTCCCTCTGCACCCCCGTGAAAGGAGATGATCACAATATCTGCAATGGAATCGAGCATCCGGGTGATCCGTGCCGCCTCCCCGTAATCCTTCAGATCCATCGTTCCGGTATGGGGTGCGAAGGCCGCGAATCCGTAGGTGACCCCGTTTTTCTCAAAGACGGTCCACGGATGGCTCGTGAATCCTGCGAACCGGATCCCGGCGGCGGTCAGCACCTGCGCGGTGGTGATCCTTCCCCGGGGACCGAAGTCATTTACATGGTTGTTGGCCACACTCACCACATCATACCCCGCCTCTACGAGGCAGTTCACAAAATGGTCCGGCATCCGGAATACATAGCAGCTGGTGGTGTCCCTGCAGTACTTCGGGGTTCCCCCTTCGGAACAGAAAACCCCTTCCAGGTTCCCGAAGAGCAGGTCGCCCGACCGGAGCACATCCAGCACGGGCCGGAGCAGCGGGGAGCAGTCCCCGCCCGGGGGCAGGTAGGTGCGGCTGGGATAGTCGGTCCCCAGCATGATGTCGCCGGTCCCGATCACGCACACCGTATCCGGCAGGCTTCGTCGGGTTCCCTGGTTTGATTCGGGGGAAGGATCCTGACGGAGCCTCCCAGGAGGATCCTGCGGCAATGCAGGAGCGGGATCCTGAGGCAATGCGGGAGCGGGATCCTGACGGAGCGTCCCAGTGGGATCCTGGCGCAACGCTGCAGAAGGATCCTGCGGCAATGCTGCGGAGGGTACCTGATTGTAAAAAAGGAGGAAAACAAAGAGACCCGCACCCGCCAGCTTCATACAACCCAGCTTTCTGTCAGTTAATATCAAATGCGGGGTCGGCTTCGGAAAGCAATCCGATCATCCTGTCAAATTCCTGTGGCGTGAGGTCGCTGGCGTAATAATTGATCGGATCCACCGGCCGTCCGTTAACATGCACTTCATAATGTAGATGGGGGGATTTTGAAAGTCCCGTATTGCCCACGTTCGCGATCACCTCTCCCCGCTTGACATGGTCTCCCTCCTTCACAAGGAGCTCGCTGCAATGTCCGTACAGGGTCTCATACCCGTATCCGTGGTCCAGCAGTATCCGGTTCCCGAATCCGCCAGTGGAATATCCCGCCTGGGTGACGATGCCGTCCGCTGTGGCATAGATGGGGGTTCCCCTGGATGCGGTCAGGTCAATGCCATTATGCGGCCTCACCACATTCAGAATGGGATGAAGCCGCATCCCGAAGGAAGATCCGAAGTGATGCAGGTCCGTCATGCTGATGGGCTGAATGGCCGGTCTTGCCGCCAGCCGCTCTTCCTTGTGCCGGGCCAGTTCGATGACCTGCTCGAAGGAGGTGGATTGCACCGCGAGCTTCCGCTCGATCTGACCCAGGTTGGAATAGGTCCGGTCCAGCAGCCTGGTGAATTTTTCCAGGCCGAAGCTGGCATAATTGTATGAACCTCCCACCCCGGCATTCCGCAGGGTGGGCGGCCAGGGATTCGCTTCAAAATAAACCCGGTAGATATGGTCGTCGTTGTATGCCAGCTCACCCAGCATCTCCTCATATTGCCTGATGTCCTGGTTCAGCAGTTCGATTTGAAACGCGATCCGGTTTTGTTCGGCGGAAAGTAGTTCAGCACGCGGTGTGATCAAATGGGCATCCCTGAACAGCAGGAATCCCAGGGAGAAGATCAGGGCCAGCCCTGTAAACGCAAGAAACCGGTAAAACTTCTGCTTTCCGGTCATCTTCATTTTCTGGTAGGTGAGACTGTCGGGGCAATAATAGAATCTCTCCATCAGACGCAATATACGAAAAAGTCGAATTAATCAAAAGACTGGCCTGATTTTATGGAGATCTCGATCAATTGATCGTATTGCACAGGTGAAATTTCCAGGAAAAAATAATTGATGGGATTCACCGGTTCACCATTCAGATGCACTTCGTAATGGAGGTGGGGCGCCACGCTCAGGCCCGTATCGCCCACCGTGCCGATCACCTCCCCCCGCTTCACCTGCTTCCCCGGCCTTACCCGGATCTCATCCATGTAGGCATACAGGGTCTTGTACCCGAATCCGTGGTCGATCATGATCCTGTTTCCCATCCCGCGTCCCGACCGCACAGCGATCTCCACCGTCCCGTCGGCGGTGGCGAAAACCGGTGTACCCACGGGTGCCGAAAAGTCAATTCCCGTATGCATCTTCCGGATCTTGTAAATGGGGTGGATCCTGTATCCGAAGCCCGATGCGATCAGCGTCAGATCCCTGTTTTCGATGGGCTGGATGGCCGGAATGTACGGCAACAACTCCGCCCTCTGCTCGCTCCGGACCATCAGCACATCATACATGGATGCGGTATTGTCGTTCCAGGATATCATTGAATCCAGCCGGAGTGCCGTGAGGAAGACCACCTCCTCATCGGGCTGCATGAGCAGCTCCTGGTAATCCTGCAGCCTGTCGGCCACGATCTCCGGCTCAACCGGTTCGGTCTCAAAGATCACCCTGTAGATGTCCTTATCCATGCGCTGCACTTCCTGCATCACCGTGTCCACCCGCCGTTTTCTCTCGCTGAGCGCCCTGTACTGCTCCATCAGCAATTCATTCTCGCGCCTGATCTGGCGTTCCCGGGGGGTATCGAAAAAAAGCGAGTAGAGCACATTCAGCAGAACGGCGATCACCAGGACGGCGGCCACGTAGATCGCCACCCTCCAGATCCGTGCAGCCGGTCTGTTGTCCAGCTCATGGTAATTCAGGTTCTCCGGATTGAATTTGTAATGTGACCGGGGCATTCAGTAACTTTTGAGCGAAAATAGCAAAATTATTTCTGGCTCAAAGCATTTGAATAGAAAGGCTGATCCGACTGGCTGGCACGGGATGCAAGCAGACTGTACTCGTCAGCCGTAAGATTTTCGAAGAAAAACAGCATGGGATTGACTGTTCTGCCGTCCTTGTGGACCTCATAGTGGAGGTGCGGACCCGTGGAGCGGCCTGTGCTTCCCATGGTTCCCACAACCTCTCCCCTCTTCAGCTGCTGACCAGTTTTTACCAGGATCTCCTGCAGGTGGGCATACCTGGTGACATACCCGTACCCGTGATCCACCAGCACCTCTTTCCCGTATCCGTACCTGCTGTATCCCGCAGCGATCACGGTCCCGTTCCCGGTGGCATGGATCTGAAGCCCGTATGGTCCCGCGAGATCGATCCCCAGGTGCATGCTCCGGCGCCTGGTGAAAGGATCAATCCGGTATCCGTAGGAAGAGGTCAGCCAGCAGGGATCACCGGGAGAAATGGGATTGATGGAAGGTTTGCGGGCCAGGAAGTCCTGGTTGGTCACCGCCTCCTCGTACACATTCTCCAGACTGCTGGACTGGATCTGGACCCTGTTTGCCAGCTTGTCGATCCGCTGGAAGGTTTCGAGTACAAAATCCGATTCGCTCAGATTCCTCAGCATCACATAAGGCTCCGATCCCCCGGTCCCGACCTCCCAGATGGACTGGGGAACTGGTTCCAGGCTCAGGATGGACCGGTACAGGTGGTCGTCCCTGTTCTTCAGTTCCTCGAGCTGCGATTCCAGCGTCTGCAGGGTGGTGTTGAGCGAAAGATAATCAGAACGAAGGGCGTTGTTCTCCTGCTGGTACCTGACCTGGCGCGGAGTCGGGTAATACCTTTCAAATCCTGACCGCAGCAAAACGGCGAGGGCCACAATGCCCAGACCGAAGAAAACAGAATAACGAAGACGCTGCTTTGCTGTTAATCTAACCCTCTCGTAGCGGAGGGTTTCAGGGTTGATGTAGTATTTTCGACCAAACATGATCACAATTCCATGGCTAAAAATAAAAAACCGAGCTTAATCTCCCAACTATTAGTCAAAAAAATTATTTTTGCACCTCTGTAGGCATTTTTTACGTAACTTTCTTTTCCGGGTTACAGATTTATCAAATTTTTGATTCTGGATTCCATGACTTCCAATGAACTCAGGCGTGCATTCCTGGAATTTTTCAGTGAAAAAAAACACCGGATCGTCCCTTCGGCGCCCATGGTCCTGAAGAATGATCCCACCCTGATGTTCAGCAATGCCGGGATGAACCAGTTCAAGGATTACTTCCTGGGAAACCGGAAGCCGGAAAGCCGGCGGGTGGCCGACACCCAGAAATGTTTGCGGGTGACCGGCAAGCACAACGACCTGGAGGAGGTGGGACGGGACACCTATCACCACACCATGTTCGAGATGCTGGGCAACTGGTCCTTCGGCGACTATTTTAAAGAGGAGGCCATCGCATGGGCATGGGAATTCCTCACCCGGCGGATGAAGATGGATCCGGACAGGATCTACGTGACCATTTTTGAAGGGGATCCGGAGGAAGGGCTCGGTGAGGATTCCGAAGCCTACGGCCACTGGTGCCGGTTCCTGGACCAGGAAAGGATCCTGAAGGGATCGAAAAAGGATAACTTCTGGGAGATGGGGGACACCGGACCCTGCGGGCCCTGCTCGGAGATCCACCTGGATCTGAGGGATGATGCCGAAAGGAAAATGGTGCCGGGGAGGGACCTGGTGAACCGGAACCATCCGCTGGTGATCGAGATATGGAACCTGGTGTTCATCCAGTTCAACCGGAAAGCGGGCGGGGAACTGGAGAATCTTCCCGAAAAGCATGTGGACACAGGCATGGGCTTCGAACGGCTCTGCATGGCCATGCAGGGAAAAAAATCCAATTACGACACGGACCTCTTCCGGCCCGTCATCCATGAGATCGAATCCCTTTCGGGCAAAAAATACGGGTCCTCCGAAGCCACAGATGTGGCCATGCGGGTGGTGGCCGACCACCTCCGGGCCATTTCCTTTGCCATAGCGGACGGACAGCTGCCGTCCAACAACAAGGCCGGATACGTGATCCGCAGGATCCTCAGGCGGGCGGTCCGTTATGGATTCACCTACCTGGAGCAGAAAGAGCCTTTTATATATACACTGGTGCCCGTACTGGTCTCCCTCATGGGCGACACATTCCCGGAGCTGAAAGCGCAGGAAGAGCTGATCAGCCGGGTGATCAGGGAGGAGGAGCAATCCTTCCTCTCCACCCTGGACACCGGGATCGGGCTGCTTGACCGTCTCACGGAAGAGGCCCGGAAAGAAAACAGGCAGGCCATCTCAGGGAAAAGGGCATTTGAACTGTACGACACATTCGGTTTTCCGCTGGATCTGACCGAACTGATCCTGGCTGAGAAGGGAATGTCGGTGGACCGGGAGGAGTTTAACCGGGAGATGGAAGCCCAGAAGAACCGCTCAAAAAAGGCCGCGGAAACGGAGGCTGGCGACTGGGTGGAGGTTACGCATTCCCCGGGCGCCGGACCATTCTCAGCCGGCGGCGGGGAACACGCCCCGGACGAGGGGGCCAGGGATAAAGCGGACACAGCCGGCGGCGGGGAACACGCCCCGGACGAGGCGGCCTCAGACAAATCGTCCCCCGGACAGGGCCAGGAATTCGTGGGATATGATACCCTCACCGCGCAGGTGAGGATCACCCGGTACCGGAAGATCCGGACAAAGAAAGGGGAACAGTACCACCTGGTCTTCAACATCACCCCGTTCTATGCGGAGAGCGGGGGACAGATCGGCGACCGCGGCTATATTGAGAATGAAAAGGAACGGATCGAGATCACCGACACCCGGAAGGAGAACGAGCTGATCATCCACCAGGCGAAAAAGCTGCCCGAAGATCCATCCGCCCTGTTCACCGCCAGGGTGAACGAGGGACGCAGGGTGAACACCGCCAACAACCACACGGCCACCCACCTGATGCACCACGCCCTTCGGGAGGTGCTTGGAAAGCACGTGGAACAGAAAGGTTCGCTGGTGGACCCGGACTATCTGCGGTTCGACTTCAGCCATTTCTCGAAGGTGACCGATGAAGAGCTCAGGGAGGTGGAGCGAAAGGTGAACCGGATGATCCGCCAGAACAACCCGGTGGAGGAGCACCGTTCCATCCCCATGAAGGAGGCACGGGGCATGGGAGCCATCGCCCTGTTCGGGGAGAAGTACGGGGAGTCGGTCAGGGTGATCAAGTTCGGGGAATCGGTGGAACTCTGCGGTGGGATCCATGTTCAGGCCACCGGTCAGATAGGGATCTTCAAGATCGTGCGGGAATCATCCGTGGCCGCAGGGATCAGGCGCATCGAAGCGGTGACCGGCGAAACAGCCGAAAAGTACATTGACCACCAACTGGACATGGTCCGCCAGATCTCCGAATCCTTCGAAAAACAGAAGGACCTGGTGAAGGCCGTGAAAGGGATGCTTGAGGAGAACAGCAGGCTGGGAAAACAAGTGGAACGGTTCCAGAAGATGGTGCTGGGAGTCATCGCCCGGAACCTGGAGCAGAAAATGGAACGGGTCGGAGATGCATTCCTTGTGGTGTCATCTGTGGACGTGGATGAACCGTCGCAACTGAGGGATCTGGCGTTCCGGATGCGCTCCCGCCAGGAAAAGATCTGCATGGCGCTGGGTGCGGAGATCGACGGGAAGGCCCACCTGGCCATCATGCTTTCCGACGAGGTCATCCGGGACCACGGCCTGGATGCCTCCGCCCTGATCCGCGAGATCGCACCGGCGATCCGGGGAGGCGGCGGCGGTCAGCCTTTTTTCGCCACAGCCGGCGGAAAGGAACCGTCCGGTATCGACAGCGCCCTGGAGCATGCCCGCCGGATCTTCACGGAGAAAGTGAAGCCATGAAGTCGCCATCTGGAGTTGCGGATGACCCACATCGCGATAAACTGATTCAGGTTCATATGGAAGAAAATGAGGTACTGAGGGAACAGATGAATGAGATTGTGAAAAATCGATTAAAGGCTACGACCCTCCGGAAACAAAAATAACCTATGACAGGCTGAATTCAGAGGGATTTGATGACTGCCAGGCAAAACAAATGATCGCATCATGCAAGGCTGTAATATGGAGGGTGGCTGTGATATGGAGGGTGATTGTAATATGGAGGGTGGCTGTAATATGGAGGGTGGCTGTAATATGGAGGGTGACCGTTTTCAGGTGGGTGTCTGTTTTGATGATTTCACGAAGTCATAGAAATGTGACTTTTATACAATCCTGTTAGTTTTCATCCATCCACGTATTTTTTGAGAATCTTCCTATATCATTATAAATAAGGTAATTATACCGTTGAAATAAAAATTTTCAAAAAACAGGAAAGTCACATAAATGTGAAAAAGTAACAAAATTGTGAATTCCTGTTTTCGTTGAAACGGATACCCTGAAAAAAGCGGTTTAAATTTATTGCAATTCAGCGCTGGAGGCAAAGTCCGGCGCAGGAGGTATAGTCCGGCGCAGGAGGTATAGTCCAGCGCTGGAAGCAAAATCACAGCCAGCTAATATTGAGCCGCACAAAAGTTTTAGTTGACTCTGATCCCGTAGAGGGAGGTGCGGGTGGTCACGAACAGGGTGCCAAAGTCCGCTCCCCCGAACACAATGGAAATGGGCCGCTCCTCCAGGGAGATCCTCCTGGTCTCATTGAAATCCTGATCATACACGAAAATCTGCCCGTCCGCCACATAGAGGTTCCCGTCCCCGTCCACCGCCGTGCTGTACTCTCCCCTGGGAACGACTTCCTGCATGCCCGACACCTTCCCGTCTTCTGCCACATCCAGCCGCACCGTGGTTTTGTCGATCTCGCGGGTGACAAAAAATGGTTCACCCGGAACAGCCTCTGACAGGGCAGCCGAGCGCCCCAGGTCATAGGTCTCCGGGATCACGGTTACCCCGTCAGGGGCCACGAACGTGTTTTCGGGGATATACTCCACCGCCCGGTCGAAGTCAGAGCGCCACCGGCTGGAGGGATAGATTGCCTTTTTCACGGTTTTCACCTCTTCCGAGGGCACCCTTTCCAGCAGGGCAATGGTCTCGTCCGGGTTGTCCGGGTCCATGGAACAGACCCAGGCCGCCCAGCCGCTGTTGCCCCATCCGCTGTACATGGGATTGTCGTCCTCCAGCCTGGGGACCGTCTCCTGCTGCCCGTCCACCAGGTACCCCGGCTGGGGGTCATACCTGAACACCACCAGCAGGTTGTCTTCCGTATCGGTGGCCAGTGTAAAAGGTTTCCATGGATGGTCCGCCAGCAGGCTCAGGCAATGGTCTTCGGCCGACCACCGGTAGATCCTTTTCCGGTCGTGTTCGCAGAAGTAGACATTCCCCCGGCTGTCTGCCGTGAGCCCCGTCCCGAAGATGAATCCCGAAGCGAGTCGCCGTGCTTTCCATGGTTCATCGCCTGGGATGCCCGGGGTGGCACGTTCATCACCTGTGATGCCCGGGGTGACACGTTCATCGCCTGTTATACCCAGGGTGGAAGGTTCGTTGCCGGTGATGTTCCGGGCGGCAGGTTCATCGCCGGTGACCGTCAGGCTGGCGATATCCCAGGGATAGGCGGGAAGCTCCCGGTTCATTTCGTATACGGGGAATTCCACCACCTGGAGCCGCTGGGTGTAATTGTGCAGGTTCCGGAAGCGGATGTTGCTGCTGCAGGAGACCCTGACACCCACGGGCTGCGGGGTGGAGACACGGATGGTCCGGTACATCCACTGGTTGGCGAACAGCAGGTCGCTGCAATGGGCGATGTCCATCATCAGGCAATCCTTTCCCTCGGTCCCCTCTTCCTCGAACTGGAAGGCATACATCTTCCAGCGGGAGACATGCGCGAAGCGGGCCTCGTTGCGCACGTGGTGCTCCAGCGACATGGCATAGATTCGTCCCGGGGTGGAGGTGTGGCTCACGTAGAGCCCTGAGGCCGCGTAGGAGTTGGCCGTCCATATGTCCTTGAATGTCCCGCCCCCGTTGCTGGTCACCCAGAGGCTCCAGTACTGGTTGTCCCATGCCTGGTCCTTTCCCCGCTCGAAGACCGGCTCCGACGGGGAACTGATCTGCCGGGACCACCGTTCCCGAGCGTTCCGGGATCCCCCCCTTCCCTCCACATCTTCCCTCACCGGTTTCCGCATGGTCCCGTGACCCCCCACGAACTTGATATCGTTCATCATGGACTGTTCGCCTGCCATCCATTTGCAGCCCACCGCCCGGTAATTGTATCCGCCGGTGCTGAGTCCGATCCCGTTGATGATGTCCTCCCCGCCCACGGATGATTCCACCATCGGCACCGGCGGACCGAATCCGCTGAATGCCGGCTCGCTCTCACGGAGGATGAACTGGGTGCCGAATGGGTGCAGACCGATGAGCCGGGTCCCCTCCTCCAGCTTCAGGGTACCGGTGAGCCTGTACCATCCCTGGGGCACGTAGATGGTCCGGTAACGGGAGACCGCCTCCCGGAACACTTCTGTATCATCGGACTCCCCATCGCCCTTCGCCCCCAGCTCCCTGATGTTCACCCACTCCTCCATTCCGGGAAGGGAGGGGATCGCCCGGTCCCGCTCAGGGGAAAAAACCGCCAAAGGCACGATCCGGATGATGGTTTCGAACTCCGAATCCGCTGCCATATCCTCCATGACCAGTCCGTATGTATGCTCCTCCACCCGGTACATCTTTTCACCCACCTCCAGCCGTTCCCCGCTCTCCAGATTTTCCACCAGCACCGGCACTTTCCTGCAGTGGATGTCCAGCAGGTTCACCTGCAGCATCACATTCTCCGCCGCACTGGCCACCACCGCCGCCCGGGTCACCTCCTCGAACACGCATCGTTCCATAAAGAGGCGGTCCACACTCCCTTCTTCCATCTCCACCACCACCGGGACACCCTTCACCCCCATGTTCACGAACGCCATCCCTCCTTCGCGGGTCCGTACCGCCGCCTTCCGTTGTCCCTCGAACCAGGTATCCACCACCATCATGGGCCATCCCGGGGAGGTGCGATGGGTAAGGATCCCGTAATCCCCCCCGATGAACGCCACGTTCTCCATCTCATTCCCCACATCAAAGATCCCCGCCTTCCCGCTGCCGGTGCGGATCACCGAGTGGCTCACAAAACTGTGCTGGGCATAGTGTGTCCGGAGCGCCACCGCATGGGGATTCCCTTTCCCGATCCGGAAATTAATGTTGGAAACGGCGCTGTAGAAAGTCCCCGCCCCCGCATCCCTGGGCGATTCGCCCCTCCTGGCCGGTCCCCCGGTAAACCAGAACATGTAATTGGACTTCCCCTTGTCCCCGGCTACCTCCTCCTGGTAACCGGGGGTGTGGTCCTCCAGGATGAATTCAGGCCGGTTCTTCCCGTACCCGATCAGCCGGATGGCAGGCGGAATGTAGATGGTGCGGGTGATCCGGTAGGCTCCCTCCGGAATAAACAGGATCCCGAAGTTCTTTTCCCTCTTCAGCAAGTCGATGGCCGACTGGAGCGAGTCGGACACATCCATGGCCCCGTCCGCCCTGATCCCGAAACTTTCAGGGGTGAAATAGTACGCTTCCGGGTCCCCCGGTCTTTCTGTATAGACCGATGCGGTGTTCACATGGCCCGGCTGTGCGGACAGGGATCCTGCAACAAGAAGGAGACAGAAGGCGTATAAGAATTGTACCAGTCTCACGGGAGCACGTCTCAAAGAAGTATGTCCCGCATGAGGAGATGTCATGGGATGAGATGTCATGGTGTTAGATGTCAAGGGTTTGATTTCATGGGGTTAGATATCATGGCGTTACATGTCATGGGATTAGATGTCATGGGATAAGCTTTGAGATATTTATCCTGTAATGTAATCAAAAAAAATGTGACCCGGTGGCAGAATTGATGACCAGGAGGCAGAATAGATGATTAAATTGCACGTGTGAAACCTGACCGGACATATGGGCCATTGCTGTCCCAAAAGCAGATCCCTTCCCGCCCTTCCGTCCTTTCATGGGTGACGGGATTCCTGTTCTGCCTGGTGGGATTCCTGTTCGGCCTGGTGGCATTCCCGTGGATGACCGCCGGCGGCCAGGTGGTGATCAACGAGTTCAGCGCCTCCAATGCCTTCACCATCGCCGATCCCGATTACGACGACTATGCCGACTGGCTGGAGCTGTACAATGCCGGTGAACAGGCCGTCAATCTCAACGGATACTGCGTGACAGACGATGTGGACTCACCGCTGAAATGGCAGATCCGGACAGACACAGTGATCCTTCCCGGCGGGTACCTGATCATCTGGGCCGATGACAAAAACACCGGTCTGCATGCCAGTTACAAGATCTCCGCCGACGGAGAGGAACTGGCCCTCTTCTCACCGTCCCTGGAGCTGCTGGATTCGGTATCCTTCACCACCCAGGTGGCCGATGTTTCCTTCGGAAGGGCGCCGGACGGGGGAGCGGACTGGGCCTATTTTACGGAACCCACCCCGGGCAGGGCCAACAGTACGAAGCGGTATGCGGACATCGTCTTCCATGTGCCTGAATTTTCAGTCAGCGGGGGACTCTACTCCGGGCCTGTCACCGTGCAACTCGGATCCGGGTTCGGCGGAGTGATCCGGTACACCACAGACGGGAGTGAACCATCGGACATCTCGCAACAGTACACCTCGCCCCTCACATTCAATGGGACCACCATCCTCAGGGCCAGGATCTTCAAACCAGGTATGGTACCCGGACCCGTGATCACCCACAGCTATTTTATCGGGGAAAACTCCGCCGGGGCAAAGCTGCCGGTGGTCTCCCTGGCCACACACCCGGACAACTTCTGGGACCCGGTCACCGGCATCTATACCCAGGATTTCAAACCAGAATGGGAGGTCCCCGTGAACATCGAGCTGTTCGAGAACAACGGAATGGACCGGGCATCCTTCAACCAGCGGGCGGGGGTGAAGATCAACGGGCTTTACTCCTGGCAGCTTCCGCAGAAAATGCTGGGGGTCTATTTCCGGAATTCATACGGACCGGGTAACCTGGATTACCGGGTCATTCCCCAGCGGGAACGCAACAGTTACAAAACATTTGCACTGAGGGCCTCCGGGAGCGACTGGAGCTATACCCTTTTCCGGGACGTGCTGGCCCAGCATGCCACGCTGTACAATATGGACATCGATATCATGGGATTCAAGCCGGCGATCGTGTTTGTGAACGGGGAGTACCTGGGGATCCACAACATCCGGGAGAAGGTGGATGCGGATTACATTGAAAGCAGCTACGGCATGTTGCCCGGTTCCTTTGACCTGGTGGAGAACCAGGATTACCCCGAGGCGGGAGATTTGCTGGAATACGGCGTGCTCAGGGAACTGCTGGACAAGGACCTTTCTGTCACCGCCAACTACCAGGCAGTGCTGGAACTGATGGACATCGAGAATTACACCGATATGGTGATCACGGAGATGGCCTGCAGGAACACCTCCATCAACCACAACGTGATGGCCTGGAAACCGAAGGAGGGCGGAAAATGGCGCTGGGTGCTCATGGACCTGGACCGCGGATTCTTCGATGCGGGTGACCGGTTCATCAGCTGGTACCTGGGCCAGCGGCAACTCCTCCTGAACGAAATGTGGAGGAACCAGTCCTACCGGGAATTCTTCGCCCGGCGGCTCTGCTCCCACCTGTTCACCACTTTCAATCCGGAGCGGATGGAGGACCTGGTCAGCGAGCACGAATCGGCGATCGAAAGCGAGATCCCCCGCCACATCCAGCGCTGGGACGGCGCCACCTCTTCCTACGGCGATGCGATCCCGTCCGAAGTGTACTGGCGGAACGAGGTGGGCAACCTGCGGAACTTCGTCCGCGAAAGGCCCCCGTCACTGCTGGCCGACCTTCAGAATTACGGGTTCCCGGGTATTGCCAGCCTGGTTCTTGCCGCCTGGCCCGAAGAAGGGGGCACCATCCGGCTGAACGGAATGAAAACGGCAGGAGCCTTCTCCTACGGCCCCTGCCTGCTTGAAACCGAAATACAGATCAGTGCCCGGGAAAGGCCCGGATATGACTTCGGGGGCTGGTACGAAGTGCCCCGGGAGTGGATCATCCCCCCGGGATCGGTCTGGAAATACAACGACGGCGGGACCGATCCGGGTGCTTCCTGGGTATTGCCGGGGTATGACGACAGCTCCTGGAGCCAGGGGGAAGCGGAGCTGGGGTACGGGGACAACGACGAGGCGACCGTGGTGGGGTACGGGCCCCACAGCTCGGACAGGTACATCACCACCTGGTTCAGGAAACCGTTTGAGGTCACCCGTGAGCAGCTGCAGGAAGGAAGGTTCTTCATCCACCTGCTGAAAGACGACGGGGCCGTGGTTTACCTGAACGGTACGGAGATCGCCCGGGCAAACATTCCGTGCGGGGAGATTGCTGCCGGGACCCTGGCGGAGACAGGCATCAGCGGCACCACCGAAGAGGTCTTCATCACCTGGCGGATCGACCCCGCCCTGTTAAACGAAGGATCCAACCTGATCGCAGCGGAGGTCCACCAGAATGCGGCCAGCAGTTCGGATCTGAGCTTTGACCTGAGGTTTTCGTGTTACCGGCCCGACCGGGCGACGTTTTATTCCGCGGACCGGACGGCCAGGGCCGCCATGACAAATGACCGGTATCTGATGGCAGCCTTTGCCCCGAACGGGGCCTGCGTTGTCCCGGAGGTGATCGCGGGGGAGATGACCCTGTCGGCGGATTGCTCCCCCTACCTGGTGCAGGGGGATGTGTTGATCATGGAGCATGCAACCTTGCGCATTGATCCCGGGGTGGAGATCCGGATGCCCGGAGGGGGGAACATGTTCGTCCACGGGGTGCTGGAAGCCCTGGGCACAAACGAAGCGCCGGTGGTCTTCAGGCTCAATCCCCATGAGGCGGGTGGCCGATGGGGGGGACTGGTGTTCCGGAACACGACGGGGACCTCCACCCTGCGGCATGTGACGGTGGAGGATGCATGGGAAGGACCGGACCCGGTGCTGGAGAAGGCGGCCATCTCCTGTTTCAACGCGGACCTGGTGATGGACCACCTGGAGATCGTTCAGGTGCACAGCAACCCGGTCATTGCCCGCTATTCGGACATCACCCTTACGAACAGCACGTTGCATTCGGAGGTGACGGGCGATCTGATCAATGTGAAATACGGGAACGGATTCATCGAAAACTGCCGCTTCACAGGGAACGGCACGCCTGATAATGATGCCATTGATTATGACGAAACGGGGACCGGGATCATCCGCAACTGCATCATCACCGGTTTTCACGGGTTCAACAGCGATGGGGTGGATATCGGCGAGGGTGCCCGCAACGTGGAGATCGATTCGATCGTCGTTTACGATGTGACGGACAAGGGTATTTCCCTGGGACAGTCCTCCTCGGCCACGGTGAGCAACAGCCTGTTCGTCAACTGCACGATGGGGGTGGCCGTGAAGGACTCAGGCAATGTGGTCATCCGGAACTGCACCTTCTACGGCACCGGGATCCCGGTGGCCTGCTACGAAAAGAATGTGGGTCTCGCCGGGGGGAACGCGCGGGTGGTGAGCTCCATCCTTTCCAATGCATCGGATGGTTCCTACCTGGCCGACAGCAAATCCGGCATCCGGATCTCCTACAGCCTTTCGGACAACACCCCCCTGCCCGAAGGGGACCACAATCTGTTCGGGAACCCGCTGTTTGCGGCACCTTCTTATTTCGATTTCGGACTGGATCCGTCCTCCCCCGCCATCCTGTCGGGGATTTCACCGGGCGGACCGGTCGACATGGGCAGTCCGGAGCACCTGGGAGCCCTCCTGTCCGGAGAAGGATTCGGTCCCCCGGTCATGATCGCCCAGCTGTTCATCAACGGGAGCAACCTGGACCGGGCCCAGTACATCATGCTATACAATCCTTCCACAGAGGCGATGGATTTGTCGGGATGGACCATTGACAAAGGAGTCACCGCGGAAATCCCCGATGGGACCCTGATCCAGCCGGGCGGGAGGGTGTTTATCACGAACAATTCCTTCCATCCCATGTGGGAGAGCACCGGCTCACCCGTGATCCACTGGACCACCGGGAGGCTTTCCGGGAACGGGGAATCGGTCAGGCTGGTGGACCGGCACGGGCTGGTGGCAGATTACCTGGTCTACTCGGAGGATGACTGGCCTTCGGCCGGGTTCCAGGGAGATGAGGCGTTTGTCCTGACCGATGCGGCGCTGGACAATCATTTCGGGGAGAACTGGACCACGGGGAACCTGTTTGGGCTGATCGTTTCGGAAAGGTCCCGGGAGACGGACAGAGCCGGGGAGGCGGAGAGACTTTCCATCTGGCCCAATCCCACCCGGGGGATCATCCATATTCTCAGGGGGACAATCACACCGGCATGGGATGAGCAGGACTCCGGCTTCCCGGGCGGGTGGATTGCCTCACCCGGCAACCGGCCGGCAGCCGGGGGCGGGGAAACAGATGCCCGCTACTGTGACATCATGACCTCTGAGGGGATCCTGCTGCAACGCCTCCGGATCAACCCGGCCGGTCCGGCCGAGGCGGACCTTTCCGGGTATGGTCCCGGGCTCTACCTGGTCCGGATCGGCTCCTCCGTCGGAAAGGTGGTGGTCATGAAATAACCTGGCGGGATTTTTCATCACTGAAATCGCGCCGGATAAAGACAGAACCCTCTGAAAAATGATGAAATGCTGTAAAGAATTGCATGCCTGAAGGAAAGACATACCGGATCCTGCTGTGCCTGCTGGCTCTGTCGGGCCAGGTGACGGTGGATGCGCAGAACGGTACCCCTTTGCCCACCGGCGATCAACCTGCCACCCAGGCAAAAGCAGCCGGTCAGGCCGACACCTCCTACTCCTTCCTGGTGGCGGGCCATGCGTACGGTGCCCATGCGGGGGAGAACACCGGGTTGCACCCAGCTCTTCTCAACCGCCTGGATGCCGGAACCGACTCCCTGGCTGCATTCATTGTGCTGACAGGCGATATCGTCAATTACAGCACCCCCGGGAGCTGGCAGCAGGTGGAAACGGAACTGGCCAATTACCCGTTCCCGGCATATTACGTGATGGGCAATCACGACAGCAACGAAACAGGTCAACAGGTGTTCATGGACAAATACGGAAGCACCTGGTATTCATTCCGTCAGCAGCACGACCTTTTCATCGTGCTGAACAGCACCGAAGCGGACCGGTCCATCTCCCCGGCCCAGCTGGAGTTCCTGGAAACGCAGATCCGGCAGGCCGGCGATTCCGTCCGCCGCATCTTCATCTTTTTCCACGAGATCCTCTGGAACAGCCATGAAAAGTACACGGGGGTGCGAAGCAACAGCCGTTCCAGGTACGCCAGCATTGTGCCGTACGCCAATTACTGGGAGGAGGTGCATCCCCTGCTGGCAGGGGATCCGGTAAGGCAGTATGTCGTCATCGGCGGGGATATGGGAGGGAATCCGGATGCCATGGCCGCATTTCATGACCGGTGGGGGAATGTCACCCTGCTCGCCTCGGGCATGGGCGAGGTAACGGATGAGAACTACCTGCTGGTCAGGGTAAAGGGAGAAGGTGAGGTGGAATTTGAACTGGTGCCCCTGCGGGACGGGGTGGATCTGTACCCCGTCGAATATTACAGTGTCCCCCCAGCCCCGGATACCATCGAAGGCCCCGGTGAGGTGACACCGGGGAGCACGGGCGTCGCATACAGTGTCCCGGAGGTGTTCAATGCCACTTCCTATGCATGGGAACTGCCTGAAGGGCTGACGGGCTACAGTATCTCCGGCAGCATTTTTGCGGACGTGGATCCCGGTTTTACGGAAGGGATCATCTCGGTGAAGGCCGAACGGGACGGCTTCGGGGCCGGTCCCCCGGCAATAAAATCCGTGAAGGCTGCAACCACATCGGTTGGCACTGGATATGCGGGCGGAAATCCCGGCACGGTTCAATTCCACGGGGAAGAGGGAGCCTTTGCGATAAGGGTGAACGGGCTGACCGGCGAGGAAATTCACATCCGCATCTTTGACAGCCTGGGAAGGGTGGTGCGGTCTGAGCGCCGGCGCATGGAGGGGAACAGCTTCGAGTGGAGGATCCCTGAAAAGGAGCTCCCCGAAGGGATGATCCTGATCTTTCTTTCAACAGGATCCGGACAATTTTCCGGAAAGTATATGAAGTAAGGTCGCGGCCGGTTATCAAAACTCCATCCCTGCATCCCCGGGGAATGCCGACCCCGTCAATCCAGCCGCTCTTTCCTTGACCGCAGGAAGGCATTCAGAAGCTCCCGGTCCGGATCCACATTGCTTCCCTGATCATGTTCCTCCCCGAATCCGGAATGACCGGCCGAAGGATATGATGTCCCCCTGTAATGTGACATCAATGAATAATTGAAGGTGATGGGAACGATCCAGCTTTTGTTTCCCAGGCTGCCCAGATGACCGATCACCTCCCTCACCCTGAACCTGAAGAAAAGTCCGGGCAGGGAAGTGAGGAATACGGAAACAGGGATGATGACCATCAGCAGCCTGACGATCCCGAAATGCCGCAGCGAAACAGCCAACCCGATCATCGTCAGGTTAAAGGCCAGGATGATGATGGTGGATTGCAGATGGGTAAAGCCCAGCAGCAACAGCTTGTGATGGATGTGCGACCGGTCAGGCGTGAAGGGGGACTTCCCGGCCAGGATCCGCACTGTGAAGACCCTCAGGGTGTCAATCATGGGTACGATCAGGATCGCGAAGGCAATCGCCGGTGACGGGAAACCATCGGGTACCGCGGTTGCGGAGAGGGAACTTTCAAGGAACCTGACCGTGAAAACCGATACGATCATCCCCAGGATCAGTGATCCGGTATCCCCCAGGAAGATCTTGTTTTTCCCGCCGAATACATTGTAACCGAAAAAGGCCGCCAGCGCACCCACCACCGTGTAGCAGAAGGCCGCATAATTAAAATCCCTGATCATGAGGAACCAGGCACCAAAAGCCGCGATGGTCAGCATCCCCACCCCCGCCGCCAGTCCGTCGATCCCGTCGATCAGGTTGAATCCGTTGATGATCACCACGAATACGAAGATCGTGAAGAGGATGCTTGCCAGGTATGGAATGTCGCCGATCCCCAGGAATCCGTTAAAGCTGGTAATGCGGATATCGCCAAGGACTGCCACAACCGCAATGGCAAAAATTTCAGCGACCAGCTTCTTCTTTGCGCTGATGTTGAGCATGTCATCCTTGATGCCCACAAAAAACAGGATGATCAGTCCGACGATAATGAATTTCAGTTCATGACCGAAATTCTGGGTCCCGAACAGCGTGGTGGGCACCAGCATCCCGAAGAACACGGCTGCGCCGCCAAGGGTGGGGATCTCCGTGGTGTGGGATTTCCTGTGATCCGGACTGTCATAGAGCTTCTTCACCCCGGATATCTTGATGATCGAGGGAATTGCCACACAGGTAACCGAAAAAGCCACCAGGATGCTGATGAGGATCAGCAACCAGACCGGAGCGCTCAGCGTAAAAATTCCAACTGCAACATCCATAGTCTTTTAACTTTATTTCCTGCACGACCATGGCTTTTCATCACTGATCTTCTTCTCATCGTTCCAGGGTTGTTGCGGTTGCAAGCTTATCACTTAAAAATGTTAAATGGATTCTTTATTCGGGATTTAACAGGAATTTAGGATTTCCTTCCGGTCGGCAGCCGTCCTGGTCAGGCAGGCTCCTGTGATTCAGCGGCCTTTCTGCTGATCAGCAGGAGTCCCCCGAACATGATCGCCCCGTTGACGATCAGCAGCTCGAAGCCGAACCGGTAGCCGTGGAAGAGCACCTCGGAGAAGTGGCTGAGGAGGAAGGACAGCACGGGGGACAGGACGGCAAGCAGGGGGACCCACCGGTCAGCCACCTGCCGGCGGGTGAAGAGCCCGAATGCATAGAGTCCCAGCAGCGGTCCGTAGGTATAGCCGGCCACCCGGAAAATGGCCGAGATCACGTTCTCGTCATTGATGGCCCGGAAAAGCAGGATTACCAGTCCCAACACCACAGAGATGCCCAGGTGGACCCACCTGCGGGTACGGGTGAGCCTGCGGTCCCCGTCGCGGTCCTCGTCGCGGTACTCGCCGCGGTACTCGCCGCGGTACTCGCCGCGATCCCCGCCGCGGTCCGCCTCCAGGATGTCCACCGTAAAGGAGGTGGTCAGCGCGGTGAGGGCCGAATCGGCGCTGGAATATGCCGCGGCGATCAGTCCCACGATAAAAAACACCCCCACCACCTGCGGCAGGTACCCGCCGGTGGCGATCATGGGGAACAGGTCATCGGTGTTTGGGGGGACGGGGATCCCTTTAAATGCGGCAAAATGGATCAATACCGCCCCCAGGAACAAAAAGAGGAGGTTCACGGGGACCAGCAAAAGGCTCATCAGGTAGACATTCTTTTTCGCCTCCCCGATGTTCCTGCAGCTCAGGTTTTTCTGCATCATATCCTGGTCCAGTCC
>OGCK01000057.1_pt1 | contig 20567 bp, 24 predicted proteins | sample 1570051 | NCBI WGS metagenome assembly OGCK01 (sample SAMN06266181, study PRJEB24510) | hot springs metagenome | isolation source: hot spring sediment | place: USA: Zodletone Spring, Oklahoma | collected 2013-12-03 | reverse complement strand
ATTGAGCGGCCTGAGCAGCAGGGGACGGCGGCGCATTTGGCGTATAACGGCGGGGGTGATGCCGATATTGTGCTGGATCTGCACAGTCATTGCGAGATGCGGGCTTTCTTTTCCGCCACGGACAATCGCGACGAACAGGGCTTCCGGCTGTACGCGGTGATCGGGCGGGTCTTCAGCCGTCCGGAGATCGCGCTGCGGGTGGGGGTGTATGGGGATTTCTGGCGCGTGCCGGTGGGGAAGGTATTCACGGACGCTGCCGCTGCGGGAGGTGGATGATGGACCTGACCTTGACGCCTGAGAAACGTTACCCGGTCCAGATCGGGGAGCCGGACGGCTACTTCATCACGCTGGTGGGCTGTGGGGGCACGGGCTCCTTCCTGGCGCTGCATCTGGCGCGGCTGGCCTATCACCTGCAGGAGCGCAAGGGGATCCGGCTCAACTTGTTGTTCGTGGATCCTGACGTCGTCGAGGCCCAGAACATCGGGCGGCAGAACTTCTGCCCGGCGGAGATCGGGGCCAAGAAGGCCTGGACACTGGAGCAGCGCTTCAACGCGGCCTTTGGGCTGGACATCCACGCGGCGGCCGCGCCGTTTGCGGCGGACTTGCTGGGGTCTCCGCGCGGGCATCCCTTCCGCCTGGTGATTGGCTGCGTGGACAATGCCACCGCGCGCCGGGAGATCGCGGAGCAGGTGAGCTTGCGGGAGGGGCGCGTGTGGTGGCTGGACTGCGGCAATCATGAGCATTCGGGGCAGGTGCTCCTGGGGAATCGCGCGGACCTGACGAAGCCGGAGATCACGCTGGATTTCTGCGGGGGGCTGCCGTTGCCGGTGGTGCAGCACCCGGAGCTACTGGAGACCGAGCCGGAGGTGCAGGCGGAGAGCTGCGCGGAGCTGGCGCTGCGCGACGCGCAGTCGTTGATGGTGAATCAGGCAGTGGCGACGTTCGCCGCGCAGTACGTGTACCGGCTGTTGGTGACGCGGGATTTGGATGTGTACGCGACGTACTTTGACCTGGTGAGTGGGAGTGCGCGGAGTGTGGGGATTGTAGAATAGAGGGTATTTCCTGGGAAATTACTTGCAATCGCACAAATGTTCGTGTATAATTTCAGTAAATGGCGTTTTGCTAAAATAAGGCAATGATGTGGGGATAAAACTTAGCCTGGAAGATGCGCTATTAGCCATCAAAACGGAACTTGAGGAATTGTTAGCCGCTAAACATTGGGGCACGATAACATTGAGCCTTGATGTTGAAGATGGCCAACCTAAAGCGATCCACGTCATCTATGTTAAGGACATCAATCACCATTCGATTGCCAGGATGAAGGGGGCTGCTCCGTAGAAGGTAAAAAAGCAAGCCCGCGAGATGTTAATTCCGGGGCTATCCGATTTTTCGGGTAGCCCCGTTTTGTTTGTTTCGCGCTATGGGAGGTTGACGTGAAGGAATTACAGGTTACAAGTTACAAGTTGAAAGTTGTGTTGTTGTTGGTGTTCTTACTGGCGCTGGCCGCACCGGTGGCGGCGCAGGGGCCGGGTGATAGCCCCGTGCCCACCCCGACCGCGCCCCCGGACACCACACCCTTGCCCTGGGGCGACGGCGTCCCCACGCCGCAGGAGTTCCTCGGCTGGCTGGCCCTGGGCGGCGCGCCCCTCATCGGCGCGCTGACCACGCTCCTGCAGCGCAAAGCCCGGTGGTTCCAAAAGCTAAACTCAGACGGCAAGTTGTGGGTGTCTTTTGGCCTCGGCGCGGGTCTGCCGGCCCTGGCCGGCTTGCTCCTGCTTTACGTACCCGCCGCAGTCTGGGCGGCCATCACCCCGGTGTGGACGATCCTCGGCACCGCCGTTTTGGGCTACCTGGGCAAAGAGGTCGCCTACCTGGTGCTCGTCAAGCCGAATAAGCGCACCTCTGGTTGGTCGAGGACGATCTGGACCCCGCTGACGTGACATGAGTGAAGCGCCGCTCCTGGATATCGCGAAATCCCTGGCGCGGGTGGCCGACGACGTGCGCGCGCTGGCCGCGCAATTGAGCGCGTTAAACGATGCCACTACACCGGCACCCGCTCCTGACGGGCCGCCGTGGGTGGATGTGATCGCCGAGATGCCGACCAACTCGCGGGCCACGCAACCCCAGGCCTCGCCGGGACAATGGGCCACGCGCCGCGCTGACCAGATCAAGGGGATTACTATTCACCACACGCTGAGTCACGACCGGCTCGCACTGGCACGCTATATCATCCGCGAGAAGGATTTGCCGACCACCGAATATACCTGGTGGGTGGATCGCGATGGCCTGGTGTTGCTGTGTGTGCCCGTGGAACTGGCGCTGTGGCACGATCACACCGGTTACCCGAATTACAATCTGAGCATTGGGTTGGCCGGTAGTCTGCACGTCGCCCCACCGCCCGCGCGCCAGATCGAGGGCGCAGCCGGGCTGGTGGCCTATCTGATGCGAACTTACAGCATCCCTTTGGAAGAAGTGCAGGGACACAATGACCGCTACCCCACGTTGTGCCCCGGTTGGGATGCAGCCGGGTGGCGCGCGACGTTTTTTAGCGAATTACACCGCGCGCGCAGTGAATATGAAGGATGAAATTTTAACACTCCTGATCGCCGTCGTGAGCAGCGGCTTTTTGTCGGTGCTCATTGATTACGTGCGCAACCGGCACAAAGACCGGGCCGAGGCGCAACTGATCACCGAGCAGGCCGAAACGCAGGATGCCGAGCAGCAAAAATCGCGGCAGGACATCATCGCGGGCTGGGAACGGCGTTATGGAGAATTGGTGCGGCGGCTAGATAGCGAGCGCGCTATTCGCGAGAACATGCAGAACAGCACGGCGGGCATCATCCAGGAGATCAATCACACCCTGGAAACGGAGCGCGAGGCGCGTATCAGTTCAGAGAAACGCGCGCAGGGGCAGGCGGATTTACTGATTCAATTACAAAAACAGCTCGGTGACTTGAAGGCGGCTGTCAGCGAATTGAATACAGAGAATGAGCAGTTAAAAATGCAGGTGACGGCGATGCAATCCGTGATCGACGAGCAAGCCGCAATGATCGCGCGGCTTAAGCGTGAGTTGATGGAACGCGACGCCGAGATCGTCTCACTGAAAAAGCGGCACGCGGTTGAGCGCGCGCGGCAAGCGGTAACCAATTCGCCGCCATAATATTTCCTGGGAAATAGCGGCGCTGGATCGCACCGGATGGAATGTGGGCACTGAATGGGAACGACAAGAAGGCGAAAGCCGCTTATGGTATCAGCGTTTCCGGGTGTGGTTGAACGATCCGCGCCGGTCATTGCTGGGCGTTTATCGTGCGGAGTGGGAATGGAGACAACGTGAAAAGGACAGAAAAGGACAGAAAAGGTCAGATAAAACGCCTATTTCTCCGGCGGGAAGCTGGCGTCGCGCCTTTGAACATTGGCGTTGGGCCGAGCGCGCCGCCGCCTACGATGCTCATCTCGACCGCCTGGCCCCTGATCTGGTGGCCCGCGCGCTGCACGAACTGCGCAACGAAGCGCCCGTCATCGCCCGCAAACTGGCAACCGAGGGTGTGGACGGCGGCCTCAATCGCGAGCAAATCCGCGCAGCCATGGCGGTATTGGATCGCGCCGGATTGTCGCCGACCGCGCGTCACGAAATCACCGGGCCAGGCGGTGGCCCGATCCAGCACCGGACGGTGAGCCTCGATGCAGAACAACGTGATCGTGCCATTTCTACACTCGCAGCCGCCCTCGGTGCTGGACTGGTTGAGCAATATCCAGGAGCAGACGGCCCTGTGGGCGCCGGCGAACCGTCCCCAGTGGGAGGCGATCTTGAGTTCGGCGGATGAGGTCTTTTATGGTGGTGCCGCCGGTGGGGGTAAGTCTGACCTGCTATTGGGGCTGGCACTTTCGCTACACTCGGACAGCCTGATCTTCCGGCGTGAGTACGCGCAGATGACGGGGGCGCGGGGTCTGATTGACCGCAGCCGGGAAATCGTCGGCTCGCGCGGCCGCTATAATAGTACCGAGCACGTGTGGCGCGACGTTGATGGGCGGCGCACCCTGGAATTCGGCAGTATGCCCCACGAGCATAACAAATTTCGGTTCCTGGGGCGGCCCCACGATTTCATCGGCTTCGACGAGATCACCGAATTCAGCCGGACGATGTACGAATTCGTCATTCGCTGGAACCGTACCACCGAGGCCGGGCAGCGCTGCCGCATCGTGGCGACAGGCAACCCGCCGATGCACGCCGATGGGCAATGGGTGATCGAGTACTGGGGGCCGTGGTTGGATGACAAGCACCCTCAGCCTGCCGTACCGGGCGAGCTACGTTGGTTTGCCCGTATGGATGACAAACAGGTTGAAGTCGCTGGCCCTGAGCCATTTGTACACAACGATGAAGAAATATTGCCACGCTCGCGCACCTTTATTCCCGCGCGGCTCGAAGATAATCCGTATTTGAGCGACGATTATCGGGCGATGCTGCAAGCCGCGCCGGAACCGCTGCGCTCGCAATTGCTTTACGGTAACTTCGCGGTTGGTCTGGCAGATGACGAGTGGCAGGTCATTCCCACCGATTGGGTACGGCAGGCGCAGGCACGCTGGTCCCCCGATAATGATGCGCCCCTGGACGCGCTGGGCGTTGACCCGGCGCGCGGGGGTGACGATGAAACGGCCATCGCCGCACGGCGCGGTACGTGGTTTACCGTGACCGGCTATCCCGGCGCAACTACGCCGGATGGTGACGCGGTCGCGGGGTTGATCGGGCGACATCTGTTGGCCGGTGGCACGCCGGCCATTAATATCGACGTGGTCGGTATCGGGGCCAGTGTGTACGACAGCGCGCGTAAGCTCTATAAAAACGTCCACGCCATCAATGCCGGGGCATCTTCAGGGATGCGCGACCGCAGCGGACAGTTCTCAATGGCGAACACACGCGCGGCCTATCACTGGGCGCTGCGCGAAGCGCTGGAACCCGGCAAGGGTGATGACCTGGCCCTACCGCCCGGAAACCGGCTGTTGGCCGATCTGACGGCGGCCCGCTACAGTATCACCGCGCGCGGTATCCAGGTCGAGGATAAGGACGCGCTCAAGGCGCGCTTGGGACGCTCTCCCGATCGCGGGGAGGCGGTGATGCTGGCTCACTTCCAGGGTAACAAGCGTACAACACGGATGGCGGTGATAGCGTGAAACGGAATCTATTACAACAAATCGCCGGGGATGTCGGCAAGGCACTGGGAACATTCGAGCGCCAGCGCATAGTAGCGCGCGATGGCCGCAAGCGCGCGGCCTTCTTGGATGCCTGGGCCGAAAGTGAGAAGTGGCGTGGGGGCAATTACTTAGCGGAGGGTGCGCAGCGACGCGCGTTAACTAATAGCTGGATTTATACGGCCGTGGGAATGATTGCCCGTGAGGTGAGCGCAGCGGAATTCCAGGTCACGCGGCAAAATGCCGTTGACACCGAACCGGTCCAGATACCAAGCCATCCATTAGAACAATTGCTCTGGCGGCCTAATCCCTATATGGGACGGGCCTATGTGTGGCAATACCTGACGTATTGGCTGGAGCTTAACGGTAATGCGTACTGGTTTGTTGCTCTGGATTGGAACATCCAAAATGGCGCGTGGCAGAAAACGCCGGTGGAAATCTGGCCGCTGCCCGCGCAATCGGTGGAGGTCATCCCCGGCGACGGGGAGCGTTTTGTGGATTGTTACGAATATACGGTGGGCGGCCAGATTTTCCAGATTCCGGCGGAGTATGTGGTGCATTTCCAATTGCCGAATCCGTTTGATATATTTCGTGGTTTATCGCCCCTGGTCGCGGCGATGCTGCCGACGGATGCCGATCTGGCTATGGCCCGTTGGAACGGCAGCTTCTTTGGCCGGGACAATGTAATGCCGTCGGCCATTATCAACCTGAAGAGCGGCGATCCGAATGCCCCCATTGACCAGGCCGATGCCGAGACCCTCAAAAGCGCGCTGCGCAGTGAATATCAGGCCGCGCGGCGCAAGACGGCGATCACGACCGCGCCGGGTGGCGTGGAGGCGGTGCTCCTGGGATGGAATCCAAAGGATATGGATTTCATCCAGGGACGGCAGTTCACCAAAGATGAAATTTTTGCCATTTACGGTGTACCCGGTGGCCTGCTGGATAAGAACGCGACCGAGGCTAACGCCACCATCGCCGACCAGGTTTTCAAGGAAAAGACAATCTGGCCGCTGCTCATCCTGTTAGCTGAGCAGCTAACCGCACAATTAACCATTCCGTATTATGGCCGGGATATGCGCGCGGGCTTCGCTGACATTCGCCCGGCCAATCGCGCCCTGGAGTTACAGGAAGTTATAGCGTCCGGGCCCTATCTCACGGTGGACGAAGTGCGCGAGCGCTATTGGCAGAGACCGGCGCTACCGGATGGGGCAGGCGAGACGCCACCGGCAGCAGCGCAGCCCGGCGGGGCACCGGTGGAGGGTGCCCCTTATGACTTTTTTCGAGGAGGCGACGCGCAAGGCCGTTATCCCTGAGCAGCCCGCGCGGCGGTTTGAGCCGGCCTTAGAGCGCGCATTAGGCCGCCTTCTGCGGAATCAGAGCGCGGAGATCGCGGAGCTTTTAGCGCAGCATAAAGGCACTTTACCAAAAGCATATTGGGACAAGCTGGAAGAGCAGCTTTACGTCATCATTGAGCCGTGGCTGGAACGGGTCACGCGCGCCGGGATGACGTCGGGTAATCAGCAACTGGAGCAGCCGGAGACCAAAGCCGCGTTGGTGGGCATCGCCTGGGATTTGGTGAACCAGGACGCGCAACGTCAGGCCCGCGCGTATACCTACAATCTGGTGCGCGGGATCACCGATAATACCCGGCAGCGTCTGCAAGCCGAGATTGATGCCTGGATCGCCAGTGGCAACGCTTTCCCGGCGCTGAGTGAACGTTTGCGACCACTAATCCCCGACTTGGAAAAGGTGGCCGCGACGGCTTTACAGCCCGATTATCGCGCCCGCCTCACCGCCGCGACCGAGGCGACGCGGGCCTACGCCGACGGCAACACGCGGGTCTGGGAAGCGGCGGGCGTATGGGGGCGCGAGTGGCGCACAGCAGTGGACGAACGGGTGTGCCCGATCTGTGGCGGCCTCCATCAGCAGCGCGCGAAGCTGGGGGCGGATTTTGAGGTCATAGTAGATGGAAAGCGCGTGGTGGTCAAAAATCCGCCTGCGCATCCAAATTGCCGGTGCAGCGTGTTCCCGGTGGTCAGGCCGGAGCGTAGTCCTTCACCGGGGACGGGGCAGGTGCGGCGCACGGTCGCGGGTCGCGAGCGCACGTTAAACACAGAGATGGTAGGCGGCGTGCGCACGCTGATGCCGGTGGATTTAGACCGGACGCAACAGGTAATAGATCGTCAACTTTTGGATGAAATGATGCAATTGCGGCAACGGTTGCCGGAGACATACGGGGCGCGTGGCAAGAGGTGACGCTCACCGATCAGCGCAATATAGCTTTGGAGTCAGCTTATCAAGGCACGGAATACGGCAATGTGGAACGCATTGTTTCAAGTGCAGGGCTGAATCGCGATATTACTTTTTATCCTAATGCGGATTTAAGCCACGCTGAGATTTTGGATTATGCCGGTGAAGAGATGGGGCATTTGGTGGCGTTGCAACTATTTGATGATTGGTCGCCAACAGATGAGGAACAGTGGCTTTCCGCAATGCAGGCCGATAACATTACGCCGCACGGTAGACTCACCAATCAGGCCGAGGATTTTGCCGAATTAACAGGATTGTGGTTATTGGACCAGGATAAGACACGACGACGTTTTCCAGCGCGTGTCAGGCTTCTTGAGAAATGGTTGCGGGGTCACGGATGATGAGATTGGTCATTTGTAACTGCCCCTCTTTCCAATGTTCGACGATGGCCGTCACCCATTGGCCCTGTTCATCAGGGCGCAAATATTGTTTCTGCGCGTTCTTGGCAAAAAAGCGCAGCTCTGTACCATCGGCGAGGGTATAAACGCTGGTAGGTTGTAATGTGACCATGGGATTTCCTTTCACTGAGATATTTCAAGTATAGCACAAATGTACACCTTAGACATAAATACCGAAGAACTCGATAGCCTCTTCACGGACCTTGAAGATGAGATGCCGCACATCCTGGAAACGGCGATGGACGAAACGCTGCGCTATTTGCATCAGCAGTTACCGCCATATCCCGACGGGCAAGCTGGTCCGTTACCCAGAATGTACACCCGGCAGCCGGAGAAACGCGGCTTCAAAACCGCCAAGCAGCGGCGCTATTTCTTCGCGGCCTTGCGCGAGGGCAAGATCAAGCCGCACGGTGGCGCGTATCGCAGCAAGTTCAAATCTTGGAAGCAACAGGCGTATTTCTTTTGGGCCGTACGCAGCGGGGAGATACAGATTCCGTATAGACGCACCGGGACGTTGCAGCGCACGATCACCACGGAAAGCACGTTGCAGGGTGACACTGTTATCGGGCGCATTGGCACGGCGTTAGAGTATGCGCCCTACGTGATCGGCGACGATAGCCAACAGGCTCCCATTCACCAGGGACGTTGGTGGCAATTGGCGGATGAGGTTAAGGGTAATTTAGAAGACGCCGCTCGTGTTTTCGAGGAAGCGGCGTGGCGTAAAATTCAGCAAGTATTAGGAGAATAGATATGTCAAGTACAACAATTCAATATTTTCATTTCGAGCATTTACCGAAAAAACTACAAGATATCAGCCGCCCGTGTGCAGAATTGGCACAGCTAATGGAATCAATTTTGCCGGATGGCCCAGAGAAATCGGCGGGTATGCGGAAACTATTAGAGGCCAAAGATTGCTTTGTGCGGGCGGCACTTGATAAGGAGGAATAAATGCCATATCTGATCAGGAAACGCGAAGATAAATATTGTGTCTATAAAGAAGGCACCGATGGCAACCCTATCGGCGAAACATTGGGTTGTCACGATAGCGAGGCTGCCGCCGAAGAACAGCGCCGCGCCTTGTATGTCGCTGAAAATAAGGCTGTTGATCTCGTCGCGACGGGTGGAGTATTGAAGGCACTAAATACTCAAGGTAGGGTCGGTGGCTGCGCCATACTATTTTCTAGCCCGGAACAGAAGGATGTCACCGGTGAATATTTCACCGCAGCAACAGAAATCTTTTGGAGCGATGGCGAGACCCGCCCCGCGCTGTATCATCACGGCCTTGATCCCACGCTGGCCGGAACGCTGGTGGGTAAAGGTTGGTGCAAGACGCGCGTGGATGACGTAGGCGTGTGGGTTGAGAATCAGCTCGATTTACGCGACGCTTACGAAAAGGCGATCTATGAGATGGTCAAGGACGGCAAGCTAGGACTATCCAGTGGCACCGCCGGGCACATGGTACAGCGTGAGGATGGCGGCAGATTGATACGCTGGCCGGTTGTTGAAATTAGCTTCACACCCACACCCGCCGAGCCGCGCACGTTCGTTGCGCCGCTCAAATCTGTGGTAGTAGCCCCGCTGACAGTGGGGACATCGCCCTCCGCGGGAAAAGCTCCCGTTAGGGGAAAATCTAAGCCAGAAATGGAGGTTAAGGCTATGAATCTATTAGACATGATCAAGCAACTTGTCCCTGGTCTGAGTGATGAACAATACGCTCAGATAGAAGCGGTGCTGACCCTGGCCGGTATTTTGGGTGAACGGCCAGATGAAACCCCGCTCGCACCCGCGCCCGATGCAACGATGAGCACGGATATGATCAAGGCTGCCGTGGCCGAGGCGTTGAAGACGCTGAACATCGCTGCTCCAGCCAGCGCTACGCCGCCCGCGCGTCCGCCCTACGAGTTCCGTCCCAATCTCGCCACGCCAGAAACGCCATCCAGCGAAAACGGCGCCGTTAAGTCGCTGGCCATGCTGCGCTTTGGCGAAACGCCGGCCGCACTCAAGGCTATCACCAGCGATCTGTATGGCAACGACTATGAGCTGAAGCGTTACGCGCAGCACCAGGCGTTTGGGCGCTATCTGCGCTATGGCGAGCGCGCCCTGGAAGCCGACCATCGCAATGCGCTCAAGATGGTGATCCTCACTCCTGACCAGATCAAGGCCTTCATCTTCAACGGCGGTGATGTGCGCACGCTCAAAACCGATATGAGCGAGGCCGTGGACACTCTGGGCGGTTTCCTGGTGCCGGAAGACGTGCGCCTGGACATCATCGAGCGCCTGCCGGGATTGACGGCGGTGCGCCCGCGCGCCGATGTGAGCCAGACATCCAGCGACGTAATGACGCGCGTAGTCGTCACCGGCGGCAACGATCGGCACGTAGGCGCGGTGCGCGTCACCTGGGTGGGCGACACGCCCAGTACCGGCGACGCCGCGACTAATCCGACCTTTGGCGTGGAAAAGACGCCCATCCACATCGCCCTGGCCACCATCCGCGTGCCGCGCGCGCTGCTGGAGGATTCGGCCTATCCACTCAGTAACAAATTGGGCGAATGGGCCAGCCAGGAGTTTGCCCTCGACGAGGATGAGCAATTCCTGGTCGGCAGCGGCATCGCCAAGCCGCAGGGTATCTTGCCGAACAATACCAACGGTTTGAGTTTGACCGAAGTCGTCAGCGGCGACGCCGACGAACTGACGTTCTCCGGTCTGGTTTCCCTACGCTATGGCGTGGCGCGGCAATATCGCAATGGCGCTGTATGGATGATGAACGATACCAGCGCCGGGGTTGTGGCCGGGATGCTAGATGGAACGGGTCGCCCGCTCTGGCAGCCCAGTGTCACCGAGGATGAGCCTGACCGGCTAATGGGCTATCCTGTTCTTACTGATGAGGCGTTGCCCGACATTGCCGCGAATGCTTATCCGGTCATCTTCGGCAATTTGATGGGCTATCAGATCGCGGATCGCATCGGGATGAGTGTATTGCGCGATGAGACGACCCACAGCGAGGAGGATATCGTGAAATTCGTCTTCCGTCGCCGCCTGGGTGGACAGGTCAACCGCACGTGGTGCTTCGCGGTACAGAAAGTAGCTGAAAGTTAATAGGGGGTTAAGACAATGTTACATACAGTTTCTGACAATATGCTGATCAAGCAAGATATTGACCCGCAGTCCATCGCCTCCGGCGCAACCGTGAACGGCGATGGGCAAGACGTCGCGGGGTATGAGCAATTGCTCGCCGTGGTCAATGTGGGGCTGGCGACGACCGGTAATGTGACTATCAAGCTCCAGGAGTCCAGCGATAATGGCGTAGAAGATGCGTACGCCGACATCACCAGCGCGACGACTGGAGCAGTCGGCCCCACCGGAGACGAAGAACCATATCTCATTGACGTAAATCTGAGCGAGCGCGAGCGCTATATGCGCGCTGTGGCGACTGTCGCCGGCGGCGGCACGGTATTGACTGGCGTTACGTTCGTCCTGGCGCGCGGCCGGCACCTGCCGCCCACGCAGGATAACACGGTCGTTAAGGTATGATGTTCTAGCCTGGGTGCTGGTAACTTGTAGCCCGGGTACAGGTTACCCGCACCGATAGGAGAGATAGACAAGATGAATACACAAAAAATCAACTACATTGTGATGTTGTTGCTCTTGATAACGGTGCTTATCGCCGGCTATTTCGGGATTGTGTTACCTATTCAACCCGTGATCCCCGATCCACTACCGACGGCGACGCCGGTAATTCTATCCGCTATCGAGAAAAGGATCGCCGATCTGGAGACGCGCGCCGACGATCTAGAACTGGCGACGATGGGCGATGATGCGATCAGCTTCGGTGTTTACCAAACTGATTGCCGGATGGAATCTGGCGGCAACCAGTGGACGGCGGCCGAGGGTTGCGTGTGGGAGGTACAGAGCGGCGCGACGTTGGATGTGCAGTCCGGGGCGACCCTGACATTGACTAATGCTGCGGTTACTACGCAAACCGTCACCAGCCTGACGGCTACAGATGCCACAATTACCACGGGGACAGTGACCACAGCCACAGCAACCAGCCTGACGGCTACAGATGCCGCAATTACCACGGGGACAGTGACCACAGCCACGGTAACCAGTCTAACAGCGACGGCGGCCACGTTAACCAATGCCACGGTGACTACATTAACGGTCGGCGGCTACGAATTCGCCGTATCCGATCCGCTCACGATCACCGGGGTATTGACCGACGTCCGTGTGTTGTACTTTCAAGTTCCGTAATCTATAGATTCCCGGTTTTGGTAGCTCTTAACCGGGAATCTCACAGATTATTTCCTGGGAAGTAACAGGAGGTTACTATGCAGGTGATTGTGAAACGACCGGGGCGTTATAACGATGCCACTGGGCACGCGCGGCGTTATGTGGTTGGCGAAATGCTGGAAACGGCGGTTGAGTATGCGCACAGTTTACTGGCGTCTGGCTACGTTGCATTACCAGCGAAAGCAATCGCGGCCGTAGCCGGCGCGGCCGTCGTCGCAGAGGCCGTCACGGAGCAGCCAGCAGCCAGCGAAGAAACCGTCGAGAAGATAGTCCCTAAGCGCCGGGCACGCCGTAAATCGAAAGGGGAGTGATGGATTACGTTACCCTGGCTACCGTGCGGGCCTATCTCAAGCTTGGCAGCACCGAGACTGCTGATGATGCTTTGCTCCAGACTTTCATCGCGTGGGCTAATCAAACGTTGGACGGGATCCGGCGCGGCGATGCGCGCTACGAGACACGCCATTACGATTATCCCATTCGTGAATACGATCCGTTTGGCGTGTACGATACCGAAAGCTGGGTTGCGCAGATGAACGCGGCGGGGATGTTATCCCAGGGGCGCTTGATGCTGGATGATGATCTGCTGGCGTTGGCGGAAGTGGAAAACGGCGACGGCAACACAATCCCGCTGACCGATCTCATTACCGAGCCGCCCAATATCTATCCCAAGCACATCCTGCGCATCAAGCAAAGCTCCAGCTATCGCTGGTTGCCCAGCAGTGACGGCGACCGCGAGCAGGTCGTCGCCGTGACGGGTTGGTGGGGGTATCATCCCCAGTATGGCAGCGCATGGTCAGCGACAGACGCCGTGCAGGATGACCCGCTGGCTATTGCTGCGACCAGTATCAGCGTGGCCGATGCCAGCAACTTCCAGGCGGGGCAGTTGCTCAAACTCGAATCCGAGTTGGTCGAGATCACGGCGATTAACACGACGACCGACGTGTTGACCGTCACGCGCGCGGTCAACGGCACAACTGCCGCGCAGCACGCACAAACCACCACGATATATCGCTATATCCCCTGGGGTAATTACGAACTGGCTGCGATACGCCTGGTCGTGTGGCGTTATCGGCAAAAGGATGCCGATGTGTTCGAGAAAACCACGTCGTTTGAGACCGGCACGACCATCATCCCCGCCGCGATTCCTGCCGACATCCAAACGCTACTGCCGCCCCGGCGGATGGTGAGTTTATGAGCATCGCGGCAACGTGCGCGGGCATCGTCGCGATTGGACGCACGGTCGCCGGGATCGTCAGTGCGGACGATCCGCCGCCAGAGAAGCTGGATAGCGCGCAAATGCCCGCACTCTACGTCTTTACCGGACCGGCAACGTATGATACCAGCACGGCTGGCTTTCATCGCGAGACACGCCAATACCGCGTGCGTGTGGCCGTAGCGCCAAATGGTCAGGCCACACCACCGGTGATCGAGACGCGCGTGCGCACGCTGTTGCCGTTGGTGAGCGCGGCTCTGATCGCCGCGCCGACGCTCAGCCGGCAGGTCTGGCAGGCCACGGTGTTGGGGGATAGTGGCGTGATCCTGTTGCCGGAGTATGGGGCCGTAGGCTTCGAGTTGCGTTTAGAGGTACTAGATGATTGCTAGGAGGCGCAAATGATGATTATTTCCCAGGAAATACCATGTCCCAAGTGCGGTGGGAAGTTGCGTTGGGTGCAGCGCGGCGTGCGCGCAGCCGGCTATTGCGCGTGCAATCCGCCGGGGCCGGTGGTAGAGATCAACATTGATACATACGACGATACTGATAATGACGCGCCTCTCCCCGCTATCATCGGGGCGGAATTGTTTGAGTTGCCGGATATCAGCGTTGAAATCGTTGGCGCGTTGGTTAATCGTGGCTATACCACCCTCGCACAGGTGCAGGCCGCCTCAGATGATGCGTTGCTGGCAATTTCCGGCATCGGCCCGGCACGGCTGGCTAAGATTCGGGGCTACGCCCCTATAGATACTTAACTTCAGGAGGTAGATTGATATGACCGCAGCAAGTCAACAAATTACGTCAGTAAGCTTTAGGGGGGTGCAGCTTTTTTCCCTGGATGCAGATGGCTACCCGCTGGTATCATCCACCACGGAGTACGCCGGTATCCGTATCATTGGCGCAAAGGCGCTGACGCTGAATATGCCGGAATGGCAACGTTTGACCGCGACCGGGGATGATCGTGTTTTGGCGCAGTTTGTGCTGCCGCCCCAGGAAGGCGTCACCGGCGAAGCTCGCGTGGGCGCACTCGATATGATTTCCGAAGCGTTAGCCGCCGGGGTGAATGTAAAAACCATTGGGGCCAGTGGCGAGGCCAAAGCATTAGTTTTTGGTACTGATAAGGTAACGCTGCCCACATTGGGTGTATTGGGGTGGCGGGGGGCCAAAAGCGTGGCCGATGGCGACGAGGGACGCGGGCATTACGAATGGATATTGATGCAAGCGAAACTCTCTCCCGTTGGTGGCGAATGGGGTGAACGCACCACTGAGGAACGCCGGATGCTCGTCACCGCGCAAGTGATTGGCAGGTGGATTTGGGGCGAGGCTCTGGCCGTGTTGGATGAGGGTGTCACCGAAATGCAGGGCGCGATTGGCAGCAGTGAATATATTCCGCGCATCTGTGCCTTCGAAGGGGATGGCGTAGAGGATGAATTCACTTTTGGCCGCGAGGCGGTATCAACTGATAAGATTATCGTCTTCGTCGATGGCGTGGAGGATGTGACGGTGACAAAGGCCGTGGGGGGGCTGACGTTTGTTGCTGCGCCAGCCGATGGGGCCAAAATCGTGGTATGGATGGAAGTTGCCAACTAGAGTTATGGGGCAAACATCGCGGCCAGAGCGCGCAGCGTTGCAGATTGAGTGTCCTGATCCAGGATACCCAGATAATCGCCTAATCTGCCTTTGTCGATAGTGCGCAGTTGGTCCAGGATAATGTAACCGTCGCGGCTATCGACATGGCAAGGAACGCGAAATGGATAGGTGTGGCTTTGGGTGGTCAGAGGGGCGATGATGACGGTCGCCAGTCGCCGGTTTAGTTCATCGGGCGAGACGATGATAGCCGGGCGCGTTTTGCGCAGCTCGTGGCCGCGCGTGGGGTCCAGGTCAACCCAATATATCCCAAAACGCTGTGGTATCACCATTGCCAATCGACCTCCCAGTCGGTGGGTGTTTCTGGGTCAAGCATGGTATCTTCGCCGTGCGCGGATAATTTCGTCGCAGCGGCTTCCCAACCGGCACGGGGATGGCTTACCGGGCGTACGATCAATGCACCGCCCTGGATTTCTAGCGTTACCTCGTCTTTTAAGTCGAGTTGCAACTGTTCTAGAACGATTTTAGGAATGCGTAGGCCGCGCGAGTTACCGATGGCAATTAGGTGTGTCGTGATCTCCGTATCCAGAATCGTGCTCATCGTAGGCTCCTTTTGTTTTGTGCTTACATTGTAATACTGTTTTTGGAGGTGTCAATTGAAGATCACATTAAGCACTGGTATGGTGATTGATGTGCGCCCGGTTCCGCCATTCGCATTAGCAGAAATTGAGCGGCATTATACATTTCCTGTCCTGGAAGGTACGGAATTAGCTCAAGCGCAAGCGGCGCGTGAGCGGATGACTCGCGAGGCGGCCTGGTTGATGGCGCTGCCGGATGTGACCGTGCCGGATGATTGGCAATTCCCACGCGGCTTGCGTTACGCAGGTATTCAGCCGCGCGAAGGGGATGACGGATTGCTCTTGGATTACATTGAATTTGGGGTGCTGATCGCGCCCTCTGATATTCAAGCGGTGCAGGCGGTAATGTATAGCAGCGATCTGACGGAGGAAGAGATCGGCGCGGCCGAGGCTACGTTTCCGGCTATTAGCTGATGGTCAATCGCTGCCACCAATTCCGCCTGATCCTGGAGAGCCGGAGTTGCGCGCCCACACGGCATTTGAGGAGCTCAGTGCGGCGCGCGCCTGGGGTTTGACGCCTAGTGCGTGGTACGCCGAACCGTATTGGTCACGCGCGGCGATGGTCGCGCACATGCGTTTGCGCGCGCGGCTGGATTATTGGCCGGATGAATGGCGGCAGAATCGTGGGCTGCCGGTTCCACAAGTGAGCCGAGGATGAGATGCCTAATCCACCGATAGAAGTTACCCTAAAAGTCAAAACTGACGATGCCAGCATCGCCAAGGCGCAGCGCGCGGCCGCCAGCGTCGGCGAAGCCGCCAAAAAGCGCACTGACGAAGCTACACGTTCGATGGAGCGGCTGACCCAACGTATGCAGCGGATGGGCGAGACTGCAGAGAGGATGCAGGCCATTGGTGCTACATTGGCCGGTATCGGCGCGGCTATCACCGGCCCATTATTAATAGCGGCCAATAGTTATGTCCAGGCTGCCGGGCGCGCTGAAGAACGCTCGCGGCGTTGGCTGGTGGCTCAAGAACGCATCGCGCGCGCCGGACAGGATGTGGGGCGCGTAGTGGTGCAGCAGACGCTTCCTTACCTGGAGAAGGCTGTCGATTTAGCCGAGAAAGCCGCACGTTTTGCCGAAGAACACCCAGAAGCCATTGATGCCGCACTGAAAATTGGCACAGTTATCGCCGGCCTGGGGGCAGCGTTAGTCACCGCCGGACAGATCGCCAAGACCGCATCTAACATTGGCTTGCTCTATACGCAAATTGCTGGCACACGCATCGGCGGCGCAGTCGCAGGAGCGGCCCCAGCGCTGGGAGTGGCCGGAGCTGTGGTGGGCGGCCTGGGGGCCGGATTTGCCGGGCATGAGGCATTAGCAAAGACAGAATTGGGCCAATCTCTGGGAATGCGCGAGGGGACGGCGGGTAAAGCGCTCTCTTTAGTTGCGTATGGTCTGGGTAGTCTGGTGGGGAAGGGCGATGAAGCCTTTCGCGCCGTCGGTGAGTGGACCGGGCAATTGGAAAAGACCACCCAGGCCGCGACGGAGGCTGCGCGCACGACCGGGCCAACCTCACTTCAGGAATTGGTCGGCGAAGAAACGTGGCGTACAGCAGTAGATGCCTATCGGGGATTCCAGCAGGAAAATACAGACGCTGCTCAGCAATACGAGGAACAACGCACGGCCATCGCGGAGCAGTACGGGCAGCGCCGCGCGCAGGCTGAAGCGCGCTATGCTCAGCAGCGTACCGACATCATTGGCGATTTCGCGCGCGAACAAACACGCGCTTTGCGCGATTTCCAGCGCAGCGCCACGCAGGTCGCTGTAGATTTCAATCGCAATCAGGTGCGGGCCGCTGCCGATTTTGCACGCAGCCAGGCGCAGGCCGACGCGGATTACTATGCCGCCCGTGCGTTGCGGGCCAGGGATTTTGGCATTGAGGTGCAGCGCGCGGAAGAAGACCATCAGCGCTCGATGGAACGCCTGCGTGAGGATTACCTGAATCAGGTGAATGACGCGGAGATGGATCGCGATGCGACGGCCATCTATCACGCGCGGCGTAATTACGACCAACAGCGTCAAAATGCTGAAGAAGATTATCAGACCCAAGCCCAGCGCCGCAACGCCGATCACGCCCAGGAGATAGCCGATCAGGAAGCCGCGTATCAGATCCAACGCGCACAACGTCTGGAGGAATTCCATCGCCAGCAAGATGATGCGCAACAGCAATACGAGGAACAGCGCGCGCAACGCAAGGAAGAATTCGAGCAGCAGCGCCAGGACGCGCTGGACGCTCATCAACAACGCCTGGACGATCTGGATGTCGCCCATCAGGATGAACAGTCACAGCTCGATACGCAACAGCAAGACGATTTACAGGACCTCACCACGCAATACGATAACGAAAAGTCCTTGCGTGCCAGCGCCTTCCAGGAGCAGTTGACTGCGCTGGACGCTGCGCTTACCGGCCAACAGGCTCTAGCACAAACAAAATACGCGGCATTAGAGGCCGATTTCCAGGCGTATCTCGATGGGCTACAAGCACGGGTGCGCAGCGCGACCGTAGCAACTTCCACGGCACCGCGTGGTAGTAGCTCCGGGCGCACCTCGACACGCGGTGGCCGCCAGGCCGGGGGTTACGTAGATTATGGAAACTATTTACTTGGTGAGGCCGGGCGCGAATTCGTGCTCAACGCGCCAACAACACGCCAACTGGAAGGGCGTTATGGCGCGCTTTCACAAAGCACCTTTAATCAAATGGGAACCACGCTCAGTATCTCGGCCAATTTTACCGGTATGGGTAATAGCGATCGCGGCTGGTACGAAGCCCGCTTGCAGCAGTTCGGCAATCAGCTCATCGGTGAGTTGGCGCGCGCATTAGGATAGAGAGCATGCCTTATCAAATTGGTACATCACAACCAACACTCGAACCAGTCACCGGTGTGGTCGGTTTCGATCCCCGCGCCACCTATGCGCCTGGTACAGATAGGCCGCGCACCGGGTCAGGGACGCGGCTTTATCGCGGTTATCCCATCGCCACGTGGACATTCAAGGCGATCTCAATTGCGGTATGGGATGATTTGAAAACCACCTATCTAGGGGGCGAACATTCTGGGGAAACCTACATCGAAACACGCGATGATGAAGGCAATTATACCCAATGGCGGGCAGTCATGACGCTGCTTGATAGCGCCGACCTAAATCGCTGGGGCGAGGTCTATCGGGACGTGACGATTGAGTTTTTACTCATTGAGGACGTGACACCAACATGAACCTAAATGCGCGTATTGGGTTATTGATCCCAGAACTCACGCCCCTGTGGACCGGGACGGCGGACGGTGCGCAAAGCAGCGACTTTGTCTTGACCGTGACGACGCTGACCGGCGCGCTGGCCGCCTCGATGGCCGGGCTGGTGCTGGTGCGTGAAGGCGTTGATCAGATCAGGATCAAGACGGCGGGTGGCGTGACCCTGACGCTCGCCGAGAATCACGCCACCTTTGCCGCCGGCGACAGTCTGGCCATCTACGCGCTGCGCCTGCCCTTCCCGCGCTACCAGCGCCTGTACGAGAACGAAGTCTTCAAGGACTGGGACATCCCGTTCCCCGCCGCCTACCAGGCCACGCAGCCCCCCAGCGTTGTCGTCACCCCGGAGGTGCTGTGGACGCGGGTTGGGGAAACGACGATCCTGGATGCCACGGCCACGCTGATGGTGCATCCCCCGGACATCTCCGGCGACAACGACGTGACCATGACGTATGACGCTGCCGGCTGGGCCACCGCCACCGGCTACGGCGGCCCGGTGGGTGACGTGATTGACCCATATTGCTCCCTGACCCCGACCGCGCCCGGCTTCCACTACCTCAAGTGTACCGGCACAGACGACAACGGGGTAGTGACCAACCACTACGTTCCCGCGTGGGTCGGGACTGACTATCTCAACGTCCTTTCGTTCTCGCTGGACTGGTCCCTGGAACGTGGCTGGCGGGGCAGCGGCGAAACCGACACGCAGTTTGATTATGTGAACCACAGCCCCGTGGCCATCGTGGATTTGGACACCCGCGCCGTTTTGCTGTTTGGTTTCCTGCGCCCGCAGACCGTCGCGCGCGCCTTCGGGACGGAGACCTTCAACTTCGAGGTTCTTTCCCCCTTGCAGGACGCCGACCTGCTGGCCGGCTACCCTTTCCTCGTGGAAGACGTGGCCGACCCGGAAAGCGATCCGCCCACCGCCTGGTCGGAACTGGGGGAGATCACCGTCCCCCGCGCGGCCTGGTTCTTGCTCGTGTGGCACACCATGCTGCCGGAATTGGTCAACGTGGACCTGGGCGACGTGGCTGCGCGGCGCATCAAGGGGCAGAAGTTCAGCGCCGGGACCTTACCGAACCTGCTGAAGGAGGTCCTGGGCGCGGCCTACTACGTCCTGCGCACCGCGCGCACCGGGGGCGCGCGCCTGGACCTGCACCCCCTGTATGCCGAAGCCGGGGAGTGGGATGGCTCACCGTTGGCTTTCGCGCAGTTTGATTTAAGTGATTTCGCTGACCGCAAGGAGGACTACGAGCTGCAACTCCCCACGCCGCGCTGCATCGACGTGCGCGCCAGTGGTGTGTACTTTTCCCATTCCGGCGACTTTGAACCCGCCATCGCCCGCTGCCCGACCCACCCGGCCCCCTGGGGCGGCACGACGGCGGAGATCACCAACCTGGCCCCTCTGAATGAAAGTGAGTTGCACCGCTGGGCCGCGCGCCACTTCGCCGTGGAGAACCTGGTGCCGCTGCTCACGCTGCATCCCCTCATCGACATCGATCCCTTTGCCTATCCGCTGGTAGCAACGGACGTGGCTGAAGCCTCCCTCATCGCCCTGGAAACTTTGCGCTTGTCGCTCAACACGGCGGGGATGCAGTGGGATACCGACCTGAGCGGGCGACCGTACGGGGAGGACTACGCCGTCGCCGCCATCCCCATCCCGCCGGTGATCGAGATCCCCGCCCCCACGCCACCCCCGATC
>OGCK01000056.1_pt1 | contig 20581 bp, 18 predicted proteins | sample 1570051 | NCBI WGS metagenome assembly OGCK01 (sample SAMN06266181, study PRJEB24510) | hot springs metagenome | isolation source: hot spring sediment | place: USA: Zodletone Spring, Oklahoma | collected 2013-12-03 | reverse complement strand
ACCTCTTTGACTTAGATAACCCATATTTTCATCTGTGGGGAATACTACTCTCATCTTTTCTCCTTCTTTTTCTTTGACTTATTGCCGGATACTCTGTGTATCTCAGTGGTGATGGTGATGCCCATGCTCATGCCCATGTTCATGTTCATGATGGTGATGGTCATCATGGGAGTGTCTCCCCTCGTGATGCTTGATGATCTCTTTCATTCTGCTATCGTCAACCATTTCAAGTTCACCGTCTGCGAATTTTTTAATAAGGTCGTTAAGAAGGATCCTCTCATAACCGCTGTGATAGATCTTCATGCCGCCATGCTTTTGTATCATCTCATAGGGGGAGATTCCCATCTCCTGCATAATGACCGTATCGACCCCTTCATCAGCAAACCACTCTATCACGGCCTGTCCGCCATCTCCGGGATTGCGTTTGATCTCCACTTTTCCCTTCTCTACGAAAGCAAACCATTTCGTTCTTCCAAAAAGCGGTGAAACCGCCGGATTTTCTCTATTCATCTTTACCGGTATCGCTATTTTCATTCTTTATCCTTTATTCTATTCATTATTGCCAGCGCTTTTTGATGCAAAAGTGCATCCGCCACCTTTTTGTGTGCACGCTCTATGATTCTCGAAAAGGTCGTTCTGGATATCCCCATACGGTCGGCACACTCCTGCTGGTAAAGCCCTTCAAAATCACTGAGACGGATCGCCTCCATCTCGTCTTCATCCAGCGCTATTCTCTCAAGATATTTCCGCTGTACCCCGCACGGTTTAAAACAGACGTTCGAATGGTCTCCGGCAATGGTACGTTCTACTCTTTTTTTTCTCAAGATAAATCCTGTCTGTCCCTATGTGTCATAGTTTCGAATTCAATTTTAGCGCACATATGTTCATTTGTCAAGCCTTTTGGATAAAAATTATTCATAAAAAATATTCATGTTATAATGGCGCATGAAAAATCTCCACCGCACTATCCATCGCTGGTACCAGTCCTACGGCCGCCATACTCTCCCCTGGAGAAATACTGACGAACCCTACTATATCTACCTCAGCGAGGTGATGCTGCAGCAGACACAGGTCAAAACGGTCCTTGAACGGTACTATTTTCCTTTTATCGAACGTTTTCCCACTCTGAAAGCCCTGGGAGAGGCGGAACTTGACGAGGTGCTTAAAGCGTGGGAGGGACTGGGGTACTATACCAGAGCAAAAAACCTGCACAAGAGTGCGTCTCTTGTCAGTGAACTCCCAGCCGATATCGATGCACTGATCCGGCTTCCCGGTATCGGCAAAAACACCGCCCATGCGATCGCTGCCTTTGCATTTCGGCAACCCGTCCCGATCATGGAGGCCAATGTCAAACGCATCCTCTGCCGTCTTTACAGACTTGAAAATCCTACGGAGAGGGAACTATGGGAATATGCCTACTCTCTTATGGACCGGAAGAACCCTTTTGACTACAACCAGGCGATGATGGATATCGGTGCGACGGTATGCATGCCTAAAAATGCGCAGTGCGATCTCTGCCCGCTGGAGGGTATCTGCCAGGGGAAAGAAGAACCTCATCGCTATCCTCTGAAGAAAAAACGTACCGTTCCCACACGCGAAGAGCATATCGTGATCCACAGCTGCAATGGGCGTCTCTCGCTTCATCAAAGAAGCGGAAAATTTCTGCATGGGCTGTGGGGCTTTGAAAGTATAGAAGTGCCTCCGTGCGCTGCGGAGTATCTGGGTGAAGTATCGCATACCTATACGCACTTCAAGCTCAATTGCAAGGTCTATCTCTACCATGAGAGCATACCGGAACAGGAAAACTATTTCAGTCTGGATGAGATCAGGGAACTTGCGATCTCCAAAGTGGATGAGAAGATACTTCTCCTAGTGAAGGGAAAGGAAGAGACACTCTGGTGAGTATCTCTTTAAGAGAACCGGCCTATCGTCCTTGTGCCAGCGACATCTCGAGCATCGGGAGTATCTCCTGGCTCTTGTCCTGGCCGTTGATCTTGAGCACTTTGGGCTTATACTCCAGTTTCGTCGAGTAGACACCGTTTTCAAAGTTCATCATCCCCTGCATTACAGCCATATCAAATCCCATTTTTGCCTGCTGCTGCGCCTCCGGTGAAGGGTTGAGCGCCAAATGCTTTTCATTGAAATCCAGATCGGCATCCAAAGCAAGATACTCCAAAGGTTTTCTCTGAAGGTACGCGACCATCTCCTCAAGACTCCCGTTCAGCGCTTCTCCAACATATCCGATAGATAAACTCATACTTGATTTGGCATCATCTTTGGTAAGATCCATCGCTGCACTCACTTTGGTTCTCTCTTTGACCAACAGCGCTTTAAACGCCTCAGTGGTTGCATTCATAAAATCCTCTTGTGCCGTTTCTGCACGTTTGAGTGCAGCTTCAGCCTTAGCTGGATCTGTTTCGGTCATCATCCCGTACATCATATCTGTCATCTCAAGCTGCTTCCGGTTGACCTCTTCGAATTTCTGAAGCGCGTCCATACTGATACCCTGGAGTTTCATCGAGAAATTCACCTGTTCTGCGACGCCGCCTGTTGTAGGGTCCAGCTGCTCAAGCCCCTTCTGGTTGAACTGCATAGCGATATCTGCCATCAGATAATCACCCTCTTCGCGCCCGGTCTTGAAATCCATTGTAAAGTCCATCTCCACAGGATTGGACAACTCCTTTTGTTCCACTCTTACTTTTGCTATTTTGAACTGTCCGTCACCCAAGAGGTATTTCCCTCCCAGCATATCTTTCATATCCATATGAAGTGTAGTACCAGTCATCACCGCATTGATCCCCTCCCGCTCTAACGAGATCTTCGGCAATGTGATACCAAAAGAACCCAGCAGTGTCTCTGTATCGATCACTCCGCTGCCGGTCAGCGGTGCTATCTCCACCTTCGCACCATTCTCTTCAGCCGTTACCGCACTGGAGTAGAGGGCTATTTTCAGCTGCTTATCAAAGCAGAGTACCTCGGTAAGGTAGAGCGTGACATCTTCCGGAATTACTTTGAGGAGCTCCTCTTTGGACTTTTCTGCCAACATCTCGCTTGCTTTCATCTGCGCAGTGAACTTTGCAAACCCGATACCCAAGCCGTCTCTGTAAAAGATCGGACCGTGTTCTACCTGATATGCTACCTTGATGGGCAGCTTGATAAATTCTACATAGATATCTGCTGCGGCCTTCCCTATATGCTCCGCATCAAAATCGATTTCAAGCTTCACATCGGATGTGAACAAACTGCTTTCAACCTCTGCCTTATACTGTACACCCTGTGATGCATAGAGTGTATTGACTCTTTGAAGATACTGTTCAAATTCGCTCTTGAATGTGCTGGAAATATATGCTGTGGCACCTAGCCATCCAAGTACCAAAACACCGACTACTGTCATTATTCTTTTCATGAAAGAACCCCTTTTGTAAAATATGCCGTTATTTTATCGCAATGCCCCCTATAGCTAGTTAAATAGTAATTTGGATACAATACGTTCAATATGAATCATGAAAGAAAGAGTATGAACAGACAAGAAGAATTTGAACAGGCAGTGACCAAAGTACTTGAACTGATCGGAGAAGATCCCCAGAGAGAGGGACTGATCAAAACACCTGCGCGTGTCGCGAAAGCCTTGGATTTTCTTACCAGCGGCTATCATCAGGACCCCAAAGAGATACTCTCCCAGGCGCTCTTCACCTCAAGCAACGACGAGATGGTGCTGGTGCGGGATATCGAGTTCTACTCCATGTGTGAACACCATATTCTCCCGATCATCGGACGTGCCCATGTTGCCTATATCCCTGACGGAAAAGTCGTCGGACTCTCCAAGATACCCCGTATCGTGAATGTCTTTGCAAGACGTCTGCAGATCCAGGAGCAGATGACCGAACAGATCGCCGATGCGATCAGCGAAACGATCAACCCCAAAGGGGTGGCTGTCGTACTGCATGCCAGACATATGTGTATGGAGATGAGAGGGGTTGAAAAGATCAATTCGACCACTGTCTCTTCAGCACTTCGTGGACTCTTCAAGAGCGATGAACGTACAAGAAACGAGTTTTATAACCTGATCAATACCCATACCCCGTCAAACTTCTGAGAAAACCGGACAGAACGCAACACTCCGGTGGGGAGAAGTGCAATGCGCGGCCTTTAAGCGGCCACGTCTCCATGTCTCTTAAGATATCACATTTTTACACCTTCCAAAACATTGATATGGTTATTTATACCTTAATTAAGGGAAACTAACCGTTCAGGGAGTATAATTGTCTCTTTTGTCTCTTAATTTTATGTTACTTTAAGAAAAAGTGCGTATTATTCAGGAAATCAATTAGGACAATTTTAGTCCGAATTAAAATTGAATATCGTTTTCATGAGAAAAGATTGACAACACTCTTGAAAATGGAGGAGAAAACTATGAGAGTCTACCTAGACAACAATGCTACAACCCTGGTTGATCCGCATGTATTTGCAGAGATGGAACCATACTTCGTGCAAAAGTACGGAAACCCGAACTCCCTTCACTCTTTTGCAAGTGAAACACACCCTGGCCTCAAAGATGCCATGGAGAAGATCTATGCAGGTATCCATGCACCCAAAGAGGATAGTGTCGTGATCACCTCCTGTGCAACGGAGAGTAACAACTGGGTATTCAAAAGCATCTATTTTGAGTATATCCTTACAGGACGGAAAAATCATATCATTGTCTCAGAAGTAGAGCACCCGTCAGTGATCGCAACTGCAAAGTTCATTGAGAGTATGGGATGTAAAGTCACCTATCTGCCGATCAATCATGAAGGCCTTGTCGATCCTCAGACGGTAAGAGACAGCATCACCAGCAAGACTGCATTGGTCTCTGTAATGTGGGCAAACAATGAAACCGGCGCGATCTTCCCTGTTGAAGAGATAGGAGCGATCTGTGCCGAACATAATGTGCTTTTCCATACAGATGCGGTACAGGCGATCGGCAAGATCCCGGTGGATGTACAGAGTTTCAATGTAGACTACCTGACATTCTCGGCACACAAGTTCCACGGCCCCAAAGGCGTCGGCGGGCTTTACATGAAGAGAGGAAGAGAACTCTCTCCGCTGCTTCACGGGGGTTCACAGATGGGCGGATACCGTTCCGGCACGCTCAATGTACCTGGTATTGTAGGTATGGGTAAAGCCATGGAACAGGCGATCGATGCACTTGACTTCGAGATGACTGAAGTCAGAGAGATGAGAGATGCGTTCGAGGATGAACTGCTCAAGATCCCTGACACATTCGTCGTGACTCCAAGAGAGAAAAGAACGCCGAACACCATCCTGATCTCATTCAGAGGGATCGAAGGGGAATCAATGCTCTGGGATCTTAACCGCGCAGGGATCGGTGCAAGTACCGGAAGTGCCTGTGCAAGCGAAGACCTTGAGTCCAACCCGGTCATGGAAGCGATCGGCGCTGATGCGGATCTGGCACATACTGCGGTGAGATTTTCACTCAGCAGATACACCACACAAGAAGAGCTTGACTATACAATAGAGGTCGTAAAAAAAGCGGTGGAGAGGCTGAGAGGGATCTCAAGCTCCTACGCCTATGCACCGGAAGGCCACAAAAGCGGCCTGGATACACATCACTAAGCAAATAAATAGATTATAAAGAACAAATAAAGGATAGATCATGGGTATGGATAGTTTGATCGGCGGTACCATCTGGGATGAGTACAGCCAAAAAGTAACCGACTTGATGAACAACCCGCAAAACATGGGTGAAATCACAAAAGAACAGGCAGCAGAGATGGGTGCAGAACTCATCGTAGCGGATTTTGGTGCGGAGAGCTGTGGAGATGCGGTACGTCTCTACTGGGCAGTTGACCCGAAAACGGATATTATCAAAGAGGCAAAGTTCAAGAGTTTCGGCTGCGGTACAGCGATCGCAAGTTCAGATACAATGGTAGAGCTTTGTAGAGGGAAGACTGTTGATGAGGCGGTAAAGATCACCAACATCGATGTGGAAAAAGCAATGCGTGATACGCCTGATGTTCCTGCTGTTCCGCCTCAGAAGATGCACTGTTCGGTGATGGCATACGATGTCATCAAAAAAGCTGCAGCGCAATACAAAGGTGTCGATATCGAGAGTTTTGAGGAGGAGATCATCGTGTGTGAATGTGCGCGCGTCAGTCTCTCAACACTCAAAGAGGTGATCAGGCTCAACGACCTGACAACGATAGAGCAGATCACAGATTATACGAAAGCCGGAGCATTCTGTAAATCCTGTATCAAGCCTGGCGGACACGAAGCGAAAGATATCTACCTTGTAGACCTGCTTGCCGAGTATGAAAAAGAGAAGCTAGCAAGAACAGCCGCTCCCGGAGCCAATGTCAGTTTTGCAGAGATGACGGTAGTACAACGCCTCAAAGCAGTAGAAAGAATCATCGATGAGAATATCCGCCAGATGCTTGTCATGGACGGTGGAGATATGGAGATCCTTGATATCAAGGAGAACGGTGCACACTTTGACATCTATATCAGATATTTGGGTGCCTGCAGCGGATGTGCAAGCTCAAGTACAGGTACGCTCTTTGCTATAGAGAATATTCTCAAAGAGAAACTTGATGAGAATATCAGGGTACTGCCTATCTAAAAGAGAGGCATCACTCTGAGGGATGAAGCTTCCGCTTCATCCCTCGCTTCGCCATTTATTTTCCCCTTCTAAACAGTCTTATGATCCCCCTGAACAGTGCTAAAACAAGGTAGGGAATCGCTGTAAATACCAATGGATGGAGCGCGCCTAACCCGTATGCGCCTGAGTGCGGAAGCGCCAGAAGATGTTCTATAGGGTGGCTTGTCCACTCTTTGAAGTGCATTCCTATGGCCAAAAACAAAAACAGGCCGGTAAAAATAATCAACTCTTTTTTCATAAATCGACGTCCTTACTTAAGATGTGCTATCATACCACAAGTTCTGTGTACTCTTTGAGTATATTTTACATTTGTAAAAAATTTCATCGATCTGTTACAATATCTACACTTATAATAGATATAATTTAATAAAATGAAAGGCATGATCATGATAGAGAAAAAGTTGGTAGAAGAGACACTTGGAAAAGTGATCTATCCCGGTTTCATGAAAAGTATCGTTGATTTCGGTTTTATAAAAAAAGTCGAGACTACTCAAGATATTATCTCTGTATGGCTGGATATCCCCTCTTCGGCCAAAGAGATCGAAGATCAGCTCAGAGAGGAGATCACCAAAAGGATCTCTCTTCTCGGTGACTACCGTATCGAGCTGAAGATCACAAAACCAAAACTGCCCAGAGAGACCAGTTCAAAAGGGAAAGATGTTTTACCCGGTATTCAGAACTTTGTGATGGTGAGCAGCGGAAAGGGAGGGGTCGGCAAATCCACGACCACCGTCAATCTCGCTATCGCCCTGGCACAGCAGGGCAAACGGGTAGGTTTGCTGGATGCAGATATCTATGGTCCCAATATCCCAAGAATGATGGGGATCGAAGGGGAACAGCCTGTTTTTCTCGGCCGCAATATCAAGCCTCTTCGTGCGCACGGTGTACAGGTGATGTCGATCGGTTCACTGATCGAACGCGGGGCTTCCCTGATATGGAAAGGGGCGATGGTTACCCAGGCCATAGAACAGATGCTGGAGGATATCCTCTGGGACAAGCTGGATATCCTCCTTTTTGATATGCCTCCGGGGACGGGTGATGCACAGCTGGCACTGGCACAAAACCTTCCGGTAACCGCCGGCGTATGCGTCACTACACCGCAGAAGGTCGCCCTTGATGATGCGGTACGGAGTATGGATATGTTCACCCAGCTACATATACCCATCGCCGGAATCGTTGAAAATATGAGCGGTTTCATCTGCCCCGATAGCGGCAAGGAGTACGATATTTTCGGCAAAGGCACGACACAGCCCCTTGCGGATGTCTACCATACACAGATAATCGGGGAGATCCCGATAGAACCCGCTATCCGGGAGGGAGGAGACAGCGGACTCCCCATTACGGTTCTCGCACCCGAATGTGAAACATCAAAACGCTACCAACAGATGGCTACTCTGCTTTGGGAAAAGCTCATACAGATCAATGAGGAGGGAGGGGTAAGCAACGAAGAGATACAGCCTACTATTTTTTAAAATAACAGGCTGTGACACAGGCATCCTGCTCTCTATGGAGGGGATACCCTCCAGTAGACCTAGTGCGTCTCCGCATCCAGGTTAAAGAGTTTGGTCCCCACATAATAGAGCAGGATACAAAGACCCAGCCCGCCCAAAGAGATCATGATCTCAGCGGCACTGGGGAAATAGTGCACCCACTCGGGAGCCAGCTGATACTCTCTGACCTTCATCATCTGAAGCGGTTTCAGCTGTGTGTCATGCACCAGGTTATAGCGCATGAAAAAGACACCGACCATACCACCAAGCGATGCCCAGAACATCGCATGAATCGCACTTCCTTTACTTTTCAGGATGATCAGAAGCGGTATCGCCATCGCCAAAACAACCTCTGCCCAGAATGTCCATGAACCAAGGATATGCAGGGCAACTTCCGAACGGTTAGGCATTCCGCCGTAGATATCCGTCAGCATTTTCCATGTGACAAAAAAGATCAGGATCGCAATGAGCAGTCCCTGTATCTTTGCCAGGTTGGTCAGCATCTTCTTTGCATTCTCGGGAAAAGAGAGTCTGTACCGGATCCCCATCATGATAAAGGCGATGAATATCCCGGTGATGAATGCCGTCAGGATGAAGTACGTCGGGTAGAATACACCGTTTGAGATCGTTCTTGCATTCAAAAATCCAAAGACACCGCCCAGGTTCGAGTGTGCAGCCAGCCCCACAAGAAGCCCTGTCAACCCGAATATTCTTGCCATCCTCATATCATGCTTCAAAAGAAAGACAAACTCGATGATCATAAAGGTCAGATAGAGACCGTAGAGCGTCCCCATCCACCAGATCGCGCTGGTAAACCCGGGCGTCAGGACATTATAGATCAGCATCGTCACGGGATGGCCTATCTCAAATGCGATGACCGCGAACCCCGCTATGATCGTGACGATAGAGCCGAATATCGCCCTTTTGGAGATCATTTCATACTCTTTATATCCGAAGACATCCCCCAAAGAACCGACGATACACAACCCTGTCGAGCTGACGACAAAAAAGATATATACAGCGATCAATAATCCCCATGGATGTTCTCTGGTAACGTTATAGGAATGGTGCCCATGCATGAGATAGAGGGCCACACCCACTGCAAACGAGACCAGAAATGCGAATGTGATGACCGCAATAATGATATTTCTCGGTGTCTTTTCAAAGCTCATTAGATCTTTTAGCCCTATCTTGTTATAGGGGATAGAGGTGATAAACTCTTTGATCCCCTGCTTTTTTACTGCTTCTGCCATGATCTACTCCTTATGTCAGATAAAATAGCTTGGGTTTGGTACCAAGATGCGATTTGAGAGAGAAGTGTTCTCTGGTTCTCAGCAATACACTGATCTCACTCTCCGGATCATCCAGATCACCGAATGTTCTTACTTTGGTCGGGCAGGTCGCCTGGCAGGCAGTCGTCGTCTCACCCCTTGCCAGTCTCGTGTCAGAACAGAAGTTACACTTATCTACTGTCATGGTTCTGTCATCCACGTAACGTGCATCGTAAGGACAGGCATTCATACAGTAACTGCACAAGATACATTTGTCCGGGTCTACGCGCACCACACCGTTCTCGTCATAATAGGTCGCATTGGTCGGGCAGACCTCCTGGCAGGGTGCACTCTCGCAATGCTGGCACTGGCTGGGCTCAAAGCTGCTCGAGACGATATCCAGAAGCGGATACTCCCCTTTGATCTCCTTGACACCCACCCATATTCTGTGCTTGTCAGCACCCATGAGAATTCCGTTCTCCTCTTTGCAGGCAACCTCGCATGCTTTACAGTTGATACAGTTTTTATAATCTAAAGCCATTCCATATCTTGCCATGACTACACCTTCCTTATCTCTACGTTTGTTTCATGCATCGCTGCAGCACCGTAAACGGGTTCCAATGCATCTTCGATAACCGCATTGTCACTCCCGCCATTTTTGTAGGCCCATGTCAATGCACTGCTCTCTGCGCCGAATCCATGGATGAAAAATACCTGGTTGGGTGCGATCTTCTCTGTTGGGTATGCCCTGATCACCGTTGTGCCTACACTGCTTATGACTTCCACTTTGTCGCCAAATGTGATGCCCCGCTCTTTTGCCACACGTTTGTTGATCCAGATGTAGTTTTCCGGCATCAGATCATATAAAACGATATTGTTGGATGTCCCACTCTGCGTATACTGTGCATGGCGCCCTGTCATCAGCCTGAACTTCCCTTCCGGCACAGAAAAGCAATACTCATCTCTCCAGGTTGGCATCCCGTCGATCCCTTTGCTGGACATATTTGCAAGATTGCACTCCACCTTTCCTGATGGTGTCTGCGGTCTCCCTTCTCCCACGCTGTAGAATTTCTCCTTTTCGGGATAATACTGATGTTCATTGGCAGAGAGCTGTTTGTAGTACTGATCCATCTTCGGATAGTAGACCCCGTACCTTTTCAATGATTCGGCTGCACCTTCGTACGCATGGACCGCATGTACGTTGAGCACCTCCTGGTCATGGCTGTACATCTTGGTCATATCAAACTCTTCTTGATAGTACGCCTCTTCATCCTCCTCCGCCAACGCATCCTGCACTTCGCTGTCATATTTTTTCGTCACTTCGAACAGCGGTCTGGAGAGATGTTTCGTAAGACCTCTTAGGATCTCATTGACAGGTTTGGACTCGAACATAGGCTCAATAACCTTGTTGCGTTGTGCCAATGCCGGTTCTACACCCCCGAAAGTCTTGACCGGGTCGGTACGTTCAAGATAGGTACACTCAGGAAGTACCACATCTGCATACATGACCGTATCGCTCGGCATCGTATCGATACAGACCACCAACTCCATCTTCTTGAGCATCTCTGCTGTTTTCTTCGTGTTGGGCATGTTCTGCATCGGATTGTGCTTATAGCAGAACATCCCGCGCACGCTGTAGGGCATCTTCCCTTCTAGGAAGTTGTTTCTCCAGGCCAGCCATGAGCCTCCACCGCTGACTACGGCACAGTCAGCATACCCTGCTTCTGTTTTTACCACCCCTCTCTCTTTGGCTTTGTCATAGAGAGGCATCAGTGATTCATGGTCCTCGATCTCTATCTTTCCGCCGAAGACCAGTCCGCCCTTCGTATCGATACCGCCGCTCAGTGCCTGGAAAATCGCCATGGCACGGCGAAGCTGAAAATCATTTTTCGCAAAGGTACTTCTTCTTCCCGGGTAGTAGATCGCTTTTGGGGCATGCGCCATGAACTCTCTGGCGATCTGATAGATCTCTTTTGCTTTGATATTGGTGATAGGCTCCGCCCACTCCGGCGTATAGCCGTTTGAGAGGATATGTGCACGGTATGCATCGAAATCATTGAAATATTTCTCGACATATGCTTTGTCATAGAGCTCCTCATCGAGCACCACATAGGTAAGCGCCAATACAAAGGCAAGATCCGTACCGGGGTTGATCGCAAGCCACTGATCCGCTTTTGCCGCGGTATTAGTAAATCTCGGATCGATACAGACCATCTTGGCCCCTCTTCCCTTTGTTCTCTTGAAGATATCCATCGTATCGGGTGTTACGATCGCTTCTGCCCTGTTCGCCCCCGCCATGATGATATACTCCGCATTTTCAAGATCGGACTGTGGATAGGCACCCAATGTGACGCCATATGCAGAGGCGACCGTCTGAAGACAGATCGAAGAGTGGTTCAGCCAGTTTGACGAACCAAAGGCCTGATAAAAGGTTTGGAACGTATGCTCCGCCATCCCCTCGCCGGCACAGAAAAGGAAAGTGGAGCGGTTATCCTCCTCTTCATCCAATATCTTTATTGTTTTTTCAGTGATATACCTGAAGGCTTCATCCCAGGTGACTCGCTTGAATTTACCTTCCCCTTTTTCTCCCGTCCGTATCATCGGATATTTCAGCCTGTCAGGGTCATAAAGCGCCTGAATACCTGCATTTCCTCTTGGGCATAACATATTTTTTGATTTGGGGAACATCGGATTGGGGTCAAGTTTTGTGACGATCCCGTCTTCTACCCTGGCGATCGCCGCACACTTGTTGACACACATTTCACAGAGTGTAGGAACCAGCTTTACCTCTTTTGCCACCCCTGTCTTTGTCGTAATGGTTAATTTCTTTTCAGGGGTATCCGCACCTGCAAACAGATTCGTTGCACTCACTGCAGATCCTCCAGCAACACTCAGTGCCACTGTACCCTGTAGAAATTTCCGTCGCGAAAGCTCTACTTGCATGAACACTTCTCCTTTCTTAATCACAATAAACTTTATAAATAGGAGTAATCTACTCTTTTTATAAGTACTTATTATATTTTAAAGAAGTATTTCTTATATTATTCTTTTGTGGCGTAATTTTCATAAAAATGTATGATATTTTTGTTAAATTGCATTTATGATATAGATATTTTTTATCTTTCGATTACTTTTTAATCATGAAAGATGATATTCATATCATCCAGATTTCCTTTATCAAAATCTTTATGGCAGGCGATACAGTTGGATCTGTCTTTGATATTTTCTTCTTGAAATACAGATCTTGGAATATCTTTATGCGTCTCTCTCCAATACGGTGTCTTCGTAATCGCTTTAGGACGCAGATCTCCAAGAGAATCCATCACTTTCACCGCAGCTTCACACCGACTATGCTCTGCGGCATTTTCTCTTAAAAATGCCAAAATGGAAGCCCGTTGTGAGCGAGTAATGTTGGCTTCGGTAATCTCTTCGCCAAAATGGTTCCCCAATCCACCCATCACGCGCTGCCAGGATTTTTCCGGAAGCAGATAAGGAGGATAGATCTTATGGCAATCTCCGCACTTTTCATAGAAGAGTGGATGTTCCTGCTTGTAGTCAATATTGGTATACTTCTGAAGTGTCAAAAAATTATAATTGCTGCTGGTAATAAAGAAATAGGCTCCGATAGCCAAAAGAAGCATCATATAGGCAAAAAAACTCAGGAGAGGCTTGACCTCCGTATCTTCTCCCTCAGTTTTTTTGTACCCAGTGACCATAGCAAAGACCATCTCTGTCCTGTGCCAGAACTGTTCGATCAATACCCCTGTAATGTGTATCACAACCCATGCAAAAAAGAGATAGGAGCCATAACGGTGCACCCACTCCAGAAGATAGATATAGTGGGTATAGCCATCATTGAGAAAACGGAAAATCCCTTTTGCCTCCTGTATCCCGTACAGCAGCAGTCCGCTCACAGCGATAATACTGCCGACAAATATCGCCCACACCGTATACCAGCTTGATGCAGGATTATGTCCTGCAGGTATCTTACGCCATCTGTTCTCTATCTTCTCGACAAAGTAGTGTTTCAGTTCGGAAGGTTTGAGCTTGAAGGTATTAAAGGTGGCATATCTTGGACCGATGATCCCCCAGATGATCCTGTAGACAATAATGATCATAAAAATAAATCCCAGTGCGACATGTTCATGGAGGAGATGTTCATAGAATGAGGTAGCAAATGCTGCTGTAAAAGAGAAGGCCATCATCCAGTGGATCAGTCTGGTACTGATCGGCCATACAAATACATATCCCGGTTTTTTATTCATTCCACCACTCCATTATAAAATATATTTATAAAAAATATAAGTATATCATATGATAATGCAATTTAAATTAATCTAATTCTCCGGTACCATCGCCACAAAAAAATACTTTTTGGAAGATTTTTGCAAGTGGTATGGAATAATTGGTAAGTGTATGCCGTATAAGATGTCGTATGGTACGGCTTTCAAAAAAATGAAATGGAGGGAGAGAGAAGTGCCCTTGGGCACTTCTACTCTCTATTCTGCAGGTGTCTCTTCTAGAGTCTCATTAGCGTCTGCTTCCACTGGAGTCTCTTCCGCTGATGCCTCCTCAGCAGCAGCTTCGCCCTCTTCTGAAGGTGTCTCCTCTACAGTAGTTTCAGAAACCTCTTCTGCAGGTGCTTCTTCTGCTTCAGGTGCTTCTTCTGTTTCCATTTTGTAAAAGCTCTTCTCTATATATTCAGCCATCGCTTTGGGATCATAGTCAAAGCCTTGCTCCGCAAGTTTCTTCATGTTGTGTGCCATGATATCATGCTCTGTCCCGGATGACTGGTTTGTCCCTGCATTCTTCACATCGTAGAGATCCAGCTCCAGTTCTCCAGCCTGTCTGTCGTTCAGTGCAGGCCCTTTTTTCTTAGGATTACCTTCTGCATTTTGCCCGTGACACTTTACACAGGATTCCGCATAGACCTCTGCAGGTGTTTTGCTGTAGGTTTTTTCTTCAGGTGAACTCTCCGGAGCATTACCACATCCGCTCAATCCGAAAATTGCAACTGTTGATAATACGATAAAACTTGTTTTTTTCAAAATATACTCCTTATCTTTTAAACTTATGCTCTACCCGAAAGCATGCCGTATTGTGTCATAGGCTTAAGACCGTAAACTTTGAGCAGCCACCAGATCCATCTCTCCTGTGTCGGATCAAGAGGGAATGACGGTGTCGGTTTTCCGGTCCAGTTAAATTCCGCAAGCATGATCGTGCTGAGGCTTGTGATCAACGGGCATACTGTATATCCGTCATACTCTGCTTTCGGCTCTCTGCCTTCCATGACAGCGATAAGGTTCTCTATCACAACTTTGTACTGCTTTCTTGCCGACCCGCCTGTTTTCCCCATAGGTACAGCGACGATATCTCCAAGTGCGAATATGTTAGGGTATTTCACATGCTGCAGCGTCTCTTTTTTCACAGGTACCCAGCCTTTGCCTGAACCTACCGGAGAGTTTGCGATCTCCTCGGGAGCAACCTGTGCAGGGGTAATATGCATAAAGTCATACGGTTTTTCCACTTTTTCGCTTCTAGGTACGATAGAGTACTCTTCCAGATCTTCATCCCACTCGCCTTTCTCTTCCCAGTGTCTGCTGAATGTAGCGATCTTTTTCTCAGGATCCACGGCAACAAGATTGTGTCTGTAGTTCCATTTCATATCTCTTGCTTCGAACTGGTTAACGATCGCATCATGATACTCTTTGACACCGAACATGTTGCTCCCGTTCGGATAGAACGTCAGCTCTGCATTCTCTCTTGCACCTGCTTCCCTGAGTCTTGCATCTGCAAGGTACATGATCTTTTTAGGAGCACCGCCACACTTGATCGGTGTATTCGGGTGTGTAAAGATACCTTGGACCTTCTTCCCGCTCTTCGCCTCGGCGATAAACTTCTGCATCTCTTTCCAGGTATCTTCAGAACCCTGCTGGAAATAGATCGATGCCAAACCGTTTTGACCGATCACCTTGCTTACCGCAGTATGGTCTCCGGTCGAAGTAATTGATTGATCGATACCCAATCCTTCGATCTTGGAAAAATCAAGTTTAAGCCCTGCCGCGATGATCAGATAGTCATACTTGATCGTTTTACCGCCACTCGTCTTGACCGTGTTGTTGTCCGGATCGAACTCAACTGCCTTCTCCGTGATCAGTGTTACCCCATCCGGAATATAGTCATCTCTTTTATAGACAACCTGGTCTTTTGTCCATACACCACCACCGACAAGTGTCTGGCCTGGCTGGTAGGAGGTAGAGAGTTCGTTAGGCTCAAGGATCGTAATATCGGGATTGCTTAGCGCATGGGTCAGTCCTGCAGCTGTAGCGATACCCGCAAGACCTCCACCTACGATCAGGATCTTCCCTTTTGCATTTGAGCTAGGACCGGTACACCCTGTTGCACCGGTTGCCATCAGTGCCGCAGCACCACCTGTTCCGAAAAGTTTCAATGCATCCCTTCTTGAGATTCCCTCTTTCTTAAAGTGTGCATCGACGAGCTCTAGACTCTCTTTCATCATTTTTTTATCCAAAATTGACTCCTTCAAATATCAACAATTCTTTATTTTACTACAAAATGTATAAATTTCTACAAAAACTATAAATTCATATTAATTTAATCATAAATTTTTTTAGATTAAATTCTATAATTTCACAATATTGTCGATCAGGAGTTGCAGACTGCTCTTCCCATTGAAATAATTTTCATTCACAAAATAGGTAATATCGACCAAGGTATCTGCCTCAAATCGCTCCGTAGTTTTGAACTTTACCCCTTTTAAAAACGAGCCATTGTGTTCAAATGTGAACCTGAGGTGATTATGATCTTTGCCCATCGCAGCACTCTCCATGATCCGAACATTACGGGTAATGAATTTCGGTTTGGTATTCTTCTCACCGAAAGGCTCAAACCTTTTGATCAGTCCGGTAAGATCAAAACTGACTAAAGAAAAGTCGAGTATACCCAAGAGCTCAGGATCCGTTCTTTGCGGCCTGTAGTCCCTTTTTTCGTACTCCTCCTGCAAAGCGTTTTTGAAAGGTGTCAAATTCTCTTCGCTCAGCGAGAGGCCGATCGCTGCACTGTGTCCGCCGAACTTTTCAAGGTATCCACGACAGGCATCGGTGATCTCAAAGAGATCGCAACTCTCCACACTCCTTCCGCTTCCCTTCAGGATGCCTTTCCCATTGTGGGAAAGGACGATTGCCGGTTTTTGATGCACCCTGGCAACCCTTGCCGCAACGATCCCCACCACACCTTCATGCCACTCCTCACCCCGGACAACAATTACGTGATCGTTTGGATCTACCTGATTCAATGCTTTCTGGGTAATCTGCTCTTCTGTTTCTTTTCGTAACGCATTAAATCCCTGCAGTCTCTCCAGTCTTACTCTGGCATCATAGATATTTTTGGAGGAGAGGAACTCCACCGCATGCATCGCATCTTCCATCCGCCCTGCACTGTTAAGCAGAGGAGCAAGAAAAAATGCGATATCTTCGCTGCTGCATTCGCTTTTTTGGTGTAGCTCCAAAAAAGCCCTGATTGCCGGAAGATCACTCTTGGAGAATGCTTCCAGCCCCCTCTTTACCATCGCACGGTTGATATGCTGAAGCGGCATTACATCGGCGATAATCGCAACTGCTGCCAGCTCCAGATAACTCACCATATCGATCTTGATATCCAGTGCATTTTTAAGTGATGCGATCAGATACCATGCGATCTGTGCCCCGCACACCTCATGATAGGGGAAGGTGCATGCATCCTGTTTTTGATTGACGATCGCATAGGCCTCAGGCAGTATCTCTCCGGGGATATGATGATCGGTAATGATCAGATCTATTCCCTCCTCTTTGCAGTGTTTGGCTGCTTCTATTGCGGAGATGCCGTTATCTACCGTGATCGCAAGATCTGAACCGACAATACGGGGGATAAGCTGGCTTGAGAGTCCGTACCCGTCTTTGAACCGGTTGGGTATGATCCACTCTATAGGATAATCGATCTCCTCGAAAAAACGTACCATGAGTGTTGTAGAGACGACACCATCCACATCATAATCTCCGATAACTGTGATCTTTTCGCGGTTTTGTATCGCTTTGACGATGCGGTCAGTTGCCTTATCCATATCTTTAAAGGCAGAAGGAGGGGGAAGATCTCTGAGGGTCAGAAACCCCTCATTGAAGCGTTCGTTCAAGAGCCTTTCCAGACCCTCCAACGTAATTTTGGGATACTCAATCCCCATCAGTTCGATCTGTTCTCGATCGTTGCTTTGACAAATGCCAGGATAGTTGGGTTCGGATGCTGCAGTCTGGAAGTAAATTCCGGGTGAAACTGCACACCAAGGAACCATGGGTGATCCTTCACTTCGATTGCATCGATCAATCCATGAGATTCACCTGTTACGACCATTCCATTTTCCTCGAGCGCATCGCGGTATTTCGGGTTGGCTTCATAACGGTGTCTGTGTCTTTCAAAGATCACCGCTGCACCGTCATAGGCAGCTCGCAGGTGTGAACCCTCTTTTGTCTCACACTCATACTCACCGAGTCTGAGGGTACCTCCCAACGGTGATGTGCTGGTACGTATCTGCTTCGATCCATTCGCATCGATAAACTCGTCGATCAGATAGATCATAGGGTTTTTTGTTTTCTCGTCAAACTCCACCGAGGTTGCATCATCAAGTCCCAGTACATTGCGCCCGTATTCAATGATGGAGAGCTGCATACCCAGACAGATCCCCAAGAAGGGTATCTTCTCTTTTCTTGCATACTCTATCGCTTTGATCTTACCCTCTATACCGCGCTCACCGAATCCTCCCGGAACCAGTATACCGTCACACCCTTTGATAAATTTCGCGGCGCCCTCTTCTTCGATCTTTTCGCTGTCAACCCATTTGATATTGACTCTGTAATCAAGATGTGCTCCCGCATGGATCAATGCTTCGGTCAATGATTTATAGGACTCTTTAAGGTCCAGGTATTTTCCTACGAACGCGATCCTAATCTCATCACTCGGCATGATGATCTTATGAACAAGATCAGCCCATTCATCCATTTTTGGATGGCATGCATCCAGATCAAGCTGTTTGCAGATAGGCGTCAGGATATCCTGATTTAGAAAACTGAGCGGTACCTGATAGATCGTTGCTGCATCCTCTGCAACGATCACGGAATCTTCATCTACATCACAGCTGTATGCAATTTTCTTTTTGATCTCCGCCGGTACTGGTTGCTCTGCTCTGAGAATGATCATGTGCGGAGAGATACCGATACGTCTGAGCTCCTGAATGGAGTGCTGGGTAGGTTTTGTCTTAAGCTCTCCGGCTACTTTGATATAGGGAAGAAGCGTGACGTGTATATTCATGACCATAGAACGTCCAAGTTCATGCTTCATCTGACGGATTGTCTCCAAAAACGGTAAACCCTCAATATCTCCGGTCGTACCGCCGAGCTCTACGATGAGGATATCTTTACCCTCTCCTGCTCTGATGATACGCTCTTTGATCTCATTGACGATATGAGGAACTACCTGGATCGTTTTTCCGAGATATTTACCTTTTCTTTCATTTTCAATCACCGTTTTATAGACCTGTCCGGTTGTGAAGTTGTTTTTTTTCGTCAGCGAGGTATCTAAAAAGCGTTCATAATGTCCAAGGTCAAGATCGGTTTCTGCTCCATCTTTTGTGACAAATACTTCTCCGTGTTCAAGCGGAGACATTGTACCGGGGTCTACGTTGATATAAGGGTCAAGTTTAAGTACTGCTACTCTTTGACCTGTTTGCTTCAACAGTGTTCCAATACTCGCGGCAGTAATACCTTTTCCGAGTGAACTGAGTACACCACCTGTAACAAAAATGTATTTTGTTCCTTTTTCGCTCATATAATATTATCCTTTAAGAGTTATGCTACGATCGGCATGATGATCGTAATAAAGTTTTCGTCTTTGACAACAAACGGCAGACTTGGTCCATTGAACTGAATAAGAAATTCATTGGCATCAGTTTGTGAAATGAAGTCAAGCAGATATCGGCTGTTTAAAGAGAGTTCGAATTTTTCGGTCAAACCGGTTTCAAGCGCAATTTCTGTTTTTGCTTCCACATTGTCTGCTGATAGTGAATTGAAGATAATCGTATCAGAGAGAAATGTGATTTTAATCTCCTGTGAGATTGTGGTAATCATTTTTATTGCTTCAAGCATCTCTTTTTTAGGCAATGCAATTGAATGTTTGACTGAGGATGGAATAATTCTTTCATAATCCGGGAATTTTCCGTTGATCAGACGTGTATAGAAAAAATAGTTTTCATTGTTGATAATGAGATTTGTTTCGTCAAAGAAGATATTGATCTGGTCTAAAAAAAGTTTTTGTATTTCAAGAATCGCTTTTTTAGGTACGATCAGTGAAAGGGCTTCGCTGTTTGAACTCTCTATTGTAGCGATAGCTAAACGTCTTGTGTCGGTCCCTACAAGGTCAGTGGAATTATTTTTGATATTGATCAGAGCACCGTTGAGTTCAAACTTTGGATTGTTTGTGTCAATTGCAGGAGAGATTTTTTTAAGATTTTTAATCAAATTCATTGAATCAAGTGAAATTTGAGGTTTATCATTGATTGTAGGGAAAGAGGGATAAAGGTTTGGATCGAAAGTAGGCAATTTGAATTTGGACTGTTTCTGTTTTATGATAAGTGTATCATTCATTAGTTCCAATGTGATCTCGTCATCTTTTAAAATCCGAACAATATCAAGGAGTTTTTTACCGTGGGCAGTGAAAGCCCCTTGTTCTTCAACGGTGATATGATCCGTAACGATCTTTAAACCTATTTCCGAATCCGTAGCTTTGATGACACATCTGTTATCTTCTGTGTTGAAAAGGACATGTGAAGTGATTTGACTTGCATCTTTTTTTTCTAAGAAAGGTTGGAGATTAATGAGTATAGATTCGATAATTTGTTTTTGCGCTTTGATCTTCATTGACTTTCCCTTATTTAATTTAATAAATTAGTACATAGTAGTTATATGATATGAATATGTGAAAAACTCTTTACACAACGATTTGCCCGAACTTTGATAGGTGTTGAGACTTTTATGGAAGTTCACACCTATTCACTTTTAAAATTATATCTTTTTTTTATTATAGTAGTATAACGCCTGTCTCTTATACACATCTCCGAG
>OGCK01000054.1_pt1 | contig 20692 bp, 15 predicted proteins | sample 1570051 | NCBI WGS metagenome assembly OGCK01 (sample SAMN06266181, study PRJEB24510) | hot springs metagenome | isolation source: hot spring sediment | place: USA: Zodletone Spring, Oklahoma | collected 2013-12-03 | reverse complement strand
TTTCAGGGACGAGGAGATCGAGATCCTTCCGGCGAGAACCTTCAGGGACATGCTTTCCACCCTGAAGAATAAAAAATCGGATTTCGGGATCATGGCCATTGAAAATTCCCTTGCAGGAAGCATTATTCCCAATTACAACCTGATCATCACCACCCGCATGCACATCATCGGGGAGATCTTCCTGCGCATCAAACAGAACCTGGTGGCCCTGCCCGGGGTCAGGATCCAGGACATCAGGGAAGTATTCTCCCATCCCATGGCGATATTGCAGTGCCAGGATTTTTTCGATGCGTATCCCGGGATCAGGCTGATCGAGAGCATTGACACCGCCATGAGTGCGGAGGAGATCGCCAGAAAAAAGCTCAGGGATGCCGGTGCGATTTCCAGCCGGCTTGCAGCCGATAAATACGGGCTTGAGGTTGTTGCCGAGAGCATCGAGACCAACAAGATGAACTACACCAGGTTCCTGATCCTGGCCGAGAACGGATTCACGGTCGGGACGGGGAAGGTGAACAAGGCCTCCATCTATTTTTCCCTGGCCCACAGGATCGGATCCCTTTCAAAGATCCTTTCCATCCTGTCCTACTACGAGATCAACCTGGCCAAGATCCAGTCCATGCCCATCGTGGGAAAAGACTGGGAATATCTGTTCTACGTGGATGTGGAGATCCACGATTACACAATGTACCAGAAATCCCTGGAAGCCATCAGGCCCTTCACCGCCTCACTGGGCATCCTCGGGGAATACGAAAAAGGGTTATCGGTGATTGATCAATGATGCAATATGGTAGTCGACGTACATCTGGAATCCGCCCCGGCGGAAAGCCAGCTTTTTAAAAAACCGGTTTATATCGCGGGACCGTGCAGCGCGGAGACCGAAGAGCAGGTCATGAATACCGCCGTTCCCCTGGCAGCCATGGGGATCAGGATATTCAGGGCCGGTATCTGGAAACCCAGGACAAGGCCCAACTCTTTTGAGGGAGTGGGTTCTGTCGGACTCAGGTGGCTGCAGCGGGTTAAAAAAGAAACGGGGATGCAGGTTGCCATCGAGGTGGCCAATGTAAAGCATGTGTACGAGGCACTCAAGTACGGGGTGGACATTCTCTGGATCGGAGCCAGGACCTCGGCCAATCCGTTTGCGGTCCAGGATATCGCGGACAGTCTCCGCGGCGTGGACATTCCGGTCATGGTCAAGAATCCCGTGAACCCGGATGTGGACCTGTGGATCGGGGCCATCGAGCGGATCAACAATGCGGGGATCACGCGCATGGCCGCCATTCACAGGGGATTTTCAAGTTATGACAGGACCCTCTACAGGAATGTGCCCCAGTGGCAGGTCCCCATCGAACTCCGCCGCAGGATCCCGCAGATGCCCATCATCACGGATCCCAGTCACATCTGCGGTAACAGGGAACTGCTTTTTGACATTTCCCAGAAAGCCATGGACCTGAACTTCGACGGATTGATCATCGAAACCCACTGCAATCCCGACCAGGCACTGAGCGATGCCAGCCAGCAGGTGACCCCGGAGGGTCTCAAGAAACTGCTGGAACGTCTCGTACTCAGGGATCCGGAGGTAAAGGAAGAGTTGATGCTCACACTGGCTGCCCTGAGGGACCAGATTGACAAAATGGACGACAGGATCATCAACATGCTGGAAGAACGGATGAAGGTGGCCGAAAAGATCGGTGCATACAAGAAGCTCAATAACATCACCATCCTGCAGACCAAGCGTTGGGACGACATGCTGAAGAACCGGCTGCAGCTGGGGACCAGGAAAGGGCTGAGCGAAGAATTCATCGTCCGCCTGTTCCGTTCCATCCACCAGGAATCCATCAATCACCAGACCAGGATCATGAATGAAGAATGACCATGGCGCAAAGGATCAAACTGACCACCCCGCAGGCGGAGACTGAGATCTCCGTGGGGGAGAACCTTTCCGCGGGACTCCGCCACCTGGAACCCTTGCCGGTCCTCCTGGTGGATGAACGGGTGATGTTGCTGCACGGGAAGCTGTTTGACACCTTTCCGGCGGTGCTGATCCCTTCCGGTGAGCAGCACAAGACATTGCAGACCGTGGAACGGATTTACAGGGAACTGGTCCGGCTCGAAGTCGACCGGTCGTCCCTGCTGGTGGGGATCGGCGGGGGAGTGGCCACGGATGTGGCCGGTTTTGCCGCCAGCACCTACATGCGGGGAGTGCGGTTCGGATTCATCGCCAGCACGCTGCTGGGCCAGGTGGATGCCAGTATCGGGGGAAAGAACGGGGTGGACCTGGATGGTTACAAAAATATGGTGGGTGTGATCCGCCAGCCTGCTTTCGTATGGTGTGACCTTTCCCTGCTGACCACACTGGCACGCAGGGAGTATGTGACGGGGATCGCCGAGGTGATCAAGTACGGCGCTATCAGAAGCAGGGAATTCCTGGGCTATCTGGAGGACCGGATTGAGAACCTTCTCACTCTTGACAACCAGGTGCTTACAGAGGTGGTGACCAGGTCCGTAAGTGTGAAGGTGGATATCGTTCAGCAGGATGAATTTGAGTCCGGAACCCGGAGGCTGCTCAATTTCGGGCATACCCTGGGCCATGCCGTCGAGCGGGAGTACGGGGTGCTTCACGGGGAGGCGGTTGCCCTGGGAATGGTGCTGGCGGCCAGGCTCTCACATGCCCTTGGCTTCCTGCCGGCCGATGGGGTCTCCCTGCTGGAATCATTGATTGCCCGGTCAGGGTTGCCCGTGGATAGGAAGATCGATCCCGGTCAGATCTACGAGCACATCCGGAAGGACAAGAAAAAAAGCGGTGACATCATCCATTTTGTTCTCCTGGATCGGCCGGGGAACGCCTTTATCCGGGAAATCCCCCTGGATGAACTAAAACAAATGCTTCATGATCTGTGTTAGCATTGCGGGCTCAGAGCAGCTGCCGGAAATTCTCCGGCTCAGGGCCGACATGCTCGAGCTCAGGTTTGACCTGATCCGGGAGGAACCAAAGATGCTCTTTTCCTTAATCCCCGCATCCGTTCGCGTAGTTGCCACCTGCAGGCCCGGGAACATGGACGACACGGAAAGGATGGATCTTTTAAAAGCTTCCGTCGACCGGGGAGCGGCTTTCCTGGACCTGGAAATCGAATCCTCCCCCGGGTATTTCAGGGAGCTGGCGGGATATGCGGTGGAGCAGGGATGCCAGGTGATCGTCTCCTACCACAACCATGAGTTGACGCCGGGAGGGGACCAGTTGAAAGCCATCCTGGAAAAGGCTTACCAGATGGGCGCCTCGGTGGCCAAGATCGCCACACAGGTACACTCCCGGGAGGATATCGGTAACCTGCTCTCGCTTTATGAACTGCCTGGACGGAAAGTGGTGATCGGGATGGGTGAGCGGGGCAGGATCACAAGGGTGGCAGCTCCCTACCTGGGAGCGGAGTTCACCTTCGCTGCACCGGAAGAGGGACCGGGGACGGCACCCGGACAGCTCACATACCGCCGTTTAAAAAAGATCTTTCAAACCATCGGACCAGCATGAATTCATTCGGCAGATTATTCAGGATCAGTATCTTTGGCGAGTCTCACGGGAAATCGGTGGGGATTGTCATCGACGGGTGCCCCGCGGGGATCCCTCTGAAAACGGAAGATTTTGAAGCGGACTTTTCCAGGCGCAGGAGCGGCGGGATAGGCACCACCCCGCGCAGGGAACCGGACATCCCCCGTATCATGAGCGGCCTGTTCGACGGGTATACCACCGGGGCGCCCATCACCATTGTGTTTGAGAATACCTCCGCCCGGCCGGGCGACTACAGCCGCCTGGTGGATTTCCCCCGGCCCGGCCATGCCGATTTCACTGCCTCCAGGAAATTCGGGGGGTACCAGGATTACCGGGGTGGGGGGCATTTTTCGGGAAGGCTGACCCTGGGTCTGGTGGCGGCAGGGGTGATTGCCCGGAAGATCATCCTCCCGGCAGAGGTGACCGCGTTTTTAACAGAAGCCGGCGGCAGCAGCGATATAGAGGGGGCCGTAAACCGGGCCGTGGAGGAGCAGGATTCCATCGGGGGGATCGTGGAATGCAGGATCAGCGGGGTGCCTGTGGGACTGGGCGAACCTTTTTTTGATTCGGTGGAATCGGTCATGAGCCACCTTGTGTTCTCCATTCCCGCCATCAAGGGGATTGAATTCGGTTCGGGCTTCAGGGCGGCTAAAATGAAAGGCAGTGAGCACAATGACAATATTGTGGGAACGGACGGTACCACGGAAACCAACCATGCGGGCGGGATCAACGGCGGGATCACCAACGGGAACGAGGTCCTCTTCCGGGTGGCCGTAAAACCCACTTCCAGTACCCACCAATCGCAGCAGACCATGAATTTCAGGACCGGAAAGGTGGAAACGCTGAAGATCGAAGGACGGCACGATACCTGTATCGCGCTGCGGGTGCCCGTGGTGCTGGAAGCTGCAGCAGCCGTGGTCATGGCGGATCTGATGCTGCAGTCACAGGCCGTTGCCAGAGTAAATAAACCAAAATTCGTATAATACAAGATGCGCATCGCTGTAATCGGAGCCGGGAACATGGGCTCATGGCTGGTTGAATCGCTGTGCCTGGATTACGAAGTCGGGATCTATGACGTGGACCGGGGCAGGCTGAAGTATTTTTTCAACTCCAGGAAATTCCTCTATCATGAGGAGATCCTTGACTTTTCCCCCGACCTGCTGATCAATGCGGTGGGTCTGGACAAGACCATTCCGGTGTTCGAGGAAATATTGCCCTACATCCCGCAGGGGTGCATTTTGGCGGACATCACTTCCGTGAAAAGCGGCCTGGCCGGATTTTACGGGAAGTTGAACAGGCCGTTTGTCTCCACGCACCCCATGTTCGGTCCCACCTTCGGGAACGTGAAGGATCTGCGGTCGGAAAATGCCATTATCATCTCCGAATCGGACCCGGAGGGAAAGAACTTTTTCAGGGAATTTTACGAAGGGTTGCACATCAGGGTCCACGAGTTTTCGTTCGAGGAGCATGACGAAACCATCGCCTATTCCCTCTCCATCCCCTTCTCCTCCACTATGGTGTTTGCGGCATGCATGAAGAAACAGGAGGCACCGGGCACCACCTTCAGGAAACACCTGGACATCGCCAGGGGGCTTTTGTCGGAAGACGACTACCTGCTCACGGAGATCCTGCTGAGCCCCTACAGCCTCGATCAGGTGGAACAGATCCGGGACCGGCTGGACAATCTGATCGGGATGATCAAAATGCGGGACAAGGAGCAGTTAAAGGATTTCTTTCACCTGCTGAGAAACAACCTCGGCCTGGAACCGGAGTAGCAGGACGGTTTTTGTTTTTTCGGTGATCTTAAACCTGTCGTCGATCCGGTACCCCATGATCCAGACGATCTTTCTGCCCGAGGCCAGCACCCAGATCCGCTCTTTCAGCGGCAGGGGGATCTTCAAATCCACGAAGAAGTCGCTCAGTTTTTTCATCTGGTCCATCCCCAGGGGATAAAAGTAATCACCGTGGTACCAGTGACGGATGGTCAGCGGGAACTGGATCAGGTCATGATCCAGGCAGGCGATGCTGCTGTCGCCGGGGATCCGCTCCAGATGGCGGCGCGGCATGACTTCCACATCCATGGGGAAGGGCAGGTGGGATACCTTTTCCGGACTGTCCAGGTAATACCTTTCAAATGATTTCCGGCGGGAGGGGAGAAGGATCAGGTGGTCCCGGTCCTTGAACAGCTGGTGGGTGGTGGAAATGGACCTGCGTCCCGGTTCTGCATCCATGATCTTCTCCATCCCTTCACACTGGGAACGGGTGAAGCCGAAAGGTGTAAAAAGCTCAAACAGCCAGGTACGAAGCGGGGTGAGCTCCCTGATCGCATCGATGCCGATCCGGATGCGGTCGCCCTCCCTGACGAAGATCCTTTCCCGCGTACGGTCCACCGCGTCACTGAAAATGGCGGCGACCTCCTTCATCCGGTCCATGTTCCGGGCCATTGTCCCGATAAAGGACGGGTTGATCCGCTCCATGACGGGGATCACATCGTGCCGGATCTTGTTCCGGCTGTATTCCGTCCCAAGGTTGCTGGAATCTTCCCGGTGGCTGATCTGGTGACGGGAAGCATAGCGGCTGATCTGCAACCGGGTGGCGTACAGGAGGGGCCGGATCACGTTCCCGTTCCTGGGAGGGATCCCGGTCAGGCCCCTGATGCCCGTTCCGCGGCAAAGGTTCATCAGTACCGTTTCCACCGAATCATTCAGGTTATGTGCGGTGGCTACCGCATGGAACCGGTGCTCCCGGATCAGTTCCTCAAACCACTCATACCTCAGTTCCCTGGCCGCCATCTGGACGGAGATCGCTTTGTCCCTGCACCTTTCCTCCACATCAAAGCGTCTCACATAGACAGGTAGTTCGAGGGATGATGCGAAGGACCTGACGAATGCTTCCTCGGCATCCGATTCCTTTCCCCGCAGCTGGAAATTGCAGTGGGCGATGGCGCAATTGAAATCCGACCGGCAGAAAAGATGGGTCATCACCACCGAATCAATCCCTCCGCTCACGGCCAGCAGCACACGGTCACCCTCCGAGCAAAGCTGCTGTGCTTTCAGATAGGATGTGAACTGTTCCAGCATGGTCCGGATGGCAGCGCTGCTGCGGCCTCGTTTAATTCAGTCCGAGAAGATCGGGACCCTGGTTGAAAACAATGTCCACGGGAATGTTCAGGTCCCCGAGCCGGTTCAAATCGGAACGAAGCTCCTCCCGGATGAAGCCCTTCTCTTCCACCAGTTTTCCGGCGGCTTCGTAATCGCCGTCCCCCTGGATGGTCAGGATCATCGCGGCCAGATCGTTCATGGCCTGCTGCATTTTCCCGAAATCAATCCGGTAGGTCCCCGTTTCCGGGTCCTTTTCAAATGCGCCTGCTTCCTGGAAGTAGTAGAACCTGATCATGTTGGCTTTTCCGTGTGAGCTGGCCACTCCGAAACGGATACTGCGGAAAATGCCGGCCATGAAGGTGACATAATTATCCATCAGGTCATGTTCTCCCAGGTGGCCCTGTTCATGCATCCGGGTGATCAGGTACAGCCCGAGGATATCGGCTTTCCCTTCCTCCAATGCGGCGTACTGTTCCTTCAGTGCCATGCGGACGGTCCCTTTTCCGTTGATGGTCTGGTTCAGTCCCAGTCCGTGTGCCACCTCATGGAACATGGTGTTTTCGAAGAAGGCGTCAAAGGTGACATGTTCCCGTTGATCCTCCGCAATGAGCACGTTGCTGATGGGGACCAGGATCTCCTGGAATTTGGCCCGGATGGCATTCTTCAGCTGCAGCTTGCGGGATCCTTTGGCCGACTGCACCCTTTCGTCATTGGGCAGGTTGATGGCAATGGTCTTGCTCCCCGCGTTGCAGTCGCCCGCATAATAAACCGCATCGTATGCTCCCAGGTCGGAGCCGGAGCCCGGCACCTCCTGTTTGTATGCATCGGGAACGGGCAGGTTTTTCTGCATCTCCTCCAGGAGCGAACTGATGAAGGCAAGCTTCTCACTCCACTGCCTGTCCCGGATCAGGATGAATGATTCATGGGCTGCCTTGTAGTTGAACAGCGCGTCTTCGTAGTTCTCGATGGGACCGGCGATAAAGTCGATATCATTGTCTTTCATGTCCATCCACGCCAGATCCGACAGATAATAGTCATCCGTCAGCAGCGCCTCGGCGCGGAGCGACAGGTATTTGCCGAATGCTTCATTCCCGGCCAGTCCGGCTGCCTCTCTCAGCAGTTCCGCTGCCTCTTCCACCCTTTCCGAGAAGGCCACATGGTAGGGGACCACATCCAGCTTTCCCCGGTTGTTTCTCCTGATAAGGGTGTACTGGCTGTTTTTGGATTCATCATTGATGGATGCGAACTCTTCCACCGTCATGTCGGCCGGATAGAATCCCGAGCCGGCAGGTTTGGGACCGTAGCCCGGCATGAAGGGGAGGTTCCCGTTCAGCCTTTCCCACGGACCGTAGTTGATGTTGAAGAACCTGGCCAGATCCTCGTTCGCCAGGGAGCCCAGCACGGTTTCCCTCCCCGGGAACACCTCTTCCCAGTAAATCTCCTCCATGATATCCGCCACCCGGAAGAGCAGGCCCAGCATCTCCTTCTGATTCGCGGACAGATGGGAGATGTCGGCCGTCAGGTCCACCCGGGCAAACTGGCTGACTTTTTTTTCGATTATCTGCTCATGGGGCGAAAGCTTCACGCCTTTCTCCTGGCCATCGATGTCAAGCATAAGGAGCTGTTCCTGTTTTATGAAGGTCATTCCGGACACGTTCAGGCCTTCTCCAAGAGGAAAATCCGCCTCAAAGCGCACTTGGTCCCCGTCTTCCGATACTATTTTGACCGGGTAGAGGTTCCCCTCAAATTCAATATTTTGATCCATCAGTCTGATAAAGAGCGATCTGGGCGGGAGCTGACGGACAGATCCGTTATCGGTGATCTGAAAAGAAGGGGATGTGCCCGCATAGAGGTCATGCATCTGGTCCTCCGTGCCGCATTCCTGAAGCCCCAGGAGCATTCCGGCGAGGAGGAACGGTAGAACAAAATATCGGTTCATGAATATCTGGATTTGATTAATATGCTTTTGCAATGACAACCCTCCGGCCGGACGGCTTCCCGCTCACCACGCATTTACCCGTCTCTTTCTCCCCGTTCAGGGGCAGACACCTGATGGTGGCCTTTGTTTCCCTGATCCGCTCCTCCGACTCACTGGTTCCGTCCCAGTGCGCCAGCGCAAATCCGCCCCTTCGTTCCAGCACATCCAACAACTCCTCCCAGTTCTCCACCCTGTGGGTGTTTTCCTCCCGGAATTTCAGGGCCCTTCGGTAGATGTTTTCCTGGATCTCCTGGAGCAGCGATGCGATGCGCGCTGCGATTCCTTCCGCCGGAACCACCTGCTTCTCCAGGGTATCCCTTCTGGCCAGTTCCAGGGTCCCCTGTGCGATGTCGCGCGGACCCAGGGCAATTCTTAAAGGTACACCTTTCAGCTCGTACTCTGCAAATTTCCAGCCGGGTTTATGCGTGTCCCGGTCGTCAAATTTAACAGAGATGCCCGCGTCTGCCAGTTCCTTTTTGATCCTTTCCGCCTTTTCTGCGATGGGCGGATATTCGTCCGCACCTTTGAAGATGGGAACGATCACCACCTGGATCGGGGCCACCTTTGGGGGAAGCACCAGACCGTTGTTGTCGGAATGGGCCATGATGAGCGCTCCGATCATGCGGGTGGTCATGCCCCAGGAAGTGGCCCACACATAATCCAGTTTTCCTTCCCGGTTGGTGAACTGCACGTCAAAGGCCCTGGCAAAATTCTGGCCCAAAAAATGGGAAGTGCCCGCCTGCAGGGCTTTCCCGTCCTGCATCAGCGCTTCCAGGGTGAAGGTTTCAACCGCACCCGCGAATTTTTCCGACTCTGTTTTGGTACCCGTGATCACCGGAATGCCCAGGAAATTCTCCGTGAATTCCGCATAGATCCCCATCATCCGCATGGCCTCTTCCACGGCTTCCTCCCGGGTGGCATGTGCGGTGTGTCCCTCCTGCCAGAGAAATTCGGCGGTGCGCAGAAACAGCCTCGTGCGCATTTCCCACCGGACCACGTTGGCCCACTGGTTGATCAGAATGGGCAGATCGCGGTAGGACTGGATCCAGTTCTTGTAGGAGTTCCAGATGATGGTTTCCGAAGTGGGACGGATGATCAGCTCCTCCTCCAGTTTCGCTTCGGGATCAACGGTTATCCCCCCCCCGGCTTCGTCATGCTTCAGCCTGTAATGGGTGACCACCGCACATTCCTTGGCAAAACCCTCCACGTGTTCGGCCTCCCTGCTGAAGAAGGATTTGGGGATGAACAGGGGGAAATAGGCATTTTCGTGCCCGGTCGCTTTGAACATCCGGTCCAGCTCGTCGCGCATTTTTTCCCAGATGGCATACCCGTAAGGTTTGATCACCATACAGCCCCTGACAGCGGAATTCTCGGCCAGGCCCGATTTCAGCACCAGGTCGTTGTACCATTGCGCGTAGTTCTCTTCCCTGCTCGTTAAAACTTTCGCCATGTTTTGCAGAATGTGTTAGGAGTTCAAATTACGAGAAAGCATCCCTCAGCAAGAGCAGAAAAACGCCATTTGAGACAGTCTCGCGATACAAAGAAAGGAAAAAATGGCGACGTGCTGAAACTAAAGTCTCAATCCGATGACCAGCACATCATCGATCTGGCTCAGATCTCCCTTCCATTCGTCAAAGATCAGGTTCAGGATCCTGCGCTGTTCCTCCATGGGCCGTTCGTGGATCTCCAGAAGAAGGTCCTTGAAAGGCCTGTATTTGAATTTCTTCCCCTGGGGACCCCCGAACTGGTCCGGGAATCCGTCCGTAAACATATAGACCCGGTCGCCCTGCTTCATCTCAATGTGGTAGCGGGTGAAATCCGTCATGTTGTCGTAGTAGGCCACGGGCATATTGTTCCCCTTGTATTCCATCATTTCGCCGTCCCTGACGATGTAGATGGGATTGTTGGCGCCCGAGAATTCCAGCCGGCGTTCCCTGGTATCGTAAATGACCAGGGCCATGTCGATCCCGTCCTTCTGCTCGCCGATCTTTCCCTCCTGTTTCAGGGTCCTGGCTATGCTCAGCCGCAGCTGGTTCAGGATCTCATCAGAGTGGGTGATGTTCTTCTCGTTCACGATCTCGTGGAGCATCGTAATTCCCAGCATGCTCATCAGCGATCCGGGCACCCCGTGCCCCGTGCAGTCGGCCGCGGTGAGAAATATTCTATGGTCTTTGTGCGTGATCCAGTAGAAGTCCCCGCTCACAATATCCCGGGGTTTGAAGAATATGAAGTGTTCGCCGAAAAGGTTATCAAACACCTCGTGCCGGGGAAGGACCGTGTTCTGGATCTTTTTGGCATAGTCGAAACTGTACTTGATCTCTTTGTTCTGCTTCTCGATCTGCTCTTTCTGCGCCTGTATTTCAAAAGTGCGCTCGCGCACCTTGTCCTCCAGCTCCCGGGTCACCTTGTCCTTCAGTGCGGCATTTTCCCTGAGCTGGTCAATGATGCGGCGCTGTGCCACATCTTTGCTCCTCTTCAGCAGGTTGAGCCTTTCGCTCAGACCGATGGAGAAAGCGAGGATCTGCAGGGTGACTCCCAGCTCCAGGCTGTGCTTTCCGAGAGAATATTCCTTCAGGGCATAGTTCAGCGAGATCCCCAGGATCAGGAACAGGTTGGCGAAGAGGAAATACCTTGCCGGCTGAAAGTTCTCCCTGGTGAGGATCATGGCAGGGACAACCGCCAGGAAAAGGGAGCCGATGGCAGAGACAATGTTGATGGCCAGCCCTCCCAGCTGGATGAATACCGGAACGAAGATGCCTGTCCCCTGGAGCAGCAGGATGGTCAGGCTCAGAATGAGCCCTCCCACCGTGAACCAGACAGCGAGCAGCAGGATGGTGTCCCACGACTGCAGGGTGTTGCGGGTGTCCAGGTAAGATCTTCCGAACAGCAGGAAAAAGAGCAGAAAGATCTCCAGCAGGAAGATATTGACCGGGGCGGATGTGAACCGGGGAGTGAGTTCATAGATGTATCCCTCCTTGTGGATGAAGAAAACCAGAAAGGCCAGGATATAGAGGATGTAATACAGGTAGCTGGTCTCCCTGGCCCTGACGTAGAAAGGGATGTGGTAAAGGATCATGATCAGCATAATCCCAACGAAGATCCCGAAGATCAATCGTTTCGAACGGTCTTTCTGGATGACGTTCTGATGGGTGGAAATGGTAAATGTCAGATCCGACAGCACCGATTCCTCGGAGAGGAGCACCCGCAGGTAAAGGGTGTCGGATTTGCCGGGAGGGAGGAACAGGCGGAGATCGTCTGCACCGCCGATGTTCACATCTTTATTCCTCGGAATGATGATATTACCGGATTTCCTGACAGTGATGAGCCCGTTGTCAAATCTCTGGTACAGCCTGAACTCACTGAACTCGGAGAACAGATTGGGCTGAAGATGGAAGGAGAACTGCCGGGTGGAACGGTTCACGAACTGAAACCTGAACCAGATGCAGGTCCCCGGGACGGGATTCAGCAGGGCGGCATCCGGATTGCTGAAATCCACTTCCTGGAAATGTTCATCCACCATTCCGGAAAAAAGCTCGGAGGGATGGGTGGTGCAGGAAGGATCGTCCAGGAAGCTGATCTGATGGTCGGAAATGGAAACCTGCTGGATATAATCTGAGAGGATGACCGGTTTCTGTGCAACCAGTGACTGGCTGATGAACATGCATATAAGAAGCGGGCTCAGACGCATTCCAAAAATTCCATTCTGTATGTAAATATATTAAAGATTCTTTTAAAGAGGCGAAATTGGGAAGCAGTATGATTTCCCGTATATTTACCGGAGCGATTTTTCAGACATGCTTCCGGGTTTCTGCAAAACAAAGATCCTGCTTTTCGCGGCCATTCTTCTGCTATCTGCCTGCTCGGGCAATGTGATGCAGACGACCGTATTTTCGGACGGATTCCAGCAGCTTGAATCCGGAGCCGTTCCCTTCAATGATCCCTCCGATCCGGCAGTGTATTATATTCCCGAACGGGGAAAACTGGGAAAGTGGTCTCTGGCCGCAAGTTTCAGGCATGAGGGATTCGATGAGGCATGGCAGATCGGGGGGGAAGAGGGGCACCATTATCTTGCACAGACATTTACCAACCTGAATGCGCTGTATGAACCGCTGAGCCTGATCACCCATCCAATGATCGTCGCAGGGGATACACTCTGGCGGGATTATACCCTGGATGTGGAGTTCACACCCATGGACAAATTCGACAAATGCGGGGTGGTGTTCCGGTACCACCATCCCGCCAGCTATTATTTCTTCGGGATCGAGGGAAATACGGTCACCCTGAAACTCATCCAGCAGCCGGTCACTCCCCTTCGTTCCATCGAAAAGATATTGAATATCAAGCCCCTGGTATGGACGCCGGGCGACCGGTTCCATGCGTTGGTGTCGGTGCGGAAGGGCGATATTCATGCCATCCTCAATGATTCCGTCAGCATGTACGCCAGGGATCAGACCTATCCCTCGGGGAAAATCGGGCTGCTTTCCGATCTTCCAGCCCGCTTCCACCGGGTAGAGGTGCAGCTGCTGAGAGGGGAGCAGCGGCGCCTGAACAGGAGGAGAAGACAGATCGAGAGGAGAACGGATTACAGGATCGCGGAGCACCCGGTCATGGTCCGATGGAAAAAGCTTGATACACCCGGGTTCGGAACGGATCAGAACATCCGGTTGGGGGATCTGAACGGGGACGGGAACAAGGAGATAGTCCTGGTCCGTGCCGGATTGGGTGAAGGAGGCGATCCGGGACCGGTCCGGCTGATCAGTGCGATGGACCTGGAAGGGGAATTGATCTGGCAGTCGGGGGATCCGGCTTTTGAACAGGTCACCCTCGGGGTGGAACAGCCCGTGCAGGTCCATGATCTGGACGGGGACGGAAAGCGTGAGGTGATTTTTTTCGACAGGGGCTGGATCCGGATCCTGAACGGCCGCACCGGTTCCCCGGTGAGAAGCAGGAGGCTGCCGACGGCCCCGGAATCAATCTGTTCCCTCAGCTTCGGAGACCTTCTTGGCACCGGTCGGGACAACTGCATCCTCCTGTCGGACAGGGATCGTTGGATCATTGTACTCAATGAGAAGCTGGAAATGCTGTGGGATAAGGAGCTGGAGACCGGGTCACAGCCGCTGGTGTACGATATGGACAGTGACGGTTCCCCGGAAGTGCTGACGGGGTATACCGCATTCGGGCCCTCAGGCGTACGATTGTTTGATGCAGGTGCATTTATCGGGGACCGGTGCAACGGGGTCTCGGGATACGAATTGAACGGGGACGGAGGAAGTATGCCCTGCCTTGTATATGCGGCGGGGGACTGGGGCCTGCTTTATTTTGATCTCAGCGGGAACCTCCTCAAACAGCACACCATGGGCCATGTTCGTTATTTCAGCGTGGCCAACTTCAACGCCGAAGAGCCGGGACTGGAAATCGTCACCTCCAACCAGTGGGGAAGCGACGGGCTGATGCATATCACGGATGCATCCGGGAAAATCAGACACAGGTTTATGGTTTCTTCCGGGCTGAACAGGTGCGTGCCGGTGAACTGGAAAGGGGACGGGGAAGAATTTTTTATCACCGGCACTGATACGGTGTCCGGGGGACTCTATGACGGAACCGGCATGCTGGCCGTGGATTTTCCGTCGGACGGACACCCGGAGCTATGCTACCTGGTACAGGACATGACCGGGGATGCGCGGGATGAGATCCTGGTATGGGACAAGGAATCACTATGGATCTATACCCAGGAGAACAATCCGAGAATGGGTAACACCTATCAGCCGAGGCGTATCCCGCTGTATAACCACTCGGTGCATCAGATGGACCATTCACTGCCCGGATGGTGACCCCGGTGCAATACTTTGTGATAAAATCAGGAGGGCATACCTGAATATTTGTTATCTTGCATGGAACCAGATCCGATTACGCCCAGTTTTGGCACGAACTTTGTTTTATAATAGTAAAAAAACAAGATGCAAAAAACACCGGGAGGTACCACTATGAAAACATTAACAATTGCCTTACTTGGCTCAGCATTGATCCTGGCTTCCTGCAGCTCATCCAGATATACCGCATCACGAGAATACGATGATGTGTATTACAATCCGGATGATGTTGTTAGTCAGGCGCCTGTTGTGACTCAGGGGCCCGTTGTGACAGCCGAAGAAGCCATGGCTGCACAGCCTGTTCCCAGGGAGCCGGTGTATGCCGAACCCGAGGGATACCAGGAAGAGGAACTGAGTGACTATGAAAGATACAGGATGGAGAAAGAAGCTGAAATGCTCGGTGAAACCTACGAACCTCAGGGAAGTGAGGCTGCGTATGCGTCCCAGTATGATCAGTATGATTCCATCAACCAGGTTTCGCAGTACGGCGAGGAAAGTGCACCGGTGATCGTGAACAATTATAACTATTATTACGATCCCAACGATTACTACTACTCCTCAAACCTGCGGAGGTTCTCGGACTACTACTACGGATGGGACTACTATGATCCTTATTACACCAGTCTCTACTGGTACACCGGACGCCCCATGCACTGGGGGATGCATATCGGATGGGGACATCCTGGATGGGGATTCAGCTATTCCTACGGATGGCCCTACAGGTATTCTTACTATCCTTCATACTGGGGCTGGGATTACTACGGTTTCTATGACCCATGGTATTATTCCTATTATTCACCCTGGTACTACGGGGGCTATTACGGGTATTCTCCCTACTACAGGGGATCTTACTGGAGCGGATACTATTCCGGGTACTACCACGGATTCTATGACCGGTTCGGATCTTCCCGCAGCTACCTTTACGGCAGGATGGACAACAGGCATTATTACGGATATTCGAGGGGATCTGATACGCGGTACGGCGGATCAAAAGGATCGACCTACCTTGATCCGAAATACAGGGACCGTTCGGAATCATCCCGCACCTCAGGTGTGACCAGGGAATCCTCCACGGTGAGGGATCCCGGTGCGACCAGGACGAATACGGGCGTCACCCGCGATACTAGGCAGGGTACGGATCAGGTCCGCACCCCCCAGAGGACCGAACAGACCCGGACCGAACGGGGCAATGTACAGAGGACCCAGGACCAGGGCAATGTGAGGAGGAGCGAGGCTCCCGGTACGGTGAGAACAACCAGGACCACTCCGCCTACAGAGGTTCAGCGGCGCACGAGCACAAACCAGCAGAGAACCTACACGCCCAGTTACAGCAAGCCCCGCACGAGCACAACGCCCAGTTATAACAGGAGTACAACTCCCAACCGCAGCCGCACATATACGCCGCAGCAGGGGAATACTCCCAACCGTAGCAGCAGCTATTACAACAGGTCCAGCAGCCCGAGCCGCAGCTCCGGATCCTACAGCCGGCCAAGCAGTCCGAGCCGCAGCTCCGGATCCTACAGCCGGCCAAGCAGCCCGAGCCGCAGCTCCGGATCCTACAGCCGGCCAAGCAGCAGCCCGAGCCGCAGCTCCGGATCCTACAGCCGGCCAAGCAGCAGCCCGAGCCGCAGCAGCGGATCCTACAGCCGCTCAAGCAGCAGCCCGAGCCGCAGCAGCGGATCTTACAGCCGCTCGAGCAGCAGCCCGAGCCGCAGCAGCGGATCTTACAGCCGCTCAAGCAGCAGTTCGAGCAGCAGCTCAAGGTCTTCAAGGCGATAACCAACTGTCACAAATGGCCGGGTCCCTTTCGGGGCACCGGCCATTATTTCACAAATTAAAAGAGGAATGCTATGAAAAGGTTGTTATTTATAGCCGTGCAACTCGTGTTTTCAATTGCAGCCGTGAACGCGCAGAACGAGATGCAGGCCCTGCAATATTCCCGGTACGATCCCTTTGGAACAGCGAGGTTTGCGGCGCAGGGAGGAGCCATTGGTGCCCTGGGAGGTGATTTCTCATCCATCCTGGCCAATCCGGCGGGTCTTGGTTTTTACCGCAGCCCGGAACTCTCTTTTTCCCCATCCCTTTACTGGGTGAACACCGAGGCGAATTACCTGGGAAGTACTACCGGTGATTCCCGGCTCATTTTCAACCTGGGAAGCTTCGGCCTGGTCTCTGCCAGGGACATGAAGAACAGGGGTGGCCTGGAGGGGGCTGCCTTTTCCTTTGGGTACAACACCCTGGTGAATTTTAACCAGCGGACCACCATGAGCGGGATCAACCAGGGCAGTTCCCTGCTGGATGATTTCGCATGGCACGCCAATGCGGAACCCGATGATCTGAGTCCCTTTTACGAGCAGCTCGCTTTTGACACATACCTCCTGCCATACGATTCCGCTGCAGGTGAATTCTGGCATGACATGCAGGTTGACGGGTACGGGCAGGAGCAGTACAGGATGTCGGAGCTCCAGGGGTACATCGGGGAGTATTCCCTCTCCGGGGCATTCAATTTCAATAATCTGATCTATTTCGGAGCCTCCCTGGGAATCCACGCGGTCCGCTTCAACGAACAAATCTACCACGAAGAGACCGACCTGGACGACCAGGTAATCGACTTCGAGAACTTCCGCTTCAGGGAGTTCAACTCCACCCGGGGCTGGGGATACACGGCCCGGTTTGGGCTGATCATCCGGCCGACACAGCTGTTCAGGGCAGGGGCCACCTTCCAGATCCCCACCTTTTACCGGCTGACCGATGAAAAGACCACAGACATGAATTCCTACTGGGACAACGGATCGGGCATTCCCGATGAGGCGGCCACTTCGCCGGACGGACTCTACGATTACGAACTGAAAACCCCTTTCAGGGCCAGTGTGCAGGCTTCACTGATCATGTTCAAGATGGCCACCATCTCGGCTGCTTACGAATATGTTGACTATTCATCGGCCAGGCTTGATGCCTACGATTACAAGTTCTTCGATGAAAACGACCGCATCCGGACGGAGTTTCAGCCCACCCACAATATCAGTGCGGGTGCCGAACTCAGGATGGGAGTGTTGTATGTCAGGGCGGGAACCCGTTACCTGATGAGTCCCTTCAGCGATCCCAGGAATGATGCGGATGTGTGGGTATACGCAGGCGGTCTGGGAGTCAGGAACGACCGGATCTCCTTCGATGTGGGGTTCACCCATGCCCGCACTTCTGAGGTGTACGGCCTGTATGCCGTTGAACCCGGTGTGAACGAGGTTTCACTTAACGATATCCGGCGGAACAACCTGATGTGCACCCTTGGATTCAGGTTCTGAGGCTTTTTTCAAGCAGGGGAAGGGCGTTATACCCTTCGTTGAAGAGCAGGTCCAGAATACTCAGGTTGGGGATGAACCCGTGACGGTCTGAAAAAACCTGGTGGTAGGGTACGGCCCTGAAAAGCGGATCATGGATCCCGGGATCACGTTTGGGATGGATCAGCCACCTGGGATCTTTTTGTCCCACCATGGGCGAAAACGACCCGGAAAACTGAACGGGGATCTCCCTCCCGAGAACGGACAGGCAAAGGATGATCAGTTCCCTGTTCAGGTCGATCAGGAACCCGTGGCGCTTCTCGTAGAATGCAGCCAGTTCATCCCTGAAATACTGGAAAAACGGGGAGGCCGCATATGCCGCCACCAGGCTCCTCCAGTGGATTTTTCGCCAGGGGGTGTCCTCATCGGGCCGGATGTCCTTCATCAGTGTTTTTGCACCCCTTCTTCTTTTCACCGGGATCGAAAGTGCAAGCGGGCCGTTTGGCCCCACGATTACGCACCGGTTCCTGAAGGTCTGCTTGGTATAGTGCTCATGCTGTTCCAGGACGATCTTTTCTTCCATGACCAGCCGGGCGAAGTAATTGATGGGGCCGTTGTACAGTGCCGGATAGACCAAGATTTTCCGAGAACTATTTGTCGGCTTTTACAATTCTGAACATCCGGTTCCACCTGATCCCGCCATACTCCTTGTCCACACTCAGCCAGATCAGCCTGGGTTTCCCGATCACATGGTCCTCCGGGACGAAACCCCAGTACCTGGAATCGGCCGAGTTATGGCGGTTGTCCCCCATCATGAAGTAATAATCCATCCGGAAGGTGTAGGTGGTGGATTCCCGGCCGTTGATCAGGATCCTGTCGCCCGAGACCTCCAGTTCATTTCCTTCATACGCCTCGATGATGCGCCGGTACAGTGGCAGGGTGAGGGAGTTGATCTCCACGGTTTCTCCCTTCTTCGGTACGGTCAGGGGACCAAAAAACTCCATGTTCCACGGGTACCGTGCATCATGGGGGAAAATATCCCGGTCAAATTCCCCTGGCTCCTGCAGGTTCATGGGTTCAACTTTTAAAATACCCGGCAGGGTGCTGATCTGTTCGGCAACATGCACCGTGAGCGGAAAAACATAATTGGGATTGTTCCTCACATCGGCAAGGTCCCTGCTGATCCCGAAGGGTTCCAGCGACCTGGGATTGATGGGGGTGCCATTGGTGGTGACCGTGTACCACCGTTGCAGTCCTTCATAATCCTTCTGCCGCTGGCCGTTCACGAACACATTGTTGTTCACCACCTCCAGTGTCTCCCCGGGAATGGCCACACATCTTTTTATGTAATTGTCCCTCCGGTCCACCGGTCTGGTTTCCACATCATATTTCTGATGGATCTGGTTCCGGACATACTGTTCGTATACATGCCGGGGACGCGTACGGTTGTTCCTGGCCTGGTCGGCGAGCATCAGTGAATAGGTTTCATCCCTGATCAGGTCGTAATAATCAAAGTTGCCTTTGGCATAAACCCGGTGGTCTGATTTTTCAAGGGCCACCGTATCCGATGCGGGAAAATTGAAGACAACAATGTCGTTCCTTTTCACCTCTCCGAATCCTTTCAGCCTTTTGTACGGGCGTTTGATCCATTCCAGATATGATCGTTTCCCCAGAACGGTGTTGGGAAGGAAGGGGATCGCCAGCGGTGTGTTCGGTGTGCGTGGTCCGTATGCAAGCTTGCTCACGTAGAGGTGGTCCCCCACCAGGAGGGTCCCTTCCATGGAAGGGGTGGGGATCTTGTAATTCTGGAAAAGGAAGATGTTGATCAGGGAAACGGCGACCACCGCAAAAATAAGTGCATCGAGCCATTCCACAAGCACATGGTTCTTTTTCTTCCGGCTTTTCCAGAATGTCCAGTTGACCTTTTTACTCACGTAGATGTCATAGATGACAGGGATCCCCAGAAGGAACCAGTAGTTACGCAGCCAGATGACAAAAAGGAGGTAGAGGGTGACCGCTACTCCGAATCTGAAATATCTGTGCTTCAGTATTTTCTTTATGTCCATTGCATCGTGTTATTTTACGGGGCTAAAGATACGTTCTTTTCTCAAACCTTCAAGTCCCGGTTTATCGGGTTCAAGAGAAAGCCAGATCAGGACCGCCTTCCCCAGGAGATGGTCCTCCGGGACGAATCCCCAGTTCCTTGAATCGGCCGAATTGTGGTGGTTGTCCCCCAGCACAAAATAATAATCCATCTTCACCCGGTACTCCCGGGATGGATCACCGTTGATGAGGATCCGGTCACCCTCCGCCCTGAGGTCATTGTGTTCATAGACCTCAATGATGCGCTGATAGAGGGGCAGGTTCTCAGGGGTCAGCCGGAGGGTGTCGCCCCTGGCGGGGATCCTCAGTGGACCGAAATGATCTGCCGTCCATCTGTACAAATCATTGTGGGGGAATATTTCCTGATTCTGGAATGACAGCATGGGCTCCACATACTGCTTGATGCTTCTGACCTGCTCACTGGAGCGAAGGAATTCCCGTTTCTCTTCGGTCAGGTACATCACATGGAGCGAGTTCACCGGGTTGTATGTGACCGTGGTCTGTTTGATCTGCAAAGAATCAAGCAGTTTGTCCGGAAGCGGTTCGCCCCTGGTGGTGACATAGTGCCTGAATTTTTTCCCGGGAGGATTGGGCCTCGCTTTGCCGTTCACAAACAGGCTGCCCTCCTTGATCTGAACCGTATCGCCGGGGAGGGCCACGCACCGCTTGATATAGTTCTCCCGCTTGTCGGCCGGGTGTGTGACGATCCCGAAACGGGAACGGATATAATCCCTTCCGTACTGCCTCACCAGGGAGTAATAGTTCTGTCCGGGGTCTGTCTCTTATACACATCTCCGAGCCCACGAGACCGTACTAGATCT